>Ga0182030_10001881_pt1 | contig 44038 bp, 32 predicted proteins | sample 812S3MmetaG_FD_121299 | JGI IMG/M metagenome (GOLD analysis project Ga0182030, IMG submission 121299) | Permafrost microbial communities from Stordalen Mire, Sweden - 812S3M metaG (Illumina Assembly) | ecosystem: Environmental > Terrestrial > Soil > Wetlands > Permafrost | place: Sweden... | reverse complement strand
TGAGCTGACCTATATCCGTAAGGACGGAACCCGCTTTCCCGCAGTCGTCTCGGTCACCGCGCTGCGCGATGCGCAGGGGACTATTATCGGCTATCTGCTGATCGGCACCGACAATACCGCGCGCAAGCTGGTCGAGGAAGAAAAGACCAAGTCGGACCAGCGCCTGCGTGATCAGCAATTTTATACCCGTTCATTGATCGAATCGAACATCGATGCACTGATGACCACCGACCCTTCCGGCATCATCACCGACGTCAACAAGCAGATGGAAAAGCTGACCGGCTGTACACGCGACGAGTTGATCGGCGCGCCGTTCAAGGATTGCTTCACCGATCCCAAGCGCGCCGAAGCCGCCATCAAGCGCGTATTGAGTGAAAAATCTGTCACGGACTATGAGCTGACCGCGCGTGCGCGCGATGGCAAACAGACCGTCGTGTCCTATAACGCGACGACCTTCTACGACCGTGGCCGTACCCTGCAGGGCGTTTTTGCCGCCGCGCGCGACGTGACGGAACGCAAGCGGGTCGAGGCTGAGCTGCAACAGGCCAAGGCCGCCGCCGAGAGCGCCAGCCGGACCAAGTCGGATTTCCTGGCCAGCATGAGCCATGAGATTCGTACACCCATGAATGCAATCATGGGCATCGCAGATTTGCTTGCGAAGACCGCGCTGACCCCGGAACAGGATAAATATGTCCAGATATTCCGCCGGTCCGGCGACAATCTGTTGAATCTGATTAACGACATCCTGGATCTTTCCAAAGTCGAGGCGTCGCAGCTCGATCTGGAGCGGACCGGATTCTCGCTGAGCGATCACCTTGAAAAGGTGATGGAAATGGTGGCGCCGCGGGCCCATGAAAAAGGCCTGATGCTGGTGTGCGAGATCGCGCCGGGCGTCAGCAACGACCTTGTCGGCGACCCGACGCGCCTGCGACAGGTCCTGCTCAACCTGCTCGGCAATGCGATCAAATTCACCGCGAAGGGTCAGGTCTCGCTCAAGGTCGAGGCAGACAGGGATAGTTCGGTGCCGACTGCGTTGCGCTTCACCGTCATGGACACGGGTATCGGCATCGCAAATGAAAAACTGAGCCGGGTTTTCGAGCGTTTCACTCAGGCCGATTCATCCACGACCCGCAGGTTCGGCGGTTCAGGGCTGGGGCTGACAATTTCCAAACGCCTGGTCGAGTTGATGGGTGGACGGATCTGGGTGTCGAGCGAAGTCGACGCAGGAAGTGTATTCGCCTTCGCCGTCCCGTTCGAGATTTCCGTGGCCGCCAAGCGGCCGGTCAGCGCGCCGGTCGGCACCGATCCCGAAGCGCCACTTCTCCCGCTCAGAATCCTGATGGCCGAGGACTCTCCAGACAACTGTACGATCTTGCTCGCCTATCTGGAGGATACGCCCTATCGGATCGACGTCGCAGAGACGGGGGCCAAAGCCTGCACGATGTTCAAGGCCGGTCATTACGATCTTGTCCTGATGGACCGCCAGATGCCGGTCATGGACGGCCTGACCGCAACGCGGACCATCCGAGCATGGGAGATGGCCAATGACCGGCAGCCGACACCCATCATCGCGCTTACGGCTTCCGCTTTGAAGGGCGACCGGGAGACCTGTCTTGCGGCCGGCTGCACGGCCTATTTGACCAAACCGATCAAGCAGGACGTTCTGCTGCAGGCGATCAGGGACTATTCGGCCGTCAGTGCGCGCGCGCCAAAGGCTGGCGGGGGTGCAACCGATCGGGCTTCGCGTGCCGCCTGCAGATTGGCGGAGCAGACCCCGGCCTATCTGGAAAACTGCCGTCACGATGTCGACGCAATGCGCGAGGCGCTGGATCGCCAGGACTTCGATGCCGTGACGATACTCGGTCACAATTTGCGGGGTTCGGGCGGCGGCTTCGGCTTTCAGGCTATTACGGATATCGGCGCCGCGATCGAGTTGGCGACCGGGGCCGCCGACATGGAAGAGTCACGCCGATGGCTGGGCGCATTATCCAGCTATCTTGAAACTGTCGGAACCGGCTCATTGCCCCACTAGACGGTATCGCCTGGCAAGTCCGCGCTCACTAGCCCGCGCACTCCGACAAGCATAGGGGCGATCAATTCGCGGCGCGGTCGACCCTGACCATCATCTTGCCCTTATGCGGGGCACCGGGCTGAAACAATCTCTTGAACGCCGAGAGTGCGTTCTCCAGGCCTTCGGTAATATCGGCGTGATACTTGATCCTGCCTTGCGCATACCACCCGGCGATCTTGGCGGTGGCTTCGCCTATCCGGTCGAGATAGTCGTAGAGGATGAAGCACTGCATCGTGCAGCCGTTCAGCAACAGCGGCATGACGTCCAGGCCGACGGACGCGCGCTCTTCATTATATTGCGCCGTCAAACCGCACACCGCTATGCGGCCGAACTTGGCCATATTTGCCGCAACGGCATTGCCGATGGCACCACCGACATTTTCGAAATAGACATCAACGCCCTTCGGGCAGAGTTCGCGCAGCCGCTGCTCGACGTCTTCGCGGGTGTAGTCGATGGCATGGTCGAACCCCAGATCGTCAGTCAGCCAGGCGCATTTCTCAGCCGACCCTGCGATCCCAATCACCGTGGCGCCCAGAATCTTGGCAATCTGACCCGCCAGTGAACCGACAGAGCCCGCCGCCCCCGACACTACAAATGTCTGACCGGCCTTCAGTTGCCCGATATCGACGACCCCGACATAGGCGGTGCCGCCAGGCCCCCGAAACAGCCCCATTGCCGCGTGCAGCGGCATACCGCCCAGATCGGCGATCTTGTCCAACCCCTCGGCCGGCATAACCGCATAATCGCTCCAGGTGCCGACACCGCCGACGATGTCTCCGGCTTGAAACCGATCCGAATTCGACTTGACGATTTCGCCCAGGACAAAGCCCCACATCGGCAATCCGGTGGGGATCTGCGGCATGTAAGTTGGGCCGGCCATCCAGCGCCGATTGGCGGGATCGAGCGACAAATACAACGTCTTTACCAGCACCTGGTCTTTGCCCGCCTCCGGCATCGGCCAATCCCGGAATTTCAACGCTGTGTCGAAGTCGTCCCTGATCGGAGGCTGTTCGAAAATCCACGCCCTATTGCTCTCAGCCATCGTCTCCCCTACCCCCGATCGGCGCTTATTTCCCGCAATTCTATACCGGGGACCGTCGGTTTCGCATCGTGAAAAACTATGCTGATCCAGGAATTCCCACCATTTCGGCACTAAGCCGCCACAAGCGCTCCACCGCATCAGGATCGTTAGATTGCGGCCTCGTCGGGGCCGCTTTCTTCTTGATGAGGTAGCGACCGGACACGGCAGCTAAATTCGGCGTGGTCGCCGCGAATAGCGAGTTTTCCGCGCCTTGCGCCTCACTGATCTGCAATGGACGGATCAGTGACCATAACAGTCTGAATATCGGCCCCTTGTTGCCGAAATTGCTGGCGACGAAACCTGGATGAACCGCAATCGCCGTAACTCCGGTGCCCTCGAGGCGATGAACGAGCGCATAGGTAAACATGATGTTGGCGAGCTTGGACTGTGGATAGGCCAATCCGATTATGTGTCGCTCGCGGTTCACATCGTCGAAGTGAATTCGGCCGGAACGCTGGGCGTCAGAGGCCACGTTGACGATTCGCGCCGGTGCGCTCGCTTTCAGTGTCGAAAGAAGCAGGTTTGTAAGAAGAAATGGGGCAAGGTAATTAACCTGCCATGTCATTTCGAAACCATCTTCGGTCATTACCCGACGCGTCATAATCAGGCCGGCGTTATTGACCAGAATGGCTATCGCAGGGTGGTTTGCGATAATGCGCTCAGCCATCGCCCTGACCTGACGAAGCGAGGCGAAATCCGCCTGCTCCGTCATGACGACAGCCCCGGAACATTTGGATTCAATCCACGACTTGGCTGCATTCAACCGCTGTGGATCACGCCCGGTGATGAGGACAGCCGCTCCCCGCTGGGCAAGCCCCAATGCCGTATAGCGCCCGATTCCGGCGGTCGCGCCAGTTACGATCGCGAGCTTTCCTTTGAGGCTGTCGTTGCGTTCATTGGTCATTGAATTCTTTCCCAGTGTCGCACTTACCTAGCCTCGTGCGTACCGACTAAGCATGAATGGCCAATCGCAATCTACTGAGAAAGCGCGTTGCCCTGCCAATCCCAACGCAGAGCCTCATTTTACCCAAGCAAGCATTTGACTGTTTTTTGTTCGATGCCATAAATGAGGCGAGCGACAGAAGATCGTTTGATTATCGATATGGCGGGGACACATGGCTCATCTCTACGATGAGGATCGCGGCATTGCCCGATTTTTCAATGTCATCGATGGCGAAAAGCGATCCGCGCGGACCAATGACTGGCTGGACAGTATAAATCCCGCCACTGCCCGGACATGGGCAGTGATCCCGGCCGCAGGGGCATCCGATATCGACGAGGCGGTGAGCGCCGCCTACCGTGCTTTCCGCGGCCCTTGGAGGAAAATGCCCGCGATGCAGCGGGCCGGACTGCTTAGGAAAATCGGCGACCTTATCGCGACCCATGCCGACGAACTGGCCCTTATAGAAACGCAGGACAACGGCAAGTTACTGAGTGAGACGAGCGCAGGAGACCTGCCGGCAGTCACCCAGATGTTCCATTATTGGGCCGGGGCAGCCGACAAGCTGCATGGCGAAACCGTCGATATCTCCCCTGCCAGCCTAAACTACATCCGCCGCGAACCGATCGGTGTCGTCGGGATCGTGATCCCCTGGAATTCGCCCCTATCGATTTTCACGGCAAAAGTCGGCGCCGCCTTGGCGGCAGGCAACACGGTGGTCGTAAAGCCAGCCGAAACGGCATCGTGCTCGGTGCTTGCCGTCGCTCAGCTTTTCGCCAAGGCCGGATTCCCGCCCGGTGTCGTCAATGTCGTCGCCGGCCTGGGAACCACGGCAGGCGACGCCCTGGCGGGCCATCCCGACGTCGGCAAGATCACGCTCACCGGGTCAACGGCGACGGCGCGTGCGATAACCCGCCGTTCAGCCGACGCGATCAAACCTTTGAGCTTCGAGCTGGGCGGAAAATCGGCCAATATCGTCTTTGCCGATGCCGACTTGGACGCCGCCGCGATCGGCACAACAACCATGGCGGTCTTTACCGGCGCAGCCGGCCAATCCTGCATCGCCGGCTCCCGAATTCTCGTCCAATCGTCGATCTATGACGAGATGGTCTCGCGGATCAGCACGATTGCAAAGTCGATCAGAGTCGGCGACCCGCTGGATAAGGCCACCGGCATGGGCCCGATCGCACTGGACCGACAATTCGACAAGGTACGCAGCTATATCGAGCTTGGACGCTCAGAGGGCGGCGAGGTTCTGTTCGGTGGGCGCAGCGGCGCAAGTCTGTTCGACGACGGCTCACCCTTCGCTAAGGGCTATTTCGTTGAGCCCACGCTGTTTGCCGGCCTAAGCAATCAGGCACGGACGAGCCGGGAAGAAATATTCGGCCCAGTGGCCTGCATCATGCCGTTCGACGATGAAGACGAGGCGCTCGCCATCGCTAACGATTCGCCCTACGGCTTGGCTTGCGGCCTTTGGACAAACAATCTGAAACGCGCACATCGCATGGCTGCCTGCGTTGATGTCGGCGCGGTTTGGGTCAACACCTACCGCAGGATGCACTGGGCTCTTCCGTTCGGCGGCACCAAGGACAGCGGCTATGGCCGCGACAGCGGATTGGAGAGTCTTGAGGGCTATATGAAGGGCAAGGCGGTCTGGATCGACCTGACCTGAAATGACCACCACTTCTCTGATTTCTCCGCTGATGCCCGACGTCGATTTCGGCGTCGATCCGATCATAGACTTCTATGAGCGAACCGCCGCGCTGCAGGCCGAAGGAAGGCGCGTTGCCCCTGTCCGATTCAACGGCGGAATTGCCTGGCTGATCCTCAAGCACAAGGATCTGGCTGAAGCCTATAGCGACGAGGAGGGCCTTCCCGCCGCACCGGCCTATGAACGCCATACGGTACCGATCGAGGGCCGAACAATTCTCGCCATGACAGGCGAAGAGCACCGTATTCAGCGCGCCTTGGTATCGGCAGCATTCCAGCCAGCCGCAATCCGCCGCTTGGTCGATCGCACCCTTGTGCCGGTCGCGAATGGCCTGATCGATGCCTTCGCCGACAAGAAGGAGGTCGATATCGCAGCCGCCTTCGCGCGGGTCTACCCGTTCAGCGTCATCAGTCAGATGCTGACAATCCCGATCACCGACGAGAAAAACGTAATCGACTGGGTTTTCATGATGCTCCGCTATTTTTGGGAGCCGCAGAAGGCCATGACGGCGCGCGCCGCGCTCGACGCCTATGTAAAACCAATCATCGAGGCCCGCCGACGCAATCCGGGGGACGATATCATCTCCCGCCTAACGGTGGCTGAGGTCGAAGGTCACCGACTGAGCGAAGATCAGATTCTCACCTTTGTTCGCGTGCTGTATCCGGCTGGGGCCGAGACTACCTTCCTTGCCATCAGCGGCATGATGTTCGAGGTTCTGTCGAACCCGGACATTCTGGAGCATCTGCGCGCGAAGCCGCAGGACCGGCCTGCCGCCGTGGAAGAATCATTGCGCAAGGCCGGCCCCCTGGCCGTTCTTCCACGCTATACGCAATCCGCGGTTACGATCGGCGGCGTAAAGATCCCGGCGAATAGCTGGCTGCTTTACGGCAACGGACCGGCCGGCCATGATTCGGACGAATATGCCGATCCCGAAAGCTTTCTCCTGGGGCGCGACAACAACCGGCACCTCGCTTTCGGCAAGGGACCGCATTTCTGCATCGGGTCCCACCTGGCCCGAGAGGAAATGCGCATCGCCCTTTCGCTGCTGCTCGACCGACTACCCGGTTTGCGCTTGATCAAGGATGACTCGGTCCGAATCACAGGCACCGGCGGGATCCTGCGCGGTGCCTATAAATTGCCGGTGACGTTCGATGAAGTTCTGGCGCCCATCGAGTACCAAACACCGAAAAGAGAGTGGCGTTGAGGCTTTCGGCAGTTGCCTTTTCGACACGGCTAACCGAAACTTTTGTCGGCACACGATCACGGAACCGACACTTGGCTGACTTTAGGAAAGCGGCTTTTTAAATGATCTCTCGCAGGGTTGTCCTCGCAGGTCTGACGGGTTTGACGATGCCGACCCTAACCGGTTGTGCAGGGCGCCCCACATCTCCCCGTCTGGCGGCAAGGCCAGGGCCAAAGACAACAGCTTCACCGGTCGGCTTAGACGCCGTAATCGATATGAGCCACTTGGTTGCGGTTACCGATTTCACATTGGTGCGCCGACACAGCAATATTCTGGCCGTTGTGCATAAAGCCAGCGAAGGCGGCGACTGGCGCGATCCGCTTTACAGCGAGCGCCGCCCTGAGGCCGAAGCGGCCGGTCTACTGTGGGGCGCCTACCATTTCGGCACGCATCAATATTCCGGAGCTGAGCAGGCCGCGGCCTTCCTGGCCGCCGCCCAGCCTGGACCGACGACGATAATGGCGCTGGATCTGGAGCCGAACGAACTCAACCCCGCCAACACAATGAACATCGAACAGGCCGAGGCCTTTGTCCTGGCCATCTATCAGGCGACCGGCCGCCTGCCCCTTGTTTACACGCACCCCATCTGGGCCGATGGAGGTTCATACGGAAGGGCCAGTATCAGCCTGGGAGGCGCCATCGGCCCTCAATCCATCCTGGCCCGCTGTGACCTATGGTTGGCAGATTATCGCGATGAACCCGAATTGCCCCTCGCCTGGGCGGCCAGGGGATGGCGTCTTTGGCAATATGCAGGCGATGTCAATGCGGATAATGGCGGGTCTTTCGACTCATCGTCGCGGGCAGTCGCGGGGGTCGAGCGCTGCGACCGCAATCTGTTTGTCGGCGATGCGCCCGCTCTCTATCGATACTGGAATGGCCACGCAGTCTCTGCCTAAGGCGTCAGTGAGCAACATAAACCCGACATATCGTCGGCTATAGGGGCGTTCTTTCTGGGCCACCGCGACCGTGTTAATGGCCCACCATCGATCCATCTGTTGCTCCCTCTGCATCGAGAGGCGTAACCATAGGCCGGATGCGGGTCACCGCAGGTTAGCCTCCAGCGCCAAGTCACTGGTAACTCCGTCGTCAGCAAACGCTCCAGCAAAGGTACAAACGTGAGCGATCAAAGTCGTGGGGCACCCCAATCCGGCCCGTCGCGGTGGAACACGCCCGACCGTCCAAGAAGCAAGAATTACGCTTATCTGCTGCGCACACTGGGTTTCATGCGACCCTATGTTCGGCAACTCACCTACTTCTTCATCGCTCTGCTGGTCACATCCAGCGCGACGCTCAGCATGGGGTTGGGCCTCAAATTCCTGATCGACCGCGGATTGAGCGCCCGTGATCCGGCCTTGCTGAACGAAGGATTGGCGATCGTCCTTGCCATCGTCGTTGCGATCGCCGCGGGGACCTACGTCAGGTTCTATTATATTTCATGGGTCGGCGAACGTGTCGTCGCCGATATCCGAAAAGCGGTTTTCAGCCAGATATTGAGGTTAAGTCCCGGCTTCTTCGAAACGACAAAGACCGGCGAAATCCTCTCGCGCCTGACGACCGATACGTCGTTGCTTCAAACGGTGGTGGGCTCTTCGCTTTCCATCGCCATCCGCAACATATTCAGCCTGGTCGGCGGCGTGGTCATGCTGCTGATTACGAATGTGAAACTGGCTAGTCTGGTCGCACTGGTCGTACCCGCTGTAATCGTCCCGATAATTTGGTTCGGCCGCCGAGTGCGGAAACTGTCTCGGGAAAGTCAGGATCGCGTCGCCGATGTCGGTTCCTATGCCGAAGAAAACCTGAACGCCATTCGTACCGTTCAGGCCTATGTTCACGAGGACATCGATCGCGCGTTCTTCAATCTGAACGCCGAGCGAGCGCTCTCCACCGCGATGCGGCGCATTCTGGCCCGTGCCGCCATGGGCGGGATCGTCATCCTCCTGGTGTTCGGCGCAATCGCCGTGGTGCTGTGGGCGGGTGGTCGCGGCGTCATCGCCGGCGAGATATCGCCCGGAGACCTTTCGGCCTTCATATTTTATGCCGTCACCGTGGCCGCAGCCGTCGGCTCGGTCAGCGAGGTCATGGGTGATCTGCAACGCGCGGCGGGCGCGACCGAACGGCTGGTGGAATTGTTGGAGACACAGCCCGATATTGCGGCCCCTGCCAATCCGAAGCCGATGCCCGTGCCGGCTCAGGGCTCGGTCGTCTTCGATAACGTTACCTTCCACTATCCGTCGCGGCCGGATACCGCTGCGTTGCATGGGCTCAATCTAACCGTAAGTCCGGGCGAACATGTTGCACTCGTCGGTCCATCGGGTGCGGGCAAGAGTACGGTTTTCCAGCTGCTGCTGCGCTTTTACGACCCGCAGGCCGGAGCAATTCGCATCGACGGGATGGATCTGCGGGAAGTGGATCCGCGCGACGCCCGTTCGCGCATCGCCATCGTGGCGCAAGATCCGGTCATTTTCGCCGCCGATGCGATGGAGAATATTCGCTATGGACGACCGAGCGCCAGCGACGCCGAAGTCATCGCAGCAGCGGAAGCCGCGGCTGCGATGGAATTCATCCGCAAGCTGCCGGAGGGAATGAAAAGCTTTCTTGGTGAACGCGGACTGCGCTTGTCGGGCGGACAGAAGCAGCGCATCGCCATAGCCCGTGCGATCCTGCGCGATCCGGCGGTTCTACTTCTGGATGAAGCAACCAGCGCCCTCGACGCGGAGAGCGAGCGGCTGGTCCAGACAGCGCTGGAGCATCTTATGATCAGACGCACGACAATGGTGATTGCACATCGCCTGGCCACTGTCGTGAACGCCGACCGCATCGCGGTAATAGACGACGGCCGGCTGGTCGCCACAGGACGTCACGATCAACTGCTGATCAGTAACCCTCTTTACGCCCGTCTCGCCGCACTTCAGTTTACCGCAGACGCGGGCCGCCAAGCGGTCACCGCCGATGAGGCCATCTAGGCAAATCGGCTATTGGAAATGAGAGCTGAACCCCGCCGAAGGGAAGTTCAGATAAGGAGAGGTTGATGGGAACGATCGCGATCGTCGGCATGGGGCCCCTGTTGGGTCTGGGGCTGGCCAAAAGATTTGGACGGGAAGGTTTCAAGGTCGCGATGATCTCGCGCAATCAGGAGGCGCTCAGCAAATTCGAAGCGCAGTTGAAACCTCTCGGGATCGAGGCGGCGGGATTCGCAGCGGATGTGTCCGATCCGGCGCAGATCGAAAGAGCCTTCGCAGCCATTCGCGGGCGGTTCGGCGATATCGATATTCTGGAATTCAGCCCGACCAATTGGAACAAAGGCGACTATCAGTCGACCGTTGCCCTGGCCACCACGGTGGAAAGCGCGAAACTTGATTTCGACCTACTGGTTCTGGGCGCCATCGCATGCGCACGTCAGGTGTTTCCCCAAATGGTCGAGCGCAAGTCGGGAGCGATTTTCTTTACGACCGGTTACTCAGCCATCCATCCGATCCCGTTCATCACCTCGCTTTGCCTGTCGAACTCGGCGCTGCGCAGCTATGCCTATTGCCTGCAGGAGGAATTGGCACCCAGTGGGGTTTATGTCGGAACCGTTTCGATCAACGCCTTTATCGCCGATGGGACTGCGGCCGACCCGGTTACGATCGCCGATCTATATTGGGATATGTACAAAAAGCGGGATCGCATCGAAGAAGTCTTCGGTCCTGTCTGAGGCCGCATTGCAATGTCGTCCTGAACTTGGGAGCGGCTTACGCGCGTGACCTAAGCATGTCGTCGTTCAAGCGGAAGATCGAAGGTGATGGTCGCACCATAGGCGCCGGGTGCGCCGGGATCGACACGCACCTTATCGAAGGTCAGGACGCGCGTAGCCAACGTAAAGCCCTCCTTCAGGTCGTGCGTAACCATAAAGACGGTAATCTGCTCCTCCCGCCAAAGACGCGTGATCAGCTCATACATCTGCGTCTTGGTGCCGGGGTCCAGGGCGCCGAACGGTTCGTCGAGCAGCAAAAGCTTAGGCTTGCGTATCAAGGTCTGAGCGATGGCCAGACGCTGCTGCATGCCGCCGGAAAGCTGAGCCGGATATTTATTGCGCGAAGCGCTGAGCCCGACCGCCTCGATAACGCGTTCAGCCTCGGCAATCGCGCGTCGCCGCGATGCCCCGAACAGCTTTCCGAGCAACGGTGATCCGCCGAATTCGAGCCCCAAGATCACGTTCTGAACAACGGTGAGATGCGGGAAGACCGAATAGCGCTGGAACACGACACCCCGATCGGGGCCCGGTTCGGCCGGTAGCTTTTCGCCGTCCAGCAGTATCTCGCCGCGCGTCGGCTGCTCCATCGATAGAAGCAGGCGGAGAAATGTTGTCTTGCCGCAACCGGACGGTCCGATCAGAACACAGAACTCACCCGATGCGATTTCGAGATTGATACGCTCCAGGACGATCTGACCGGGATATTCCATCCAAAGATTGCGTACCGAGACCTGGCTCATGACCCGTCCGTCGACGCTAACCAAGGGAAGCAACGGCGATTGAAGACGCGCAGCGCCCAATCCATCATAAAGGCCAGGAAGGTAATCCAGGCGACATAGGGCAGAATTACATCCATCGCCATATAGCGCCGCATCAGGAATATCCTGTAACCCAGCCCATCCGTTGCGGCGATCGCCTCGGCGGATATCAGGAACAGCCACGCCGGTCCCAGCGACAGTCGGATCGCGTCGGCCAATCGCGGCGCCATCTGCGGAAGAACCACGCGCAGGATGATCTGCCAGGTTGACGCCCCCAAGGTCTGCGCCTTGATCAGCAGTTCTCCAGGCATGTCGGTCACGCGCAAGGTCAGATCGCGGATCAGGAACGGCGTGATTCCGATGACAATAAGCACAACCTTGGACAGTTCATCCAAGCCGAAAACGATGAACAAGATCGGCAATATGGCCATCGGCGGCACCATCGAGACCACCGCAATAAACGGCGACAGGCCGGAGCGCACATAGGGAATGACACCGGTCGCAATGCCGAAGACCAGCCCCAACAGCGTGGCTACGGCCAAACCCATGGCAAGCCGGCCCAGGCTGGCCAATGTGTCGACCCACAGCAATATCTCGCCGGTCCGCATATCCTGGGCGAAGGCCATGCGGTGGATGGCAGCGCCAAAGGCCGCCAGCCCCGGCAACAGCTTGTCGTTCGGATTGTCGGCCAGGCGTAGTGCGGAAAAGATGAAATAGGCGATGATGGCGAGGATGAACGGAAACGCGCCCCAGGCGATCCGTCCGCCGCGGTCAGGTCGCCGATTGATGATGCGGCGGCTCATGCGGGCCTCAAAGCTTGTGGGCCGCGGCGAGCTTCATAAATTCGTCATCGAAGCGCAGTTTGACATTCCCCTTGTCCCCTAAAATCTGCCCGCTGGGGAACTGGATGCCGACGACATCCATCGAAGGCGCCCCCTGCCCCAGCAACCCGTGATCGAAAGAAAACTTCCTTACCAGATCCATCGTTTTGGGCAGGTCCGCACCGTCGGCAAACGCCACGGCCTCCGTCGGGTCGTAGAACATCCTGGTGGTCGTTAATTGGCGATCGAACCCGGCGATGTCAGTACCCGAATCGGTTGCCATCTGTTGGTGCGATGTATGGCTGGCAGCGTCAGCCGCGGACATCGTGCTCATAACCTCGTACCAGGCCCCGGTCAGCGCCATCGCGAGTTTGGGATTATCCTTCAGGACGGCAGTCTTCACCCCCATCATGTCGATGATCTCGCCCGGCACCTGCGAGGAGTCGAAGACCTTTTCCGCCAGAGGGTTTTTCAGCACCTCGCCAACCTGCGGATTCCAGGTCACGACAGCACCGACGCCCCCGGTTCCGAAGGCGGCAACGATATCCGCATCCGATGTATTCACCAGCGTGACGTCGCGCTCGCTCAGATGGACCGTGTCCAGTGCCCGGGCCAGCAGATATTGCGATACCGACAATTCGACTAGATTGACCTTGCGCTTGGCGATGTCCGCCAGCTTGGGATGGTCGGACGGATTGGCGCGTTTCAATATGACCGCGTCATTGCCGTTCGAGTAATCGCCCAGAATGATCGCCGTCGTGTCGACGCCGCCCGCCGACGGAATTGTGAGGCAATCCATGTTGGTGAGGACGACCCCGTCGAAGGCGCCCGCCGTATATTGATTGATCGACTCCACATAATCGTTGACCTCGACCAGCTCGATCTGGATGCCGTATTTATCGGCCCATTTTTTCAAGATGCCGGCCTCGGCTGCATAGGGCCAGGGCATCCAGCCGACATAGATCGACCAGGCGATCCGGAACGATGTCTTAGGCGCCGCCTCTGCCTGCGGTGACGCGGCCGCCAGACCGGTCACGCACAGCAGTGCGGCTATCCACAATGGCACGGGCTTGCGCATAGCATTGAACTCCTTCGCTTCGCCCCTTACGGGTTGAACCGAACCTTTGCCGTGATTCCGATCGTCAGCGGCCTGACAGTATAGCCCTCGACGACGGTGTTGATTTCCGGACGTTGGATGATCGTCCGGTCGTCTCCCAGATTCTTGGCGTAAAGCGATATATCGTACATTTCGGTCTCAAACCCGAGGCTGGCGTTCACCACGCCGTACGACGGATTGTAGTAGTTCGAATTACCGATCTGATAGCTGCCGTTGGAGCGCCCGGTGAACGTGTAATCGGTGCGGACGGTCAGCGTCATATCGCTGTTCAGCGGATAGTCATACTGAACCGAGCCTGTGAAAGTGTCATAAGGCACGTCGATCAGGCGCTGCCCGACTGCGACGGTCGAGGCGTTGTCCGTCTGGGTAATCGCGGCATGCTGGAAGCTGGCGGTGGCCCCTAAAGTCAGGCCGGGAATGGGCCGATAGCTCGCCTCAAGCTCACCGCCGTAAATATCGGCATCGCCGATGTTCAAGGTTACGTAATAGCCGCAAGTCGGCAGGTAGATCTGCTGCTGGATATTGCTCCACTGGGTGTAGTAGGCCGAACCGTCGATCGACACTTTATTGTCGTCCAGCCGGTTCTTCGATCCGACCTCATAGGTCCATAGCTTGTCCGAAGCGAACTTAAGCGGGTCGGACGTTATCCCGAGATTGGAGAAATCGCCCGCGCAAACCGTCGTCGGTCCGAAGGGCGCAGGACTGGGCTCCGGTCCGCCCAGCCGATAGCCTTTGGAAATCGACCCGTAAACATTCGATGATGGATCGACGTCATAGGTCATCGTGAACTTGGGCGTGAAAGCATAGGAATGAGACAGTTGGTTGAACGGGCTGAAATTGCCGATCTGGTAGAAGCCGTAGGTCGTGAAATTCACCACATCGCGAGCGATCAGGTAACGCGCGCCGACCGCCGCATGCAGGTTAGGCAGGATGTCATAGTCCGCCTGCCCGAAAATCGCATACTGCCTTTCGTCATATTTTTTCTCATCAGCCTCATCGACATCGTTCGGGAACAACTGCGTAATTCCCGGCCCTCCGTAAAAGTCGTTAACCGGGCTTTGCTCGAGCGGTACGCCGTAAATCTGTTTGAAGGCAGCGTTGATTCCGGGGATCTGCTGGAAATTCGTGTTGTGAATCCATTGGTCCGAATAATAGAGACCCGCCACCCATTTCAGCGGCAACTCGCCTTCTTCGGGCAGGTGAGACGATAGCCGCAGTTCCTGCGAAATCTGCCCGTAACGCGTCGTGTATTTAACGGGCGAGCGCAGATTGCCGATTATGGAATCGTCCTTCGCCGGGTTGGGCGCGAAGTTCGGATAGTTGGGATCGGGCGGAAGCGTATCCAAAAACGCCTCGGCGAACAGCGTGCTGTTATAGTAAGTACCGTCCTGTTGCCGGGCAAAATCGCGCCAGAAATAACCGGTGACCGACGTCAGGTCGGCAAATCCCAAATCATGGGTGACGGTAAGGCTCGGCAGGAACATCGTATCCCGGCCATATTCCACGACCTGTTTATCCTGCTTCCACAAGCCCTGGGCGGGATAGAAAGCCGCGTTATCGTCGGCCTTGTCGCGTTGGAAAAACAAGCCGGGCGTTACGGTCGTGTCATCGTCCACAAGCAGCTTGCCGGTGAGACGGAACATCAAAGCGCGCTCGTCATTGACGCCAGACTGGGCCAGTTCCCCGCTCTGCGTATAGTGATCGATGTAGCCGCTATCGAGACTATAGCCCAGACTGGCCCGGATCGCCGCCTTACCCTCCACGATCGGCACATTGACGACAGCGCCTTCGTTGTAATTGACGCCGCCGTGGATGGTCCCCGACAAATCCGTCGAAAGCATACCGCTATAATTGTCGACGTCAGGCTGCTTGGTGACGAAGCGGATCGTCCCGCCCATCGAACTTGCGCCGTAGAGCGACCCCTGCGGGCCGCGCAGCACCTCGATCCGATCGATATCGAAGAGCTTTGGCTGGCTGGAACCGTCGAAGAAGTTTTTGACCGTGATCGAGACATCGTCGAGATAGATGCCCACAGTGGCGGAACCCGAGGTCGAGCTGATGCCGCGGATCGAGATATTGTCCAGTCCCTCGCTGGCACCCAGCGAGTTGAACGAGACGCCGGGAATTGCGCGGGCGATATCGTCGTAGTTTGCAATCTGCTTTGCCTGGATCTCATAGCTGCTGAGGGCGGATATGCTGATCGGGATATTTTTCAGATTTTCCGATCGCTTCTGCGCCGTGACGACAACCTCCTGCAGTCCGCTGTCGTCAGCTGGTGCGGCAGCGGCAGGATCGGCATCCGCCGCGAGTACAAGCCTATTGGGAATTGCCGCAAGCAACGCCATCAGGCTGACAGAAAGCAACGATGTTTCGCGAAATCCCATAGTCCGAAGCCTCCTGTGCAAGGTGCGGAATTGCACCTTCGAGAGACTTTTCGCGTCTAGGACTTAACCCCCACTCGGGTGATCATCCCGGGGCGCGAAGGCCTCCCCGACATTGGATCTCCCGGGCTTTTATCCCGCCGTGTGTCCAGCAGCGGCGCGCTGCTGGATGGCATCTCTCGGACCAGACATCCTCACCGGACCGGAACCCTAGACGCCCATTACCCTTAAGCTAGCAAAGATCGTGCCAGATTTTGCACCGCAGCAATTTGGCGAAAACCGTCGCAATACTTGCCGGTCCATCTGCTTGGGATGCTCATCCGGTTAGCAAATTGTGCATCGTGTGATGCCGTTTTAAGCAGAGTTTGACCGGCCGGCAGAAAGGCTCTCCCGGCCGAGCCAATTGAGCCAACCGCCGAACATTGTGATGTCCTCCGAATTGGCTACGGCGTAAGCCTCGGCGAGGAAGCTTTTCACTTGCGTACCGTCTTCCAGCGTCACAGTCCCGATACCCAGCGGCGGCGGAATTTCGGCCACGAAACTGCCGAAGGCGGCAAAATCCAGCTCCCATATTTCAAGTTCGATCAGCCCCTGGCCCAGCCCGTCATAGACCAGTCCCGGTTTTGCCGGCACCGTTCCGTCCAACGCATAAAGACTATAGCCGGGAGCTGATCTAGCCGACTTGACCAGACGCGCCTTGCGGTTCGTCAACTGCCAATTCAAAGGCTGTCCCGACAGATGCGCACCGACGACAGCGAGTGTGACCCCAGTCGGCTTGATCGGCGCAGCCGGCGCTTCCGGCGGAAGCGCCCGACCTGTTCCACCGACGCTCGCGTCCGGCATCGCCCGGTGCAGCCGATCGGCCAACCGCGCAATTTTGTAATCTTCGAATGCGCGCCCCATCAACGTGACGCCGAACGGCAGACCGCCCGGCCGAAAGCCTGCCGGAACGGCGATGGCGGACAGATCCATCAGATTCGCGAAATTGGTATAGATGCCGAGGTTGCTGTTGAGGTTGACCGGATCGGCTAGCACTTGGTCGATCCGATAGGTCGTGCCTGTCGTAGGCAGCAACAGAACATCCATCCGCGCCCATTGCGCCTGCGCGGTGCGGATCAGTGCCGCGAGGCGGTAGAAGGACTGAAACCCATCGACCGCCGATATGCGCTCCGCACTGCCGATGATATCCCAGACAACAGGATGGACGGCGCCTGGATTGTCGAATTTGAACGTCCGCAGCGCCGCCAGCCGCTCGGCAACCCAAGGACCCTGATAGAGCAGTTTAGCGGCATCTCGGAATGGGCTGAAATCGATCGCTACTTTCGTTCCCCCCAACGACGTCAAACGGTCGACAGCCTCGCCATATAATGCTGCCGCCGCATCATCACCGAAGAACTCGAGTCCATTTTCCGGCACGCCGAACGTGAAATCCGCGGGCAACTCGGCGTCAATTCCATGGGGTGCGGGACGCGCATAATCGTCTTCCTTGTCGAAACCTTGGGCCAAAGCCAGGACACGAAGAGCCTCACCCGCGGTTCCGGCAAAAATCGAAACGCAATCCTGGCTACGGCAAGCCGGAACGACGCCGCGCGTGCTGATCAGACCCTTTGTCGGCTTCAGTCCAACGATGTTATTGAAACCGGCCGGGACCCGGCCCGAGCCCGCGGTATCGGTGCCGAGAGCAAAGCTTACGAGCCCGGCAGCCATTGCGACCGCGGAACCGGAACTCGACCCGCCGGAGATATAGGCCGGATCGAAAACAGAGGTGCAAATACCGTAGGGAGAGCGGGTTCCGACAAGGCCTGTGGCGAACTGATCGAGGTTCGTTTTCCCGACGACGATCGCGCCGGCGGCCTCAAGCTTTTCGACGGCCGTGGCCGAGCGATTGGGAATATAGGCGAACTCGGGACAGGCCGCGGTCGTCTCCAACCCGACGACATCGATATTGTCCTTAACCGCGAATGGGATGCCGAACAGCGGCATCGCCTCACCCGCATCCTGGCGCTGTCGAATCTCTGCGAGCTTTACGGCAAGCTGATCACGCGAAGCCAAGCTTATCCAAACCGGCCTTTCTCCATGCGCGGCGATGGCGTCCATCACTTCATCGAAGACCTGTTCGGGCGTAACGCTCCCGCAAGCATAGGCTGCTGAAAGTCCGGCAATATCGAGTGGTCGCGTCATTTGGCCCTATCCCTTATTCGGGACGAAAAACAACGAGCGTTTGACCGGTCGTGACAGCCCGCCCCTCGGCACAGCGCATCTCGACCACCATTCCATCGGCAGGAGCCGAAACCTGCATTTCCATCTTCATCGATTCCACGATCACCACGGTCTCGCCGGCTTTGACTTGCTGTCCGGCTGCTACCGGTATCCGCCAAACGCTGCCCGATACCGGGCTGGCGATTGCATCGCATCCTGGCGGAAGCTCGTCCGCATCCTGATCGATATGGGCTTCCGGAAGATCGGCTGCGTAGCTGATTTGACCCGAAGCCTCCCACCTTGCCCGTTCGGCCTCAAACGCGCTCTGCTGGCGTAACTTGGCAGCCCGGATGCCGGTTTCATTTTCTTCGAGGAAAATCCGGTAGTCCTTCAAGCTGAAGGTTTTTTCGACAATGTCGAGGCGCGCGCGCCCATGCAAAAAATCAGCGCGGAACTTAAGCAGATCTTCCCCGCTGACAGGATAGAATTGAACCTGATCGAAGAACCGCAGCAGCCAAGGGCGATCCTTCTCAAATTCCGCCGTAACCCGGTAAGTGTTCCACATCTGGCAAGTGCGGCCGACGAACTGGTACCCGCCCGGTCCTTCCATGCCGTAGACACACAGATAAGCCCCGCCGATACCAACGGCATTTTCCGGAGTCCAAGTGCGCGCCGGGTTATATTTGGTCGTGACCAAGCGATGCCGCGGATCGACCGGTGTGGCCACCGGGGCGCCCAGATAGACGTCGCCCAAACCCATCACCAGATAGCGCGCTTCAAAGACAATCCGCTTCACATCCTCAATCGATTCCAGCCCGTTGATGCGGCGGATAAACTCGATGTTGCTGGGGCACCATGGCGCATCCGCGCGGACCGACTGCATGTATTTTGCAATCGCAAGCTCAGTCGCTTCATCGTCCCAAGACAATGGCAACCGGACAATCCGCGTGGGGACCTGCATATCTTCGATGCCGGTTAGGGATTCCTCGGCGGTCCACAGTATCTCGAGCAATCGGTCGAGCGAAAGAACGCGGCAGTCGTAGTGGATTTGCAATGACCGGATGCCGGGCGTCAGCTCGATGATGCCGGGGACCGATTGCCCTTCGACCCAACCCATTAAGGCATGGACCCGCAAGCGCAATTCCAGGTCGAGAACAAGCGGCCCATACTCGACGAGAAGATATTTATCGCCCGCACGGCGATAAACGACCGCGGGTCGCGCCCCCTCTTGCGGCATTTCGGAAAGAATCGGGGCATCGATTCCGCTTCCGACGAGAAGCGGCAGTTCGGTTGCCTTCGGCTCGCGCAATTCGCAGACCAGTATGTCCTGGCGAGCCTCGGCCACCGCAGCCTCTGTCGGCGTCAGGCGGCGGAAACGCACCCTGTCGTTCGCACGCAGCTGCCCCATCTTCCAAAGCTCGGACTGAACGATCGTAACGGGACAGACGAAACCGCCAAGAGACGGACCGTCGGGACCCAATATGACGGGCATATCGCCGGTGAAATCTACGGCGCCGATTGCATAGGCATTGTCATGGATATTCGAAGGGTGAAGCCCGGCCTCTCCACCGTCCGACCGCGCCCATTTCGGCTTTGGCCCGATCAGGCGGACGCCTGTTCGGCTGGAATTATAGTGGACCTCCCAAGTGGCAGCGAAAAATTCCGCGATATCATCTTCGGTGAAGAAATCCGGGGCGCCATGAGGGCCATAGAGCACGCCCAATTCCCATTCATGAGAGATTGCGGGCTGCAGATGCGCCGGAATCCCGCGCGGACTCTGTCCGATCGCGCCATCGCCCAGATGGAGAACATCGCCCGGGATCAGCGCCCGTCCGCCGTGGCCCCCGAACTTGCCCAGCGTGAAGGTAGAGCGACTGCCCAGATATTGCGGTACCTCAAAACCGCCGCGGACAGCCAAATAGGCGCGACAGCCGGTATCCTTAACCGCGCCGATACGTAACATCGACCCGGCAGATATGCGGATAGGTGACCAGAAGCCAACCGACTTGCCATCGACTTCGGCGTTCATTTCCCCACCGGTCAGGCAGATGATTGCCGCCGTGTTGAATTTCAGAGTTGGGCCAGAAACCGTCAGTTCCAACGCCGCCGCCCCGGGCGGATTGCCGACGCCCAGGTTCGCAAGGCGGAATGAGACGTGATCCATTGGCCCGGAAGGGGGCACACCGACATTCCAATATCCGACCCGGCCGGGATAATCCTGGATCGTCGTCTGAGTGCCGGCTACCAGCACTTCAATCGTATTGGGCCTATAGGCGAAGTCTTCCAGGGCCCGCGTGGTCATGCTTCCGCCAGTGAATATCGGATCGGCCACAAGCTGGCGCAGATAATCGAGATTGGTCTCGATACCGGCAATTACGGTGGAGGACAAAGCCGAACGAAGCTTCTCCAACGCCTCTGACCGATCCCTGCCAGTGACAATGATCTTAGCCACCAGCGGATCGTAGAAGGGCGTGATCTCGGTACCGTCCTCGACCCAGGTCTCGATCCGAGCACCGTCCGCAAAGCGCGCCCGGGTCAGCAGACCCGAAGACGGACGAAAGTCGCGCGCGGGATCTTCGGCATAGAGCCTCACCTGAATCGATGCGCCTTGAGGCGCCGGCTGGGACAGTGAGAAAGCCTCCCCTGCCGCTTGGCGGATCATCCATTCGACCAGGTCTATGCCGGTGACCTCTTCGGTCACCCCATGTTCGACCTGAAGGCGCGTATTGACCTCGAGAAAATAGAACTCCCCGGTTGCTGTGTCATAGATGAACTCGACCGTTCCTGCGCTGGCATAGCCGACAGCCTCGCCGAGCCGTACCGCCGTCGCCCACAAGGCCGCCCGAGTTGCCTGCGTCAGGCCCGGAGCCGGCGTTTCTTCGATAATCTTCTGGTTGCGGCGCTGCGTCGAGCAATCGCGCTCGCCCAGGGCGACGACCTTACCTTTTCCGTCGCCGAATATCTGAACTTCGATGTGCCGGCCACGCTCGACATATTTCTCCAGGAAAATGCCGGCCTCATCGAAATTCCCGCGCGCCAAGCGGGCGACCCGGCCGAACAGCTCTTCCATCCGGTCTTCGCTTCGGCAGAGCTGCAGGCCAATACCGCCGCCGCCCGCCGTGCTTTTGATCATCACCGGATAGCCGATGCGCCGCGCCTCGATCTTGGCATGTGAGACGTCGCTCAGCAGTCCGCTACCCGGTGCAAGCGGCACACCCGCTCGCGCAGCCAGATCTCGGGCCGAATGCTTTAGACCAAAAGCCCGCATCTGCTCAGGCGTCGGCCCGATGAAGGTAATGCCGACTGCCGCGCATAATTCAGCGAAACCCGGATTCTCCGAAAGAAACCCATATCCGGGATGGATGGCATCGGCACCGCAAGCCCGGGCGATTTCCAAAATCTTGTCGGCGCGAAGATAGCTTTCAGCGACCGGCGCCGGCCCGAGACAGACCGATTCCCCCGCCTGGGATACATGCAGCGAATTGGCATCGGCCTCGGAATAAACGGCGACCGATCCGATCCCCATCCGATCCAGCGTGCGGATGATGCGGCAGGCGATTTCGCCGCGATTGGCGATAAGTACTTTCTTAAACATCCCGGGCGTCAGACCGGATTCCAGATCAGAACTTCGATCGGGGTGGGGTTATAGGCATTGCACGGATTATTGAGCTGCGGACAGTTCGAGATCAGCACGATGACATCCATGCAGGCGCGCATCTCGACATATTTTCCGGGGCCGCTGACCCCATCGGCGAAGGTCAGGCCGCCTTGCGGGGTGACCGGCACGTTCATAAAGAAATTGATGTTGTGGGTGATGTCGCGCTTGGTCAATTTCATGTCGTCATGCTCAGCCACCGCCAGGAGCCAACTGTCGCGACAGGCATGCATGGTGCGCTTTTCCAGATCATAGCGAACGGTATTGGACTCAGTCGCGCATGCGCCGCCCAGCGTGTCGTGCTTCCCGACCAGGTCGGCGACGATTTTCAGCATCACGTTGCATTCGGTGGATAGAAGCTTGGAGCCCAATCCAAGATAGACATTGCCCTGGGCGCGGATCGTATCGACCGCGCTATAGCGCTCAGCCGGATCGTCGGCGCGAAAAAACAACGTATCGGCCGCCTGGTTTCCCTCCAGATCGACAATACGGAATATCTGATCCTTCTCGACCGTTCTGATCCAATAATCGCCTGCAGGAACGACCTGACGGAATATTGCAGCGTCCGGGTTCAACATACTTTCCTTAAGCATCTCTATTCCCCCTGATGCGAAGCGCAGAGGTGGTAGATTTCGTTATTGAGGAAACCTCGACCGTTCTCAGGGCGGGAATTCAAACAGAAATCATCCTCAGCCACAGGCGCAGCTTTGCGGATGCGCAGCGTCACCGGTTTGCGGGGATATTCGGCCGCCGGATTCATCGGGTGGGGGCACGTGTGCAACAGCACCAGCGTATCCATCTCAAACCTGAGATCGAAGGATGAGCCGGCAGATGAATTGGCCGGATCGAAGACCATCGCCCCGTCGGCGGTAGCCGCGACCTTGCTGAACCAGTTCACATTCGCAGCAAGGTCGCGTCGGCCTAGCCCGTATTTTCCGCCCTCAACAAGAAAGGCGTCATGGCCGTTCTGGGTCCAGTCGTTCTTGTAATCCTGGTAGCTCCTGTTGCCCCACCGCTCGGCGACTATCGCCTTGTTCGCGTTGCCCGACACCGTGTCGTGCCAGCCGACCGTATCGCCGACGATCGAGCAAAATATCCGTCCCATGTCCGAATAGAGGCAGTGGCCGCGCGTCAGCCTGAAGGTATGCTGACATTTCAGCGTATCGGGTGCGTTGTAACGTTCCAGGGGATTGTGCGGATTATAGAAGAGCATCCCGACATTGGCGCCGCCCTGGTCGTCGATGAGGGTGAGCGCTGTCCCCCGGCGGGCCGTGAACGACCAATGTTTGCCGCCCTCGATAGCGGTCTCATAGAGAATCGCCCCATCAGTCATGGAACGAGCCTTTCGGTGACCGGACCGGGACCTTCAGAAATCGAAATGCCATAACGCACAGCCTCCTAACCAAAATGCATCCGTCGCACTTTCGAAGAGGCTCGTGGCAATTCCGGGACCATGACCGCCAATGGCGGAAGATCATCCCGAGGGTGCCAGAGCCTCCTCGATATTCGATCTCCCGGGCTTTTGTCCCGCCGTGTGTCCGCAGGCGCTGCGCCCGTGGATGGCATCTCTCGGACCAGTCATCCTCGCGGATCGGAACCCTAGACGCCTGCTGGGATCGATAACGCAAAAACCATGCCATTCCCAGGGAATGGCGGATCGCTTGATCTATGGGGATTTGGGATAGGCTTATGGCATAGACTTGCTTATCGCGCGTGCTGCGCATTTCCGTCATGCCCGAAAATTAAGCAGATCAAGCGCAGCCTTAGAAACTGTACGGTCTAATGGAATCTGGCGGTTCGACGTCGTCCGCCCCACGACTGCCACACCGAATAGTGGCGGCGCGAACTCAAAATTTCCTTGAATTTCTGCCGGCGAGCGTGGCTGATCGCTCTGGTACTCATGCAAAAAGTCACCGACGGGTTAGAGCGATAAATGTCTGCCACCGATGCGCCCCCCCATTACACCGCGGCCCGGGCATTGGTCGAAGCCCTGCTGGTTCAGGGCGTCGACCATGTCTTCTGCGTTCCGGGAGAGAGCTATCTGGCGGTGCTGAACGCGCTCGCGGATTATCGGGATCGGATCCGCGTCATCACCTGCCGGCACGAAGCTGGAGCCGCGAATATGGCGGAGGCCTATGGCAAGCTGACCGGCCGTCCAGGCATCTGCATGGTGACCCGCGGTCCCGGCGCGACGCACGCCAGTGTCGGCGTGCATACGGCGCAACAGGATTCGACGCCGATGATCCTGTTCGTCGGCCAAATAGCACGGGGCGATCGCGGTCGGGGTGCCTTTCAGGAGGTCGACTACACGCAGATGTTCGGGTCGCTCGCAAAACTGGCGATCGAACTGGACGATTCCAAGCGCGTCAATGAAATCGTCCATCGCGCTTTTTCGACCGCCCTTCAGGGGCGGCGCGGCCCCGTTGTGGTCGCGCTGCCGGAGGATATGCTGATTGAGGACGTTGTCCCGTCTCCAAGCCTTCGAGTGGGACCCCGCCCTTCGGGGCTAGCCCCAAGCGTCGCTTCGCAGATCGCCGAACGGTTGGAGGCGGCAGAGCGTCCGTTGCTGCTTTTGGGTGGCAGCGGCTGGGATAATGAAGCACTTTCGGCACTTAAAGACTGGGCGGAAATATTGCGACTTCCGGTGGTCCTTTCCTTTCGCCGGAAGGACCTGTGGGACAACGAGCACGCCTGCTATGTCGGCGACCTTGGACTGGGCACCAATCCCAAGCTGCTCGAGCGCATAGGGGCAGCCGATCTGATATTGGCCATCGGTGCGCGTCTCGGCGAAAACGCATCGCAGGGCTATAGCCTACTGACCCAAGAGGAAGCCGCCGAAAGACTGATCCATATTCTGGCCGAACCCGGCGAAATCGGCCGGGTCTGGCCCACGTCGATCGGCGCTGTGGCGAACCCGTCCGAAGCCGCTTCAACCATCGCCCAAATTTCGATTCGGCGCCGATGGGAAGCTTGGCGCGCCGCCGCCAGACTGGATTACGAGAATTTTTCGGCGCCGATAAAAGTGTCGGGAGAGGTCAATCTTTCGGAGATATTTCAGCAGTTTCAAGCGCTGCTCGGACCCGACGCAATCATTTGCAACGGCGCAGGCAACTATGCGGCCTGGCTCCATCGTTTCCATCGGCACCGAACCCGGCCGTCGCAGCTGGCGCCCACCAGCGGCGCGATGGGGTATGGCCTGCCGGCATCCATCACTGCCAAACTGCTCTATCCCGACCGCGATGTGATTGCAGTGGCAGGCGACGGCTGCTTTCTGATGATCGGCCAAGAATTGGCGACTGCCGTCCAGAACGAAGTCAATATTATTGTCGTAGTCGTCGACAACGGTTCATACGGTACAATTCGCATGCATCAGGAAACCCAGTACCCCGGCCGGACGATTGCGACTGACCTGCGAAACCCGGATTTCGTCGCCTTCGCCCGCGCTTTCGGCGCCTGGGCGACACGGGTCGAACGCTCCGAGGCGTTCCCGGCCGCGCTTGCGCAGGCGCGCAAAGCCGGCCTTCCTGCCCTCATTCATCTCGTGACTTCGATCGAAGATATTGCGCCAGGACGCAGCATGAGCGACCTCCAAGCACGCACTCGATAAAGGCGGATTTCAAGCCAATCAAAGGGGAAAGCTGTAATGACCGGTAAAACAAAGGCTGCACAGGTGCGCGATCAGGTCGACCACCCGATCATCGATGCCGACGGACATTTCGTCGAAATCGGACCGATTCTGGACGACGAGCTTGCGACCTATCTCGAAGAAACCGGCGGCAAAGAATTGCGGGACCGCTATTTGGCCAGCGCGTCCCGGCCGTTCAATACCGCCAATGTGCTGGCTAACAGGGATGACCCTGTCGTCCAGCAGGAATGGCGGTCGATGCCGTCCTGGTGGGGCTGGCAGACCAAGAACACGCTCGACCGCGCGACTGCACACCTGCCCAAGCTGCTCTATCAACGTCTCGACGAGATGGGCATCGATTTCACCCTGATGTACCCCTCGGCCGTCTTGGGCTTGATCCATACCGAAGGCGAAATGGGCGCGGCGCTTGCGCGGGGCGCCAACCGCTATCTGGCGAGCATCTTCAAACCCTATAAGGACAGGATTGCGGTCGGCGCGATCATTCCGATGAGCAGGCCCGACCTCGCAATTGCCGAGCTGGAATATGCCGTCAAGGAACTGGGCGCGAAGACTGCAGTCATTGCCGGGTTCGCACGCAGGCCCTTAGGCGACAAGCCGGCCAACGGACCGCAAGCTGTCCGAGCAGACCATTACGGTATCGACAGCCCTTATGACTATGACCCGTTCTGGGCGAAATGCGTCGAGCTGGGCGTGGCCCCGGTCAGCCACAGTTCGCACCTGCATTTGCGCGTTTCGCGCTCGGTTTCCAACTATGCCTACAACCATATCGGGGCTTTGGGCACATCGCATGAGTCACTGGCCAAGTCGCTTTTCATGGGCGGGGTGACCCGGCGCTTTCCGACCCTGCGCGTGGGGTTTCTCGAAGGCGGCGTCGCTTGGGCCTGCGCCCTTTATGCAGACCTGATCGGTCATTGGAGCAAGCGAAACGCCGAGGCGATTCTGGAGCTGGACCCCGACAGGCTCGATGTCGACGGGCTGATGAAATATGTCAAAGACTTTGGCGACGAGACTATGGTGGGGCAACTCGACCGCCTGCGCCAATTCTTCTCGCAGCCGGCGGCGCGTCCCAAGCAGTTGGATGAGTTCTCGCGCGCCTTGATCCGCAAGGCCGAAGATACCCGCGATCTTTTCTTCCCCATTTTCTATTTCGGCTGCGAAGCAGACGCCCCGCTGGTCGGGTGGGCGTTCGCCGACAAGGTCAATCCGATGGGCGTTCAGCTTCGCGCCATGATCGGCTCTGATATCTCGCACTGGGACGTTCCCGACATGACCAAGCCTGTCGAGGAGGCTTATGAGATGGTCGAACACGGCAAGATCAGCGAGGCGAATTTCCGGGATTTCACTTTCACCAACCCGCTGCGGCTCCACGCCGGGATGAACCCGAAGTTCTTCGAGGGTACGGTCTGCGAAGCGGCGGCTGGGAAGGCGTTGGCTGCCGGTCTTGGCTGATCCCGAGCGGCCGGCGCGTCAGGACGCGCCGAGCGCCTCGATGTCCCTGCCGATATTGCGCGACGCCAGCCAGAAATGAAGCGCCGCCCAGGGATAGAAGACAGCGGCCAAGATCAGCGCCCAGCGCAGCCCGTCGGCGTCATTGCCGAAGTGCGCCGCGAATAGATCGCTCATGGCCCCGATCACCGGAGGCGCGATGCCATGGCCGATCAGGTTGGCGGCAAAGGTTACGAACATGCCGAGCAACGCGCGCATGGCAAGCGGCGCGAGAGATTGGGTGAGCGACATCGCGGCCGGGATCCAGACATTGTTGATTGCCGCGGGGACAACCAGGCACGCGAAGCAAAGCGCAAAATTATCGGTCAGCATCGCCAGGATGTAGAAAGGAAACGATATCAGCATCGAAAGCGCCGGCACGATCATATAGAATTTCAGATCGCGCTTGCCGAAATGGTCAGCCAGATAGCTGCCGCCCAAAGTTCCGATCAATCCGGTCGAACCTACCATAACGCCCCACTCAGGCCCGATCTGCCCGGCGGTCATATGATATGTGCGCTGGAGATAAGGCACGAACCAGACCATGCCGCCCACAGTCGAAAATGACGCGAACGACGCTGCGATCAGCAGATGGACGACCGTCTTTTTCTTAGTGACCGCCATAAAGACCTGCCTGATCGGCAACGGCCGCTCAAGCTTTACATATTTGCCTTCGGCCAAGCCGCGAGGCGGTTCCTTCATCGTCGCGCGGATGATGAGCGCGACGAGCAGGCCTGGTAAGCCGACCACCAGCAGCGCGGCCCGCCATCCGTAATGATCCGCGATGACCCCGCCCAACGACACGCCGACCATAGAGCCGATCGGCAGGCCGATCAGATAGACACCCATGGCGCGTGCGCGCTCGGTCGGGCCGAAATAGTCGGAGACCATCGTCATGGTCGAAGGGCCGAACGTGCCTTCGCCGACGCCGACACCGGCCCGGCAGACCAACAATTGCCAGTAGTTCTGGCACAGGCCGCAAAGCGCGGTGGCGACGCTCCAAAGCGCCAATCCGCCGGCGATGATCTTGGTACGCACCGCGCCGCCGTCGATAAAGCGCGCTGTGGGAATGCCGATCGAGGTATAGAATAGGGCGAAGGCAAATCCGGTCATCAGCCCCAACTGCCAGTCCATCAGGTGGAATTCCTTTTTGATGGATTGCTGGAGAACATTGATGATGTTGCGATCGATCGAGTTCAGAAAATACGCAATGAACATCATGAACACGACGTATTTGCGGTGACTGCGCCAATCGAACGACACAGTCGGCGCGGACATTGAGACCTCGCTCACGCCAAACCGATCTATCGTTTCCGCAATGTCCGCCGGTGACGCCACATATTCCTCCCGTTGACCTGCCAGAGCAGGCAGGTCACCCACTGCGGCGCCCTTAGGCGCCGGTTCCGAGTTTGCCCGGATACTTTCTCAAGACGCGGCACGTTACCCCGGCGAGCTGCGCCTGTCCCCAACAATTAATGCCCTGTCCGCACGGTCGATGCTGCGGTAGATTATTTCGATAAGCTCGGAGTAACCGGCTGAAATCTCGGCACTTGAAAGCCTGTGCCGCGCGATGGGGAGCAATCCATTATGGCCAAGTATCAACTTCTGGCATTCACCAATCCCGTCGCAGGACGAGAAGAGGAATTCAACCGCTGGTACCAGGAGCAGCATATTCCCGACCTTTTGGCGGTTCCGGGATTTGTATCTGCGCAGCGCTATGAGTTGACCGATGCAACCGGCAGCGACAATCCAGGCTGGACCTCGTTGGCCGTTTACGAGCTTGAATGCGATGACCCCGACGCGCTGATGGCCCAGGTGCGATCCCGGCTCGGCACCGCCGCTATGCCTGTCAGCGACTCACTGGAGCCCGGGACGTTCAAAGGCCTCATCGCGCGAGCGATCGCGACCCGCCTCTTTTCCAAGTCTGCGTGAGGCGTCGATGCCGACACAGAAATCAAAACTGGGAAAAGTGCGGAACCGGGTCAGCCCGCAGGAATGGCAAACACGGGTAGATCTCGCCGCCTGCTGCCGCCTAATCGATCTCTACGGCATGTCCGACATGCTGGGTAACAATGTGACCGCGCGCGTTCCGGGAGAAAGCGGCCATCTCCTGATCAATCCGCTGGGGCTGCTCTATGATGAGGTGACGGCATCCAGCGTCGTGAAAATCGATATGGACGGCAATATCGTGTCGGACGAACCGTCGGGCTATGGCGTCAACCAGGCCGGCTTTGTCATCCACGGGGCAATGCATCAGGCACGCCAGGACGTAAATTGCGTCATTCACACCCACACGCCCGCCGGCATGGCGGTATCGGCGCTCGAATGCGGCCTGCTGCCGGTAGTTCAGAACTCGATGCGTTTCGGTTCGGTCGCCTATCACGACTTCAACGGGCTTTCGCTCGATGTCGCGGAGCAGACCGTGCTGATGGCGGCGCTGGGCGAGGCCGATGTGATGATACTTCGCAACCATGGTCTGCTGGCCATGGGAAATTCGATCGCCGCAGCATTCGATACGATTTACCGCCTTGAACTCGTCTGCAAAGTGCAGATGGCGGTGCTCTCGACCGATGAAAAAATGCGCCGGATGCCAGAGGCCGTGATCGAGGACACCAAAGCTATGTACAAGAAATATGTCATCCCGCGCGCCGGCTTGCTTGAATGGCCAGCCCTGCTGCGCAAGCTGGACCGCACCGACAGCAGCTATCGCAATTAGCAGATCCGCTATCCGGAGAGGGACCGCAGGTCTATTCCAGAGATTTGTGGAATCTGAGCGTGCTTATCGTCAGCAAGACAGCGGCGATAGCCGCGAGCGCCGCCATGTCGGGCCACAATATGTCGAGCCCGACGCCCTTCAGAAACGTCCCGCGAATTATGACCAGATAGTAGCGCAGCGGATTGATATAGGTGAGCCACTGCAGGACCACAGGCATGCTGGCGATCGGATAGGCAAAGCCGGAAAGCGTAAATACAGGGTTCAAAACGAAGAAATTCGAAGCGAAGGCCTGCTGCTGGGTTTTGCACAAAGTCGATATCAAAAGTCCGATCGCCAGACTGCTTAGCAGGAACAGCGATGAGCCCAGCAGCATCACGAAGGGGCTGCCGACAAACGGAATGTGAAACCAGAGGACCCCAGTGACGGCAACCAGAATGACCTGAAAAAGCCCGATCAGGAAGAAGGGCACGGTCTTGCCGATGATGAATTCGTAGGGCCGAATGGGTGTGACCATAATCTGTTCAAGGGTGCCCACCTCCCGTTCGCGCACGATAGCGAATGCGGTCAGGTTGACGATCGTCATCAGAGTCAGCATGCCGATCACGCCAGGCACGAAAAACCAGCGGCTGTTCAAATTCGGATTGTACCAATCGCGTTGGTCGACCGATATTTGAACCACTCTCATGCTTCGACCAGCCGCAGTTCGGCCTGCCAGATCGACCATATATTGCTGGGAGAATGTCTCGACGATCGTACCCACGTAACCGAGCGCCACCAAGGCTTCGTTGGAATTCGTACCGTCGACGATGACCTGAAGCGGCGCCGTTTGGCCCTTGAGCAGCAAGTTCGCAAAACCGGCATGTATCACCAAAGCGGCTACGGCGTCGCCATTTTCGATCGCAGCTTCAGCCTGCGGCTGCGATTGAGCGACGGTTACAATTTTGAACCGCGCATTGTTGGTGAAGTCCGCGAGTAAGGTGCGGCTTTCCTGAGTGTGGTCGAGGTCGAGCACCGCTGTCGGAACGTTGAAGACTTCGAACGTCGCCGCATAGCCGAATATCAGCAATTGCAGGATCGCAGGGATCACCAGACGGTAACGAGCCCCCGTATCCCTATAGAATTCGAGAAACTCCTTTACCCAAATTCTGACAATTCTATCGAGCACGGCGGCTAGTCCAGGCTCTTACGAAATGCCCGCGCCGCCCATGTCCCTACAGCGGCGGCATAGAGCAGCATGATCAGAATTGGGAACCACAAGTCGACGACGCCCGACCCTTTCAGGAAAATGGACTTAAGCGCGGTCAGGTAATAGCGGGAATAGACCAGGTAAGTGACGGGCCGGATGAAGTCCGGCATCTGATCGATCGGGAAGGTGTAACCCGACAACATCATGGTCGGCAGCATGGTCAAGATCAGTGCGATCTGACTGGCGCCAAGTTGCGTGCGTATTGTGACCGAGACCAGATAGCCGATCGACAAAACGACGATCAGAAACAGCACCGTGACCAGCGTCAGGGTTGCGAGAGAGCCCCGAAACGGCACGCCGAACCACCAAACGGCGATGCCTAAGCAAAAGGTAGCGTCCAACATCCCAATCGCGAAATAAGGCAGCAGTTTGCCGATCATCAACTCCATCGAGGTGATCGGCGTCGATACAAGGAGTTCCATCGTGCCGCGTTCCCACTCGCGCGATATCGTTAGAGACGTGAGCTGGGAGCCCACCAACGCCATCACGACGGCGACGACCCCGGGGATAATGAAATTGCGGCTGTCCAGATCCTCATTGTACCAAACCCGCGCTTCCAAGGAGAGCGGGGCGGCGGCCGCGACCGACGCGCCGCCGATCCCGGAAAACTGAAGCTGGACTTCGTCTGAAAATCCGCTGACCACAGATTGCGCATATCCGGTCGCCACCGCCGCCGTGTTGTCGTCAGTCGCATCCAAAATGGCCTGTATCGAACTCTGCCCTGAATCCCGCAGACGCTCAGAAAAATCGGGCGGAATAACGATGGTGATAACGCAGTCGCCGCGGTCGAGAGCAGTTGTAACGGACTTGTAACTATCGAGTACGTGCTTGACGGCAAAATAGGATGAGGCCTGAAAATGCTTGAGCAAAGACTGGCTGGTCTGGCTGTTCTCGCGGTCGAAGGTGCAAACCGCGACATGCTTGATGTCCAGATTTACGCCATAACCCAGCAGCAGCATCTGCATGAAGGGCATCAGCAAAGCGATGATCAGGCTGCGGCGGTCGCGCCAAATCTGCAGCCCCTCCTTTACGACGACTGCGCGTACACGACGGAGTTTCATGCCGCCTCACGATTGCCGGTGACCAGCTGAACAAAAGCATCTTCGAGACTAGGCTCGATCGGCCTCACACGCGCCCCGGCGATGCCGTGAGCGGCAAGCCAGGCGATCAATCGGTCGGTTTGCCCAGCCTCGCGATCGACCAGCACATGAAGCGTATTGCCGAATGCCGCGACGTCACGCACCCCGGGCGCAGACCCTAATAGTTCGATAGCATGGCCGATTTCATCGCACTCAACGAGCAAGAGAGTACCGGGCAAGGCCCGATTCTTAAGCTCGGCGGGGGTCCCAAGCGCAACGAGCTTGCCCTGATCGATCATCGCGATGCGGTTGCAATATTCAGCTTCGTCCATGTAGTGCGTCGAAACCAACACCGAGACGCCATCATCGGAAAGCTCGTGGATCAACTCCCAGAACCGCCGGCGCGAAATCGGGTCGACGCCGGAAGTCGGTTCGTCGAGGAACAAAACCGGCGGCCGATGAAGAATGGCGCAGCCCAAGGCCAGGCGCTGTTTCCAACCGCCCGCCAGAGTACTCACGAGCGAGTCTTCGCGCCCGGCGAGACCCGCCATTTCGACGACCGAGAGGATGCGCTCGGCGATTTCCTTCTGCGGAACCCGATATATGCCCCCGAAAAACCTTAGATTTTCGGCAACCGTGAGATCGCCATATAGCGAAAATTTCTGCGACATATAGCCGATCGATTGACGCACTCTCTCCGGGTTGAGGGCTACGTCCACACCGGCGACCATAGCCCTTCCGCTCGTCGGTCGCAGCAAGCCGCAGAGCATTCTGATTATCGTCGATTTCCCTGCCCCGTTGGGCCCCAGAAAGCCCATGATTTCGCCGCGGCGGACATCGAAGGTCACGTCGTTTACAGCGATAAACGCCCCGAATCTCTTGATCAGATGATCGACCGAAATCTGGATATCGGGTTGCCGTTCGCCCGGCACTATGCAGCCTTCTCTTCGCGTTCGGTCAGCGAGACGAACAGATCCTCAACACTGGGGATTACTTGCCTGACTGGCTCGAAGACGATCCCGGCAGCATTTAGGGCCGCTGTCAGCTCGGGGATCCGGCGCGCAGCGTCATCGACGTGGATATGAATTCCATCCCCGACGAGAAGCACATTTTCAACGCCGGGCAGTTTTGCGACCAGGTCGCGTGCGTCGCGCATCGAAGGGGAAATCACAGCGAGCATTGCCCCGGGCATCTTCGCCTTGAGCGAAGCGGGAGTATCGCAATGCAAAACCCGGCCTTCGTTGAGCAGCGCCAGCCGGCTGCAGCGTTCCGCCTCGTCAAGATAGGCGGTGGAGATCAAAATCGTCACCCCGTCGGCGCGCAACCCGAACAGGATCCGCCAGAAGTCGCGTCGCGATACCGGATCGACACCGGTTGTCGGCTCGTCGAGCAGGACGGCCCGCGGCGCATGGATCAGAGCACAGGTCAGCCCGAGTTTCTGCTTCATGCCGCCGGACAACTGGCCTGCCAGCCGTTGGCGAAACTGCAGCATATTCGACGCAGCCAGCAGCCGCTCGGCGCGCTCTATGCGCAGCTTTCGCGGAATCTCGAATATTTCGGCATAGAAACGAATATTTTCGTCGACCGTCAGGTCTTCATAAAGCCCGAAGCGCTGGGGCATGTAACTGACACGCGGCTTAACCGCCTCCGGATCGGTGACGACGTCCACGCCATCGACCATGATCGTCCCCGCGTCGGGCCGCATGACCCCTGCGATCATCCGCACAGTCGTCGTCTTTCCCGCCCCATCCGGTCCGACCAAACCGAAAATTTCTCCCCGGTCGACCGAAAAACTCAGATGATCGACGGCAGTCACCGAGCCGAAGCTTTTGGTCAGGCCGGCAACCTCGATTGCAGACTCGCTCATGGCTTTCCCGGCGTCTGACCAGACTGCACAAGTTGGATTTGCGCATCCGCCGGCATGCCCGGCACCAGTTCGTGCGTGGGATTATCGATATCGATCTTGATCCGATAGACCAGGGTGACCCGTTCAGCATGGGTCTCGACGCTTTTAGGCGTGAACTCGGCACTGGACGAGATAAATGAAATGCGACCCTGATATTTCTTTCCCGGATAAGTATCGGTCGTGACGGCAACCGTCTGGCCAAAGCGGATCTTGCTGATATCCGGCTCGTTCACATAGGCGCGGAGCCAAACGTGATCCAGGTCGGCAATCGTCACAATCGGGCTGCCGGGGGCTACGACCTCACCCAGTTCGGCTTGCCGAACCAGAATCACCCCGTCAAACGGCGCCGTCAGCTGCGTGTAGTCCAGCACGATCCGGGCAAGGGCCAGCGAATCGTCAGCGCTTTGGATATTGGCTTTGGCCAGATCGATATTACGCTCCGCCACCTGCGCGAGCGCTTCGTCCCGATCCAGCACCGCCGCCGATTGCGCCAAAGCTGTCGCAGCCTGATCGCGGGTTTCCGTCGGTGTGTATCCATGCTTCCACAAAGCCTGGTCCCGCCCGAGATCGAGTTTTCGCTGCGCCAAATCGGCCTCATCGCTGATGACGGTCTTCTTCGCGGCTTCGAATGTTTGTTCGGACGAATCGAGTTGCCTGCGTTGGACCTCAAGCGCCGCCGCCGAAATTGAGACATCTTGACGATAATCTGCATCGTCGACACGTGCGATCAACGTGCCCTGCTTTACCCACTGTCCTTCATCGAAGGGCAGGTTGACGATGCGCGACTGTACGGTCTTGAAACCGAGCACGCTTTCATGCGCCTCGATATTGCCCGACAGGATTAACGTTGCGGGAGCCCTATCGCCCGAGAACCAGCCGATGACCGGCCGGCCAAACCACGCGGCAAGCACTGCCAGCACTGCCAGCCCTGCAACACCGATCGCGATAGATTTACGGCGGTCCATCATAGACACCATTCACCAGGCGATGAACGGTCAACGGGCGTTGATCGCACCATCATGCTGTGTCTTTCCGCAGTCATAAGAGGAAGAATTTAAATGGCGATTGCTTGCAATATGCACTGCAACAACGATGACGGCATTGACCTAAATCAGACGCCGAGAGGGCGGCTGACGCTAGGGTAAGTTGCCTTTCCAACGATCGGTGGAGTTGACGGGCCGCAAGCAAATTACTATAACGCATTATAGTTTTTGGCCGCCTTTAAAACTTGAGGGAATTACCGACGGTCCTCTCTGGTTAGCAAGTCGGCGCATCACCAACCCAAGCAGGGAGGCAATTTTGGGACATCAACACGGGGTAACTGCCGACGCACGTACAGCACCGGTCGCGGTGTGGAAGATTCTTGGGGCGATGCGCGGTGAGGAACTGGCCAATTGGCGGATGGCCCGCATTGAGAACAATGCCAGCGCCCAGGAGCGCGGCGCCGACCAGGTGCCCTACCCTTTCGGCTGGTTTGTCGCCTGCTACACCGACGAGCTTGCGGTGGGCGAGGTGAAGCCCATGCGCTATTTCGGGCGCGAATTGGTCGCCTGGCGCGGCGAAGACGGCAAAGCGCGCATCATCGATGCCTATTGCCGGCATTTAGGCGCGCATATGGGCCACGGCGGCAAAGTTCATGGAAACCACCTGGAATGCCCGTTCCATGCCTGGCGTTACGACGACACCGGCAGCGTGAATGAGATCCCCTATTCACGATCAATTCCGCCGCAAGTGAAAAAGCCATGCGGCGGTTGGCCGACCGCCGAGGCGAACGGCTTTGTCTGGATCTGGTATCATCCCGCAGGAGAAGCGCCGAAATGGGATGTGGAAACCTTTCCCGAGGTAGGCTCGGCCGATTGGACGCCATACGATCGTTATGACTGGTACATCCATTCGCCGCTGCAGTTCATTGCCGAGAATGCCGCCGACCTGGCCCATTTCCAATATGTCCACGGAACGGCCAACTATCCCGAGGCGAAGCTCACATTCCACGAGCATCTGCGGACCGGGCTGGTGCATGCGAAGCTGGGTACGCCCAAGGGTGAGATCGACGGCGAGATATCAAACGCGAGTTTCGGTCCCGGACAGGCATGGACGCGTTTTCGAGGCATCTCCGACACGCTTCTTGTGGCCGGTCTGACGCCGGTCGACCACGATCTGGTCCGCGTGCGTTTCGCGTTTACCCAACCTAAGTCGGAAACCGAAGGGCCCCTGGCCGGATTAGCGCGGGCGCTGATCAGAGACATCGTCAAACAGTTCGACCAGGACAAGGTCATCTGGGATCGCCAGCGTTTTGTCGCTCGACCGCCCATTTGCGAGGGCGACGGACCCATCGCAGACTTCCGACGTTGGTATTACCAGTTCTACGCCGAATGGAAGGATAAACCCGGCGCCGATAAAGCGGCAGCCTAAGCTTCAGACTGAAGTACGGCGAATTGAGACCGGAAATCCCTCTATGTCATCGATGATTGAAAAAGGTGAATATTATGCCCGATAGCAGCAAATTATTTGAAATCGAAGGTCAGATAGCGACCATCCGGGCTAATCTGCGCAATTTGACGGAACAGGCTGCCGCACGATCCGGTGCAGGAGACGAAGATCTGGCCGCCGACCGCATCGCCGCCCAAGAAGCGCGGTTGGCCTCCTTGCTGCAGCAACGGGAGGCCCTATCAAAGTAGGCCCCCTTGCCGAACGCGCCTAGCCACGCGCCAAGGGGTTGGGCGTCGGCTCTGCGACAAGCCGGAGTGTATTGCTGTCGGTATGATGGAAAGGCTCATCCCGGCCGCGGATCGCCAGAACCGTGTCTTCGAAATACGACCAGGTGCCGTCCGGATTGATGGTTACCTTGATTCGAAATGAGTCGGTGCGAAAAGCATGCTCAAGGAACGGTGTCGACAAGATGCCGTAATCCGTCACGCCGCGCTGGGCGGCCACCTCAAAGCTGGTGGCGTTCGCGTCTGCAGTGCCAACCGCCAATACAACCTGCGCCCGCGGGATGGCCAGCGAGTGCATCACCGTTCCGGTCGCAGGCTCCCAAAGCCAATAGCCAATCTGGTCATGATAGGTCTTTACCTGACCCGGCTTCACAATATGTGTCCAATAGCGCAGCCCATAGAGAAGCTGCGGTCCGTTCGTCTGCGGATCTATCGGTTGCAGCTCGATCCGTTCGACAAACTCCTGCTGCTTTGGTCCGGCCGCCTTCGGCTTGGTATCGAGACCTTTGGTACCTTCCCAAATGCCGGCCATGGCGCGTAATGGGCCCAGGTTCCTCAGCGTATCGACATCGACATTCGAGGGTTCGGAATAAATATCGGCGGGAAATTCAGACATAAAGATATCCGCAAAAGCAGTGTGATTCTCCTGTCATACTAGGATAGAGCCCGTCCGACGAAAACAGGCCTCTCACGCTTGAGGCCGCGGCGAAAACACGCGTGCCGAGGCGCGGATATCCGCTATCGAGCAGCCTTAGAAGATGCTCCCGAACAAAGCGCCGACACCCGCAGTTACGCCCATTGCGAGTGCACCCCAGAATGTGACGCGCAGTGTGCCCGGCAATTTGGCCGCACCGCCGGCGCCGGCAGCCAATGCGCCCAAAGCCGACAAGAAGGCGAGCGAGCTGACCGACACAAACAGGATCAGGTTCGCTTGTGATGACAGCGCCGTAACAAGGAGGGGCAGGGCCGCCCCGACAGTGAAGCTAGCCGCAGATGCAAAGGCGGCTTGAACCGGACGGGCCCGCAACGTGTCCGAGATGCCAAGCTCGTCGCGGGCATGGGCGCCAACTGCGTCATGGGCCATGAGCTGGCCCGCGACCTGATCGGCAAGCGCCGGCTCCAGACCGCGATCGACATATATCGCTGCAAGTTCCTTTCGTTCGCCTACATGATCAGCACGAATTTCAGCGCGTTCGACCTTTAAGTCTGCCTGCTCGGTATCCAGCTGCGAGTGGACCGATACATATTCGCCAGCAGCCATCGACATGGCCCCGGCCACAAGGCCGGCAACGCCCGCGACTACGATGCTGTTGTGCGTTCCGTTCGAAGCGGCCACGCCCAGCACAAGACTCGCTGTCGACAATATTCCATCGTTCGCGCCCAACACGGCGGCGCGAAGCCATCCCGTTTGTTTCGAGCGATGCCGTTCCCGCGGACGTTTGGCCATTCGAAATAATCCATAGTTTAGGAGGCGTCGGTTATTTTCACAGACGCGTCACGGAGACGTCAAAGCTGAGGCGATTGTTCCCCATATTTTGAGCCCGATGGCGTCAAGGCGAGACGAAAAACGGTCCCTGGTCATCTATATCTTAACGCGCCGCTCGTAAGCGTTGCATAGGCCGTTGGATTTCATCATTCAGAAGATTCCTGCATAATGCAGACATATTGCGCAAAGCCGCACAAACGCGAACAAATATGCGCCGCGGCGCTCACTGGGAATGACTAATGGACATCCGAGATTCACACGATCAGCCAGCAATTTCGGCCGACGGACCCTATTTTCGCGAAGAGCATCAGATGTTCCGCGATCAGTTGCGCCGATTCGTCGACGAAGAAATAAAACCCAATGCCGAAGCCTGGGAATCCGACGGGCTGACGCCGCGTTCGGTTCTGCGCCGTATGGGCGAACTCGGGTTTCTGGGCATCCGCTATGGGGAAACCTATGGCGGCAGCGCGATGGATACGGTCGCCAGCGCCATCCTGGCGGAAGAACTGGGGAAATCGACTTTTGGCGGCTTCGCGATCACCGTGCTGGTCCATACGGACATGGCATCGCCGCATCTGCATAATTTCGGAACCGAGGCGCAACTCCAGCGCTGGATGCCCGACCTGATCGCCGGGCGAAAAATCTGCGCGGTTGCCGTGACCGAACCGGACGCGGGATCAGACGTCGCATCGATCCGCACCAGTGCCAAGCGCGACGGCGACGATTTCGTGCTGAACGGCACCAAAATGTTCATCACCAACGGCGTCCATGCCGATCTCTATTTCGTGGCCGCCAAGACCGATTTTTCGGTCAAAGGCACAAGAGGGATTTCAATTTTCGCAGTCGAAAAGGGCACACCCGGCTTTTCGGTCGGACGCGCTCTCAAAAAGCAAGGCTGGCTGTCGTCCGACACGGCTGAGTTGATTTTCGAGGATTGCCGGGTGCCAGCCGCCAATCTTCTGGGGGCGGAAAATCGCGGATTTTATTCGATCATGCGCAATTTTCAGAACGAACGGCTGGTTCTGGGCGCGCAGTGTATCGGCGAGTGCCAAGCGGCTATCGCTCTCACGCTGGACTGGGTAACCCAGCGCAAGGCGTTCGGCGCTCCCTTATGGGAAAAGCAGGCCATCCGACAGCGACTGGCGATGTTGTCGGCACGGGTCGAGGCGGCGCGGCAGCTTGTCTATCACTCGGCCTGGCTCGACGCGCAAGGGCGCGACTGCGTCAAGGAAGTGTCGATGGTGAAGGCGCTGTGCGGCGAGTTGGTGAATGATGTCATGTACGACTGCCAGCAATTTCACGGCGGTATGGGCTATTTGCGGGAAAGTACGATCGAACGCATGGTGCGAGACGCAAGGGTTCAATCGATAGGCGGGGGAGCAACAGAAGTGATGTTGGAAGAGATCGCCAAACGGATGGGCAAATAATGCCGTCACCGACATTACCGGTTCTGCCGACCCGCATCGTCACTCAAGCGGCAAGTTTTCGCACCAACCGCGAACAGTATCAGGCCTTGTTGGATCGATTGCGCGACTCGCTGCGCTATGCCGTCGCCGGCGGCGGCGAGGCGCATGTCAAACGCCACCATAAGCGCGGCAAGATGCTGGTGCGCGACCGTATCGACCTGCTGGTGGATCCATTCACGCCTTTCCTGGAACTGTCGCCGCTGGCCGCCTGGGGCATGTACGACAATGAGGTGCCCGGGGCCGGCGTCGTTACAGGCATCGGCATCATCCAGGGCGTCCCCTGCATGATCATCGCCAACGACGCCACCGTTAAAGGCGGGTCGTTCTTCCATGAAACGGTCAAAAAGCATGTCAGGGCGCAAGAGATCGCCCGTGAGAACCGCCTGCCCTGCATCTATCTGGTCGATTGCGGCGGCGCCTATTTGCCCGAGCAGGATCGCGTGTTCCCGGACAAGGGCCATTTCGGCAGCACATTTTACAATCAATGCAAACTATCGGCCGACGGCATCCCGCAAATTTCAGCCGTTTTCGGCGGCTGCACGGCGGGCGGCGCGTATATTCCGGCGCTGTCGGACGAGGTTGTGATGGTGCGCGGCAACGCCCGCATCCATCTGGGCGGCCCGTCGATCGTCGCTGCGGCGATCAATGAAGTCGTTGACGGCGAAACGCTGGGCGGGGCGGAAATGCACAGCCGGGTTTCCGGTGTGTCCGACTATCTGGCCGAAGACGAGCCGTCGGCGCTGAAAAAGCTGCGGGACATAATCGGCGGACTGAATATCGAGCGGCCGAATTATGCCGCCACACACCCTGCCCGACCGCCCCTCTATAACGCAAGCGAGATCCCCGGGATCATCGAAGCCAATCCGAAAAACCCCTATGACGTCCGCGAAGTTGTCGCCCGCATGGTCGACGGCAGCGAGTTCCAGGAGTTCAAGCCGGATTGGGGCAGCGAACTGGTCTGCGGCACCGCCTATCTGCACGGCTATCCGGTCGGAATTATCGGCAATAACGGGCCGATCTTTTCCGAATCAGCCGTCAAGGGCGCCCATTTCATCGAACTGTGCGATCAGCGGAACATCCCGCTGTTGTTCCTGCAGAACATCACCGGTTTCATGGTGGGTACCGAGGCGGAACGCGGGGGCATCGCCAAGCACAGCGCCAAGCTGGTCTATGCCGTGGCGGCGGCACGGGTGCCGCGCTTCACGGTCATAATCGGGGGCTCATACGGCGCCGGCAATTACGGCATGTGCGGCCGGGGTTTCGAGCCGCGCTTTCTGTTTTCCTGGCCCAATTCGCGCATCGCGACGATGAGCCCGGACATCGCAACCAACGTGTTGCTGGAATTGCGCCGGACCAGCGTGAAGCGGGACGCGGCGTCGGATGACGAACTGGCCGAACTCGAACGGCGCACGCGCGCGCAATTCACCGAACAGAGCGACCCCTATTACGCGACCGCGCGGCTTTGGGACGATGGCATCATCGAACCGACTCAGACCCGCGACATTCTGGGCCTAGTCCTGGCGCTCGCCGCCGCCGAGCCGCCGAAGACCGGCCGCTCGCACGTCTATCGGATGTAAGTAAAGCGCATGACCATTCGTAAATTGCTGGTCGCCAACCGCGGCGAAATTGCGTGCCGCATCATGGCCACATGCCGAAAGATGGGTATCGGCACAGTTGCGGTCTATTCCGACGCCGACCGTGACGCGTTGCATGTCGCTTCAGCCGACGAAGCTGTCCGCATCGGTCCTGCCGAAGCCTCAGGCAGCTACCTGAACGTCGACGCGATCCTGACGGCGGCGAAACAGACCGGAGCCGACGCTATCCACCCCGGATACGGCTTCCTGTCGGAACGGGTCGCGCTGGCGGAACGTTGTGCCGAACTCGGCATCGTCTGGGTCGGACCACATCCAGACGCGATTACCCGCATGGGCTCGAAGATCGAATCCAAGCGTATCGCCGAAGCGGCGGGGGTGCCCTGCGTGCCCGGCTATCACGGTGCGGCTCAGGACGATGCGAGCCTTGAGCAAGCCGCGCGGGCGATCGGCTTTCCGATCCTGGTAAAGGCCTCCGCCGGCGGGGGTGGGCGCGGTATGCGCGCAGTCGAAAGGGCCGAAGATCTCGCGTCGGCGCTGGCGTTAGCGCGGGCGGAAGCGCAGGCCGGATTCGGCGATCCGTCGCTGCTGATCGAAAAGCTGATCCAGCGTCCGCGCCATATCGAGGTCCAGCTGGCCGGCGACAAGCATGGCAATCTGGTCCATCTGTTCGAGCGCGAATGCTCGATCCAGCGCAATTATCAAAAGCTAATCGAGGAAGCCCCTGCTCCCAACCTGTCGCAGCCGGTCCGCGAAGCGCTGTTCGACGCCGCGACTAAGCTGGGCAAGGCGATCGGCTATGATTCGCTGGGCACGGTCGAATTCATCCTGGATGCTGACGGGGGAGGCCCCTGGTTTTTGGAAATGAACACCCGGCTGCAGGTCGAGCATCCGGTTACCGAGCTTATGACCGGACTCGATCTAGTCGAATGGCAGATCCGGGTCGCAGACGGCGAAAAACTGCCGCTGGGGCAAGATTCAATCCACGCCACCGGGTCGGCGATTGAAGCACGAATCAATGCTGAAGATCCCGCCGCCGGGTATCGCCCGGCCTTGGGAGAAATCAGCCTATTCGAATTCCCGCCCCAGGACGGAGTCAGGGTCGATACGGGGGTCAAGAGCGGCGGAACAGTCACACCCTATTACGATTCGCTGTTGGCCAAGATTATCGCCTTTGGGCCCGACCGGAATGCCGCAGTAGCGCGGCTATCGGGTGCGCTGGGCAACCTTGCGGTTCTGGGCATAAAATCGAGCCAGGCGTTCCTGCGCGATATCGTCGATCATCCGACCTTTCGCGCCGGACAGCTGACCACGCGCTTCATCGGCGAAACATTCCCCGATGGCTGGACGGCGCCCAAGACTGAGCCGGATGATTTCGCCGCCGCTGCTGCAGTTTGGGCGATCGGGCGGGAAGTTTATCGTGCGCCATCCGGCCTGGGTCCCTGGGCAAGCCTTGGAGGCTTTCGCCTTTCCGCCGCAGTCGGACCTGCCGGTTGGGTCGCACTGGAAATAGCAACTGCAACCGAAACGCTGACAGCTGAAATCTCAGGCCTGAACGGCAAGTATTTGCTGCGCCGTGACAGCGAATTGACAAGGATGGAAATCCGCGTGAGTGCCAACCGAGCTGCCATAAAGCTCGGCGACATCATTGGCGATTATTCCTTTGTGTCAGGCAAGGACAAGATCAGTCTCGGCCGTAACGGCAAAGCCACCGACTTTAGTGTCATTCCACGCATCGAAACCGCCGGTGGCAAAGGTCAAGCCGAGATTGCCGGTGCTGGCCGGATTGCTGCGCCGATGCCCGGGCTGATCAGCCAACTGAATGTTGCCGTCGGCCAAAGCGTAGGCATCGGCGACACTGTCATCGTTCTTGAGGCGATGAAGCTGATGTACAGCCTGCCGGCCCAAATTTCCGGGCGGGTATCGGAAGTGTTCTGCGCTGTGGGCGACACGGTTCCGGCCGGATCGCCGCTGGTGGAGATTACTTCGGACGCTTGAGGCAGTCCGCGCGCGCCGCATGACCGAATCAATGACTTGTCGTGGAACAACCGGCCAGACATTATCCGCGCCAAGTCGAGCACTCCAAATCGGGGCGGGGAAGTAATGGCGTTGCAGCGGATATTCGAGCCGGTCACGATCGGCAATGTCACGATTCCCAACCGAATCGTCCGCGCCGCGCATGGCACGCATTTGGCCCGCCATGCCTTCGACGAAGATTCCATCGCCTATCACCTTGCGCGGGCAAAGGGCGGCTGCGGCCTGACGATCATTGAGGCTGCCAGCGTTCATTCGTCCAGCGAAAACACGCTCTTCAATGTGGACGACCGGGTTATCCCCGGCTTCGAAGCCATGATGAAGGCAGTCCGCCCCTATGGCATGAAGATCTTCGAGCAGCTGTTCCACGGCGGCCATCAAACCTTCGGTGAGGGTCGCAGGCCACCGTGGTCCGCCTCGACCGTACCCAGTCCGATCCTGGGCGCGGTCCCAATCCCGATGGGCGAACCTGAAATAGAAGAGATTATCGGCTGCTTCGCCAGCGCGGCGAAACGCTGCCGCGACGGCGGGCTGGATGGTGTCGAAATCCATGCCGCGCATGGCTATCTGATCCATCAATTCCTGTCGCCGATCACCAATCGGCGCGAAGACCGTTGGGGTGGGTCGCTGGAGAACCGAATGCGTTTCCTCCAGGAGATATTGCGCCAAACCCGCAAAGCGGTTGGTCCCGACTATGTAATCGGTGTCAGAATTTCAGCCAGCACGGCTGTCGGCAGCCTGCATGAGCAAGAGATCAAGCAGGTTACCCGGGCGTTGCTTGCCGAAAACCTGATCGATTACTTCAATGCCTCCTACGGCGATTACTATCGGATGGACTCGATGGTCGGCGGCATGCAGCAGCCGTCGGGCTATGAGCTGCCGTCGAGCGGGCAATTGACCGACGATGTTTCAGTCCCCCGGATCGTCAGCGGTCGCATCCGCACCCTGGAAGAGGCTG
>Ga0182030_10001880_pt1 | contig 44053 bp, 37 predicted proteins | sample 812S3MmetaG_FD_121299 | JGI IMG/M metagenome (GOLD analysis project Ga0182030, IMG submission 121299) | Permafrost microbial communities from Stordalen Mire, Sweden - 812S3M metaG (Illumina Assembly) | ecosystem: Environmental > Terrestrial > Soil > Wetlands > Permafrost | place: Sweden... | reverse complement strand
ACGGCGAACCACTTACCGCTAATCAGGAAGCATTCGAAGCCATTAGTAATTTCATGAGTAAATACTTTTCCGGAAAAAATAGTAGTGACTTAGTTACTGAAAAGTTAACAGGTAAAGATGGACTACAATATTCTGTCAACTATGATGCTACCAAAAGAGGCATGTTGGGGTTCACTATTTCAAAGGGTTATTACCGCAGTTCGACCTGCGAGAAAGCCGAAACCTGGACCGTCAATCCTTGGCGCCATGATCATTATGGCCCCAATGATTCATACGTATATAACAAATATGAAGTAGTTACCCATAGCATTGAAGGACCTGACCACGTAACCAGTATTGTAGAAAGAGATTTAACGGCAGAGGATACAAATCACTTCAAGAAAATGTTATCGGATTTTGTACCAGCCGAAAAAGCCCCCGGCCAATAATATTTGATCAGGCTTTAAACATATTAAATTAATCCCATCAGATATTTGATATGGAAAGCCATAATTTATCGTAATCAGTGTAACTGTTTGAAGAATAACCATAAACGGGTACAATATTAGATATGCCTTTGAGCTTAAAACAGATAAGGGAAAATTGCCAAAAAGCCCGTCAGGCCATGAACCGGGCCCGGACCGACCATTGGGCTTTCGGGGCATTTAACTTGGACGACGAGCCGACCCTTAAAGCCGTCGCCCGGGCTGCCCAGAAAAATCAATCGCCGGTACTAGTGGAACTCAGCCAAGGCGAAGTTGATGAAATCGGTTTGGATAATATCCGGGACATGGTTGACAACTTCAAAGCTGAATATGGACTGGAAATCTATGTCAATCTCGACCACTCCCCCTCGGTAGAAGCTGCCCGGCAAGGTATCGAGGCTGGTTTTGAATTTATCCATATTGATATCAGCCAGGCCAACCACGATGCCACGCGTGAGGAAGTTATCGCCAAAACTAAAGAGGTTGTCGCTTATGCCAAATTTACCGGTGCCTTAGTTGAAGCAGAAGAGCGTTATTTTATGGGATCATCAAATCTGCATACTGAAACCATTGATTACGAAGAAGTTAAAAAATATAACACCAAGCCCGAAGAGGCTGCCGGCTTTGTTGCCCAAACCGGCATCGATACCTTTGCCGCCCAAGTCGGTAACCTGCACGGTAAATATCCGGTGCCAAAAATACTTGATCTAGAGCTACTCACCCGTATCCGGGCAGCGATTAATTGCAATATCAGCCTGCATGGTGGCAGCGATACGCCTGGCCATTATTTCGTCAATGCGGTTCAAATCGGCGTGACTAAAGTTAATATCAATTCCGATATGCGCTATGCTTACCGGACTTCGCTTGAAAAAGCGCTCAAAGACAATCCTAATGAATACTCAGTATCTAAATTAATTAACGGCGAAGTTGTGGCGGCAGTTCAGGCCGTGGTCGCCAGCAAGTTAGAAACGTTTAACAGCAGCGGCAAGGCTGTGGTAGCATAAGCGTATGAGTTTACTAAAAAACTTAGCCAATTTATTTGATGAAAATTCGGACAATTCGCTGGATAAAGTACTTGATAAAGTTGAACGGGCCTTAGGCACCACGGTTGACAAAGTTGAGGACAGCGTAAAAAAACTGGATAACGTTAGTAATAAAATCGTCAAGGTTAGCGAAACCGCCGTGGCATCGGTGGACAAGTTAAGTGACGTGGTAGACGAAAAGGATATCAGTAAAGATTAAGGGAGCATTATGGACGAGGGTGGGCAAAATCAACAGCAAACATATAACGCGGTGGCCGAACCATTGTTGCCGGCTGTTTTTGATAATGAGCTGCCTCCCTCCCAAACAATCCCGGCTCCGGACACGTCACCAGTAATTGCAGCCGCACCCGTATCGGCTAATAATCTTCCGGTGGGTGAGCAGTTTGACGTTATCGGCGTAGGGGATATTAATACTGACGCTTTCATCCGTTTATTTAAGGACCAGGCCCGTAGCTACGAAGATAATCTAGGCAAATGGCTAGCGATGCCGTTCGCCACGAAATTACCCTTTGACTTTACGGAAATCATTGAAGGCGTTGGCAATGCCAGCAATGCGACGGTTGCTTGCAGCCGCCTCGGGCTGAAAACGGCTTTAGTCACTAATGTCGGCGGCGACCAATACGGCCGGGATATGATTATGGCGCTCGGTAAAAACAGCGTTGATCATCGTTTTGTGCGCATCAACCCAGACAAAAAGAGTAATTACCATCATGTCTTGTGGTACGAAGAAGAACGTACGATTTTAGTTAAGCACGAAGAATACGATTATGCCTGGCCGCACCTCAGGTCGAACGAATTGCCGAAGTGGCTATACTTCAGCTCAACCAGTGAGCATGCAATTCCTTATCATGATCAAGTGAGCGATTGGCTCGATGAAAATCCGGCGGTTAAGCTGGCTTTTGGGCCGGGTACTTACCAGTTGGAAGCCGGTGCTGAGCGTCTAAGCCGGATTTACCGGCGGACGGAAGTGCTGGTCTTAAACCGCGAAGAAGCCGTCAAAGTCAGCGGCGGCAACTATGACGATATCCACGATCTGCTTAGCCGGCTACACGCCTTGGGGCCAAAAACAGTCGTCATAACCGATGGTCCTAAAGGCGCCTATGCCAGTAACGGTCAAGAAGTTCTTAAGATGCCGCTGTACCCTGATCCGGCACCTCCTTACGAACGAACCGGTGCGGGCGATGCCTTTGCCGCTACTTTTGTGGCAGCTTTAATTAAGGGCAATACCATCGAAGGGGCCTTGCAATGGGCTCCGATAAACTCCATGAGCGTAGTTCAAAAAGTCGGCTCCCAAGCCGGATTGTTAAACGAAGCAGGCATAGAGGCATGGCTGCGCCAAGCGCCCGACTGGTATAAGTCCGAGCGGTTATAAATATTTTAATTTCGTAATGATGCTTGTGTTAAGATAAAAAGGACGACTATGACGAGATTACTTTCAGACCTACTGAACGCCGAGCAACCTGGTTTCAGTCAACGTATCAGACAGCTGGAACGGGCTAGCGGCGAGCCGGGGGCGGATATCCGTTTATCGAGTGAAATTATCCAACGTACCCATAATAAGATCAGAGACCTCGGGTTGGACCCGCTCGATACCACTGGGCAGGAGCTGTATTTGGCGCTGCAGCAACGGCTGCTAATGGATGAGAAAAGGTTGCTAGACTATCTAGGGCTTGATACTGAAGGCACGGCCAAGTCAACCGAAGTACTATCTGGCGTGTTGCAGTTTTTATCTAAGTTAGATTTACCCCGGACTTGCTTTGCCCTCAAAGCCAGCACTAGTAAAAGGCTACTAAAACAAGTAGTGCCCAAAAAAGCTATGGCTGAATTAAAATACCGGTCAATTGACTCAATGATTAAGCATGAGGCAGTAGCCCAAATACGGGTCGCCAGTTTACTATATGAACGAAATCACTGGCAAAAGGACTTTTTTGATCAGTATAATAAACTTACCCCAAGTGACTTTGAAACACGTCAGATTGCCGTGTTGTTCCCTAGATCCAGCCGCTATGAAAAGATCGCCGAAACTTTCGCCGTCCAGCATCGTCACCATAGCGTAGTATTTAAGGAACTGGGCTCGGTTGTGGTTTTACCGGTCCAAGCCAGCGTGCCGGCTTTGGCAATTACCAGCTTGTTGATGCTACTCGACGGCTTTAACTCTATTCGTTGTGCCAGTACTTATCTCAAGTTGCAGCAAGTTACTGCCAATTTTGGCGGTTTGGTCCACGAAACAGCTTTCACTGAACCAAAGACTGTGGCTGATTTTGCCGGCCAGCCTTTGCCTTGGCGGAGCGTTCAATATTACTATCATTCAGTAAAAGAAGCTTATCATCCGGCATTTTTTGAACCGCACGTCCAACCGGAAGATTTAACTTTAATCCAGGCCGAGTCCACCTTGGCCCAGGCCGTGCCAGCACTTACTTTTTGGGAAGATACCGCCGGGCTGGCTCACGTCGATCAAGGCCAGACAGTCTCGCTTAATATGCTTGACGTCGCCCTTTCGGCCGCCAATGGTTTAGCATTTGAGAACCGCCCAATTAAGCATGTCCGCGAACAGGTCTGGAGCGATATAATAAGCCGTTATTTACGGCATCGTGATCTTAACGATAACTTAGCCGAGCAGTTAAGTGTCCAGCCAGCTGGGTCCCGGTTAGAAACAGGAGTTACAATTTAATGGTTCAAAAAATCGATCCCAAACGTTTGCGCTATTCAATCTGCGTATCCGGCGCTTCCTCCGGCCAAACCGTAGCCTCGTCGGCTAACTTAGCGCTCCGAGTCGGAGCGGCCATTGCCAACAGCGGTATGATATTGACTACCGGCGCCACCGTCGGCCTGCCATACTATGCCGCCCGCGGCTGTCATGAAGCTGGCGGTATGAGTATCGGTTTCAGTCCGGCTGCTTCGCTGCGCGAACATGTCCGGAAATACCGCTTGCCGAAAGATGTTTTTGATTTTATAAATTTTACCGGTTTGCATTATGCCGGCCGAGATATGTATTTGGTCCAGTCTAGCGATGCCACCATCACGATTGGTGGGCGTTTCGGCAGCTTACACGAGTTTACTTCCGCCCTAGAAAACCATAAACCATGCGGTATCCTAGTTGGTACCGGGGGTACCGCCGACACCATCGCCAACCTGGTGAAAACACTGGATCCAAGCGTAGGCGATCTAGTTATTTACGATGACAACCCTGAAAAGTTAGTAGAGCGGTTAATCAAAGTCCTTGACGAAAAATATGCCGACATTCAAAAAGATTTGCTAAACCATGACGACCACTGGTTCCTGCGTGAAGGCCAATGGCCGATCCGCCAAGGCTAACTGTCAAGGTATTTTCAAGTATTACGCCGGTATATCCGAAATAATATTAGCTGCCAATCTTTCAGCAATTGATACAATAGTCGTGTGAATAAATTCATTCTTAAATCGGATTTTAAGCCCACCGGTGATCAGCCGACGGCTATAGCCCAACTTACCGAGGGCCTAAAGTCAGATATAAAAGAGCAGGTTCTGCTTGGCGTGACCGGTTCGGGTAAGACTTTCTCGGCCTCATGTGTAATTGAGAATCTGCAAAAGCCAACCCTGGTCCTCAGCCATAATAAAACCTTAGCCGCTCAACTTTACGGTGAGTTTAAACGATTTTTTCCAGATAATGCCGTCCACTACTTCGTCAGCTACTTCGACTATTATCAGCCGGAAGCCTATATCCCGCGCAGCGATACTTACATTGAGAAAGATTCGGCTATCAATGAAGAAATTGACCGATTACGCCATGCGGCAACCGACGCCTTACTGACGCGGCGTGACGTTATTATCGTAGCTAGCGTCAGCTGTATCTACGGCATCGGTTCGGTCGAGGATTATAACGATTTAGCAGTAGAACTTCATGTCGGCGAGCGCCGGGTACGCGATAAACTACTCAGACAGCTCACCGATATCCAGTATCAACGTAACGACATCGATTTTCACCGCAGCACCTTTCGGGTCCGCGGTGATGTAGTCGATGTTTTTCCGGCCGGTGAGGAGCTGGCTTACCGGATAGAATTTTTAGGTGACGAGATAGAAAGAATTACCCAAATCGACCCGTTAACGGGTGAGATATTGATTAATCTGAAAAATTATAAAATTTTCCCCGGATCGCACTACGTGACACCGCAGGAGAAATTAAAATTGGCCTTGGGTCAGATAGAGGGGGAGTTGGAACAAAGACTGGCCCAGTTTAAAAAAGAGAACAAACTATTAGAAGCCCAACGGCTAGAACAGCGCACCCGCTTTGACCTGGAAATGCTGGAAGAAACTGGTTTCGTCAAAGGTATTGAGAATTATTCACGTTATCTTACGAACCGGGAACCGGGTGAGCAACCGGCCACCTTGCTTGACTATTTTCCTGATGATTATTTGTTATTTATTGACGAATCCCATATGACGATTCCGCAGGTTCGCGGCATGTATAACGGCGATCGGGCGCGGAAGGAAGTGTTGGTTGATTACGGCTTCCGTTTACCAAGCGCCCTGGATAACCGACCGTTAACTTTTACGGAGTTTGAAAGGCACATCAATAAAGCGATTTATGTCTCGGCCACGCCGGCAGCCTATGAATTGTCCCGGAGCCCCAAACCGGCCCAGCAAGTCATCCGTCCAACCGGTTTACTGGACCCTAAAATTGAAGTCCGGTCGATCGAGGGCCAAATTGACGACTTACTTAACGAAATCCGCGCCACCGTTGATAAAAGACAGCGCGTCCTAGTGACTACGCTGACTAAGCGGATGGCAGAAGACCTGGCTGAGTATTTTAAAGAGGCTAATGTAAAAGTGGCATATCTACATTCGGATATAGAAACCTTGGAACGAACGGATATATTGCGCGACTTACGCTTAGGTGTATATGACGTAATAGTAGGTATAAATCTGCTACGCGAGGGCTTGGACCTACCGGAAGTGAGCCTGGTAGTTATTCTAGACGCTGATAAGGAAGGTTTTCTGCGCAGCGAGCAGGCTTTAGTCCAAACCGTTGGCCGGGCGGCCCGCCATGTTGACGGTCACGTTATTATGTATGCCGATCACATCACCGACTCAATGCGGCGGACGATGGATGAAACGGATAGAAGGCGTAAAATTCAGGATGATTATAACCAAGCGCACGGCATTGTGCCGACAGGCATCTCCAAAACAGTCGAAAAAGGCTTGCGGCCCGACCTGCCGGAAGAAGCTAAACGAGTCAAACTTGATCTAAAGAAGATACCCAAGGACGAGTATGGACAGATTATAAAGGACTTATCTGGTCAAATGGAACTGGCCGCCGCCAATTTACAGTTCGAACAAGCTGCCGAATTAAGGGACATTATCGCTGACATTAAAGCCAAACTTTGAAAACCACTTTAAAATTATCCGAATTTAATAGCCTCTGCCAATAGCAATGACGAGTGTTATACTAATATGAAATGGCAACACTTACTCGTGAAGATGTCTTAAAATTAGCTCGGCTCGCCCGGATTGATTTGAGCGACGAAGAAGTTGAAGAGTTCGCCGGCGAGTTCAGTGCCATACTGGCCTACGTTGAAAAGTTACATGCCGTAGATGTCGATGGCCTTCAACCTACTAGCCAAGTAACCGGATTAACCAATGTCATGCGCGACGACGTGGTTAAGGATTACGGTTATAAGCCCAAAGATTTACTGAAGAACGTGCCAAGGGTGCAAAATGACCAAATCAAAGTCAATAGGATGATAGGTTAGATAAGCGGTTATGAGCCAATGGCAACCATTACATGAAATTGCGGATAACGTACGTGCCGGCAAACTGAAAGCCTCCGAACTTGTCAGCCGGTCACTCGAAACTATTTCTGACAAAGCCGAGTACCAAGCAATTATTGCGACCATGGCTGAGCGGGCCAAAGAGAGGGCTGCGGCCGTCGATCAACAAGTGGCCGCCAATCAGCCGGTTGGCCGTTTGGCTGGCGTGCCCTTTATAGCCAAAGATAACTTTTTGGTTTACGGCGCCGAGACAACCGCTGCCAGTAATATCTTGAGGGGTTTTATGGCACCTTACCAGGCGACGGTTATTAATCGGCTGGAAGCCGAAGGAGCGATTTGTGTAGCTAAGGCTAATTTGGATGCTTTTGCGCATGGTGCTAGCACTGAAAACAGTGACTTTTTTGTGACCAAGAATCCTCATGATAAAAGCCGGGTGCCTGGTGGCAGCTCGGGCGGTTCAGCGGCTGGCGTGGTGCTTGATATGGCACCATTTGCGGTCGGTACAGATACAGGCGGATCCGTTCGACAGCCTGCCAGTTTTGTTGGCTGCGTTGGTTATAAGCCGACTTACGGCTTAATGTCACGTTCGGGAATTGTGGCTATGGCCAGTAGCACGGATACGGTCGGCGTCTTAGCTAACAATATAGAAGACGCCTCACTAGTAATTGATGTCATGGCCGGCAAAGATGAGCTTGACGGCACGACAATTGAGCGTAGCGACCAGCCGTACACCGATTTAAGCGGTGAAATAAATGGCAAAAAAATCGCCGTTATAAAAGAATATATGGGCGAAGGCTTAGACCAATTAGTCAAAGAACGGATCAATATGGCTATCGTTAAGCTGAAAAATTCCGGGGCAGTGGTTTCGGAAGTCAGCCTACCGAGTCTACAGTTATCTTTAGCCGTCTACTATATTGTTTGTCCGGCCGAAGTAAGCAGCAATCTAAGCCGCTATGATGGCCAGCGCTTTGGTTACAGCTTTGAGGGTGCCAAAAAACTTGACGAGAGCTACATGAAAACCCGGCAGCATGGCTTCGGTAAAGAGGCCAAACGGCGGATAATGATTGGCACCTACGTTCTAAGCAGCGGCTACTACGACGCTTATTATAAAAAGGCCCAAACGGTGCGGACCAAACTTATTAACGAGTTTAATGAGGTTTTTAAGCAAGTTGATTTTTTGGTTGGCCCGGTTACACCGACAACCGCCTTCAAGATCGGTGAAAACACCAGCGACCCGCTTAAGATGTATTTGGCTGATGTCTTGACGGTCGGACCGAGTTTGGTCGGTATCCCGGCGGTTAGTATCCCGGCCGGTCTGGTTAACGGTCTGCCGGTAGGTTTGCAGCTGATGGCTCCCCAACTCAAAGACAGCGAGTTATTAAGCGTGGCCAAAGCGGCTGAGGGAATAATCTCATGATCAAGAACCGGACTCTGGCGATTATAATAGCGGCGGTTCTACTGGTAATAGTTTTTCTAGCCGGGTTGTTAGGCCGTCGGCGGTTCAAGAAACTGAATGTCGAATACTTCCAAAAACGGTGGCATGAGGCACAAACGCTCTGCAGCAGTAAAAACACTTGGCCGCTGGCTGTCATTAATGCCGATAAGTTGCTTGATGATGCCCTGAAAAAGCGTCACTATAAGGGTAAAACAATGGGAGAACGGTTAGTTGCCGCCCAACATGACCTGACAAATAATGACGGTGTCTGGTATGCCCATAAGTTACGCAACCGTTTAGTGCACGAGGACGATACTAAGCTGCGCAAAAGCGATGTCCAAGCGGCCCTGCTTGGCTTACGCTCAGCTCTTAAAGATCTAGGAGCCCTCCTATGATTACTAAGGATGTACGAGATAAATACCAGGCGACTATCGGTATTGAATGCCACGTCCAGTTTAATACCAAGTCCAAGCTGTTTTCAGCGGTTGGCAATGATGCCAGGGAGGCGCCGCCAAACACCCTGGTCAGTCATATCGATTTCGGTTTGCCTGGTGCCTTGCCGGTTTTAAACAAAGAAGCGGTTCATTTGGCTATCGTTGCTGCCTTTGCTCTCGGTACCAGTCCGCAACGATTTAGCAAATTTGACCGTAAACATTATTTTTATCCAGATCTGCCGATGGGTTATCAGATAACGCAGTATGACCAACCAATCATCTTAGGCGGCAGCGTTGATATCAACGTCGACGGTAGCGTTAAAAAAATCGGTATTACTCGGGCACACCTGGAAGCCGATGCCGGTAAAAGTATTCATCCTGAGGGCCAGGACTATAGTCTGGTGGATTTGAACCGGGCCGGTACGCCGTTACTGGAAATCGTCAGCGAACCTGATATGCACACTTCGGCTGAAGCAAAAACATATGCCCATGAGCTGTTTCTTAGGATGAAGTATGCCGGTGTTTCCGACGCCAATCTTTATTACGGCAACATGCGCTTTGACGTTAATGTCAGCGTCAGCGATAAGCCTGATGTGCTGGGTACACGGACTGAGACTAAAAACCTCAACTCTTTCCGCTCGGTAGAAAAAACCGTTGATTACGAGATTGACCGCCAAATAGAAGTTCTGGAAAAGGGCGGCTCTATCGTCCAGGAGACTCGCGGCTGGGATGATGCCAAACAAAAAACTTTTTCTCAACGCATAAAAGAAAATGCCGACGATTACCGCTATATGCCCGATCCGGATATCCCACCGGTAGTAATTGGAGAAGCCGAGATTGAAAAAGTTAAAAGCGAGATGCCGACCATGCCCCATGAGTGGCGCGAACGGCTAAGCCAACTAGGGCTAGCCACTGCCCATATCGAAACACTACTGGATGCCGAAGTCGAGGACTCTCAAGCCAGCTATTTGCCATTGATAGAAAAGAACCTTGACAATAAAGAACTAGCTACCTATCTAGCTAACTGGTTTGTTAACCTGGAAATTCCTTTGCATCGCCAATCGCAAGTAACTGCGAAACTGGCCGATACCGCCAGGTTGGATACGTACCTAGCTACTTATAATTTGATCAAAGCCAATAAACTGAGTTCCACTAATGCCAAGGCCTTATTGAATGAATTGCTGGTTAACGAAAATACGCCGTCTGACATTGCCGCCTACGCTGAGAGCCAAGGCTTTCTCCAAGTTTCAGATGAAGGTGAGATTGCAAAAATTGTCAGTCAGGTCATATCGGAAAATGCCAAAGCCGCCGAAGATGTTAAAAAAGGCGAGACTAAAGCCACCCAGTTCTTAGTGGGACAGGTTATGAAATTGTCCAAGGGTAAAGCCAATCCGCAAGTAGCCCAAGAACTTATCAAAAAGCAGTTAGGCTTAAACGGTTAGTTAGGCTCAAATTGTTACCACTCTAAACTAGCTGTAGCTTTGGTGTAAAGCTGTAAACTTGTATACGCCACGTTCGGATAGATGCCACTGTTTTCGGCCATCGATCCTTTTCAGTTTATTCCACATAAGCTTGTCCTCTTTTCAAAAATATATGCAGTTTACTGAATTCAAGTAAATTTGCAAGAACGAGCACTTTTATATGATATTATCAGGTAGAGATGTCAAGACAAGTAACTAAGGCTGTGATTGCAGCTGCTGGGTTCGGAACTAGGTTTTTGCCGCAAACTAAAGCTATGCCCAAAGAGATGCTGCCGCTAGTCGATAAGCCGATTATCCAATATGTTGTCGAGGAGCTTGTCGCTTCAGGTATCAAGGACATTATTATCGTTACCGGTTATAACAAGCGTAGCATCGAAGACCATTTTGATACGCCCAATCAGGACCTGGTTAACAATCTTCAAGCCGGCGGCAAACAGGCACGTTTAAACGACGTTATGAAAATCGCCAATCTGGCTAATTTTGTTTATATCCGACAAAAAGGGCCTTATGGCAGTGCCACGCCGGTTTTGAATGCGGCCCATCTGGTAGGCGATGAGCCGTTCATTTACACTTATGCTGATGATTTTTTTGTGGCCAACCCAAGCCGGACAAAACAGCTGATAGAGGTCTTTCAGCAGCGTGACGGCGGCTCGGTTCTAGCTTGTAAGCGAGTTCGCGAACCGGAAGAATATGAACGGTACGGTATTGTAGCTGGCGAGAGCTTAAGCGATCAGCTATTAAAAGTCAGTCAGATAGTCGAAAAACCGGGTATTATCGGGGCGCCATCGGACCTGGCCAGTGTCAGCGGTTATCTATTCACGCCGGATATATTTAAATTTGTTGAACAGGCCGCTCGGCGGCTCGAACCTGGACAAGAACTGATGATCCAGACAGCAATCCAAGCTATGATTGACAACAAGCTGCCTGTCTACGCTGTCGAAATAAAAAACGGCACCTACCATGATACCGGCAACAAACTGGATTATCTTAAAACCGTGGTTGAGTTCGCTCTACAGCACAAGGAGCTGAATAACCGGTTTAAGGACTATCTGCGAACAGTCGATTTATAATTTACCCTTAAAACAGTGTATAATATGATTAAAGTATGGATGAAGCTTTAAAAATCCTTATCATTATAGTTTCAAGTGCTCTTAGTTTGTTTTTAATTGTTTGTATTGTCATAGGCGTAATCTCGGTCCGTATATTGCGAGACGTCCGTCGGATAACGCGGAAAGCTGAAAAAGTAATCGATTCAGCGGAGTCAGTCAGTGAAATCTTTCGCCAGGCTACCGGGCCGTTAGCCATCATTAAAATATTACGTAATATCGTTAAAGCCGCTAAAAAGCTCGTAAAGGAGAATTAATTATGGCAAAAAATAATACCAAACGTTTTGTTTTAGGCACGGTTTTGGCGGCTATCACCGGATACGTGGCTGGTCTTTTGTCAGCACCAAAAAGCGGCAAGGAAACCCGTCAAGATATTAAAGATGTCACAGTAAAATCCGTTGCGGCTACAGAAAAAGAGCTAAAACACCTGGAACAAGAAATGTCGGCAGCTTTAACCGAGGCTAAGGCCGAAATTGCTAAATTAAGCGGTCAAGCCAAGCTCGGGCTTGATGAAGCTGTCCAAAAAACGAAAGTTGCCGAAGTTAGGGTCAAGCAGTTGCTTAGTGCGGTTCATAGCGGTGGGGCAGACGATAAAGATCTTCAGAAAGCCATCAGCGAAGCTACTAAAGCCATCCGCCACTTGCAGTCGTTCTTCACTAAGCCGTAAATCTAATCAGGATCATGGCTTGTTGTAAAACGTACGGTTCATTAAAACCGTACTAAGCAGTTATAATAAGCATTAGTAAATAATTGAGGGTAATTCTATCATTATGGCCGTTAAGGGATCGGTGAAATTAACTCCGCAAGACTATGTGCATTTGCATAACCACACCGAATATAGCCTGCTTGACGGTCTAACCAAGGTGCCCGCCTTAATTAGTTTTGTTAAAGATTCGGGCATGAGTGCAGTAGCCATCACCGACCACGGTACCTTGTCGGGCGTGATTGAATTTTATAAAGAATGCACCAAGGGCGGTGTTAAACCAATCGTGGGAATTGAGACATATGTGGCCCCGCGCTTATATACTGACAAAGATCCGGCTAAAGATAAATCGTATTATCACTTGACGGTCTTAGCTATGAATAATCAGGGTTATCAAAACCTGATGCGATTAAGCACCTTGGCTAACTTAGAGGGCTTTTACTATAAACCGCGGGTTGACCATGATTTGCTAACGGAATATAACCAGGGGCTGATTGTTTTAAGTGGTTGTATCGGCGGTGAAGTAGCCGACAATTTGCGGCAAGACCAGTACGAGAAAGCCAAAGAGGTAGCTAGCTGGTATAAAAGTGTTTTTGGCGACCGATATTATCTGGAGCTGCAAGACCATGGGCATCCCAAACATCCCAGCCACTGGGATGAACAAAAGAAAGTCAACGATCAGCTGTTAAAACTTGGCCAAGAACTTGATATCGCCTGTGTCGTAACCTGTGACGCCCATTATCTCAAACCGGAAGACCAGATGGCTCACGAGATATTACTGTGCGTGCAAACCGGCGCTTTCTTAAGCGATGAGTCACGCATGAGTATGAAAACGTTTGAACTGCATGTGCCGGCACCGGAGGCTATCATAAGTAGGTGGGGAGCCGCTCACCCCGAAGTCATACTTAATACTAAAAAAATAGCCGATCGCTGTCAGCTTAAGATCGAATTAGGTAAAATATTAATCCCGACTTTCCCGGTACCGGAAAAAGAAACTGATAAAAGCTACTTGGAAAAACTGGTTTGGCGGGGATTGGCTTGGCGCTACGGCGGCATGGGCGCTTCATCTGCCGATAAATTGACAATACCCGCAGCCCGTAAAAAGGTTAGCCAGGAAATTATCGAACGGGCCGAATACGAATTAAAAATAATCGATTCCATGGGTTTCAATAGTTATTTTCTGATTGTCCAGGACTTCATCCGCTGGGGTAAAAACCAAGGTGTTGTTTTCGGCCCCGGCCGCGGTTCGGCTGCCGGCTCGATCGTGGCCTATGCTGTTCGTATTACGGAGATCGAACCGTTGAAGTATAAATTGATGTTTGAGCGGTTTTTAAACCCCGGACGTATCAGTATGCCGGATATCGATATCGATATTCAAGACACCCGGCGGGATGAAGTCATCCAATACTGCGTTGAAAAATACGGTGACAACCGGGTCGTCAATATTGTTACTTTCGGAAGAATGGCAGCCCGCAATGCCGTCAGGGACGTAGCCCGGGTTTTGCAGGTCCCTTATTCGGAAGCTGACCGATGGGCCAAAATGATCCCTCCGCCGGTCCAAGGCCGTCATATACCGCTTAAGGAATCGATTGAAGAAAACAATGACCTAAAGCAAGAATACCGGAGTAACGAAATAGCCAAAAAAGTCTTTGATTACGCCATCCAGCTGGAAGGAACGATCCGTTCGCACGGCGTTCATGCCGCCGGTGTAGTCATTGCGCCGGAAGATGTGGTCAACTATGTGCCGTTAGAAAAAGCCCAAAAGGGCGTAATTGCCACTCAATACCCGATGGGTCCGATTGAGGAACTGGGACTGCTTAAGATGGACTTTTTGGGCCTAAGCAACCTGACAACGATTAAAAACGCCTTGAGGATTATCCGCCGCGTCTATAAAAAAGCCATCAAACTCGAAGAGATCCCCAATGACGATCCAAAAACATTCGAGCTGTTGCAACGGGCCGACACGACCGGTATTTTCCAGCTTGAGTCGGCTGGCATGAAGCGCTATTTAAAGGAGCTTAAGCCTACTTTGTTTGAAGACATTATTGCTATGAACGCGCTATACCGGCCCGGTCCAATTTCAGAAATACCACGCTTTATTGAAAGTAAAAACAATCCGAAGTCGATCAAGTACCTGCACAAATCCCTGATACCGGTGCTGGAAGACACTTATGGGGTAATGGTTTATCAGGAGCAGATTATCAAACTGTTGCAACTGGTGGCCGGTTATACACCGGGCGAGGCTGATTTAGTGCGTAAAGCTATCGGTAAAAAGAAGCGCGATATTATGAAAGCGGAAGAGCCTAAATTTATTGAAGGCTGCCGTAAACAAGGCTTAACCGAGAACCAAGCTAAGCGGCTTTGGGCCCAGATCCAGCCATTTGCAGACTACTCTTTCAATAAAGCCCATGCCACCTGTTACGCCCAGATAGCCTATTGGACAGCCTATCTTAAAGCTCATTATCCATTGGCTTTTATGGCCGCTTTGATGACCAGCGATTATAACGACACCGACCGGTTAGCAATTGAGATTAACGAATGTCAGCATATGGGCATTGAAGTGTTGCCACCTGACGTCAATGAGTCATTTTTAGAATTTGGGGTCGTACCTGGTGATAAAAAACAGATACGTTTCGGCATGAGTGCCATTAAAAACGTTGGTACCGGCGCGGTGGAAGCCATCCTGGCCGCCCGTCAAATCGACGGTACCTTTAATAGCCTGGAAGATTTCTTCGCGAAAGTTGATGTTCACTCGGCCAACCGCAAAGCCCTGGAAAGCCTGATTAAGGCCGGCGGCTTTGATCGCTATAACGAACGCTCGGTGTTGCTGCATAATTTAGACAATTTTCTGGCTTATGCCGGCCGTTTACAAAAGGACCGAACGCTAGGTCAAACTGATTTATTTGGTGGGACATCTAGCGAAAAGGATGTTAAAACCCAACTGGTTATGGTCGCGCCGGACACAGAAATTACTTTGAGAGAAAAATTATTATGGGAGAGAGAATTGCTTGGCTTGTATTTGAGCCAGCATCCGCTAGCCAATTACGAAGTCTTTTTGAGCCGGCAAACAGTACCGCTTAGCGAGTTAAAGCCCGAACAAGATGGCAAACCGGTAATAATCGGCGGAACCATTAACGATGTTAGGGAAATTACGACTAAAAATGGTCAAAAAATGGCTTTTGTAAAACTGGAAGATCGGAGCGGTGAAGTTGAGCTAGTTGTCTTTCCGAGTATTTTTCAGCAAACTCCAAAACTGTGGGAGCGTGACCGGGTCGTCTTGGTCAACGCTAAAGTTTCTAACAAAGACCGCAGCGGCCACAGCAGTAACGAGGTCAAAACAATCGCCGACAGTGCTAGGGAAATTACTGCGGAAGAGGCTCAAACTTATCAGCCCACCGGGCAGATCGATACATCGCTACCTACCAAACCGATAATTGTCGCTATGAGTGCCAAGATGGATGAAACGACCACCATAAGCAGTCCAGCTCAGCCGGCCAAGCGTGTTTTTATCCGTTTACAGAATTCGAATGACCAAAAATTGTTATTGTCTTTAAAAAATACACTAGATATGTTTTCAGGCAATACGGACGTCGTGCTGATTATGGGGCCTGATAAAAATAAGCAAGTCATTAAACTGCCGACCGGCATTAGTGATAGCCTTGAACCCATCCAAAGCCTGCAAAAGCTGGTTGGCACCGATAACGTACGCCTACATTGATCTTAAGTATCAGAGTATAAAGCTGATACCAGCTAAAGCTACACTGACACTACCGACTACCGCACCAGTTGTGCCGAGGACCTTAGCCCCGGCGATGATAACCAGTAGACCGACGGTTGCAAATAACGGCAAATACGGCCAATAGGTTTTCATAAAAGTATGACTTTGCCGCTGATGTGCACCGCTACGCTTTTTGGCGCTGTGACCCTGAACCGGCCTTTTTGTTTTAGGATTATTTAATACCATAATTACTATTATAATATAGCATGCTTATGTTTTGGAAGACAAGTATGTGTTTTGGCAGTGATATAAAGCAATGGCGGCGGCGACGCTAACGTTAAACGACTCTTTAGCTCCCTTCATCGGTATTTCAATAATTAAGTCAACCGAAGCTAGAATATCGTCTTCTATGCCTTCGACTTCCCGGCCTACAATAATTGCCAGATTGGGCGGGGGTGTATAGCTGTTAATCGGTACGGCACTTGGTGATTGTTCAAGGGCGGAAATTTGAAAATCTTGGGCCCGCAGCTCATTCAATAACGGCCATAAATTATCTTTATGCTCCCAGGGTACGTTCTTTTCAGCCCCCAAAGCCGTTTTATGGATTTGATTATCGACCCGGCGGGCCAAATAGGGAAGCCTGGTATCGTTTTCTAGTTGTGGATAAGGTGTATATCCGGTAAGAAACACCTTATTAATACCCAGACCGTCACAGGTTCGCAGCATTGAGCCGACATTATGGCTGCTGCGGACATTATGAACAATCAATATCAACTGCCTGTCTTTATTCATGGCTTTCGTCTCACTATACGGCTAAAAACAGGCTTTTCCAAAATTAACCAATATCTAGTAGCGAGTAGCTATGATGATTGCTGTCAAAAAGTTTATGGAAAAGGTTGTAGCTATAATCCAAAATTATTGTTTTGTTAAGGAGGCCACAAGGTATGGCAGAGGTAATGGTTATTGGCTCAGGCGGCCGGGAACAAGCCATCAAACAAGCGGTGGAAGCATCAAAAGAGGTTGGCCGAGTAGTAGTGTCCAGTAATGTGTCGGATGGGCTTAAAGAGTTTTCAGGCCGAAAGGAAAAACCATTAGTAATTTTTGGCCCAGAGGGGCCGGTAATTGAAGGCCAAGCAGATGATCTTCGCGATGAGGGTTATTTGGTACTGGGAGCCAGCCAGCAGGCTGCCCAATATGAAGCCAGTAGTTCACGCGCTACCAAGATGGCCCAAAAAGCCGGGGTCATTCAACCGGATACGTTCATCGCAGAAGGTGACTGGATGCCTCCGGCAGCCCGAGCATACGTGGAAGGGCGAAACCCGCACACGTACGTCATCAGGCCGGATGGCTTATCCGACGGCCGGGGAATTGTTATGCCGTTTTCCAAGCAAGAAGCCCGCCATGCGGTGGAGGGTATGATTAGCGGTGTTCTATTTAAGGGTGCTGGCAGTGAAATTATTAATTTTCAAGACCGACTAATTGGCGGTACTGAAATACTGGCTTCAGCCATAGTCGGTGCCGGCAAAGACGATTTTGTAGTTTTACCGATCGCCCAAGTCAATCGAAGGTTATTCGGCGGTGATGAGAGCCCAAATACTGGTGGGTTAGGAGCCTATGCACCGGTGCCTAAACAGATTATCAATGAAAAACAAATCGATATTATCCGTAGCATAGTCCAGAGATCATTAGAGGGCATGGCAGCCGAAGGCGTAACTTACGAACGGGCAGTCATTAGTATGAGCTTGCTATTGAGCGATAACGGTATGGGCGAACCGGCCTTGATGGCCTATTATACTCGTTTTGGTGCGACGGCCCCGCAGGTGATGCTACCACTTTTAAAAAGTGCCGGTGTTGATGCTTATAGCTTATTCCGTTCGGCCGCCGAAGGCAAAATTGAACACACCGGAATTAACCTTGCCGATATCGGCCAGGCGGCGGTAACTGTTTGTTTAGCCGCAGAGGGCTATCCGGTTTCTCCCAGAAAAGGTGATGTAATATATGGTTTGGATCGTACGTATGATGGCGTCGGTATCCAGCTGGCCGATGTGACGACCAATGGTCATGGCCAGATTGTGACGACCGAAGGCGGGCGGGCAGTTTATGTTACCGGGCAAGATGAAACCATCAATAAGGCCCGAGCCCGGGCATATGCCGCTATCGGCGAAAAGGCCATCCATTTTGCTGGTTTCCAATACCGCAAGGATATTGGTCAGCTACCTGGAAGATATTGAAGGGAAAGTATCGCTTTTCGTCCTATTGGACTCATCAGTACGATTGCATAATCGTAAAAGCGATCAGCGAACGGCATAGTGGTAAATATCTTCGTAAACGAAGAGAAGCACCGACTTTGCCGTTCGCTGTTGCTCATTCAACAAAGTGCTTGATCGCCTCAATTGGGTTGATGGATCTCTCTTCGTTGTCAAACAGGCTGCAACCGCCTAAATCTTTTTAGATTATCAGCAGGAGCGCAGTTCCATGGGCAGGTAGCCGGACCGTAATTCCTTTCTGTGAATACTTGGGATAGGTGTTCAGCCAAACGTTATAGACGCTGATAGGTTGGATGCCGAGATCGGCCCAGTTTAGGGTGATAGCCCGCGTACCGTTGCTTAAATTAACGGCGGCAATAGCTATTGCGTGATCGGCTAGTGGCTTGACCCAGATTTGCTGCTCGGCCGAGCCGGCGAACAAGTGCGCCATGATGCCAAGCGTGTCTTGGTCGATAGCAATAACCTTCGGGTTGAGTAGCATCTGAAGATCGTCTGATGGCATTTGTTGAGGATCACCACCGATGATTAGTGGCGCCGACCACATTGCCCAGATACTGAATTGGGTTTGACCTTCAATGTAACTTAAGCCCGTATTGCCGGCTTCGAGGGCGTCAGGATCGGCCCAGTGACCCGGTCCGACATTCAGGGCATTCGCCCCAGTATCAGAGGTAGTCAAGTAATCATAGACCCCCGACTGATATTTGCCGTTGTAACAGGCTGCAGCACCAGGCGCGTGTCGTTGGGTTTTGCTAAACCAAGATGGACAGATATCATCCGAAGTCCGCCATTCATTGGCGTAATACATCGCCCATGTTCCGGTTACCGGGTTTCCGCCGGCGTTAATGCCCAGCACCATCGGCCGACCAGACTTAATGATAGCGTTATGCCATTGTTCGGTAATAGACTCGGCTTCAGCGCCGTTGGCGTAACACCAGTCTAACTTGATTGCGTCCACTCCCCAGGCCGCAAATGTAGCGACATCAGCATCCACATGGCCGTACGAACCCGTATTGCCACCGCAGGAAACTTTCCCAGGAGTGGTATAGAGTCCCAGTTTCAGGCCTTTGGCGTGCAGATAGTCGGCCATCAGTTTGATTCCGCAGGGGAATCTGGCTGGGTTGGCAGTAAGTTTTCCGTCTACGCGTCTTCCTTGCCAGCCGTCGTCAATGTAAACATAACGATAACCGGCCGCCGCCATATTATTGTTCACCATCGCTGTGGCGATACCCATAATCTGTTGTTGATTAACATCGGTGCCGAATTGCGGGTATGAGCTGAAGCCCATGGGTGGCGTCTTAGCAACAGGTCCGCTAAAATTCGTCGGACTTGCCGTCCAATCAAGACCGGCAGCGATGGTTGCACAACCTTTCGGGAGTGATACCGATGAAGGTTTGTTTATCCCGAACGGATGGAAGTTGAGTGATCTTACAGTGCTGACAGCGACTATGGCTGCTGCCGCAAATACTATTACACACAAAAGCGCGACGAAGCGCTTAAAACCGAATTTGTTTCGATGTACGGTGGCCACTAAGTTTAGCTCCTTCTGTCTCGTAGGGTAGCTGTGGTATTTTAGAGTTTTGCCCAATTGTTAATGAGCTTGCTTAACATATCATTAATACCTAAAGCCAATAGTTAAATATTTCATACAATCGGTTTTCAATAATGCCTCAGCTTATGCTTAAATAGATGTATGTCACAGGATGCTAGGTTAGATGAAGAGCGGGCTACTCAACGGCGGGCCCGTTTGTTGGCTATGACTTATGTAGACACTTCAGTTCCGGGCATAAAAACGCTTTATAAATCGATTTTAACAATACCCGAGCTTAATCGGTTCAGGGTCGTACCCCTGCAAGCCGACAGAAGCAATATCCTATTCGGTATTACTAACACGACTTCCCAACAAGTCATGAACGGTTTGCGGCAGAGGTTTTCTGACCAACGGGTAGTCTTTGCGTTAATATCTGACGCTGGTTTTCGTTACTACATGCTGCTGTATAATCCACCGCCAAAAGTCGTTTACCAAGATATTTCTCTCCAATCGGCCGGTACGGATGATTTGATTCGAAAAGTCTCAGCCACCCTAGAACAGGTCCGAGCCGACGACATGCTGGCTTATCTTGTCCAGCAGGCCTACCGGTTAAACGCCTCAGATATCCATATTGAAACACAGGCTGGTTATGTCCGGATCCGTTTTAGGATTGACGGGGTCCTTCATGCCATCGCCCACCTAAGCTTCGAAAAATATAAGATACTGCTAGCTGCGATTGCCGCATCAGGTAATGTTTCAACCGGAGTGGATTTGGCTCAGCAGGGCCACATTGCCCAAAAAGTCAAAATGGCCGACAACAAAGATGTTGATGTTAATGTCCGCCTGGAAACGGTGCCTACCATTAACGGCATGGATGTAGTCATGCGCTTGTTTAACATGCAACAAAGTATGTATGCCTTGTCCAAGCTTGGTTTATCCGAATCTGAATACAAAGTCGTAGAAAGTATCATCGCTAAGCCCAGTGGCCTGGTTATGGTAGTCGGTCCGACTGGGTCGGGCAAGACTACTACGCTCTACACCATGTTAAACACGCTGAATAATGAAGAGCGTAAAATTATCACCGTTGAAGATCCGGTTGAATACCAGTTTGCCGGAATTACCCAAATATCAATAAACACAGCTGAAGGTGGTGATGAAAATAGTTTTGCCAATAAATTGCGAGCCATCCTCAGGCTAGACCCCGACGTCGTCATGGTGGGAGAAATCCGGGATAACGACACGGCTAAAACCGCTCTGCAGGCTTCCTTAACCGGACATTTGGTACTAAGTACCTTTCATGCCGGCTCAGCCGCTGAAGCCTTAACCAGGTTAATGGACGTTATCGGTCAGAACCCACTGTTCGTGTCAGCTATCCGACTAGTCATGGCTCAACGCCTCATCCGACGCTTGGATGATTCAACTAAGCAGGCGTACCAGGCAGATCCGGCTCAAATTGCTAAGATTCGAGAAGTTGTCGACTCTTTGCCGGAAGGTATAGCCAGACCGTCACTTGATAACCTGCAACTATTTAAAGCCGGTAGTTCGGCCGAGAATCCCTACGGATATAGCGGGCAAATGGCCATCCGTGAGCAGTTCTTAATGACCGGTGAAATACGCCGTTTGTTGGAACAAAATCAGACGGTACTTTCCAGTATCGACATCGAACGGGCGGCTATTAAGAGTGGTATGCGGACCATGCTTCAAGATGGAATTTTAAAGGTTATTGCCGGAGCTACTACGCTGGACGAAGTCTACCGAGTTGTTGGTTGAACTAAAAGTTGCTTATTAAGTCATTAAGTTATACAATAATATTATCGTGAGTGGCAAAATTGAGAATATAAACGGTTATTCGGAGTTTGATGGTGATGGCCAGTTTAACTCGGATTTTGGGCGGTTGGTGTCGCTGTCAGATATTGACATAGAAAGAGTCGCTAGTTGGTCGGAAGGCATTAGCCAATGTGCTAATAGTGAGGACGAAATCTTATTAGACATGATTCTTTCATTTAGAAGCAAACTAAAATGGAAAAAAGAGGCCGCCTGCGAAGGTGAGGTTGATACATTTATTTCCCCGTGGGATGCGGATCATCCTGAAATAGTGGAACCAAGGTTGGACAGGTCGTTCCGAGTTGAAAGAGCTAAAAAGATGTGCGCCAACTGTCCGGTGTTGAGAAAATGCCTGACTTATTATATTACTCATCCAGGCATAACAATGGTTGACTCTGTAGTGGGCGGTACGACAGATGAGGAACGTTATCCGATGACCGACGGGCCTGTCAAAGAATCAAAAAGGCAGACTTTTATAGATAGGACAATTGAAGCGTTAGTAGAAGAATTTGGCGGTGCGACTCAATCTAAAAAAAGTCTGACTAAGAGTAAACGCTTGCCGCACAGAGTAAAATAGTGTAAAGTGTACCGAATATGGAATCAGTAATTCAAAAAGTTGAAAGCCAGTTTAAAAAAGCCCAAGTTGTCAATGTCAGGAGCGGCGATACTGTCAAAGTGCACCAAAAGATCCGTGAAGGCAGTAAGGAACGGGTCCAGATATTTCAAGGTCTGGTTATTCGGACCGACCGGAAAGGATCGCACACCAGCCGAATCACAGTCCGCCGGATTGCCAGCGGTATCGGCGTAGAGAAGAGCTTTTTATTACACAGCCCCCTAGTCCTAAAGGTCGAAGTTACAAAGCGCAGTAAGGTTAGGCGCAATTACTTAAAATACATGCGCGATTTAACGGGCAAATCAGCCCGTTTGACGGGAGTTGATTTTGACCGGGAAGCGGTTAATACCGTCCGCGACGAAGCCGCCGAAGCCGAAGAAGAAAAACTGCGAGAAGAAACTGCTAAATTAGCCGAAGCCGATGTCGCTAAAAAAGTAGCCGAAGAAGCCGAAAATGAAGCCAAGGTTCAAGCTGCCCTGGCGAGCCATCAGCCAACCGACCAAGTGGCACCTGAAACCGACAAACCAGGCAAGTAGCCAAAGATTAATCCAACTACTGATAATATATATTAGTGGTTATTCTTGGCATAGACGAAGTAGGCAGAGGTTGTTTGGCCGGTCCGGTTGTAGCCGGTGCGGTGATTTTAGTCGAGCCGATTAACGGCTTAAAAGATTCGAAAAAACTATCAAAGCTGCAACGCCAGAAACTAGCTGCAACCGTTCATCTAGAGGCTGCGGCTATCGGTTTGGGTTGGGCCGAACCGTCAGAAGTAGATGCCCTGGGATTAACGGCCGGCGTCAGGCTAGCCATGCAACGGGCAATCGAGGCCATTAACTTAAGTTATGACGAAATAATAATTGATGGCAACTACAATTTCTTCCCAGATAATCCAAAAGTACGAGTGCTTATCAGGGCTGACGATATAATTCCAGCCGTCAGCGCCGCCAGTATAGTTGCCAAAGTGGCCCGCGATAACTATATGCAAAAACAATCCTTAATATATCCGGATTATGCATTTGAAAAGCATGTTGGTTATGGTACTAAAATTCACCTGGAAAGGTTACAGATGTATGGCCCTTGCCGGCTACACCGGCGCAGCTGTCAGCCGGTCAAGCTGATGGCGAAATAATTGTTTTATTTTAAAGCCGGACTAGACCTTGAAAAAAGCCTTGATAGCTTTTAGGTCTCGCTGGCGCCAAGCAGCCTGCCACTCAATAATTTCGATACCTTGATTTATAGATCTTTCCAGGGCCGGCGTCTTATGTTTTGTAAAGAAAGTTTTGTAGGCAGTCAGGAAAGACGTATCGCAATAGACCCGGGCAGCATAAACTGGAAAACGGCTGAAAGACAAATCGTTACTTAGGTTATTTTCGAGCCAGTCCCAATGGTCAACCATCCATTGCCAGGTTTCATTACGGGCATGGCGATTCATGAAACTAAAGGCAATCCAATACGGTGCGTCTTGTAAGCGAACGTTATCACCGGTAATTTGCGAAAGTGCTAACTTTATTAGATCTGGCTGCTTGAAACTGGTCAGGGCGCCACAGAGAGTCAACTTGTCCTCGCTGCTTTTACTATTATCATGAAGCGCTAGCAATCGGTTGAACTCTGATATGCCACCGGTTCGGGCGACAGTTCCGTAAATGACGCCCCTTAGGTCGGGTATTAGCTCTACCGGATCTTTCATAGTCGTGAATTGGCGCTTGGCCTCCTCGACTACCGGTTTATCGTCTGAAATCGAGGCTAGGCCAAGAATAGTCGGCCTCAGCAAGGTATCGAAGTGACTTTCGCTCAGCCGCGGCTGCCAACCTAGACGTTTAAGCTGCCCCGCCACTAGCTTTCGGCCAAATGGTTTCATAGCTTTTCGCAAGTCTTCGTCGTCCATCGTAAACCTGATGGCTCCTAAGCTGCTGGCAATCGTTTCCCATATAAATGTATTATCTTCATTCTCATACGATTTCAGTAGGCTTAAAGCATCGGTACTAGAGCTGTAACCGGCTTTTGCGGTTTCAAAAGCATCATTTAAAATAGCCAATTTATCTACGACGGCAATTTGGCCCTCGGCGATGCATTTGGATAATTCATCGACATGGGCCGAATCGTAGACCACGCGGTAATAACCGCCCTTGCCTTGATTAATAATTAACTTTGGGTCGGCTTTAGCGACCGCCACTGAGACATTTTTACTTTCCAGTATTTCAATTCCGAAAGGCTGGCTAGGCAGCAAGGGTACCGGCCATAAACAATCATTAATCTGATTATTGTTCGGATTGGCATAGAACCGTTCCTGTGACAAGTTCAGTTTACCGGTAGCTATTACAGCTTTGATTACCGGAAAACCTGGTTTTGATGTCCAGGTATGCATAAAGGTTTTGACGGGCTTATGCGAGGCTGTTTCCAGGGCTGCCCATAGGTCAACCGTATCGGTATTGCTATAGGCATGGGATTTTAAGTAAAACTGCAAACCGGCTCGGAAAGCCTCTGCACCCAAGTATTCGTGAAGCATATGGATGACACTCGAACCTTTAGAATAGCTGATGGTGTCGAAAATAGATTTGATTTCATCCGGATGGCTGATCGACACTTCGATTGGATGGGTGTTTTCCAAGCCGTCAAGCCTTAAACCCGCTTCTTGATCGCCGCTAATAAAATCCATCCAGATATTCCACTGCGGATAAATATGATCGACGGCTAAGTATTCCATCCAACTGGCAAAACCTTCATTTAGCCAAAGGTCGGTCCACCAGCGCATCGTTACTAGGTTACCGAACCATTGATGGGCCAACTCATGCGCTACGACTTGGGCGACATATTGTTTGACGGGTAAACTAGAGTTTTTCGGATCAACCAGCAAGGTCTGCTCGCGGAAAGTAATGCAGCCCCAGTTTTCCATGGCACCGCTGCCAAAATCCGGCAAGGCTACTAAGTCGCATTTAGTTAACGGGTAGGGAATGCCATAAAAGTCGCTATAGAAATCAAGACACTTTACGGCCGTATCCAATGCAAATCTGGTATATTTGACATTATCGGGCGTGGCATAAGATCTGACTAGCGTGCCGGCTTTAGTCCTGGCTTTTAAATATTTTAGGTTGCCAAAAACAAAAGCTAGTAAGTAGGTGGACATTTTAGGCGTAGCTTCAAAGCTGACTGTTTGCCAACCGGCTTTTGAAACGGATGCTTTAACCGTCGTATTGGCAATTAGTACGCCGCCCAGTGGGGCGGTGATAGTTAAGTTAAAAACTGCTTTAGCTTCTGGCTCATCGATACACGGGAAAGCTTCGCGGGCAAAGTGGCTTTCAAATTGAGTGGCCAACAAGCTTTGGGGTTGACCCTTGACCTCAAAGTTACATGGGTAAATTCCGGTCATAGGCCGGGTAATATAACCTGAAAATGTCAGCGTGACGGTGTAGGCTCCTGGATATAACAGTTTTTCGGTATGGAGACGGACTTCGTCGAATGCTTTGTGCGGGTTGATTCGGCTGACAGTAATAACTTCGTCGCCGTGTTTGTCATGCCGTGTGATTTCGGCGCTAATGATCTTAAGGTCCCTTTGATGAAAAGTCAGGCGTTGGCTCGGCCGGCCGGTTTTACGGCCAGTAATTACCACTCTACCGTTAAAGCGCATTGGTTCCGGCATTAATTTAATAGACAATTCGTATTGCTCGGGTCTAAAAGCACTGGCCAGGCGTCTGACAGATTTACTCATATAAATATTCTACCTTGATTTCAACGGTTGGACAAAGTTCGTGGCTTAAGCTATACTTAATTTGTAAATGTATCCGGCCGTCAGGTCGGATTTTTTCTTAAGAAAAGGAGAAACATTATGGATTTAGATATGAAACAACTTGCCTTAGCCCTAAAGACTATTGCCGAGGAAAAGAATCTGCCGGAAGAAACCGTTCAAGAAGTTGTTGAGCAAGCACTGGCCGCCGCTTATCGCCGTGATTACGGGGAGCGCGAGCAAGAAGTTAGGGTAACGATGAACCTGCATACAGGAGACGTCGATGCCTTTGTAACCAAAGAAGTTGTTAAAGAAGTTGTGCAGCCGGCTTATGAAATCAGCCTAGCTGAAGCTAAAGTAATGAAAAAGAACGCTAAAGTGGGTGATGAAATCGAGGTTCATGAAAAGGTCAATAATTTCGGCAGGGTAGCCGCCCAAACAGCTAAACAAGTCATTCTCCAAAGGCTGCGTGAAGCGGAACGGGAGATTGTTATGGCTGAGTATGAAGATAAAATCGGGACGGTTATTACTGCCATCGTATCAAGGGTAGAAGGCAATATAGTCCGGGTTGACTTAGGCAAAGCCCAGGGTATTATGCCTAAAAGCGAGCAGATACAAGGTGAGCGCTACTATCCGGGCCAGCGCATCAAAGTTTTCCTGAAAGACGTTGAGCGCGGTTTTCGGGGCCCGCAACTGGTCGTTTCTCGCGGTAATCAGACCTTTATCGAGTGGCTGTTCAGGGCTGAAGTGCCAGAAATGGAAAACGGAGCTGTCGAAATTAAAGATATCGCCCGTGAAGCCGGTGTCAGAAGCAAAATAGCCGTCCATTCCACCGTTCAAGGTGTTGATCCGGTCGGGACATTTGTCGGCGGACATGGTACTCGTGTCAACGCCGTCATGAGTGAGGTTGGCGAGCAGGAAAAGATTGATATCGTGGTTTGGGACGAGGATCCGTTGAAGTATATTACTAACGCCTTAAGCCCGACCAAGGTAGCTAAGGTACAACTGGATAAGAGCTCTAAAAAAGCTATCGTCCAAGTGCCGGAAGACCAGCTCAGTATCGCTATAGGCAAAGGTGGCCAAAATGTCCGTCTAGCCAGTAAATTGACCGGCTACGAATTGGATATCGAAGCCGAAAAGAGCCTAGCCAAAGAACCGGTTGAAGAAGTCTCCGATAAACCAAAGCCTAAACTTAAGAAAAAAGAACAACTGGAAAGCTCGTTGCTAGAAGCTATCGAAGAGCACGGTGCTGATAGCTTGTAACGATGATTTAGTGGTTAAAATTGGCACTCTTGACATGTGAGTGCCAATAACGCTATTATGAAATTGTGCGTTAATTTGATAGCTTAAAAGACTTAAAGTTCAATATATACATTATGTACATATTGTTACAGCTATCGCCCAGCCGCACTAAGTAAAATATAGAGGATAAATGCGTGCCTGCTATCTTAGATAAAATGAACGCATTAATCAGGTAAAGAGGTATAGGTATTTATCATGCAAGATTCTCCGGATTTCCAGGAATTTTTAAATCATTTGACGAATAACGCTTTGAATAGCCTTAAGCATGCCAATGCGATTGCCCGCAGTTTTGGCAGTGCTTACGTCGGGACAGAGCACTTGATGTTAGGCCTCCTGGCGCAGGATTCAAGCATGGGTGCCAAGCTACTGGAAGGGGCGGGTGTTACCCTTGACAAAGCCCGGCTGGCTTTAAATCTGACATCCAAGCCGGTAGTTTTAAACCTTGGCGACAAAGGTCTAAGCGAAACCGCTAAATTAACGCTTAGAATGGCCTACGATGTGGCTCAGGGTTTTAACCAGGAGTATTGTGGTACTGAGCATATTCTATACAGTATCTTAAGCCAGAAGAACGCTCGGGCGACCTTACTGCTTAAAGACATGAACGTTAATGTTGATGTACTTATGAATGAGTTGGATCAATTTTTAAACCGGCAGCAGTATAACAGCGATGGCGAAGCGGTTAACGGACACCGCCGAGGCACGAATGCCAAAGGACAGAAAACCGCCCTTGATTTCTTCGGTACTGATTTAACGACCCAAGCTAGGGCTGGTAAACTTGATCCGGTGATTGGCCGTGATGCTCAGATTAGACGTCTTATTACCATCTTAAATCGTCGGACTAAAAACAACCCCGTATTAATCGGTGAACCGGGTGTCGGCAAAACAGCTATCGTCGAAGGTTTAGCCCAGCGAATTATAACTGAAGACGTACCGGACAGCTTACTTGAAAAGCGGATAGTAATGCTAGATTTAGCCGGCATGATTGCTGGTACAAAATACCGGGGAGAATTTGAGGAACGCTTAAAAAGGGTGATGAGCGAACTTGAGAATGATCACAAAACAATAGTTTTTATAGATGAACTGCATCTGATTGTCGGCGCCGGGGCGGCTGAAGGGGCGATGGATGCCGGCAATATTTTAAAGCCGGCTTTGGCCCGTGGTAAGTTTCAACTGATTGGTGCAACCACCACTGCTGATTATACGAAATATATAGAAAAAGATGCTGCTTTGGAGCGTCGTTTCCAACCGATCCAAGTGCCGGAAGCTACAACCAGCGAAACACTGGCAATTTTAAAGGGTCTGCGTAAGCATTATGAGGAATTTCACGGCGTAACCGTATCAGATCCGGTATTAGAGGATATAGTCAATCTTTCCAGCCGGTATGTCAGCGACCGCTTTATGCCCGATAAGGCTATTGATTTGCTTGACGAAACGGCCGCCCACTTACGGGTCGACAAGGGCAAAACATCGCCGGAAGTCAGGCAACTCCAAAAAGAATTGAAATTGGTCAATACAAGGATAGATGATGCAGTAGAAGCTGAAGACTATGAGCGGGCCGCCAGGTCCAAGACAAGAGCCAGTCAGATTAATCAGGAGCTTAAAAAGCTTCAGGTTACCGATAAGTCAGCCCGTAAGCTGATTATGACCAGTGACGATGTCGCTGAGATTATTTCTCGTATGACGGGTGTACCAGTTGGCAAGGTTATCCGTTCCGAAGCCAAGTATTTGATTAATCTGGAAAAGAACTTAAGCCGCTTTGTTATCGGTCAGCAAGAAGCGGTCGAATCGGTCTCGCGGGCGGTCAGGCGTAATCGTTCTGGCATCGGCAGCGAAGCCCGTCCGATCGGCTCATTCATCTTTCTGGGCCCGACGGGTGTCGGTAAAACTGAACTAGCCAGAGTACTGGCTAGAGAGTTCTTCGGTTCCAGCGAAACGCTTATCAAAATTGATATGTCGGAATTTGGTGAACATCATAACGTTTCTAGGCTAGTCGGCGCGCCGGCCGGTTATGTCGGTTACGAAGAGGGCGGTCAGTTAACAGATAAAATACGTCGTCAGCCATATAGCCTGGTGCTGTTTGACGAGATTGAGAAAGCTCACCCGGATGTCTTTAACATGTTATTACAGATTCTTGAAGACGGTTCTCTGACTGATGCTAAAGGACGAAAGATAAACTTTACGAATACGATTGTCATCATGACTAGCAACATTGGTGCCGATAAGTTGCAACGGGAAGTTGATTTAGGCTTCCATGCTAGCCGGTTGGACAAACAAAGCGATATAGATGAGCTGCATGAACGGAACAAAGGCAAAGTACTTGAAGACTTGAAAAAAACCTTAAGGCCGGAACTGTTAAACCGCATTGACAAAGTTATCGTTTTTCGCGGTTTGAGTAAAAAAGACATATTTAAAATTATTGATTTGCAAATTGCCGAGTTGCAGAACCGCCTGCAAAAACAAGGTTTGGGTCTCGATGTCACTCTTAGCGCCAAACAATATCTGCTTAGTCATGGCTATGACGCCCATAATGGCGTCAGACCGCTCAGACGTTTAATCCAGGATACTTTGGAAGACCATCTGGCGTTAGGGCTTCTTGATGATAAATATAATAAGGGTGACATAGTTAAGGTTAGTAACGTTCACGATAAACTGATTTATGAGCCGATAAGAGAATCAGCCGCCGTCAGCGCTTCGGCTTAAAACGAGCCCTTGCTACGAGGTGCGTTAGTTGGTATTTGGCTTTGATGGAGTGGTACACTTTAAATAATGGCAAGAACAAGTGTGCGGTTTGTTTGTACTAATTGTGGCGCAGTAAGCCAAGCTTGGACTGGCCGATGTGCCCAGTGCGGTGAGTGGAACACCCTCCAAGAAGAGGTTGTGACCGATGTTGGGCGGAAACATAACGCGCCCGTCAGCAGTTTAGTTATAGAATCAGTCATTAAGTTGACGGTTCGAGACCAGCCAAGGCTTTCGAGCGGCCTGAAAGACCTGGATATTATCCTTGGCGGCGGCTTGGTGCCGGGTAGTGTTGTTCTGATTGCCGGTCAACCGGGAATCGGCAAGAGTACCTTGCTGCTGCAAATTGCAGCGGCCGTAGCAGACAGCGTCCCGGTTTTATACGTTAGCGGCGAAGAATCGGCTCATCAGATAGCTATTAGAGCTCGCCGGGTTAACGCTCGTCAAGCGGAGCTCAAATTGGCCACATCTGTTATTGCTGACGACATTGCTTCCGCTATTGCCAGCCAAAAGTATCGGCTGGTGATTGTTGATTCAATCCAGACCGTGACTTCTAACGGTTTGATGTCGGCGGCTGGTACGATCAGCCAGATAACCGGTAGTACCCAGCTGATAATGGCGGCAGCCAAGCAGTCCAACACGGCGGTTATTATCGTCGGCCATGTCACCAAGGAGGGTATGATTGCCGGCCCTAAAGTGCTGGAGCATGTGGTAGACGTCGTTTTACAGTTGGAAGGCGAAGCCTTGGCCGGATTTAAGGTCCTAAGGGCTATAAAAAACCGGTTTGGCTCTACGACCGAAGCCGCTATCTTCGAGATGGCGGAAAGCGGTTTACGGGCAGTTACTAATCCTTCGGCGGCTTTATTAGAAGAACGCAAAATAACCGACGGTTCAGTCGTACTGGCCACGCTTGAAGGTTCGCGGCCGCTATTAGTAGAAGTCCAGGCTTTAGTCAATCGAACCAGCTACGGCTATCCTAAACGGGCCGCCAGCGGCATGGATTTGAACCGCGTTAACTTGTTGGTGGCTATGTTAGAGCGCCGGACTAAATTACGTCTGAACGACCAGGATATTTATATCAATATTGTCGGCGGTATCCGCTTGCAGGATCCGGCGGCCGATTTGGCGATTTGTATGGCAATTGGTTCAGCTGCTAAAGGCTTAAAGCTTAAAGCCAATGCTGTTGTCTTTGGCGAAGTTGGCTTGTCCGGTGAAATCAGACGGGTACCGTTCATAGATAAAAGGGTCAGCGAAGCCAAAAAATTAGGTTTTGACTTGGTAATCGGCCCGGCCCAACCGAAAAGCCAGAATCAAGGCGATTACGTTGGCGTGTCCGATGTTCGCAGCGCATTGAATCAGTTTCTAGAAAAAGAAGCTTAATAATAGCCCCAGAGTTTAATGGGTCACAAACCAAGCTATTGGTATAATAAGACCAATTAGTTAGTGGTACTTGAACACATCTAAAATATGCAAAATAGAAGGAGTAATATTGATGGTTTTTATTACCGAGCAGGTAGCTCTCCGCCTGTTCCGACAAATAATATCCCCAAACCAGTTAAGCGTACCCACCACATTAGAACAGCCATTATTATTTTAATGGTTCTAGTGGTTGCCGCTGGGCTGGTTTACACTTTTACAGATAGCGGCAGAAATTTCATTCAAGCCTATGTGGTCAAGCCGGTCATCGGTCTAAAAAGCTCGAATCCGCCGCCGGCCCCATTATCCGATGCCGCCTTGGCCACCATGTCCAATGCTATTAATACTGTGATAAATAATAACAGCGGTATCGATATGTCAGTCAGCTTGATTGATCTGAGTGATAACCAGGCCGAGCAGTATGGTGATAGCAGCGCTTTTACGGCTGCCAGTACCACCAAGCTCATTACGGCGGCTGATTTTTTGCATGAAGTGGAGCTTGGCCAGCAGAGCCTGAATGAAACGGTCAACGGGCACACGGCAGTTTATGAAATCCAGCAGATGATAGTGGTCAGTGATGATGAGGCCTGGGATGACCTGAATGAATTATTGGGTTTTAACCAACTTCAGTTCTATGCCAACAGTGTCGGTTTAAGCAGTTTCCAGTCGGTGGCAAACACCGTTACGTCAAACGACATGGCGACATTGTTGGAGCAGCTATATGAAGGCCAGTTGCTTAACAGTATCAATACCCAGTTGCTGTTATCTTATATGAAACAAGCCAATTACCGGCAATACATAGTGCCGGCAGTACCGAGCGATGACACGATTTACCATAAAGTCGGTCTATACGAAGATAATGTTGATGACGAAGCCATAATCGTCAACGGTAAAAAGGCCTTTGCTATCGTTATATTTACAAATGGCAACGGTATTTATAACTGGCCGGCCCGGGCCCAGATGATGCAGCAAATAACCGGGTCCGCCTTGGCCGCCTATTTTTAAATAACTTTAATTAAGACCTAAAGGTTGGGGCTGTTGCCGTTATTGCCATTGGTCTGAGTATTGGTCGGGTTGGATGGAACAACCACGGGGTCGATGGTCAGAGTGCTTGTAGTGACCGAATAATAGGCGTTGTCTATCAGCTGGACAGAGATCTGGTCGGACGAACCGCCAGGACTGTAGCTGAAGTATAGTGAATTATTGTAGACATCACTGGAAGCAATCGTCTGCGTTTGAATGACCTGGCCGCCCACCAAGAGGTTGACGGTGATAGGATATCTAGGATAAGGAGATGATCCCATGGTGTTGTCTGGCGGCGGCGGCGCTGCCGGTGTGACCACGATATTACAGGTGCCGCTGGGGCATGTCGGATTATTGGAACTATCCGGTTCCGGATTACCGGTCACCGAATCATCGACCGATACCGTCGGGTTAGACAGAGCCGGGTCGCTACAACTATGGACATTATCTGACGTCGTAGAGGTGGTACTGGTTGATGTCGGCGCCGTTTGGCCGATTGGCCAGAACAAATCAATCGAAAACTCATTTACGTCTTGGTTCTGTTGGGTCTGCTTAGCTAGGTCTGGCGTGCAGGAAGTCGCCACACTACCTGAAACCTTATCGATCGTCTGGGCCTGAGTCTTACTGCCACCTAAAGCCGGACCGGTGTACCAAGACGGGTACAGATCGGTTGATGGGCCGGGTTCAACGTCACCGTAATCGATGTGTTTTGTCTGCTGGTAGGCGGGCAGCACTTTGATGTCAGACGGCTGAACCCAGTTGACGGGTTTTTCGTTCAGCATATTAAGGGCGCCCTCGATCCAGCCTTTAGTCAAAGGTTCAGTGACAGCTTCCGACAGACCGGCCGTCAAGGCCACGTTATCGGTATGGTATCCGACCCAACTGACGACCGAATATTGGGTGGTCCAAGCCGTCATCAGGGCGTCATACTCTTCATTGGTTGTGCCGGTCTTGACGGCGATGTCCCAGCCGTTATAATGTTCAAATTTCTGGCCGGCCGGTAAATAGGTGGCATTAGGATCGTCTAGGATGCTATCTAAGATATAGGCCGTATCGGGCTTAAGGACTTGAACCGGCTTAGGTTGTGTCCAATTATAGATAACCTTGTTGTTTGAGTCGGTGATTTTCAAAATAAATGTTTGCGGGATAGCTTGTCCCATCCGGGCCAAGGTAGCCAGCCCATTGGCATGATCGGCAATGGTCAGATAGGCACTATCACCGATGGCTGATGAGGCATAACACTGATCAGGTTGGGTACGGGCGGCGTCTGAGTAACACTGATAGGCATTCGGTACATCCATCATGGCGTCAGCTGTGGAAATTACCTTATCGATGGATGGTACGCATGAATCCGGTAAGTCATTGTCGTAGCATTGTTTGTTGGGCACGACAGACAGCATGGCTTTTATAGCCGGGATATTTCGCGAGCCGGCCAAGGCATAGCGTAATTCTTCCGGGCCGGGGGTCAGGAAGTCATAATCCTCCTCACAGTTACCGCCTTGCAGCGGCTTGGCCTTGTTGGTACATGGGTAACCGGGTAATGGTTCTTCGACATCATATAACATCGAGCCGGCGCCGACATTATTAGTGTCGTTGATAAGCGTGGAATAATCGTATGGTTTGAAACTGGAGCCAGGGGGCAGCGGCGTTTCGGCATAATTGATCTGGCCATAGGTCGGGTTGCTGAAATTGACCCCGCCCACCAGGGCGACGACTTGACCGGTATTGACATCTTCCGCGACCATTGCTTCCTGGTCGCCGTGGTTCCTTTCAACCAGCGGCAGGTTGGCTTGGACAAGCTTGTCGGCCAGGCTTTGTAGGGATAAATTGACGGTTGTGATTACTTTCCAGCCGCCGCGATTAACAGTAGTGGTACCGTATTCGTTGTCTAGTTGCTGCTTGGCAGCCAGTACGAAGTACGGGTCTTGGATATCATTATATTTGCTCTGTTGGGGCAGGACTTCAGATAGCACGTCGACGGCTTTTGCCTGGTCGGCTTGAGCTTGGGTGATATAACCTTGCCTGGCCATTTGGTCTAAATCATATTGCTGGCGGTCTAAGGCGGCGGTCTTATCAAAATCCGGGCTCCAGGGCGAATAATAATCGGGCGATTGGGGTATCGCCGCCAATAGAGCGGCTTGGGCCAAGCTTAGCTGATTGACGCTGACACCAAAATAATCCTGTGCAGCTACATCGACGCCGTAATCCACGCCGCCATAGGGCGCGATATTAAGGTAAGCAGTCAGGATCTGGTCTTTGGTGTACTCCCGCTCCAAGTCGACTGCCAATATCAGTTCCTTGACTTTGACGGCAATCGTCCTATTGCCGGTCCAACTTTCATTTAATTTGACCAACTGTTCGGTTATGGTGGAGGCGCCTTGAACCGAAGTACCACCGCTGAATACGTCGTGAATGCCGGCCCTGAAAATACCGCTGACACTGAAAGCGCCTTCTTTGTAGAAGTTCTTGTCTTCAATAGCGACGGTCGCTTCTTTCATATAGGGCGTAATTTGGTTACTCGATACGGCGATACGGTTGACGGCATCGTAATCCTGCCAAAGCAGGACGGTACCCGTCCGGTCATAATAGCTGATACTGCCGCCCAGGTTATCGCCGGAAATGTCATTGATTTTAGGCAGGTCTTTCCGGAAGTATGCGAACAGGCCTATCAAGACCACAAACACCACTAGGATGCCGGCTCCCATAAGCTTAAGCGCCATGACGGCGCCATCACGGGAAAACCAATAAGCAGCCAGCCGCTTGGGCTGCATTCTGAAGATCCAGCGTTTAATCCTGCCCTTCGGTAAAGTAGCTAACCGGGCAGCCTTACGCCTGGAGCGGTCATCTTGTCTGGAGCGTATTCGTTCGCCGAAGCTGCGGTTGACCTTAATGGTATTACCGCTATGGGTCGTAAAGTTACCCTTGCTGGAGCGTCTTCGTCGCCCGCCGGAATTGGCACTGGCCATACTTTAAATTCCCCTCGCAAATCGCTCTTTTGGCATTTCTAAACATTATAGCAAAACTTAAAGCACTACCACTAACAGTTTTACTAGATTTTTTACGGTTTAACTTCAGCTAGAATCCTAAACGCGCTATACTTTGACCATGAAGTTATCCGAAGAATTAGCTTGGCGCGGTTTCAATTATCAAACAACCTATAAAGATTTAAGCAGTCTTGACGATCAACCGATTACTTTTTATTGGGGGGTTGATCCTAGCGCCGATTCGATGACTATTGGTAATTTTGCGGCGGCCATGATGGTCAAGACTTTTGCCCGGCATGGGCATAAACCGGTGTTGCTGATAGGCGGCGCCACTGGCATGATAGGTGACCCTGACGGCAAAAGCGAAGAGCGCCAGTTAAAGACACTAGATGAAATTAATCAAAATAAGGTCGTAATCGTAAACCAATATAAACAAATATTCGGCAGTCAATCATTTGAGCTTGTAGATAATTATGACTGGTTTAATGATATGGGCTACTTGCAATTCCTGCGCGAAGTCGGAAAACACGTGCCGATGCGCCAGATGCTGGCCAGAGAATTTGTCCAAAGCCGTTTAAGCGAAACCGGTAGCGGCATCAGCTATGCTGAATTCAGCTACGTACTCATCCAAGCTTATGACTTTTATTATTTATCTAAGAATCACGGTGTAAATCTACAAGTTTGTGGATCCGACCAGTGGGGTAACAGTATAGCTGGGCTGGACTTGATCAGAAGGATGACCGGTAATGAGGTTAATGTTTATTCAGTGCCGCTACTTGTAGATGCTTCGACTGGTCGAAAGTTTGGTAAGACCGAAGACGGAGCGGTTTGGCTGGACTCTAAAAAAACGTCGCCGACTCAATTTTATCAATTCTGGATTAACACCTCTGATAATGTAGTCGAAAACTATCTCAAGATATTTACTGAACTTTCCAAGGAAGAAATTGAAGAGACCATGTCCCGCCATAATGAAGATAGGCAAAAACGGCTGGCCCAAACCCGATTGGCTGAGCAGGTAACGATATTAATACATGGCGAGCAGGATATGCGGTTTGCTAAAGCCGTAACAGATTATCTGACAGCTAAAACACTGCTAAGCGAGATTGATGGCGATGTACTTAAAATTATCCGGCGGGAAATCCCCAGCGTTAAAGCTAGCCCTGACGGCTCGATTATCGATGCCCTAGTTACTACTGGTTTGGCTAGCTCGAACACGGCCGCCAGACAGCTGCTTAACGATCAGGCAGTATCAATCAACGGCGAACGGGTGTCCCGCGATCAGTTTAATCCGTCAGACTTTCAAAATGGCCGGCTACTAATTAGACGCGGCAAAGCCTTTAAAGATTCTGCTCTGGTCGAGCAAGGTTAATTTTAGGTAATTTGTCAGGATTTCAAATTCTCTAAAGCACTGACAATGGTTTTATCGTTGGTATAAGCGCTTTTTAAGTCAGCGTTAGCAGTTTTTAGTTTTGCCAAGTCACCGCTTAAAACAGTTTTGTCCGCGTTGTAATCTGATGGCTGGAGTCCGACGACAGATTGCTCCATGTTACTTGAGATACCCTGAGCCGTGGCCACGAGCGTATTGACGCTATCAAGCTGGCTTTGGATAGAGGCGACATTCAAGCCGGCTTGCTGGTCGGACGTAATCCGGCTTTGCAGGTTTTGTGACAAGGTAGTCAGTTTAGCTTCAGTCACTTGTTGGCTGTCGGCGGTTGAGACCAACCAGATTTTTGGCAATACCAGGGCGTATACCCGATATTCACTGATGATGCTTTGGGCATCAGTAATGGCGGCGGTTAGCGTCGTATCGGCCACTAGTTGAGTTTTAAGGTTAGTTAACCCGGTGATTTCTGTATTGACTTCGCTAACTAAACTTGTTTGGTCGGCAACTGTAAGTTTGCTGTTTGAAGTAATTTTTCCTAGGACCGTATTTAAAGATGTCAGGCGTCTGGTAATTTCGGCGCTCCCCCTGGTTTGGATGTTAACCAAGTGTTGCTGTTTTTGGCTTGCCGATAAAGTGGTAGTTACCGAGCTATTAGCAGCAACTGCAGTAGTGGCTTGGGCATTAACTGTTGAGCTAGCTATTGCTAAGACGATCAGGTTGATAGCGATGCCAACTGTGATACCGGACACACGATAAGGTTTAAAAATATTCATATATCACTCCCTGTTTATATATTAGTTAGTCGGTACTGTAACTTCATTTTGTTGGTCATTGACCGCTGAGCTGGACGAGCTAAGATTGCTGCTGTCCTGGTTGATTGAACTGTTAATGCTGGTCAGATCACTATTCAGACTGGGGTTACTGGCAGCCGGCGCTACCGTAACCGTCGGCGTGCTGGTGGTTGAGGGAGAGGTTTTAGCCGAGGATGTAGTTGATGATGAGCCCGTAGCCTTAGGCTTATTGTGGTAGTGAATTCGCCAACCGGCTAGTCCGACGACGACGATAACCACGATGGCAAGCAACACTATTAATAAAGTATGACCTGTTTGATTCTTTCGGGGTGTTAGCATATCCTTTAATGTCCTATATAAATTAATTTTATGTAACTTAATTATAAGGCTAAAAATAGACAAAGCTCAAGCAATATACTTTAGCCGTAACATTTGCTTAATATCTTAAGCCTAGTTTATACTTGGGGACAATAATGTCCGTACTAGCCCAAACAGAACGCAGCTCTAAAACTAAAGCCGACCAATATGATGATCCTAGCTACAATTACCTAGATTACTGGCTGGGCCGTGACTACGAGCACCAAGCAGAGGTTATGGCTATCAAGCGGCTTTTAAAGGGTAAACATTTTAATGAAGCGATTGATATAGGTGGCGGTTACGGCCGTTTAAGCGTTCTGCTTACACAATTTGCCAGTCATGTTATATTGGCCGAACCAAGTCAAAAACAGCTGGATATTGCCAAGACTTTCTTGCGGGACCACGCCGCCATCAAACAAAGTCTGATGCCAGCCAGTAATATTAAATTAAAAGATAATTCGGTTGATTTAGTACTGTTCGTCCGGGTAATGCACCATCTACCCGACCCTAGGCGTGAGCTGGACGAGATCGCCCGTATCTTAAAACCAGGCGGGCTGGCCATTATCGAAGTTGCTAATTATATGCACGCTCAAAACCGGTTTAAGCATCTTGTTAAAGCCCAAAAGTTTTCGGCAGAACCGGTTGATATCCGCTCGCCTGAGCACCGTACTAACCAGGAAATACCATTCGTTAACCATAATCCGCATACCGTCATCAGGCAATTTAAGGCAGCCGGCTTGACGGTTGAACGGGTGCTATCGGTTTCAAACTTACGCAGTCCGTTAGTCAAGAAAATAATCCCGTCTAAGCTATTGCTTTTAGCTGAAAGGTCCCTGCAGCCCGTACTGGCCCCGGCTTTTTTCGGACCGAGTATATTTTTTCTAGTACGAAAAGACCACTAGACTATACTTAAGATTATGTTATCGACAAGCCCGCTGACGGCTATAAAGGGGATTGGTGAAACTCTGGCTAAAAATTTCCAGAGGCTTGGAATACTAACGATCGGCCAATTGGTTGATAATTTTCCGCGGGCTTATGAGGACTATTCTACTGTTTTGCCGATCGAAAAGCTTAAACCCGGTTTGGTCACTATTGAAGCCGTCATCAAACAAGCCCGTGGCCGTTATGTCAGGCGGGGTCTTCATATAACTGAGGCTGTCGCTAGCGATAAGAGCGGCAGTGTACGATTGGTCTGGTTTAACCAGCCTTACCGCGAAAGTTCAATTAATAAAGGCGTTAGTTACTTTATATCCGGCCGTTTTGAACTTAGCCGACAAAGGTTAGCAATTATGAATCCTAATATTGAGCTGGTTAGCCAGTTTCCGGTAAATGCAGCCAGAATCCTGCCTATTTACCGAGAGACTAAAGGTTTGAACAGTAAACAGATACGAAAAGTTATGAAAGAAGTATTCATGGTTATGCCTAAACCGACGGAATCCTTACCATTATGGTTGGTGACTAAATCCAAGCTGATGAGTAGGGCTGAGGCGATTCGTGCTATTCATTTTCCATCAAGTACCAGCCAATTGGAAAAGGCTAAGTTAAGGCTGGGTTTCGAAGAAGTTTTCAGTTTATGCCTGGCCAGCTTAATCAACAAGCAGGAGAACATTGAAGAGCATGCCTTATCGATACCGTTTCAAGAAAAGCTGGCAAAGGACTTTGTCAAACGTTTGCCGTTTAAACTGACTGATGGCCAGCGCCTTTCGGTTTGGAACATTTATCAGGATCTCAGCCGCTCTGAGCCGATGAACCGGCTAGTGGAAGGCGATGTCGGATCTGGCAAGACTGTAGTAGCGGCTATGGCAGCCCTGATGGTGCTAAAACAGGGTTACCAGGTGTCCGTCATGGCTCCGACCGAGTTATTAGCTCGTCAGCATGCGGATACGATGTACCAACTATTTAAACCGCTTGGCATGGAGAATGAGATAGATTTGCTAGTTGGCAGCATGACAGCCAAGCAAAAATTGAAAGCCAGGCAGGCTATTGCCAAAGGGCAAGCCAAACTGATAATAGGCACGCATGCCATTATCCAGGAGAATGTTAATATGAAAAATCTAGCGCTAGTTGTTATAGACGAGCAACACCGCTTTGGCGTTGATCAGCGTCAAGCCTTACTGGCCAAAGCCGGCCACATGCCGCATTTGCTAAGTTTAACGGCTACGCCTATTCCTCGCTCGCTGGCATTAACGTTGTACGGCGAACTCGATATCTCCGTTATGGCCGCCAAACCGGCTGGCCGCCAACCCGTTATCACTAAAATTGTTTCACCTAATTCACGTAAACAACTATATGAAAAGATTGAAACGGAAATAAACGGCAGTCATCAGGTTTTCGTGGTTTGCCCGACGATTACGGATGGCGAACGGTTAGAAACCAGAAGCGTCGAGAAAGTCTACGAAGAGTTTACCCGGGGTGTGTTTGCGCATCGCCGGGTTGGTCTTATGCACGGAAGGCTTAAGGCGGCTGAAAAAAACAGCTGTATGGAAAAGTTTATCCACCATGAATTAGACATACTCGTTAGTACTACGGTTGTTGAAGTCGGCGTTGATATCCCCAATGCCACGGTTATGCTAATTGAAAACGCCGATCATTTCGGATTGGCGCAAATCCATCAATTACGCGGCCGGGTCGGCCGTAGCCAGCATCAAGGCTATTGTTTCTTGCTAATGAGCGATTCTAGCGCGCCATCAAAAAGATTATTGGCATTGGAAAGCTCTGATGACGGTTTTCGTTTGGCCGAACTCGATTTAAGTCTACGTGGTCCGGGTGCGATTTACGGCCAACTTCAACATGGCCAACTTGATCTGAGAATTGCCAATCTAAGCGATTATTCGTTAATCGCTAGCGCTAGGCGGGCGGCGGAGGAATTCTTGGGTAAGGGCGAGAATTTGCTACACTATAAGCAGCTGTCCGCCAATATTGACCGACTTAGAGCAGTTACCAGCCTAAATTAAATAAAAAATTTTAAGAAGAATTATCAATTGTAATGTATTCATTTGTTTTTCATGCACATCAAAAAGTTGACAGGGTTGCCTATAAACAGTTATCTGTACTGCTTGGGCCAGTGGCTTTACCGATGGGTATTAGCGAGATTCTACATTTTGAAGGTAACCGTGGCCCCGATGCTGCCAGGCTAAAAAAAGGCGATGACGAACCGCCATGGCATTTTTACCAGCCAGAGGGTAAAAACAAACAATTCATAGAAGTTATTACTGAACACCACGACAGGTTAGTAAAAGAACTGGTAGCCGGAAACCGGCAGCACGCCGCTTTTGATGCCGCCTGGCTAGCCCATGCCTTAGTCGATGGTTTAACGCCGGCTCACCATTATCCATACGAAAAAGAGTTAGAAGTAATTAGACGGTCAGATAAACAAACCCGTCACAGTATCTGTAGCCATTTGCTGGTTCACGGCGATACGGCCCGGGAAAGCATTAAAGCCAGCCTTAAATTAATCGGGCCGAAGGGTTTATTAATGACTCACACCAGTTTTGAGGCTGGCGCTTCCTCGATTATTTTATCGTTAAATTTAGCTAAAACCTTACCGGATAGCCAAGAGCTGGCACTGCTCCGTCAATCTTCTTTTATTGATATATTTGAAAGTTACGCCCGGCAAATTGAGCATTTAAATATGTACAAACGGTTTTATAAGAACGGCTGGACCCAGGCACTGGCTCGTGACATCCGTTTAGAAGCGGCTCCAAGAATGGTTCGTATCGTCACGCTGGCATGGTATAGCGCTATTTTGGAAGCCGGTCGTCCCAAAGGCGAAAAGCTATGCGTATAAGCGGCGGACAGTTACGTGGCCGTGAGTTTACTGCTCCTAATAATAAACGGACCCATCCAATGGGCGAACGTGTTCGCGGCGGTTTATTTAACACACTTGGCGAGCTTGATGGTTTAACTGTACTGGATGCTTTTGCAGGCAGCGGCGCGCTAAGTTTTGAGGCCGTCAGCCGAGGTGCTCTTAAAGCCACCGCCATAGAGAGCGATCACCAAGCCCAACATACGATCAAGGATAACATAGCGTCTTTAGGGCTGAGTGGGCAAGTACAACTTATTAAAGCCAACGCCGGTGCTTGGTTTTATACGTCTGATGAGATATATGACCTGGTTTTGCTTGATCCGCCCTACGACAATACCCAAGCTAACTTGCTAAACGACTTGGCCGGCCGAGTTAAATATGGCGGTATAGTCGTCATATCATTGCCGCCACAGGTTAGTCTTGCCTTAGCGGCTAATTATCACTTAATTCAAATAAAAAACTACGGCGACGCTGCTGTGCATTTCTTTAAAAGAGAAGCTTAAATTTTAAGCAACCGGCGGGGCTGGTAACTCTTTGGTCGCAGTTTGGCCGTGAAGAGCGGCAGTAATTTGTTCATAGCGGATGGCCGGAGCGTTGTAGTACATGATACTTAATATAGGGCCAGCTATCCAACCCAGGACCGGTATAACAATAATTATTCCGAAGAGGCCTTGGACGCAAGCGACCCGTAAAACCGGTCCGGTAAACTGCTTAGATTCAACTTTGGACGCTCGCATAGCTGCGAAGACTCCCAGGTTCCTGTCTATCATGAAGTATTGAGCTAAAAAGTAGCGTCGGATCATATAAATGCCAGGTACAATCAAACAGATAAAGCCGATCAAAATTAAGAAACCGGTGCAGATTGATACGCCGATGTATCGCCAAAAGAATTTTAGCCCTGCCCGAAATGCCGCCAAGAAGTCAATGCTTTGGCCTTTGGCACCGCAGAGCAAGGTGTAAGTCAGGCCTGGCCCAAACATTAAAGATACCACTACTGTAAATAGGTCAATGACAATTGAAGTTCCATTGAATATCGTTGACGTTGCTGAAGAGTGCTGATATAAAACAATGCCGCTGATCAACGATATCAGAATCGGGATGATTATGAATTCGATGAGCGTAATCAAGTTTAACTTAATAGCTTGCCAGCTAGGTTTTAATAAATCAAATGCGCCTGGTAATTCGTGGACGGTTTGGTTTGTTTGATGTTGATTAGTTTCGGGTTCGGTTGTTTCAGCCACTGTAAGGCTCCTATTTAATATGACTAAGACTATCGGGCAAAGCATAAGATGTGTCAACTCGTTATATGGCTATTGGCTTTTTAGAGTTAAGGTGATTACACGGCTACCGGTTGACGCGTGCGTTAAATTAACAGATTAAATTCGATTGAGTCAGATGTCTAAAGTATTATTTTCGGCAAGTTTTAACGCAGCTTGATATAATGACGCTTGAATAGGCGCGGGTGGCGAAATGGTAGACGCACTAGCTTTAGGAGCTAGCGGAGCAATCCATGGAGGTTCAACTCCTCTCCCGCGCACCAATATATTCAGCAGATAACAAGTGTTCCACATTTTATAGCCGTTAACTAACCTCATCTTATCTTCCTCTGTTAATTAGGGTTCAGGTCTTCTTTGGTTCATATTTCTTGTGTTTAGCTGATGTATACTTAGCCGTATGGTCATAGTTATAGCTGTTGCGTTGGCGGAAACTATAATCGCGTTATTGATCGCTCATAGCAAGACAGTTAGCCAGAAAAAACAAAGAAACATCAGATTTTTATTTCCGTCACTTCTCGCCCTACTTGGTATTATCCTTTACGTCGTTGGTTATGGGGTGCTCTATAACAGCAACGCTTCCTATACGTCCTTACTCCCGCCCTTGAAGGCTTCTCCTCTTGTCTATATTGGCCCATATATTATTCTTGCCGCACTTTATTGGGCTGCTCTAATGACTAAAAGTAAAATGATCAATGTTATGGCGGTAACATTAATTGTATTTACTGCTTTTGTGCTGATTTACAATAATGTTTGGCATGTGTAATCGAGTCATTCTAAGCTAAGGTGGTTCAATTATGGCAATCTTTCCGTCATAATAGATAAAGCCAAGATCGATGAGTTTCTCATACATAAGGAGAACACTCTCCTCTATGGTGTTCCACCTAACGGCGCATT
>Ga0182030_10001879_pt1 | contig 44069 bp, 33 predicted proteins | sample 812S3MmetaG_FD_121299 | JGI IMG/M metagenome (GOLD analysis project Ga0182030, IMG submission 121299) | Permafrost microbial communities from Stordalen Mire, Sweden - 812S3M metaG (Illumina Assembly) | ecosystem: Environmental > Terrestrial > Soil > Wetlands > Permafrost | place: Sweden... | reverse complement strand
GTGGATGAACAAATGCCCCTGGACGGCGTCCTCGGGCTCCAGCTTGTCGGCGTTCAACCCTATGCGCTTGTACCGGTAGCCCTTCCGGTACAGGCTCTCCACCACGGCCACCACGTAGCGGATAAGGGTCGAGGTGTCGTTGGTGGCCACCGGGAAAACCACTGTCCGGGCGTCCCCGTACTGGGGGTCGTGGCCGAAGGGGTTGGTATTGATCCAGACGGTCAGTTCCTTCACACACTGCTTCGCCTGCCGGAGCTTCAAGGCCTCCTCGGAGGCCCTGGCCGCCGCGGCTTCCTTGAGTTCCTCCAGGGTCTCGATCAGCATCCCGAAACCCTGGGCCGTCCCCACCATTTTCTTGGCCGGGGGCACAAGTTCCAAGGGCAGGCAGGACACTCCTTTCAACTCCGATTGAATCCTGGCTCCCACCACCGTCATCCTGGCCCTCACCCAATGTTCTGGGGCGTCCCTGAATTCCAGGGCGTTGTTGATGCCGTTCTCTTTGAGCAACCTTTCATAGGCCGGCCCAACGTACCAAAGATCCCCCACGTCGGTTTGGGTGAGGGCCTTGTCCAAGTAGGGTGACTTAAACAGGTCCAAAACCCCTTTGGCCTTGGTCGACTTTTTGGCGATCTTGTTGGCGACTTTTGCCAGCACCTTGGTACCCGCGATCCCCACCGACACGGGTATTTCAGTACACCTTTCAACCATCTCCTTGATGCGCCGCCCATACCCCTCCAATTCAGCGTGGGGGATAGCGGACAGGTCCAGGAAGCACTCGTCGATGGAGTATTTCTCAAGCTTGGGCGTGAAAAGGGAAAGCACTTCCCTCACCCGGTCGCAAAGGTCGAAATAGAGGGGGTAATTGGAGGACATGACGGCGACGTCATGGGCCTTCAATAGGTCGCGCATAAGGAACGGAGCGTCACCCATTTTGAGACCCAAAGCCTTGGCCTCGTTTGACCTGGCTATCACCAGACCGTCGTTGTTGGAGAGAACAACAACCGGCCTTTTGTATAGCCTGGGATTAAAGGCACGCTCACAAGAGACGTAGAAATTATTGCAGTCCACTAAGCCGACGACGTACTCCACTGGAACCTCTCAAGGGATGGATGGTATAGGTGATGACACCGAGCATCTTGACCCCCTCCTCGGGGTCCACGGGGATGGGCTTGTACTCCGGGTTTTCGGGAAGCAATAGGACTGTCTTGTCCTCGATCCTGAGCCGTTTGACCGTGGGTTCCCCGTTCAAGGCGGCGATGACCACATCGTTTTGGACCGGGAGCAGGGCCTTATCGACCAGGAGGAAGTCCCCCGAATGGATGCCTGCGCCCGTCATGGAATCCCCCGAGGCGATCCAGAGGTAGGAGGCGTAGGGGTGGTCGACCAGGTCGCTCAACTGGATTCGTCTTTCCCGGTAGGACTCCGGGGGGCCGGGTGCCCCGCAGGGGACCGGGGGCTCCACCAGCCTCAGGATAATGTTCTCGAACTCCTTGAGCGGCCCAAGGTAGTAAACGCCCATATCGGATAATCCTCCCCTAAAACCATAAGTATACTTGTGTATTCCTTAGATATAACCTCGTTTTGGGAGGGGGGTCAAGATTTAATGAATCGACAATTTTTAAATGGAAGGTTTTTCAGGGAAATCGGTGGAATTATTTTCGGTCGGGAATGGGGAAGGTTTTTCCTACACCCTCAAATCTTTTCGGCTTGAAGTTTTTTCATTCTGAGTGAGTATTCCAAACGGAGGGTGGCTACCTGGTCGTCGGTGAGCTTCTTTTCACCGTCCTCAAAAAGTCCCGTTTGATTTTGTAAATTGGCAAGGTCTTCCCCGACCCCTTTCAATTCCGGGGTCGTCTTCGCGTTGTAGATCGCGCTTCTCCAGAAGGGTAAATCCTTCAAGGGTGTGCCTTCACTTCCTTGATACAGTTTTCGGTGTCGTCTTCCCCGACCTTGTTGATGATCCGGTCCACCGGCCAGCAATTTAATTTCGTTGCCGGACATGGGATTAATAAGGCTTTAAGAAAATTCTCATCCTTAAATTCAGGATCTAACCAAGCGTCATAATTCTTGGGGTCCAAGATGACTGGCATCCGGTCATGAATCTTGGCCATGAGCACATTTGGCCGAGTGGTAATAATGGTGCAGGATTCCAGGACGTCGCCCTGGTTGTATTCCTTTCCGCCCAGGTTGAGGGGCCACGAAACCGGTTTCGTCGGTTTAGGTTTCTTCCCCGCCTCGGTTTCTTCCCTATCATCCTCAACCCACCGGGCTTTCCAGGATTCATAGAGCCCGGCCATGGCGAAGGGTTCCCCGTCCTTCATGCTGAAGTAATAGGGCTGGGAAGGTTTCATGGAGCGGTCCCATTCATAAAAGCCATCGGCGATCACGAGGCACCGCATTTTCTGGAAGGCACGTTTGAAAGATGGCTTTTCGCCGACGCTTTCCGCCCTGGCGTTCGAGGTGTGGTAGGCGATATTGGTGTTCTTGGCCCAATAGGGGATGAGGCCCCAGTAGTCCCGTTTGATGACCCGTTCTTTCTTATCAGGGTCAACCTGAATGACGGGGATTCGTGCGGTGGGGGCTATGTTGTAGTGTTCGTTAAAGGTTTCGAGGACGGAGGCGTTGAACTTTTTCGCTAAATTGGCTGGCTTGGTTTTTAAAGCGAATCTTCCACACATGGGACACCCGATTCCCTTAACATTAATTATCCACTGTCATCCGTAACCCGAATAAAATCAACCCGATTGCAAATAACATCCAAACACAATTACAAAAATACAGACTTTTTACCGTTGGTTTTTATACCTCCAGCGTTTTAGGGCATTTACTATCAATTCAGGATTTAAAATCATCAAAACACCCGCAACAATAAGGAAGATGATTATGATTCCATCTCCTAATGTAATGAGATGGTTTCAAAAATAAGTTCTCCCGAACACGATTACTCTTCTCCAATGGTTATTAGTAAAGTCCCGTTGGTTTTACTTGTTTTTCATCAAACGTTTTTTAGACGATTGACTTGGAATTGAATCAGCTAATAAAAAAACGCCACCAACTAAAATTATTTTATCTAACGCTCTTTATATCCAACGATGCGAGACAACGATAAAGCGGTACGGGCATGATCAGTTTTCCTATCCCGTGCGCGATAAAAGCCGCGACGAGAAAAGGAATCAGGAGCCCGCTATGGTCGGTCATTTCCATGATGATGACGACCGCCGTAAGGGGGGCCTGCACCACACCTGAAAAAAAAGCCACCATGCCGATCAGGGCGCAGGCTTTCAAATCAAGGACGTGAAATAGTTGGGCCATGTCCAAGCCCATTCCCGCACCGATGGAAAGGCTCGGTGAAAAGATGCCTCCCCCCATCCCGGACAGGTAGGAAAAGATTGTGGTCAAGAACTTCTCGGGAAAGAAGATACCCGGCAGCGTGCCGGAAGGGTTATCCATGAATTTCCTGGTGACTTCGTAGCCCGACCCCGCCGTATTGCCGTTGGAAAGGAAACAAAAGAGATAGCAAACGATTCCGCAAAGCAATGTGCGCTGCCACCAAGCATCTGGAAGGATACGGCGCAAGGGTTTGGTTAATATCATTGAAAAAATTCCGCCGAATAAACCACCCGCGACACCAATGACGATTGTGATGAAAATAATGGAGGAAGATGGGGTTGGGATCTCGGGATGACCGAAATAGAGGTAATTCCCTCCCAGTGCCTGGGCCGTCATCCCGCCCACGATGACTGATAGCATGACCACCCGCTTGAACTGTGAAAAAGTGGCTTCGGCGATCTCCTCCAGGGCAAAGGTGATGCCGGCCAGGGGGGTATTAAAGGCGGCCGCGATACCAGCCGCCCCTCCCGCCACCAGAAAAGACCGAAAATCCATAAGTCCAAAAAAATGTTTGGATTGCCTTGCCACCCAGGCGAATAACGAGGAAGCAATCTGGACCGTGGGCCCTTCCCGGCCAACAGAAGCACCTCCCAGGATACCCACGGTCGTGGAAAGAACCTTGAATAATGCCGTCTTCAGGGAAACCAATGGGCTGGAAAGAGTTTCCGGCTTTTGAGGCGAAGCCGCGTGTATCGCTTGTAATACTTGGGGGATGCCGCTTCCCTTCGCTTCAGGGGCGAAGCGGACTACGAGCCATGTGGCGAAAAGGAAAAGCAGGGGCGATCCCACAGCGAGGGCATAGGGATGACTTTCAAAACCCATGATAAATATTTTATGGGCAACGGAAATGACCTTTGCGAAGAAATAAGCCCCGATTCCGACCAGAACGGCTGCGGCTAGCTGGGATGCCTGGATATAGTTCTTGTTATGAAGGGGATTCCAATTTTGGATCGCATGGGTGAGCAGGATCTTAGCTTGGTGAAGCGCAACCGGGTCTTTCCTTTTCCGATTGATTGTTTTACGGTTCTTAACATTAGGCATAGGTGTCGGCAATCCTGTTCTTAATACGGTTAACAAGTTTCAATCTTAACTTGGTTGTGGATAACCGGGACAGACTTTTTAATGATCGCATTTTCACGGAAAGGCTGCGCCCTTTAGTTGACCACCTCCCCGGAATGGACAACTATTTTACTCAAAAAAATATGCCAGCCTATTTGTGTCTTCTCAATTCTGATTGGCGTGATTGTAAAAATGAAACAAGCTCGTCCATTTCCGCGGGTTTGAGGCTAGAGCCATAAGCGGGCATATTAGACGCCCCGTTCGATATTCGCAAAATCATCTGGTTCGCCGAGAGCTTATCCCCGATTTCCGTTAAATCCGGGCCCCGGCGACCCCCATAACCCTGGATCATGTGGCAGTTGAGGCAACCCCGTAAATAAAACAGACGGGCCCCGCCGAAAACCGGTCCACTTTTGGCGCCCACCACATCGTCGGATAGGGGGGCAACATCAAAATTGGGTGACCAGTCCGATTTCACCCCGGCCCACCAGAAGGCCCCGATCATCACGACGACCATGATCACGAAGGCCACCGCCCAGGGGCGGCGGCTGGGGCTGCGCTCACCATGGTTGGAAATAAACGGAATCAAAATAATGAGGCCCCCGGCCAGAAGAGGCGCGAAAACCATAAATAGGCTTTCCAGGCCGTGGGGTAAAAGGGCCAGAACCGCGAAATACCACATCAAATACCAGTCGGGCCTTGGGTTGGCGTCGATCAGGCTGGGATCGGGGGGATGCCCCAGTTCGGGAGGCCCGAAGACCAGGGACAGGATCACGATACCCAGAACCATGGCCGCCGCGAAAACCATATCCCGCCAGGCTGCGTCGGGCCAGAAAGGAACCCCTTCTTTTTTGAGGGAAACCTCGTATTGCTTACGATAAGTTTTCGGGTTCACCTTCCGGCCCGGGTGGGGAGGCTCGGAGATACCATGTCGCAAAACCAGCATTAGATGTAACCCGACGAACACAAAGACCAGGCCCGGAATGAGAAATACATGGACGACGAAAATCCGGCTTAGGGTGGACCCACCTACCGTCGGGCCGCTGAGAATCAATGTGGATAGCCAAGGGCCAATAAAGGGGGCGCGGGCGGCTTGTTTCGCGGCCACCGCCGCGGTCCAGACGGCGTTCTGGTCCCAGCGAAGGATTTGGCCCGTGAAACCCATGACCAAGGTGAAGCCCAAAAGCAAAACGCCGGTCAGCCAGTTCATTTCCCGTGGAAATTTATAAGACCCATGCAGGAACACCTGGGCCATGTGGGCGCCCACCATCAACACCATCGCGGATGCACCGTAATAATGGAGGGCACGCACAAACCCGCCGAACGCCGTGTCGTGGGTGATGGATTGAAGGGTGACATAAGCCTCATCGGCGGAGGGTATATAGTAGAGGGCCAGAGCGATCCCACTGGCCACCTGGATCAGGAAGGCGCACAAGGTCGCGCTTCCAAACACGTACCACCAGCGGGCACCCGGCGGCACCGGATGGCGTGCCATTTGACCGATCACACCGAAGAGGCCCGTGCGGTCTTCCAACCATTGGTAGATTTTCAAAAGCATTCTTTTAAACAAGTTTCTCCTTGTTCTTCACAAAAGATGAAAAAGCCCCACGCCTAAAGACCCACTAAAATTTCCACCTGCCCATCCTGCACGCGCACCGGATAACGCTCCAGTGGCCTGGGCGGCGGTCCGGCGGCCACCGAACCGTCCTTGTAATAGACCCCGCCATGGCAGGGGCACATGAACAACTGGGCTTCGGGCCGCCAGCGGACGGGACAGCCCAAGTGGGTGCAACTGATGGAGAAAGCGGTGAAGTTCTCCGCGCTTTCCCGCCGCAGCCAAGCGGCGGTCTTGGACGTGACCCCCGCCCAGGGCAGGGGCGAAGCTTGTAGGAATGTCACTGCCACCGTTTCCCCGTCCTTGAACGCGTCCACAACGCCTACGGAACGCCAGACCGGAGGCAAGGCCTTGAAGAGCGGCTTGAAGATAAAACCCGCCAGGGGCACCCCCACCATCGCCGAAATCAGTCCCCCCAGAATTATTAGGACCCTTTCCAAAAAGGTCCGGCGGGATATTTTTCCTGGTTCCCGATTTATCTCGGTGGAATTTTTTTCATTCATTTCGCATTTCCCCCAGCCAGCCGAAGAGTGAGATGGCTAATAGGAACAAACCCGTGACTGTCACGACGAAAGAAGTCACCAGGCCCCAAAGCAAAAGGACCGTCCCTAAGGCTAGCGCGGCGGGCCAAAAGGTCGGCTGAGGCATTTTTTCATTCGGGACGCGGTTCCAGCCGGGCCGTAAGCGAAACGATAGGGATTTGGTTTTACGAGGCATGTTTTTTCTCCGTTTTTGCCGGATGGCGGTAGAAGCGGACCAAAAGAACCAGGACAGCGCCCAGATAAACCAGGCAGGCGGGAACCCACATCAAAAGACCGCCGATTTGCTGGTCGGCGGCTGGGGTCAGCCCCCAGGAGTCGCGGATCATAGGCAAGATTTCCATCCGGTCCATCGGATTCATGAAAACCGGACAAACGCTGACCGCCGTGAAGGTGATCCATATTCCCAATAGGGAGCAGGCGACACAGGCGCTGACCAGGTAGGGTATTCCGGCCATGGGGGAAAGCCTCTCTTCCATCCGGGGCCCGACGATGAGACGCCAAAAAAGCGTGCCCATCATTAAAAGGGAAAAGGTCTGAAGGGTATGCACCGCTTCGATCGAAGTGGCCGCGTCACAGACCGCCGGTATGTGCCAAAACCACATGGCTCCTACCCCCGATAACCAACCGATCAAGGGATGTTTCACCCAAGGCGCGATCCCTTCCGGGAGACGGAATTTGTTTCCGGGGTCGGGCAGACCCAGCAGGAGAAGGGGGGGCACGATCAACACCAATAAAAGGTGCTGGAGCATATGGGCGCTGAAAAGATACCCCCTGGCGAGGAAATCGATGGGGGAAGCCAGGGACAAAAATAAGAGGATCAAGCCTAAGAAAAAATAAACGGATTTCGCTTGGAGCTTCCATCCGAAGATCCATCCGTAGGCGAGGAGGCCTAGGACGCAAACGGCTATCCAGAATGGGTTCCAATTCCAGGTGGTTAATAAGAGTTCTCGAGTGGTCATGACCGCGCCCCCACGAGATAGATGGTCGTAAAGACGGCGATCCACACCACGTCCACGAAATGCCAATAGAGGCCCACCATCTGGATGACTCCCCGATTTCCCTTCTTGAAATCACCGGCCAAGGCCATCCACAGTACGATCAAAAGGCCTATCAACCCGATCAGCACATGTAACCCATGCAGGCCGGTGACCATGAAAAAAGAGGCGCTGAAGAGATTGGTGCCCGCCCTCAGGCCTTTTTGGAAAAGCCCCCAATATTCAAGCGCTTGCCCCCCCAAGAAGACCCCTCCTAGAACCAAGGTGGCCGCCAACCAGCCGAAAAAAGCGGTTTGATTCCGGGCTTCCATTCTTTTTTCCGCACGCCAGTAAGTGAAACTGCTGGCTAGGAGGCAAAAGGTAAAAATGCCTGTTTTAAGGGGATTCAAAAGCTGGGTGCCAGGTGCCGGATGCTGTGAAAAATTGTAAAAAACATAAGCGATCAAAAGCATGATGAAGAAAAACGCCTCGGAAACGATAAAGGACATCATGCCGGCCTTGTTTTTGTCCGTCCTATTCCCATCAATTTTATCCCGGATAGAACCCGGTTCATCTGGCTGTTCAGGATGGGCCAGGTCCCAAAGGGGGCGCCTTCCGTAAATCGGGGGAAGCTGGTCGAAGTTATGTTCCGCCGGGGGGGATGATGCGGCCCATTCGAGAGTCCAGGCGTTCCAGGGGTTGTCCCCCGCCGGGGTGCCCCGGCGCAAACTGACCGCCATATTCCAAACCAATACCAGGACCGAGAAACCCAGGATAAAAGCGCCCACCGTGGAAATCATGTTCAAGAAACCCCAGCCCGGAAAATCTGGATAGGTGTAAACCCGCCTAGTCATGCCCATGAGCCCCAGAAAATGCTGGACGAAAAAAGCCATATTGAAGCCGATGACCGTCAGCCAAAAATGAAGTTTTCCCATCGATTCGGACAGAAGGCGGCCTGTCATCTTGGGAAACCAGTAATAGATACCCGCGAAAACGCCGAATAGGGAGCCCCCAAAAAGCACGTAATGAAAATGAGCGACCACGTAATAAGTGTCGTGGACCTGCCAGTCAATCGGCACCACCGCGAAGGTGATCCCGCTTAACCCCCCCAGGGTAAACTGCAAAAGAAAAGCCACCGCGAAAAGCATAGAGGTCGTCAAGTGGATGGAGCCGCCCCAAAGGGTCGCGCTCCAGTTGAATACCTTAACTCCCGTGGGGACCGCGATGAGCATGCTGGTGGCGGCGAAGAAAATATCCATGGGCTGTCCCAGCCCCACAGTAAACATATGGTGGGCCCAAACCCCGAAACTCAGGAGAGCGATGGCCACGGTGGAGGCCGCCACGAACTCGTATCCGAAAATGTGTTTGCGCGAGAAAACCGGGATGACTTCCGAGATAATCCCGAAAGCGGGAAGGATCATGATGTAGACCTCCGGATGGCCGAAGGTCCAAAAGAAATGCTGCCAGAGAAGGGCCGAACCGCCCTGGGCGGGTAGGAAAAAATGGGCGTTCAACTGGCGGTCGATGAACAGCATGATGATGGCGGCGTTCAAGGCCGGAAGGGCCAGGATAAGCAGGAAGGAATTGACGAACACCATCCAAACGAACAGGGGCAGGCGGCGAATGGACATGCCCGGCGCTCGAAGGGCCAGCACTGTGGCAATGAGGTTGATGGAAGTGGATATTGAGCCGATCCCTAGGGCCAACAAGGCCAGGATCCAGTAGTCCACGCCGGGGCTGGAAGCGAACGGGGTTTCGCTCAAGGGGGCGTAACTGAACCAACCCACCGAGGGGGCTCCCCCAGCCAAAAGGCTGAAATGCAAAAGCAAACCACCGAAGGGAAAAAACCAAAACCCCATGGCGTTGAGCCGGGGAAAGGCCATGTCCCTGGCGCCGATCATGAGTGGAACGAAATAATTGCTGAACCCGATGAGTGTTGGCATCACCACCAGAAAGATCATGGTCGTCCCATGCATGGTGAAAAGCTGGTCATAGGCGTCCGGGGACAGGAGATGGTTGTTGGGCTTGGCCAATTGAAGCCGCATCACCAGCGCTTCCAGCCCGCCCACGCCAAAGAAAAAGAAGGCGGTCAACAGGTAAAGGATTCCGATCCGTTTGTGGTCCACCGTGGCAACCCAACTAAAAAAACCGTTACCCTCGCTTTTAGCGTGGAATATTTCAACCGAGGGAGGGTTGGAAGTGTTTTCGTTCATTGAAGCGCCTCCAGGTAATCCGTCAACCCGTCGACTTGGGCATCCGTCAACTTCAAGTCGGGCATTAGGATGGCGGGTTTGAGGTTCTGTGGATTTTTTAACCACCGAGAAAGGTTTTCCCGCGTATTCGGCAGGAGCACGGCGCCAAAGGTCTGGCGGCTGGCGAAATGGGTTAGGTCTGGTGCCGTTTGGCCTTTCGCTTCACTTCCTTTGACTGAGTGGCAATTGATACAGGTCATTTGCCGGAATATCCGGTAACCTTTTTTGGCGGATTCAGAAAGCCGCAGGGCCGCAGGCTTGGCCTGTTGTTCCTGCCAGGCGTTGAATTCAGCGGCGTCCTGGGCGATGACAAGGAAGTGCATTTGGGCATGCTGGGCGCCGCAATATTGGGAACAAGTTCCCAGGTAAGTTCCCGGCTTGTCCGCCTCCAACCAGAAGCGGTTGGGATGGCCCGGGATGGCGTCCATTTTGGGGGCCAGCCGGGGCACCCAGAAATCATGATTGACGTCGGCCGATTCCAGCTGAACCAGCCATTGTTTCCCTTCCGGCATGTGGATCTCATTGGCTGTCGCGACCCCGGATTTGGGATATCGCGCTTCCCACCACCATTGGTGGCTGACAACGAGCAGATCGGGCCCCTGATTCAAGGGCGGATCGGACCCTTTCATGGCCCGGGTGGTGAGGACGAGAAGCCAGAGCAACACCAGCAGGGGAATGATCGTCCAAGCGGCCTCCAGTTTCCAATTTCCATAGCCGGGCTTGGGATCTTTCTCGCCCGGCTTGTGGCGGTACCGCGCCAAGCCGTAAAAAACCATAAAGGTGACTGTCAAAAGGATGACCGCGCAGATGATGAGCACAAGGACGAACAACCCGGAGATGGCACCCGCCTGGGTTGATTCGTAATGGAAAACGGAATTGAGGGCATTGTTCATGGGATCGCGCGCCTTTGTCGGTTGAGGTCGAAAAGGTTCGGTTCCCTTAACTTAAATTTCAGGAAACTTCCTTGGGCAATTTTTTCGATTTGACATTTTACTCTTAGCCTTTTTGAAAACCCGCCTTGAAAGATTTTATTTCTGATTTTTTTAATTCAAGCCGAACCACCGGAAAAACAATTTGCGATTATCAATCAGATAACGGAGTCTATCGTTTTGATAGTCCAGGCCGGTTATTTAAAAAGGTTTATGATTCATACGGACCTGCGCCGGTATTCCGAACCTGGAGGGTTAAGGAATGACCCTCCAGGTATGGCCTTGGCGGGCAAGCAATTCATCCGCCGCTTTCGGGCCCCAGCTTCCAGCTGCGTAATTGGGGAAATCACGGGGAGTCTTTTTTCCCCAAGCTGCTAGCACCGGCATCAAAACCGACCAGGCCGCCTCGACCTGATCGGCGCGCATGAACAGGGTTGGGTCCCGGTTGATCACATCCAAGAGAAGGGTCTCATAAGCATCGGGCGATAGGGCTGTGAAACTGTCCTGGTAATTGAACCGCATTTCCACAGGGCGCAAAAGCACTTTAGGCCCGGGAACCTTCGCCTGGAATTCCAGCGCGATACCCTCCCAGGGCTGGATCGACAGCACGAGCCGGGACGGATGCCAATCCTGCCGTGATTCTGGCGGGAAGGACTGGTGAGGAACCGTGCGAAATTGAATGACGACCTCCGAAACCTGCCGGGGCATTCTTTTTCCCGTTCGCAGGTAAAAAGGCACTCCCTGCCAGCGCCAGTTATCCACGAAAAGCTTCAAGGCGGCGTAAGTCTCTGTTTTGGAACGAGGGGACACCTTTTCTTCTTCCCGGTAACCTAACATTTTTTTACCCTTAAGGCGGCCCGGGCCGTATTGCCCGCGCACGGCGCACTCACGGACATCCCCCCGCGCGATCGGCCGCAGGGCATGCAGGACGTCCACATTCTTGTTGCGGATCTCATCGGGGCCGAAGGAAACCATCGGTTCCATCGCAACTAGGCAAAGAAGCTGCATCAGGTGGTTTTGCAACATGTCGCGCAGCGCCCCCGCGTGGTCGTAATAGCCCCCCCGGTGTCCGACACCAACATCTTCAGCCACCGTGATGGTCACATAGTCCACGTAACGCCGGTTCCAAATAGGTTCGAAAAGAGGATTGGCGAAACGAAAGGCCAGGAAATTTTGGACTGTTTCCTTGCCGAGATAATGATCCAGACGAAAAATTTGGGATTCGTGGAAATTTTCCTTGAGCACACGGTTCAATTCTTGGGCCGACTTCAAGTCATGACCAATGGGTTTTTCCACCACGATACGAACCCGAGCCCTATCCTGGCTCAACCCCGCGCCAGTAAGCATTTTGGGAATCACGCCAAACAATATGGGGGGAGTCGCCATGTGAAAAATACGGCCAGCTTTTACCTTCCAATCCCTATCCAGCTTGTCGCAACTTTTCCCCAAATGTACATAGTTTTCCGGATCATCATAATCTCCCTGTTGATAGGTGACGTTTCCAGCGAAACTCGCCCAATCACCGTTTTTTGCTTTCCCCTTCGGGGAGAACCGATTTACCCCGTCTAAATAGTGTTTACGCAACTGATTGTCGGAAAAAGTTGAACGTCCCACCGCGATAATTGCGAATTTTTTCGGTATCAGGTTGTCACGAAAAAGGTCAAATAAAGCCGGCATTAACTTGCGCCAAGCCAAATCACCTGATCCCCCAAAAATAACGATAACGATCGGCTCCGGTTGGTTATATTTTTTTTCCGTTTTCATTACTTCTCCCAATCGGTATGAAAAGTCCCTTTGGCGTCAACGCGCTCATAAGTGTGGGAGCCAAAGTAGTCCCGCTGGGCTTGGATCAGGTTGGCCGGAAGCCAGGCGCTACGATAGGCGTCGAGGTACCCCAGTGAAACCATGAGGCCCGGTGCTGGAACCCCAGATTCAGCGGCGTGGCCGACCACCCGGCGCAAATCCTCCTGGTAGTCCATGACCTTGCGCGATAGTCCTGGGTCCAAAAGCAAATTCGACAAATCCTGCTTGGACTTGAACCCCACGCGGATATCCTCAAGCAATCCGGCGCGGATGATGCAGCCCCCCCGCCAGATGCGCGCCACGGCCTCTAGGTCGAGATGGTATCCGTACTTTTTCGAAGCCACGGCCAAAAGTGCGAACCCTTGCGCGAAAACTGTGATCATCCCCGCAAAAAGCCCGCCACCCAATTGGGCGAGAAAGGTTCCCCGGCCGCTTTTGAGATAGCGGATGGGCCGTTGGTATATCGAATCTGCCCGCTTCCTTTCCTTGGTGAGCACGGACAAATCCCGCATGGCGACCGCTAGGTCGATGGTGGGTGTTGGGACTTTTAGCTCCATGGCGCTTTGCGAGGTCCACAAGCCCGTTCCGTTTTGCTTGGCCACATCGAGTATTTCGTTGATCAGCCGTTTTCCGGTTTTCGGGTCTTTTTTTGAAAATATTTGACCGGTGATTCCCACCAGATAACCGTTGAGTACCCCCTTGTTCCAACCGGCGAAAGCCTCATGAATTTCAATGTCGTTGAGGCCGGTGCCCCTCTTCATCAGATCGTAAGTTTCGGAGATTAACTGCATGATGCCGTATTCAATTCCGTTATGGACCATCTTCACGTAGTGCCCGGCCGATCCGGGGCCCAACCAAGTCACGCAGGGATCGCCGTTGACCTTCGCGGAAGTGGCCTCCAGGATGGACCGGACCCTTTTGTAAGCTTCCTTCGGCCCCCCAGGCATGATGCTCGGGCCATGACGCGCTCCTTCCTCCCCGCCTGAAACGCCCACTCCCAAGAATTCGATGCCCTTTTCGGCCAAGGCCTTAGCGCGGATGTCCGTATCGATGAAATGGGAATTGCCCGCGTCAATCAGGAGATCGCCTTTGCCCAGGTAAGGCAATAGGTCCTTGATCACCGAATCCACCGGGGCGCCGGCGGGCACCAGCATCATGATGGATCGTGGCTGGCGAAGCATTCCGATGAAAGAAGGTATGTCAGCCGCAACGCTGACCATGCGGTCACCCGATTCCTTCTTTAATTCCTTGGTTTTGTCCTTGTCTTTGTCGTAACCAGCAACCGAAAAACCATGGTCGCCCATGTTCAATACGAGATTCCGTCCCATGACACCCAGGCCGACCATGCCGATTTCATGAAGTTTATCTTTTTCATTCCGCAAAATTTTGGCTCCGATCAGTTTTCAGTTGGACAACCATTTCTTGTGAAGCTCACTATTGGCTTCCCATCATTCATGAATCGCTTCCTTTGTGTCTTTCCGCTGTTTCTTTCCAACTTTTTCATCCCGGATTTTTCATTTTGTATCAACCAAACCCCGTAGGGCCCGGCTCATTTTCCTTTCTTATTGCCCTTTTGTTCATTCCTGAACGCCGATGCGCCTAATACCCTCTTGCTCCCGGCGGGAGCTTTTTCGACAACCGAAGCTGGACAATGTTGGGCGGAAAAGGAATGCTGCAGAACCAACTGATGGCCACTTCAATCTTTCGGCTGAGCGTCGGCAGTTTCGAAAGGTAAATCCCACGCCATAAAAACCAGGCGATGAAGCCTGATAGCTTGATGCCATAAATGACCGCCACGGCGTTGTGATGGCCGATAGATGCCAAGATTCCCCTTGGTCGAAAATAAAAAGGCTTGGTTGCAAGGCCCTGTGAGGCACGCCGAAGATTCTCCGAAAGCTGTTGGGCCTGCCGAATCGCAAACTGCGCGGTTGCGGGGCAGGGCTGGCCATCGTAGACGTTAGGAACAAGCGAACAGTCGCCCAATGCCCAAATATTTGTTGTGCCTTTCACCCGCATATCCGGGAGGGTCTTCAATCGGCCTTTTTCCAAGGTGAGCCCCAAACCCTTGATCAACGGTTGTGTCTTCGTACCCACCGTACATACAATCATTCCCGTCTCAATTTGCCTTCCGGAAGCGAGCCGCACTCCGACCGAATCAGCCTTCTTGGCCGAAGACTTTAGGAGAATTTCGACTCCGTTTTGTCTGAGCTTCCGCAAGGTGAACTCGGATAAGGATTTGTGGTTCAACTCCGGCAAAAGGAACCCGCCTTTCTGTAATATAACGACGCGCGGGACCTCCTTCTTCAATTCGGGATAGAACCGGCGCATTTCTCCCATCAAATCCGCTATGTGCCCGGCCGTCTCCACACCGCTAAAACCACCACCAATTACAACGACCGTGAGCAGCCGCCGACGTGCCCCCGGTTCGGACTCGACTGCGGCTGCTTCGAAGTTGCCGATCAGATCGTTGCCCATGACAATCGCATCTATCACCGTTTTCAAAGGATAACCCCGCGAAGCAAGGCCCGGAATTAACTCCAAATTCGCAGACGAACCGCAAGCCAAGGCCAAGTGGGTGTAACTCAACGATGTGGCGGTTCCGTCCCGCCGGAAGTAATGCACTTCATTTTTTTCGCGGTCGATCCGGCTTACACGGGCCTCCAACCAATGGGTGCGCCGGGTCATCTGGCGCCCAGCAACGACGACATGCAGGGGAGAAATGGTTCTTCCCACCACTTCGGGGAGCATGGGGGTAAAAACCAAATGGTTATCGGTGCTGAGGACGATTATTTCCGCTTGTTCCGGCAACCAGTGTTCGATACGTTGGGCCAATGTCACTCCAGCAAAACCACCCCCTACGACCACTATCCTTTCGGGATGGTGCTTTGTGCCGTTTTCCTGTTTTTTCATGATCGCTTTCCTTAAACCGGAATTTCCAGGATGACTTTTCCTCGCGACATTGCCGGTTAATTTGTTCCGCATTTTGACCAAGCTCCCCATGTGACTTTTGTAGCGTACAACCACCATGCAAATTGACAACTCCCTCAGGTTTAAGCAGCATTGAGAAAAGGACCGGCCATAAAGGGATTATTTTTTCGTCAAATCCTCGGCAGGTGTCTTTGGCGGATTAATCAATACATCAATCGGCATATTCGCGGGTTCAATCGTGGGCGTTACGGAAAGAACGGTTGCAGGCGAATGAGCCGGGGTGTTGGTCGCGGAAATATTTTCTTTTTGGATTTTAGCTTCTCGGCGTTCCATTTCGGTTCGCACTTGCTTCAAAAGGTTCCCTGTTGAACTCCTAAGCACCTCTCCGTTTACGAAACCTGGGGTGTGTTTGTTCCTTTCGGCCTCCAATTGATAAGTCACATTTACCGCACCGGGAACCACCCGCATAGTCCAAACCCCGCTGTAACTTTTAAAGTCCTTACCGCTGATGTCGGTAAAATGGATGGAGGTCATTGGTTCTTCGTGGATCTTCAGGAGTGCCTCCACCGAAACGGAAAAAATGAAAAATCCGCCGGTCGCGACCTGATGGACCAGCAAGTCATCCCCCTTTTCGCTTCGAATATGGCCGTGAATACTCGCGATAAATTTAGACATGTCGTCGTAATCGGTAAGAACATTCCACGCGATTTGCTGATCAACCGGAGAGGTGAATTCAGCCGAAATATTGTAAGTGTCCCCAGTCTCCGCTAAAGTCGCGAATACCGGGGCATCTGAATTTCCAAAACACCTTAGAGGCACCAAGAAAACCAGCCAACATCCAATCACCCTTAAAAACATTCCGAATGACATAATTAGCCCACTTTCTCAACCTTTTCGCGGTACGATCATTTCATTTAAAACCAAAACAACGGTAGCTATGAACATTAATTCTTCGTGGGGTTGTTAAAAAGCCCAACCAAACACCAAAAGGACATTGAGTTTCGTTTACAGCAGTTTCCGGGCCGCTTCCAATTCCTTCATCCTTTTCTTGTCCGGTTTGGGGTAACACATCTCCAAGCTCTTGAGACTCTCGATGAGTATCCGGGAAATGATCAGCCGGGCGTCCTTCTTGTCGTCCGCCGGGACAACGAACCAGGGGGCCTTTTCGGTGCCGGTGGCGCCCAGACAGGCTTCATAGGCCTTGCGGTAATCCTTCCAATAGCCCTCTCTTGGATGTCGTTCAGGGTGAATTTCCAATACTTATCGGGCTCATCCAACCTATCCAAAAACCTCTTTCTTTGTTCTTCCTTGGAAAGATGGAGGAAAAACTTGATGATCCGAGTGCCGTTGCGGTGCAGATGCTTCTCCAATTCCCTAATCGAATGGTATCGCTCTTCCCACAAGTCCTTTTTATCGAGCAAGTCTTCCGGTATTTTTTCCGCTTCAAGGATTTCCGGGTGAACCCTTGCGATCAGCACCTCCTCGTAATATGAACGGTTGAAGATGCCGATTTTTCCCCGTTCGGGCAGGTCCCGGGTGGTGCGCCACAGGAAATCATGCTGAAGTTCCAGAGCGCTTGGATGCTTGAAGCTGAAGACCTGGCACCCTTGAGGGTTGACGCCTGACATGACGTGCTTGATGGCGCCGTCCTTTCCGGCGGCGTCCATTGCCTGAAAGATCAATAGAACCGAATAACGGTCGTCCGCGTAAAGAAGGCTTTGGATTGCGCTCAATTCCTCCACATGTTCCACCAGTACCTTTTCATACTGTTCCTTGGAGCTATAAAGGGGCTTTATCCTCGTAGGCCATTTTTTAAGGTCAAAATTTTTCCCCTCTTTCACTTGATAATCCCTGGGATCGATTTTCATGGTTTTTCCTTTATTGAGTCCGCTTTGGCCGGGACCACCTCTTTCCGATTCTCCTTCTCCCATTCCTGAACCGCCCGAACATCCTCGCTTCCCAATTTCTCGTAGAGTTCATGGACCCGCTTAACGATCCCAGGCGTCAAATCGGAGGGCGTCTTGGCTTTTGCATCAGGATGGCCCCCCCCATTGCCTTCAGGCTTCGGCTCAGCATTGTCTTCGGGCTTGGCCTCCGCATTCGTTTCAGGCTTAGGAACGGCTTTGGAATCAGGCTTTGTTTCTGATTTGACTTCCGGTTTGGGTTCGTCCTTAACTTCGGGTTTCGCCCCGGCTTCGGCATCAGACTTAGGTTCAGCGATGCCTTCAGGTTTATCCCCGGCTTTGGCTTCGGGCTTTGTTTCGGATTTAACCTCAGGCTTGGGCTCGGCCTTAACTTCGGGTTTTGCACCGGCTTCGGCACCAGACTTAGGATCTGTTTTGGTTGTGGAATTCGCCGCAGCTTTGGCATCAGGTTCAGTGTCGTCCTTGGCTCCGGGCTTTGTTTCTGATTTGACTTGAGGCTTGGGTTCGGCCTTAGCTTCAGATTGATCCTGGGCTTTGTCTTCAGGCTTGGCCTCCGATTTATTTTCAGGCTGAGAATCGGCCTTGGCTCCAGGCTTGAGCCCGGCTTCAGGCTGAGGTTCGCTTTTATCGCCATCTTTTCGGATCTCCCGCTCCGCCTGCTCCCAGTCCTGCGCGGCCGGATCACCCTGATGATTCCGCTTTTGGAATATCTCAAAGGCCCGCTTGGCGATTTGTGGCGTCAAATCGGACTGTGTTTTACCTTTGACTCCAGGATTGGCCTCTGGTTTAACTTCAGGTTTGGTCTCCCCTTTAGTTACTGTCTTGGGTTCCCCTTTGGGCTCAGGTTTATCCCCTGGTTTGGCTTCGGCATTGGCTTCAGGCTCCGGCTTATCCCCGGGCTTGGCCTCGGCTTTAGCTTCGGGCTCGGGCCCAGGCTTAGCATCTGGTTTCGACTCGGCCTTTACATCAGGTTTGTCCCCTGGCTTGACTTCGGGTTTTGGGTCCCCTTTGGTTCCAGGCTTATCCTCAGATTTAGCGTCAGATTTGTCTCCAGGCTTTGACTCTGCTTTAAGATCGGGCTTGGCATTACCTTTTTTAGGCGGGTCAAATATCCGGTAGGCGAGCAATTTCAAGCGGTCATTAATGAGGAACCACACCAGCGCATACCCCCATACGAAACCGGCCCAACCCCAGCCGAGGGGTGTCATCAAGAATCCATAAACCGCGATCAAGGTCGCGATAATCTGGGTGCCAAGCACGGCGATCCATAATATTTTCGCGGGACGTATGGTCCAGAAAGCACCGCGCGTACGCGTGAGGAAGATCGTCAGATGCCCCGCCACGGACAGTTTCAAGTACATCAGCGTCTGGATATGAAGTCTGTCAAGGTGGAAAACTTTTTCCCCTAGGTAAAATAACCCGAAAGCCGCAACAACTCCTATAACACCCAAGACAGAGGAAATACCCAGAACCATCTTCATATTCCAGGATTCGGGCTGGTCTTTGTACTTCACATTATCGTAAGCGATAGACAGGATAGCGCCGTCATTGAGCAAGGCCAGCATCACGATCATCACTGCCGTCACCGGGTAAAAGTTGAATACCAGGATCGACGCCGTCATGAATAAGAGAACACGCAGGGTCTCGGCAATCCGGTAGATGGCGTAACTGTTCATCCGCTGGAAAATTTTCCGGCTTTCCTTAACTGCATCGATGATCACCGACAAGCCAGGCGTCATTAATACGATGGAAGCCGCCGCACGAGCCGCGTCCGTGGCCCCGGAAACGGCAATACCGCAGTCGGCTTTCTTCAACGCGGGGGCGTCGTTAACTCCATCGCCCGTCATGCCGACCAGGTGCTCGCGTTTTTGTAGGACATCCACGATGTGAAATTTATGTTCGGGAAACACCTGCGCAAAACCATCGGCCTTCTCGATGGATTCGGCCGTCTCTGATGACTCTTCCTTTTTGGAGTCTCCCAGGCTGGCGGCATCCAGAATATTCGTGCCCATGTCCAGTTTTTTGGCGGTTTCCTTGGCAATCGCCAAGGCGTCGCCCGTTACCATTTTGACCTTCACGCCCATCTTCAAGGCAGTCGCGATGGTTTCCTTGGCGTCTTCACGAGGGGGATCGAACAAAGGCAGGACGCCCAGGAGTTGCCAAGGGCCTCCCCCCTCGGCGCGGGCCACGCCCAAGGAACGGAAACCACGCGTCGCGAATTCGTTGACGGCCTTCTCTACAGCGGGCTTCTCTTTCGATACATTAGCCGATAACGCCAAAATGACCTGGGGCGCACCCTTGGAGACCTTGAATTCCTTTCCATCCTTTCCTTTCACGGTGGCCTCGGTGCGTTTATGCACGGCGTCGAAAGGCGTGAAATGAACCACCTGGTAGTCTTTCAAGGCCTCTTTGTCCTTCAGTCCCCCCAGCACGGCCAGGTCAATGGTGTCGTTATTTTCCGCCCGCGAGGCCAGCGCGGCATGAAGGATCACCTGCTCCGGGGTGATATTGTCCAGGCTGAAGGGATCGCCCAAGGTCAACTTGTTCTGGGTCAGGGTACCGGTCTTGTCCGCGCAAAGCACGTCCACGCCCGCCAATTCCTCAATGGCCACCAATTTGCTTACGATCGCCTGTTTTTTCGCGAGAAGGCGCGCGCCTACCGCCATTGTCACCGACAAGACCGTCGGCATCGCCACCGGGATGGCGGCCACGGTCAAAACTAACGCGAACTGGAGCGTGGTGAGAATCGGGTCGCCCCGGAGGATCGCGACGGTGATGATCACCGCCACCAGGGCCACCGCGAGGATGATGAGATAATTTCCGATTTTCAGAACCGCTTTTTGGAAATGGCTGATGGTATGAGCCGTCTCCACCAGTTTGGCCGTTTTTCCAAAATAAGTGTTTCCACCCGTTGCATAGACCAATGCGCCGATCTCGCCCCGACGAAGTATGGAACCCGAAAACACCGCTTCGCCGGGCTTTTTCGTGGCGGGTAAGGATTCTCCCGTCAACGCGGACTGGTCCAGCGATACCTCATCGCCCGAAAGCAGGCGTGCGTCCGCCGGCACGATATCGCCCAGCCGCAGGCGGATAACGTCGCCCGGCACCAACTCCTTTGCCGGCGGCGTGGTCCACTTCCCATCCCGCAATACCCGGGCCTTGATCGCCAATTTGGCCTTCAGGGCCTCGATGGCGTTGCCAGCCTGGTGTTCTTCCCAGAACCCGACTATGGCATTGGCAAAAAGCAAAAGAAGGATGATGAAAAAATCGGGCCAATGCCGTGCCGCCGCCGAAAGGATCACGGCGGCCTCGATCATCCAGGGGATCGGACCCCAAAAGTAGCTGAGGAATTTCAGGAACAGGTTGGTCTTTTTTTCCTCGATCTCATTGGGTCCGTATTGGGCCAGCCGTTTCTGCGCCTCGGCCTGGGTGAGGCCGTCCGGCGTCGACTCCAATTTTTTCTCCACTTCAGCCAGAGGCAGGGTTTTCAGGTCGTCTTGAGGCGCGGGAGACGCGGGCTTAGCACCCGGCTTGGGTTCGGGTTTCTTTTTGGTTTCCTGTTCCGTCATTGCAAGTCTCCTGTCATGATTTCCATGGTTCTTTCCATTTCAGTTCAATGTTCAGCCGTAAACGCTGGATTATTTCTGGGGCCTCTTGTCAAACACGACGGCCAACAAGATCGCCAACATTACGCCGATCACCAACCAAATCCAAATTCCGTTGTCGTATCCGGCACTCCACCATCCGTCCGTTCCCTTGCAATGCCATCCAGTCCATTGACTTAACCATCTTCTTCCCCATCCGACTGTTTCATTCATAATCAACCTTCCTTCATGGCGCTAGCATCAGCACGCCAACCAGCTCTGGGCATCGTTTCATTTTCAACTACCGATTTATCGGAGCCGAAGCGGTTAAGCTTCGGTCAACCATTTGCGCGCCGCAGCGGTGTCGGAAACATCGAAATACCGGACTTCCGCCTGCGTCAGAGGTTGAGAGAATGTCGCCATGGTGTGCTGCCATTTTTTATCCCCAACCACTGCTAGTTTTTCGATATCGGAGAAGTGTTTGAAATCGAACTTGATTTCGTCCCACCATGCGCCAGCGCCCAAGCTTTGGAACCCGGTCATATCGATCAATACGCTCAACCGCCCCTCCCTCCTGACGAGCCTCTCAAACTCCGGGGCAAAGATTTCATAATCCGCCTTGATCAAGGTCCCAACGAGGTGAAGAACGAGCAACTTTCCGTGTTTTTCTTCCTTTAATAGAATGGGCATGATGACTCCTTTATTTTTTTACGAGTGCGTTACAGCGCCGACTCCCTTTGGGGATCCCTCCTTGGATTCCAAGTAGCGTCGGATCAAGGTGTTAGTTGAACTGTCGTGGTTGAGCGGGGTCTTAGAGTCGAACTCCAGTTCGGGTATGATTCGTTCGGCCAGGGCCTTCCCCAGTTCGACCCCCCATTGGTCGAAAGAGTCGATGTCCCAAAGGGCTCCCTGGGTGAAAACGCTGTGTTCGTATAAAGCGACGAGTTTCCCCAGCGCCTCCGGTGTCAGCCGTTCCAAAAGGATCGTGCTGGAGGGCCGGTTGCCCTCGAATGTCCGGTGGGGTATCAGCCAATCCGGCACGCCCTCAGCTTTTACCTCACTGGCCGTTTTACCGAAAGCCAGCGCCTCCGCCTGCGCGAATACGTTGGACATGAGAAAATCGTGGTGGCGACCGATTGGATTAAGCGGCTGGACGAACCCGATAAAGTCGCAGGGGATGAGCTTGGTTCCCTGGTGGATCATTTGGTAGAAGGAATGCTGGCCATTGGTGCCCGGCTCCCCCCAATAGATGGGCCCGGTTTGACGGACAACCTCCGCCCCCTCCAGTGTGACATGCTTGCCGTTGCTTTCCATGGTCAACTGCTGGAGGTAGGCCGGAAAGCGTTTCAAATATTGCTCATAAGGCAACACCGCCTGGGTCTGAACGCCAAAGAAGTTGTTATACCAGAGGCCCAGGAGCCCCATGAGCACCGGCAAGTTGCGTTCGAAGGGAGCCGTTCGGAAATGCTCGTCCATTTGGTGGAAACCGTCGAGCATGGCGCGAAAATGTTCGGGGCCGATGGCGATCATTGTTGAAAGGCCGATCGCCGAACACATGGAATACCGCCCTCCGACCCAATCCCAAAACTCAAACATGTTCGCAGGGTCGATGCCGAATTTGATCACTTCACCGGCGTTGGTCGAGACCGCGACGAAATGCCTGGCGACGGCAACCGGATCTTTCAAGGCTTTGAGGGACCATTCGCGGGCCGTGTGCGCGTTGGTCATCGTCTCAAGGGTTTTAAAGGTCTTCGAGGAGATGATGAAGAGCGTCTCCTCTGCGTCGAGTCCCCGGACGGCCTCGGCGAAGTCGGTCCCGTCGATATTAGAGACGAAGCGGAAGTCCAGGTCGCGACAGCTGTAATGCCGCAAGGCCTCGTAGGCCATCACCGGTCCCAGGTCGGACCCGCCGATACCGATGTTGACGACGTTGCGGATCGGCCTTCCGGTTTGGCCCTTCCATTCCCCATTGCGTACCAGGGTGGAGAATCCGGCCATCTTATCGAGAACGGCGTGGACTTTTGGAACGACGTCCTTGCCGTCCACGACGATGGATTTCCCCTTAGGGGTGCGAAGCGCCGTATGCAGGACGGCCCGCTTCTCGGTGACATTGATCTTGTCGCCCCGGAACATGGCGTCGATGCGGGGCCGCAGGCCGGATTCCTTTGCCAACCTCAAAAGGAGCCCAAGCGTCTCATCAGTGATACGGTGTTTGGAATAATCAAGATAAACACCAAGGGCTTCAAGGGTCATGCGCTCCCCGCGCTTTGGATCATCCGCGAAGAGTTTGCGCAGAAGGGTATCCCGGACTTTGGGGTAATGGGTTTCTAGGGCCGTCCATGCAGGGAGGGCCGTGGGTAACGCGACCCTTGTTTTCATACCAGGACCCCTTCCATCGAGGCAGTGTATTCGCCCCGGCGCGCGGCCCGGTTGCATTGGGCCCGGTGAAGCAGGGCTTTCTGGGCCGTGGCCACATGAATATCCTCACCGGCCCAAAGCTCCAAAGCCGGTTGTTGGATGGCACGGGCGAAGGAAAAGGTCAGGGCCCAGGGCAGTTTCCCCTTGAATCGGGCGTTCATGGCATTCAGCCTCTCGGATGCCAGTTCGGCGGATTGGCCTCCCGACAGGAAAGCGATCCCCGGTACGGCTGGGGGCACGACCCGCAAGAGGCACCTGACCGTGGCGTCGGCAACTTCCTCCACGGATTCCTGGCGGGAACAGGCCCATCCCGGAAGCACCATATTGGGCTTCAGGATCATTGCTTCCACCGCCACCCTTTGCGCGTGAAGCTGTTTGAAAACTATCCGCAGGACTTCTTCCGTCACCTCGCGGCAACGCTGGAGGGTATGCGCCCCGTCCATGAGCGCCTCCGCTTCGACAACGGGGACCATTCCCGCTTCCTGGCACAAGGCGGCATAGCGGGCCAAGGCATGGGCGTTGGCCTCAATGCAGCTCAAACTGGGCAGTCCATCGCCCAAGGCAATCACCGCGCGCCACTTGGCGAAGCGGGCCCCCATTTCGGAATATTTCCCAAGGCGTTCGCGCAAGCCATCCAGGCCCTCGGTAATTTTTTCCCCGGGATGGCCCGCCAGGGCCTTGGCGCCGGTGTCCACTTTGATGCCGGGAATGATCCCTAAGTCGGTGAGGGCCTTTATGAAGGGAATCCCGTCATTTTTCTTCTGGCGAATGGTCTCGTCGTAGAGGATCGCGCCGCTGACACACTCGTTCAGACCCGGGGTAGTTATGATCATTTCCCGGTAGGCGCGCCGGGCTTCCCCGGTCTGGGGAATATCCAACTTGGCGAAACGTTCATTGCAGGTGGGATTACTTTCATCCATTGCCAGCAGGCCCTTGTCGCCCGCCAGCAGCACCTTCACGGTTTCAAAAAGCTCTTTCACGTTCATTGGGGATTGTTCCATTTCCAGTTGCGGATTTCCGGCATGTCCTCACCGTTCTTGTCGATGTACTGCTTATGTTCGATAAGTTTGTCCCGCATACTCTGCTTCAGGTAGGCCCCTTTGTCCCCCAATTGCGGCAGGCGGTCCACCGTGTCCAACACCAAGTGGAACCTGTCCAAGTCGTTCTGCACCCGCATATCGAAGGGCGTCGTGATGGTTCCCTCTTCCTTGTATCCCAGGACATGCAGGTTGCGGTTGTTCCGGCGGTAAGTCAGCCGGTGGACCAACCAGGGGTAGCCGTGGAAACCGAAGACGATGGGTTTATCCTTCGTGAAGAGCGAGTCGTAATCCGTCTCGCTCAACCCATGCGGGTGTTCGGTTTGCGGCTGAAGCTTCATGAGGTCGACTACGTTGATCACCCGGATTTTGACCTGGGGCAGGTGTTTGTGGAGGATGGAAACGGCGGCCAGGATTTCTAGCGTGGGCGTATCCCCGCAGCAGGCCATCACCAGGTCCGGCTCACCCCCCTGGTCGTTGCTGGCCCAGGGCCAAATGCCGATTCCCTCGGTGCAATGTTTGACGGCTTCATCCATGTTCAACCATTGGGGCAGCGCGTGTTTTCCCGCCACCACCACATTCACGTAGTGGCGGCTTCTTAGACAGTGGTCCATCACGGACAAGAGGCAGTTGGCGTCGGGCGGCAGGTAGACCCGCACGATATCGGCCTTCTTGTTGATCACATGGTCGAGAAAACCCGGGTCCTGGTGGGTAAAGCCGTTGTGGTCCTGCTGCCAGACGTGGGAGGCGAGCAAATAGTTCAGGGAGGCGATCTTCCGCCGCCAGGGCAGTTCTAGCGTGACCTTCAGCCACTTGGCGTGCTGGCTGAACATCGAGTCAACGATGCGGATGAAGGCCTCGTAGCTGTTGAAAATCCCATGGCGCCCCGTGAGCAGGTAACCCTCCAGCCATCCCTCGCACTGGTGCTCGGAAAGCATGGAGTCCAGCACGCGCCCGGTGGGCGCGAGGAACTCATCGTTTTTCACTTCCCTTGCGTCCCACTGCCGGTTCGTCACCTCAAAAACCGCCCCCAACAGGTTGGAAACAGTCTCATCAGGGCCAAAGACACGGAAATTTCCCTGATCCTGGTTCAGCTTCACCACGTCCCGAAGGAAATTTCCCAGGACGAGCGTGTCCTGTCCGTTCACGGAGCCGGGGAAAGGCACCTTCACCGCGTGGACGTGAAAATCCGGCATCCGCAGGTCGCGCAGCAGGATGCCGCCGTTGGCATGGTGGTTGGCGCCCATCCTCCGGTCTCCCACGGGCGCCAGTTCGGCCAATTCGGGAATAAGACGGCCCTCCTTGTCGAACAGTTCTTCCGCTTTGTAGCTTTTCATCCAACTCTCCAGCAACGGGAGATGGTCGGGATGGTCCGGATCCACGAGGAGCGGTACCTGGTGCGCACGGAAGGTTCCCTCAATTTGAAGTCCATCGACGATTTTCGGTCCCGTCCAGCCCTTGGGAGACCGTAGAACGATCATGGGCCAGCGGGGCCTCGCGTTATCCTTCCCGCTGCGGGCGTTTTCCTGGATCCTCCGGATATCCTCCACGGCCCTTTCCAGGGTCGCGGCCATCAGTTGGTGCATGGTTTCCGGATCGTCCCCCTCCACGAAGTAGGGGGTCCAGCCGCAGCCTTTGAAGAATTGTTCCAATTCGTCGTGTTCGATTCGGGCCAACACGGTCGGATTGCTGATCTTGTAACCGTTGAGATGGAGGATCGGAAGCACCGCCCCATCGGTGGCGGGATTGAGGAACTTGTTGGAATGCCAGGCCGTAGCCAGGGGGCCTGTTTCCGCCTCCCCATCGCCGACGACACAAGCGACGATCAGGCTGGGATTGTCGAACGCTGCGCCAAAGGCATGGCTGAGGGAGTAACCCAGTTCCCCGCCCTCGTGGATCGACCCTGGGGTCGTCGGGGCCACATGGCTGGAGATCCCGCCGGGAAACGAGAATTGCTTGAACAACTCCTTCAGGCCCGCCTCGTCCCGGCCCACATTGGGGTAAACCTCGCTCCAGGTCCCCTCGAGATAAACGTTGCCCACGATCGCCGGGCCTCCGTGACCCGGACCGGCGACGTAGAACATGTCCAGGTCGTACTTTTTGATCACCCGATTCAAATGCACGTAGATGAAGCTCTGGCCCGGAGTGGTGCCCCAGTGGCCGACCACCAGGTGCTTCACATGCGACATTTTGAGCGGTTCTTTCAGCAATGGATTGTCGCAAAGATAGATCTGGCCGACCGATAGGTAGTTTGCAGCGCGCCAGTAGGCGTTCATCTTGTGGAGCAGTTCAGGTGTGAGACTGTTCGTTTTCATGGTTCAACTTTCCTTTCACGCGATCCTAAAATAGCCCACGAGACAGCAATGCAACGGCCGGACGAAATGCGAGGGCTTGGTGATGCCGTCCCCGGTCGGTGTCCCGATGGACATGGAGGCGTAGCCCTCGCCCATCCCCAGGCCGTAGAGGGTGGCGGCATTCTTGACGTAGATGGAACATTGCATGCGCCGTCCCATGCGGGTCAGGTTTCCGACGTGAGTCGAGTACATGGCGGCGGAATGATGGTTCCCCCCCTCGGCTTGAAAAGCCAAATCGATGGCGGAATCCACATCCCTCACGACCGTAACGGGCAGGACCGGCATGAGTTGTTCGGCCCAGATCAAGGGGTGGTCCCTTGGCACTTCCCCCCATAAAAGACGCGCCGGGGTGGGAACTTCCAGGCCGATGCTTTTGGCAAGGACCGCCGCGTCCCGACCCACATAATCGCGGTTCATGATTACTCCAGAGCCTTCCTTGCCTCCAGGGAGGATGACCAGCTTGGCCAGGGCGTCCATTTGTGAAACCGAAAGTTCGAAGGCTCGGGGATCCCGGCGCATGCTTTCGAAAAACTTCAGTTTGGCCTTCTCCACGACGAAGACTTCCTTTTCCGAGATGCAAAGAACGTTGTTGTCGAAACTCGCGCCGAAAATGATGTCCTCGGCGCAGTTGGGAAATAGGGCCGTCTCGTCCACCACCACCGGCGGGTTTCCCGGCCCGGCCGCGATGGTCTTGCAGATTTTTCCGGTGGTCAGGGCCACTTTCACGATGACCGGACCCCCGGTCACGAGGTTGAGGTTGATCAAGGGGTGACACAGAAGGGCCTTGGTCGTTTCATGGGTTGAGGGAGAAATCGTGGTGATCAAACCTTCGGGGGCCCCGGCCGAGACCGCTGCCGAGGACAGGACGCGCATCACATCTTGGCAAACCTTCTCTGCGGCCGGGTGGGGGGCGATGACGACCGAATTACCCGCAGCCAAAATAGCGATGACATTGGAAATGATGGTCGCGGAAGGATTATTCGATGGCGTGACGGCGGCCACGACGCCAAAGGGAGCGTACTCCACCAGGGTCAGTCCCTTGTCACCGGTGTAGGCCCGCGATTCCAGGTCCTCTACTCCCGGGGTGCGGGTGGCGCAGAGGAGATTCTTCCGCGTCTTATCTTCGGCCCGGCCCATCTTCGTCTCCTCGACCGCCAAACGGCCCCAGCGCTCCGCGTTGGAAATGGATGCCTTGCGTATGGCCTTGATGACGTTTCGGCGCACCTCAAGCCCCTGGTCCTCAAAAATTCTCTGGGCTTGAACGGCAGCGGAGACCGCAGCGTCCACCGTGGAGAAGATAACCTGATCGCTTTTCCCGGTTCCCATTCAAAAACCCTCATTCTTGATCACAACCTTCAAGGCCTGTTCCCTGGAGGCGTTGGCAAAGGTGTCGTATGCTTTCAATATCTCAGGCATCTTGAAGCGGTGGCTGATGAGTTTTGCCGGATCGAGGCGTCCCGTTTGGACCATTTTCAACAGCATGGGGGTCGTGCCCGCATCGACTAAGCGCGTAGTCAGGGTGATATTGGAGGACCAGAGCCTTTCCAAATGAAGCTCGACCGGTTTTCCGTGGACACCCACGTTGGCAATGCGGCCTCCGGGGGCGATGATGGCCTGGCAGATGTCAAAAGTCGCTCCGAGCCCGACCGCCTCGATGGCCACGTCCACTCCGGCGGCCTGCGTCAGTTCCAGGACCCTTTCCGACGCCTTCCCGTTTGAACTGTTCACCGCCTGGGTCGCGCCGAACGAAAGGGCGGTTTTCAGCCGGTTTTCGTCCAGGTCGATCATGAAAATTTCCGAGGGAGAGTAGAGTTTCGCCATCAGCAGGGCTGCCAAGCCCACCGGACCGGCCCCGACGATCGCCACGGTGTCCCCGGGCTTCACTTCCGCTTTCAACACCCCGCATTCCAGGCCGGTGGGGAGGATACAGCTCAGCATGACAGCCGCTTCCTCATCGGCATCGGGCCGCAGGAGGTACAAGCCGGTATCGGCAAAAGGGATCCTGATGTATTCGGCCTGGGTACCGTCAATGCTGTTGCCCAATTGCCACCCGCCGTGGAGGCAATGGGAATACATCGCTTTTTTGCAGAACACACATACCCCACACGAGGTGATTAGGGAGATGAGCACCTTGTCCCCTTTGTGAAAACCCATCACGCCCATTCCAACCTCTTCGATAATCCCAACTCCCTCATGGCCGAGGATGCGTCCGCCGGGGATGGATGGCACGTCGCCCTTGAGGATGTGCAGGTCGGTCCCGCAGAGGGTGGTCGTCGTAATCCGCACCAGGGCGTCCGTCGCCCGCTGGATCACCGGCCTGGGCCTATCCTCCCATGCCAGGCTATTGGGTCCGTGATAGACAAGGGCCTTCATGGTGGTCCAGCTTTTTTCCTCTTTCACTGTTTCTCCTTAGGCATCCAAATCAAGCATTTTTTGAGTCTTGTTTGAGCAATGAGCCTCAATGGGAATGCGCCTGAACTTCCGGTTCATCGACCCAATAGCCTTGGCGGTTGTAATGTTTATGGAGGCCTTCTTCGTAGTCACGGGTGAATTGCGTTTCGTTGATATAGGCCGGTGACCGTTTGATGGTCTCCCGGGAAAGATCAACGAATATTCTCGACTGACCCCAGCTGACGCTCTCGATCCATCTGGGTGAAACCAGGACCTTTTTGCCAGGCCACCAGTTGCCCGTATCAATGATGAGATAGCGAATCGCCCAAGTCTCGTCGTCAATAACGAAATCCTCGACATGGCCGATCTCGCCGTCGATGGCCTGGAGGATATGGCCGTCTACAAATTTAGTGCTGCGCAAATGGGGATCCCACGCTTTCGTATGAGGGGCGGGAGCTCTCATTTTTTCCGGGTCGTGCAAAAGGGTGGGATAAGACCCCCACATTAAGGGGCCTCCCCAATACATCGGCCATCCGTAAAAACCGTAGTATTTCTCCTCAAATTGCCGTGAGACGGGCTTGTCGCTGTCCAAGGACGGGCTGTCCTCCATCTGCTTACGGGTCAAATCAACGGTGATGGTTTTTTCTTTCTTATGCACAGCGGTCAAGGCGTGGGGGGAAATCAACACCTGCCGGCCCGTAAGCCAGTTTCCCGTGTCGGCGACCAGGTAGCGGACCGTCCAGTGGTGGTCATCGAAATAAAATTCCTTGACCTTCCCTATTTCTCCCTCTTGGTTATGTAATTTGTAGCTCTCCAGTGTTTTGGCTTTGCTGAGCATAAAACCTTCCTTTCGTTCTTTAAGTCTTATATCCGTTCGCTATTCCGGCATACCTCACCGGGAATTATTTCTCATCGCCAATTCATCCGCCCAATAACCTTGGAGGTCGTAATGCTTATGTAGTCCGGCCTCGTAATCCCGGGTCGGCAAGGATTCCGCCGTATAGGCCGGGGATTTCTTGATTTCCTCTCTTGACAGGTCGACATAGACCTTTGATTCGATCCAGTCCACCCTTTTGATCCAATGGGGTGAAACCAGGACTTGTTTTCCAGGCCACCAATTCTGCGTTGCGACGACCAGGTAACGGATCGTCCAGGTTTCGTCATCCACGATGAAATCCGCGACGTGGCCCACTTCCCCGTCCACAGCCTGGATATGGTGTCCCGTCACATCGCGGGTGCTGCGCAGGTGGGAATCCCATTGTTTCTTGGGTTGGCCGGTGTTTTTAAGTTTTTCATGGTCCCGCGTAACATAGGAATACATTCCCCATGAATAGGGCCCCTCCCAATAGGTAGGCCATCCGTAATACTGGAAATATGATTCCTCATATTGCCGGGAGACGGGCTTGTGACTACCTAGGGACGGACTTTGTTCGATTTGTTTCTTGGTTAAATCGACGGCGATAAACCTTTCTTCCTTGTTCACTTCGGCCAGGGCGTGGGGGGAGATCAATACTTCCCTGCTCGTCATCCAGTTTCCCGTGTCTGCTACCAGGTAGCGGATCGTCCAATGCTTGTCGTCAAAGTAGAATTCCTCGACCTTGCCTATTTCCCCGTTCAGGCTGTTCAGTTTGTAATCCTTAAGCGATTTTATAAAATCTAACATGTCTTAATTCCTTTCACTTTCAATTCCGCCGGGATTCCGGGTCGGACCCCTGGGCCGAGACTCGGGCCATTTCTGGCCTCCAGCTCATCAAGCCAATATCCCTTGCGGTCGTAATGGCGGTGTAGTCCGATCTCGTAATCCCGGATGAGAAGAGTTTGGGCCGTGAATTCGGGCGACTGCTTGATGGATTCCCGGGTCAGGCTGACGTATACCATTTTTTGATCCCAACTCACCCGCTCGATCCAGCGGGGGGAGATCAAAATACGTTTTCCCGGGAGCCAATTACGGGTATCGACAACGAGATAACGGATCGCCCAGGTATCGTCATCAATGATGAAATCCTCAACGTGGCCCACCTCACCGTCCTTGGCCTGGATGTGATGGCCGTCCACGTCACGGGTGCTGCGCAAATGGGGATCCCAGGTTTCATGATTCGAGGCCGTTCTTTCCGGTTCTTCGCGGTCGTGGGCAATGTGGGCGTAGGGTCCCCAGGCGAAGGCTCCTCCCCAATAGATCGGCCATCTGTAATAGCTGTAGTAGGATTCCTCGAATTGTCTCGAAACGGGCTTATCGCTGTCCAGGGACGGGCTTTCCTCTATCTGCCGTTTGGTCAAATCAGTGGTGATGTATTTTCCTTCCTGGTGCACTGAGGTGAGTGCATGGGGTGAAATCAACACCTGTCGTCCCTTAAGCCAGCTTCCCGTGTCGGCGACCAGGTAGCGAACCGTCCAATGGTTGTCGTCGAAGAAAAATTCATCGACCTTGCCTATTTCCCCATCGCGGCAGTGCAGTTTGTATCCCTTGAGGCTATTGGCTTTTTCCAGCATGAACGGCTCCTTTTTGGTTTATTCGGCCTTCCCCTCCGCCCGAACTTCCCTTTTCCACGGCCTGGTTTTGCTTGAGGACGCTCCATACCGATCGGGCGATTATTTGTTCTTCGTCAGTACGGATCATCCGCACCGTGACCCGGCTCCCTTCCGGGGAAATCACCGGCTCATTGGCCGCATTGAGCTTTTCGTCAATTTCGATTCCCAGGAAACCCAGGCCTTCGCAGATGCGCAAACGCACCTGGGGGGCGTTTTCGCCGATCCCGCCCGCGAACACCAGGGTATCCAGCCCGCCCAAGGCGGCCGCGTAGGAACCGATCCATTTCTTCGCCTGGTAACAAAAGATCGCTACGGCCTCTGCCGCCCGGGGATCCCGGGCTTCGCTCACCAGCAGGTCCCGCATGTCGGAACTAGTTTCCGAGATGCCCAGAAGGCCGGACTTGAAATTGACCATCTCGTTGAATTGCTTGTCCCCCATTTTTTCGGTGCGGGACAAGTACCAGACCAACCCGGGGTCCAGGTCGCCCGAACGGGTGCTCATGGGCATTCCCGCCGTTGGGGTGAACCCCATAGTGGTATCCTGGGATTTGCCTCCCTTGATCGCCGCCAGGCTCGCGCCATTGCCCAGGTGCGCCAGAATCACCCTGCCATTTGCCGAATCCATTCCGGCCAAACGGCCCAGTTCCCCGATCAGGAACTCATAAGACAACCCGTGAAAACCATAGCGCCGCAACCCTTGCGCCTCGTATTTCCTGGGGATGGGAAGCATCCGGGCCACCCGGGGCAGATCATGGTGGAAAGCCGTGTCGAAACAGGCCACTTGCGGCAAGTCGGGAAACCGATGGTGAAAAGCCTGGGTCAACAGGATTTCCTCAGGTAAATGTTCGGGGTCAAAGGGCTTCAGTTGCCCTAACTCCGCGATCATTTCATGGGTAATCAATTGCGGGACGCTAAAGGCAGGCCCCCCATGGACTACCCGGTGTCCCACCGCGGCTAGAGCATCTGCCCCCAAGCTTCCTTCGATCCAATCCATCAAAAGACCCACCGCCACCTTGTGGTCCGGCGCCACCACAGGACGGGAGATTTTTTCAATGGCCTCCGGGCCCATCACGTGGAAGACCGCCCCCGGTGTTCCGATGCCTTCCATCCCGCCCATCAAGACCCGCGCCGGAGGATCGCCCGATTCAAAAAGTGCGAATTTGATGCTGGACGAGCCTCCGTTAATGGTCAGGACCCGCTTATTGGACTTGGGATTGGATAATGGATTCGAATCCGGCCTCATTCCTTAACTCCATTCCATCCCTCAAAAACGCATACCTTCGTGTCTTCCCAGTGAGAATTTTCTTTTTTGGTAGTTTTAATCATGACGCAACCCGAAAGAAGCCAGTTTGACGCGGGTTGTTTCTATATTTGCGTGGAAGACACTTCGGATGCCCATGCCTTCCGCCACATTCACAAACATTGGCGTATTTTCGATATAAACCACCCGCTTGGCTGTAACCCGGGCGGTATCCATCGCGAACCTGTAAATATCCGCATCAGGTTTTCGGATGCCCACATAGCAAGAGGAAACAAAGAAATCGACGAATTCCTCCAGCTTGAACTTCCGAATCCGGTGGTCGTTCAATTCCCGCGATTCGTTACTGACGACGACCACCTTCATCTCATTGAGGGCCTTGATCTTGCGGACCAGTTGGATCATTTCGGGAAAAGGCCTGGATTGGGCGAACATGAATTGGCGGAACCTCTCCCGGCCGAACGGCCGCTTTTTGTAGAAAACCACCCGGTCCAAGTATTCCTCAAGAGTGAGTTTGCCCAGCTCATAGGTATCCGCAGCCTGGCTATGACGGCTTTCCAGCTCTTCCGAATTCAGGCCGAATTCCTTGACCGCACGGTCCCGAAAAACGCGTCCCCACCCGTCCGTAAGCAGAACCCCTCCGATATCCACGAAAAGGCAGGTAATCCGAGACGCCTTTTTCATGGAGGTTATTCCGGTTTTGCGGGCCCGGCCGCCTTTTCACTGTTGGCCTTCTCCAGGTTTGCTTTTTCCTGCCCGATTCCCATGGTCAGCGCAGTCAGGCCGGCCATGCCCCCGAGTTGCATGGTATCCACCACGGAACTTGGAACGATGACAATCGTGGAGTTTTCCTTCAGGCCCTCATAGAGCATGTTCATCGCCCTTAAATGGAGGGCGACGGGGTTGTTGGTGTAAGTCTTGGCTGCTTCCCCGAATTTTTCCGCCACCTGCCGTTCCGAATCCCCCAAAATCACGCGGGCCTGGCGCTCCCTTTCCGCCTGGGCCTGCATTGACATGGCGTCTTCCAGGGCGGCCGGGATCAGTACATCCTTGACCTCGACCGAAATCACATTGATGCCCCATGGCTCGGTCCTCACATCAATGATTTTTTGGAGTTCGCCACTTATCTTTTCCCTGCCCTCCAGCATGTCGGAAAGCATGGTCTTGCCGATGACGTCCCGCAAGGCCGTCTGGGAAGCCCAGTTGATGGCACTCTTATAGTCGGCCACATCCAGGGACGCTTTCTTGGGGTCCACGACCTTCCAGAACAATACCGCATCCACGTCCACCGGCACGGTGTCCTTCGTCAAGGTCTTTTCCGCTTTGAAAGAAGAGGTGATCACGCGGGTATCGATCCAATAGGCTATGTCGTCGATGATGGGGATGAGGAAGAACAGTCCAGGGCCTTCCAGGGAACGGTACTTGCCCAGACGAAGGATCACAACCCTCTCCCACTGGTCCGCTACCTTGATGGCAAGTGCGCAAATGGTCGCGAGGACGAAGGAAAAGGACCCCACCACCACGCTGCCGGTAAAAGCCGAGGGGCTATAAAGGGCATAGGTAATCAAACCACCCACAACCAGGATTGCGAAAAAGACCAACGCTGGAAAAGAACTTCCATTTCTCATTTTTAACTTCCTCCAAATTGGCGTGACGGAATTTGTTTCTGCGGGATGTGTTAAAGCAAGGAACATGCCCTGGTTCATTCGTAGGAAGGACTTGAATTCGGCCTTTAAGGCAATAAAACGATTGATATGAATGAAACCGGGTGGCTTCTAAACATTTCCGTTGGGCCCCATGCAATCAAAATGATTCACTTAACGGTCAATTTGGTTTATTCAAGGAATAAATGGGGATGGGGGCTCGGCTTATCCCAACCGGCCATGCTGTTTTGTAAGGTTGCGAAGCCTTTGGGCAAGGTCATGGGTCAGGGTGCCTTTCATCAGGCGCCAATCCCAGTTCCCTTCAGGGGTTCCGGGTACGTTCATCCGGGCCTCCGTCCCCAGGCCCAACAGGTCCTGGGCGGGTACCAGGGCACGGTCCGCTGGGGAGGCCAGAGCTTTCCCAATAATGGCCCAATCGGCCCCGGCGTCATTCACCCCGAACCTCTTTCGTAGGATGTCGCGATGTGCTTCGGAAAGTTTCCCGTACCAGCCCGCCGTGGTGTCGTTGTCGTGGGTTCCGGTATATACCACCGAGTTCGCCGGGTGGGGTTGGGGCGGGACGAAATCCTTCTCGAAGCTTGACTCAATTTCAAATTGGAGCACATGGGTACCCGGCAGTTGAAGTCCGTCCCTTAAGGCCGTTACTTCGGGAGTGAGAATCCCCAGGTCTTCCGCGATAAAGGGTAGGGATCCGAAGGCTTTCCACACGGCCTCAAAAAAGGCGGTGCCCCCGCCCGGTTGGTATTGTCCATTCTCCGCCGTCCGATCACCGCCGGGCACCTCATAGGTGCGCACGAATCCGATGAAATGGTCCAGCCGGTTGAGGTCGAACCGCCCCAAGGAGGTCCGCAGGCGCTCGATCCACCAGCGGTAGTTTTGGGCCTGTAGCGCGTCCCAACGGTACACGGGCACGCCCCAGACCTGCCCGGTCTTGGAGAAATAATCGGAGGGCACCCCCGCCACCACCGGCATGTTCCCATCGGGGTTCAATTTGAAAATTTCCTGGTGGGCCCAGACATCGACGCTTTCCCGCGACACGAAGAGGGGGACATCGCCGATGAGCTGGATGCCCTTGGATAAGCATGTGGCCCTAAGTTCCTTCCATTGGCGCGAAAACTGCCATTGGACAAATTGGTGGTAACAGATGTCACCCGAAAGCTCTTTTTGGGCGTGTTGAAGTGCCTCCGGCTGGCGGGTTCGAAGTTCTTCCTTCCATCGGGTCCAATCCGGGGTGCCTTCCCGGGCCTGGAGGGCGAGGAACAACGAATAATCCACCAGCCAGTAGGCTTCGGCCCCCACGAAAGCGTCGAGTTCGGACCGCTGGGCGCCCTCACCCCATCGCTCAAACTGCTCGAACGCTTGATGGAGCCATCCCAGTTTCAACCGTTCCGCCTCACCGAAATCGACTTTTCCCGCCATTCCGGGATGGGTCTTCTCGATCTCCGCACGGTCCAAAAACCCTTGCTCCACCAACCGGTCGGGGCTCACGAGGAGGGGATTACCCGCGAAGGCGGATATGGATTGATAGGGGGAATTCCCTCCACCCGCCGGGCCGATGGGAAGCATCTGCCACCAACGTTGTCCGCTCTCGGAAAGGAAATCCGCGAAGGCGTGGGCCGAAGGCCCCAGGTCGCCGATGGGATGGGAATTAAAAAGGGAAGTGGGGTGCAGAAGGACCCCGGAGGAGCGCTGGTTCATGGACGGCTTTCTTTTCGGTTATTTCAATATCGAGCTAAAAGATATTTGTGGTTGTCCATAGGGGGCTCACCTCACACCCTTGTGAGTGGAAGGTTTTGTGGACCCTATTAAGACCCAAAAATTTCACTCGGTTTTAAACAAAGGAATTGATAATGCCCGCCTGTCCCTTCCCGCACGAGAGCCTTTCGGATGATCTTAAAACCAACTTTGATAAGCCATTGATCGTAAGTTTCCTGGTCGGCATGGCTCCAGAACATGGTGGTCCCGAACCAGTTTTTTTCCCGGCCGGTCCACCGGCCTCGTCCCAGGATGGATAGAAACAACCCGCCGGGTTTCAACCACCGGAATATTTTACGGAAAAGAGGCTTTTGTTCGTCCAAGGGCAAATGGATGATGGAATAGAAGCTGAGAATGGCATCGAAAGTTTCAGTTTTAAACCTGAGGCGGGCCATATCCACCCGTTTGAAGCTGGCCGCCGGGACAAGTTTTTTAGCCCGTTGGATTTGAACATCCGAAATATCGATTCCTAAATACTTGTGCTTTCGGGTGAAATAACCCGCCACGGGAACACCCATTCCGCAGCCCAGCTCAAGGATACGGCTCCCCTTGTCCAAACGCCGGTCCACCTCCCGGAGCCAGTACTTCCGGTACTTGGCATCCAACCCCGCCCCTTTGTCATCCCGATAATGGTGGGATATGCGGTTATATCCCAGCCTGACTATTTGTTTGGAACTTGGCACCCTGCCTCCCTATCCCGAAAATGTTTTCATACTTATTCCGTCGTCTACTTCGGGTCCGTGAATTGGACGGATGGAATGGGCCTAAGGTTTATAGACGAGCATCGCTTTTATGTACATGGCGATTGCTCCGACAATCCAGCCCATGAAAAATATTCCGACGTTCTTGAATTGTTCTTTATCGCCCTTGAGCCAAAATATGACGAGAACGATGGCCATAACGATGGCCACTGCAATCCCCCAACTTACGAATTTATTCATAATATAACCCCCGAAAAAACCATCAATCCTCAGCGCCTAATCCACCTCCCCGGAACGGACCTGAAAGTTCCTTCGTTATTTGGATGACCGTTTGCGGGCCAGGAGGATGACGCTCGAACGGGCTTCGACGCGATAGCTTTTAAGGTTTTTCAGGGAGGTTTCTTTTCCCTCCTCGGCCAGGTCTTTCGGCGAGGGAAGAAACGTATCGACCGACAATTTCCAGTCATGCCCGGCGGGTAAAGCAAAATCGGTCGCCTCCGTACCTGCGTTAAACATCAGGTAAAGCCCTTCCAGGCCCTTTTCAACGATGAAGCAGGCAATTTTTTTGTTGTTCGGGTCGGCCCAATTTGGCGATTCCCCCTGCGGCCCAAGCCAACGGATCCCAGCGTCTGTATAAAACTTTTCCTCACTCAGAACCGGATGGGCCTTGCGAAGGGCGATCACGCCTTGAGCAAAACGGTGAATCTCCTGGTGCAGTTCAAGGCGTGTCCAATCCATCCAGCTGGTTTCGTTGTCCTGGCAATAAGCGTTATTGTTGCCGCCTTGGGTATGGCGAAATTCGTCCCCTCCGAGAAGCATCGGCACCCCACGGGAAACCAGAAGAGTCAGGAGGAAATTCTTGATCTGCCGTTTCCGGGCCGATCCGATCCCGGCATCCTTTGTCTCGCCTTCAAAACCATAATTCGCGCTGAAGTTGTTGTTTGTCCCATCCTTATTGTTTTCCCCGTTGGCTTCATTGTGCTTGTCGTTGTAGCTCACCAGGTCGTTCAGGGTAAACCCGTCGTGGCAAGTGACGAAATTGATGCTTCCCTCGGGTCCTTTGCCTGACTTGGCATAGATGCCCGCGCTGCCGCAGATGCGGCTGGCGAACGGTCCGAGCATCCCCTCATCGCCGCGCCAGAAACGCCGGATATCATCCCGGTACCGGCCGTTCCACTCGGCCCAGCGCCGCTCCGAAAAACTACCCACTTGGTAGGCTCCGGCAGCGTCCCAAGCCTCGGCGATCAGTTTCACGTCCCTCAAGATCGGGTCCTCGGCGATCCGCGAGAGAAGCGGGGCGTCGGTCAGCAGTTTGCCGGTTCCGTCCCGTCCGAGAACCGACGCTAGGTCAAACCGGAATCCGTCCACGTGCATCTCGACCGTCCAGTAACGCAGGGCGGCCAGGATATGGTCCCGCACGACCGGGTGGTTGGCGTTGACGGTATTGCCGGTCCCCGTGTAATCCTTGTAATGCCGCTTGTCGTCCTCCAACGTGTAGAAGATCGCATTATCCAGTCCGCGAAAACAAAGCGTCGGGCCCATCTCGTTCCCTTCCGCCGTGTGATTGAACACCACGTCCAGGATCACTTCGATGCCGACTTTGTGAAAGGCCCGGATCATTTCCTTGAATTCCAGTTTCTGCTGCCCCATCCCCCCTGAACTGCTGTAGGAAGCTTTAGGCGCGAAAAAGGCCACCGGATCGTATCCCCAAAAATTCTTTAGGATTTTGTTTGTTTTTGGATTCTTTCGTATTATTGAATTTTCATTGAATTCAAGCACGGGCATCAGTTCTACGGCAGTCACTCCCAGGGTTTTGAGATAGGGAATCTTCTCCATCAGGCCCCGGTAGGTTCCCGGGTTACCCACGCCCGACTTGGGATGGATGGTAAAACCACGGACATGGGTTTCGTAAATGAGGGTCTTCGACCAGGGAAGTCTGGGGGGCTTGTCCCCATTCCATTCGAAGGACTCATGAACAAAGATGCATTTGGGCATCGACTTGGCATTATCCTTTTTCGAGGGAACAAGGTCTCTATCTGCCGACGGATCGTATCCACACGCCGATGAAAAATCCCACGAGGGCACGTTCGAAATCGCGGTCGCGCGGGGATCCAATAGAAGTTTATTGAAATTAAAACGATGTCCTTCGTCAGGCGAATAGGGGCCATCCACGCGATAAGCGTAAAGTTGGCCGGAACTAATCCCCTTCACCCAAACGTGCCATACATCGCCAGTCCGGTTCAGGGCCGGGTCCAGGTCAAAAGATCTCGCGGGCTTCCCGTCCCCGGGTTGGTCGAACAATTCCAGCCGGACGCGGGTGGCGTTGCGGCTGAAAAGGGCGAAATTCACCCCTTCCCCCTCTTCCTGGGTTCCTAGGGGCAGGGACGATCCCGTCCGCGCTTCCCCCTTCCCGGACACACCCGAGATGGAACCGCGCGAAACACGTTTGGATTTTTTCATCTTATTCACCTCTTGTTTTACCGCTGCCATAGGATCCGCCCTTCTTCCAAAGGAACCGAAGCACCCTCGAAAAAGGGCAAAACCCGTGGAGTATAGTCGTTGGCCGAGCGGTCCGCGCTCACGGCCGCGCTATAAAGAACGCCGCCGGAATCACCTGAAGATCGGGGGACCACACTCATTTCCTGGTGTACCGGAAGGCCGCCCTTGACGCCTTCGGCGTAAAGCTCCACCCGCACCGCCTTCGGATCGAGGCCGTTGAGAAAGGCCTGAGCCTCAAATAAATGTTGGTTGTCACGGGACACAACTTTCACTTCGCCGAACCGCAGCCCAGCCCATTTCCGTTCCAGGTTGTTTTTCCAATCAACCATTTGCCTGCCCACCGCCCCTTTATTGGCACTGCGCAAATGGTAGGCGGCAGCAGCCGGAAGATAGTGATGCTCGGTGTATTCACACTCCGCGCGGTTGGCGGAGAATCGCGGTGTCAATAACGACATGCTTTCCCGCATCCGCTTGACCCACGCGACGGGAATGCCCCTTTTGTCCCGGTTGTAAAACTCAGGGATTACCTCCCGCTCAAGCAGGCCGTAGAGCGCATCCGCTTCGGCTGCGTCCCATGCCGGGTCGTCGCCATGCTCTTTTCCGTCCCCCAGTGCCCACCCCACCTCAGGGGTATAGGCTTCCGCCCACCAGCCGTCCAATTCTGAGAGATTGATGCCTCCATTGATGAGCACCTTCATACCGCTCGTTCCACAAGCCTCCCAGGGCCGCCGGGGTGTGTTGATCCAGACATCGACACCCTGCACAAGGTGCTCGCTCAAGAGCATGTTGTAGTCGTTTAAGAAAATCACATGGGGGCGGGCCTCAGGCCGCTTGATGAAATGCGTCCACTCACGGATCAAGGCCTGCCCCGATGGGTCAGCGGGGTGGGCCTTTCCGGCGAGGATGAGTTGCACGGGCCGCTGGGTATTGGTTAACAGGCGGAGCAGCCTTTTCTGGTCGTGCAACAACATATTGGGCCGTTTGTAGGTGGCGAAACGGCGCGCGAAGCCTAAAGTCAACGCATTGGGGTCAAACTGATGTTTCGCTCCTTCCACCTCATCGGGCGGCGCGCCTGAGGCGGCCAGTTGCCGGGACAAACTTTCGCGGACGTATTCAACTACAGACTTCCTGGCGGCGCCGCGGAATTGCCAAAGCTGGACGTCGGGGACACGGCGAATGTCCTGCTCCAGATTTTTCATCGGTCCCAACCAGCGGTCTTTTCCACATGCCTTCGTCCAAAGCTCATCGGCCTGGGCTGAGTCCCAAGTCGGCATGTGAACCCCATTCGTGACGTGGCTGATGGGAACTTCAATCGCCGGCCAGTGCGGAAAGAGAGGCTCAAAAAGGTGGCGACTTACCTGGCCATGTAAGCGGCTCACCCCATTGACCGACCCGCTGCCCCGGATAGCCAGGTAGGCCATATTGAAACTCTCCGACGGGTCATCCGGGTTCTGTCGGCCAAGCGCCATCAAATCGCGGAGCGATAGGCCGATCTTCCGGGCGTAAGCACTGAGGTATTGTTCGATGAGTGCCGGAGTAAACCGGTCAAAGCCAGCAGCCACCGCCGTGTGAGTGGTAAACAGGTTGCCCGCCCGGGTAACGGCCAGGGCCGCTTCAAAGGGCTGGCCTGTTTCCTCCATGAAATTTCGGGCGCGTTCCAATACGGCGAAGGCCGCGTGGCCTTCGTTGAGGTGGCAGACCTCTGGTTTTAGGCCGAGCGCACGTAGCAACCTCCACCCGCCGAGCCCAAGCACCATCTCTTGTTTCAGCCGCAATTCCGGTCCGCCGCCATAAAGTTCGCTGGTGATTCCCCGATGAGCGGGTAAGTTTGCCGGGTCGTTGCTGTCCAAAAGGTAAAGTTTGACCCGGCCCACCTGGACCTGCCAGGCGCGCAGCCAGACCGAGTAACCGGGCAGGAGTATCTCTAACCGCAGCCATTCGCCGTTTCCTTTGCGCAAAGCCGTTATCGGTAACTGTCCGGGGTCGTTATAGGGGTAGAGGGCCTGTTGGGCTCCGTCCTTGTCGATGACCTGGCGGAAATAACCCTGTTGGTACAGCAGCCCCACGCCGACCACGGGCACGCCCAGGTCGCTGGCGGCTTTGAGTTGGTCGCCGGCCACATTTCCCAATCCTCCCGAATAAATCGGGAGGGATTCACTCAACATGAATTCCATGCTGAAATACGCCACACAACTCAGGGGAGATTTGGGATGTTGTTGTTCGTACCACGTAGTTGCTTCCTCCGCCTGTTTCTTGGACCGCACAAGGCCGTCTATCTTCTTGCGGAAGGCAGGGTCGGCGAGCACGCTCTTGATCTTCTCCCGGGAGACGGTCTGTAGGACGTCGTAAGGGTGATGGGTTAGGTCCCACAGCACCGGATCAAGTTGCCGCCACACTTCATCAGCGGCATGATTCCATGACCACCGCAAATCCAGGGCCAGTTCCGTCAGTGACTTGAACCCTTCGGATTCCGTCGGTTTAAGACTGTCATTAGGGCCGCTAACGGTTGTTCTTTTAGTCACAATTACTCCTTCAGTTTGGAATCCGGCGAGTTTCCGGACAGGACACTACCGACGATCGCTTGGGCTTCCTCCAGGACGAGTCGCAGGTGATCCGCTCCCTTGAAACTCTCAGCGTAAATCTTGTAGATATTCTCAGTCCCCGACGGACGGGCCGCGAACCAGGCGCTTTCCGCAATTACTTTCAACCCTCCGATAGGAGCACCGTTGCCCGGAGCGTGGGTGAGGACGGTCTTGATTTTTTCGCCCGCCAGTTCGCTATGTTTCACTTCCCCTGATGAGAGTTTAGCCAGCAGTTCCTTTTGTCCCGGGGTGGCGGGCGCCTCAACCCTGTCGTAAAAACTCTCGCCAAACTCGCGTGTAAGGTCACGGTAGGTTTCACCCGGATCGCGGCCCATCCGGGCCGTCATCTCCGCCGCCAATAAAGCGGGAACGATTCCGTCCTTGTCAGTTGTCCAAACGGTACCATCCAATCGTGAAAAGGAAGCTCCCGCGCTCTCTTCGCCGCCGAAACCGAGCGAACCGTCAAGCAAACCATAAACAAACCATTTGAACCCGACCGGCACCTCGTATAGTTTCCGGCCAAGCTTCGCCGTGACTCGGTCGATCATTCCGCTGCTCACCACCGTTTTACCGACCGCCGCTTCCTTGCGCCATTTCGGGCGGTGTTGGAAGAGGTAAAAGATGGCGGTGGAAAGGTAATGGTTGGGCGGCAGCAATCCTGCGCTTCGGGTGACAATGCCGTGCCGATCATGGTCGGTATCGCAGGCGAAGGAAAGGTCGAAGCGATCCTTAATGTCAATCAACCGCTGCATCGCATAGGGCGAGGAGGGGTCCATGCGTATCCGGCCGTCCCAATCCACGGTCATGAACCGGAATGTCGGGTCGACAGCTTCATTCACCACTTTGAGGTTCAACCCGTAGTGCTCGGCAATCGGCCCCCAGTAGTGGACCCCGGCGCCGCCGAGCGGGTCGACTCCCAGGTTGAGCTTCGATCCGCGTAGGACGTCCATGTCGATCACATTGGTGAGATCGGCAATGTAGGTGTTGAGATAGTCATGCCTGTGCGTCGTGGGGGCCTTGAGAGCCTTCTCGAGTGTTACACGTTTCACGCCGGCTAGGCCGGATTGCAGAAATTCATTGGCCTTTTTTTCGATCCAAGCGGTTGCAACCGTGTCCGCCGGGCCCCCGTCCGTGGGGTTGTATTTGAAACCGCCATCCTCTGGGGGATTATGCGAGGGGGTGATAACAATGCCGTCAGCAAGTCCGGTCTTCCTGCCGTGATTGTAGGTCAGGATCGCGTGGGAAATGACCGGGGTTGGCGTATATTCGTCCCCTTCCGCGATCATCACTTCGATGCCATTCGCCGCCAGCACCTCAAGCGCACTCCCGCATGCCGGAACCGAAAGCGCGTGGGTGTCGATACCCAGGAATAGCGGACCGTCCGTTCCCTGCCCCTCCCGGTAAAGGCAAATCGCCTGCGTAATCGCGAGAATGTGGCCCTCATTGAAGGATTTGTTGAAGGCCGAGCCACGATGTCCGGAAGTGCCGAATGCCACCCGCTGGGCGGGCACCATGGGATCAGGAGCATCGGTATAGTAGGCCGTGACAAGCTTCGCCACATCCACCAGTATTCCCGGCGCAGCCGGTTTGCCTGCAAGGGAACTGATTTTCATTCTTCTCCTGTCTTAAGCCGGGATGACCCTTACCCCAAAATTTCCATCAACTTGTCGAAGGGCGTGTTGAATTTTTTGACCCCTTCATCCTCAAGCTGCTGCGTCACTTGGCCGATGTTGATACCCAGTTCCGCGAGCCGGTCGAACACCCATTGGGCATTCTGGACGTCTAGTTCGAGCCGGGCTTCCGGCTTTCCATGATCGCGGTAGGCGTTGAGGGTTTCTACCGGGGCCGTGTTGACCGTTTCCGGTCCGATGAGGGCCTCG
>Ga0182030_10001878_pt1 | contig 44070 bp, 42 predicted proteins | sample 812S3MmetaG_FD_121299 | JGI IMG/M metagenome (GOLD analysis project Ga0182030, IMG submission 121299) | Permafrost microbial communities from Stordalen Mire, Sweden - 812S3M metaG (Illumina Assembly) | ecosystem: Environmental > Terrestrial > Soil > Wetlands > Permafrost | place: Sweden... | reverse complement strand
TTCAACTCCTGCAGCACGGAGGTATCCACTTTGGCGGAAAACAGTGTCGTTCCGCTGTCCAGCAGCTGCTGAGCCGCCATCGCGGCGTCGTAGACCGGTTTGCGCTCCTTGTTGTTCCGGGCTTCTTTCTCCAACCTGCCCACGGCGCGTTCGAGGGTTTGCAGATCGGCCAGGATCAACTCGGTCTCGACGACCTCGATGTCGGATTTGGGATCAACCCGGCCGGCAACATGCGTGACGTCGTCGTCGGAGAACACCCGGACCACCTGGCAGATGGCGTCGCATTCGCGGATATGGGCCAGGAACTTGTTGCCCAGCCCGGCGCCCTCGGAGGCACCCTGGACCAGTCCGGCAATGTCGACGAAGGTGACCGGCGCCGCGACCACCCGCTCGGAGGCGAAAAGTTCCGCCAGCTTGTCCAGTCGCGGATCCGGCAACGAAACAACGCCCTCGTTGGGTTCGATGGTTGCGAACGGATAGTTGGCGGCCACCACGTTGTTCCGGGTCAACGCGTTGAACAGCGTCGACTTGCCGACATTGGGCAGTCCCACGATTCCCAGGCTCAGGCTCACGGAGAACCAAGTCTAGGGCTCGGCGACGCGGCCGGCCGCCACGGACCTTTCCGGGACCTTTTCAGGGCCTTTTTGGTCCCGTTTGGGGGCGCAAAGCCATGGCACGCCAGGCATCGCTACATGGTATTTACGAGCGATTCGTCCCATAGCCGGTACGGTCTATATGTGTCAGAACAGCGGGGACGCACGGCAGTAGACGCTGCCCATCGCTCCATTTACCCGAACATCGCGGGTGTGCCGTGGTGGACGGCGCTGCTCATCGCCGTGACCACGACTGCCATCGGGTATGGAATCGACGCTGGATCCGGTCACAAGGAGCTGACCAGCGTCTTTGCCGGCCTCTACATCGTCGGCTGTGTCGCGGCGGTGCTGGCCGTTCGCCAGGACGGCCTGTTCACCACGGTCATCCAGCCGCCGCTGATCCTTTTCTGCGCAGTGCCGGGCGCCTACTGGCTTTTCCACGGAGGCAAACTCGGCAACCTCAAGGACCTGCTGATCAACTGCGGCTATCCGCTCATCGAGCGTTTCCCGCTGATGCTGGGCACCGCCGGAGGCATCCTGCTGATCGGCCTGATCAGGTGGTACCTCGGCATGTCGCATCGAACGGCCGCCGCGAGCAGCGCACCCGACCAGACGGCAGACGGCACCGCCGCCGCAGGCGCGAAGTCCTTCTTTATCAGCGGCATCAGCGCGAAGCTGAGCTCGCTGCTGCGCATCGACTCCGACGACGAGGACGCCGATGAGGCATCCCCGGGCACCTCGAAGCGGGCCAATTCGGCGCGTACTTCCCAGCGGCCCGCGTCCAGATCCGGCCGAGGCGCACGCAGCGGTCGGCCCAGCGCCGGGTCCCGGCAGTCCCGGCCGCCGCTGGACGACCACCTCGACCCTGGGGTCGAGCAGCGCCGACGCCGACGCCCGGCGCCGCCTCGTGACTACGATCCCGCCGAACCGCCGCGCCGATCGCGGCGGCGGCCGAGGCCACCGGCTGATTCCGACCAGCGCGGCCAGCCGCCGCGGGAAAACCGCCGCGACCCGCGCGGCCACCGTGATCCCTACGAGCGTTCCGCGCCGCGTAGCAGCCGATTCGACGGCTACGACCGGTACGAGCCTCCCGGGGCGGCCGCGTCGTCCAATCGATATGGACCCTACGACTCCTACGACCCGCCGTCGGAGCCGCGGCGTCGGCGCAGCGCACCGAATGGGACCAACGGCGCCAACCCGAGCCACCACCCGATCTCGCAGGTGCGCTACCGCGGGTCAGGCCCGGACGAGCCCCGCGCGGAGCGCCAAGGCCGGTCCGGGGCAAACGGCCGGCCGACGTCCGAATCGTCGGATTACGACGTCTAAGTCGATTTGAGGAGCGACCGGATTTCCCGGGGCAGCGCGAACACCAGCGTCTCCTGGGCCGTCGTGACCGGTTGCACCATGTCGTAGCCGCACTCGGCAAGCCGCTCCAGCACACCTCGCACCAGCACCTCGGGGACGGATGCCCCAGAGGTGACACCGACGGTCGTGACGCCTTCCAACCAGGCCGGGTCGATATCGTCGGCCCAATCCACCAGGTAGGCGGCCGCAGAGCCGCCGCCCAACGCCACCTCGACGAGCCGCACCGAGTTCGACGAGTTGCGGGACCCGACGACGATCACGAGCTCGCACTCGGGGGCCATCGCCTTGACCGCGACCTGGCGGTTCTGGGTGGCGTAACAGATGTCATCGCTGGGCGGATCCTGCAGCTTGGGGAACCGCAGCCGCAGCCGCTGCACGATTTCCATGGTCTCGTCGACCGACAACGTGGTCTGCGACAGCCAGATCACCTTGTTCTCGTCGCGGACGGTCACGCGGTCCACGGCATCGACACCGTCGACCAGCTGCACGTGCTCGGGCGCCTCTCCCGCGGTCCCGACGACCTCTTCGTGGCCCTCATGCCCGATCAGCAGGATGTCGTAGTCGGCACGGGCAAACCGCCGAGCCTCGTTGTGCACCTTGGTAACCAACGGGCAGGTGGCGTCGATGGTGTGCAGGTTCCGCTCGGCCGCCTCGACGTGCACCGTCGGCGCGACGCCGTGCGCCGAGAAAACCACGATGGCGCCCTCGGGAACCTCGCCGGTCTCCTGGACGAACACCGCGCCGGCCTTCTGCAACGTGTCGACCACATGCCGGTTGTGCACGATCTCGTGGCGCACGTAAACCGGAGCACCGTGCTTTTCCAGCGCGCGCTCCACCGTCTCGACGGCCCGGTCCACACCCGCGCAATAGCCGCGCGGCTCCGCCAGGAGCACCCGCTTACCGATCGGATCGGCGGCTACTGAGCTGGCTGCGCCGGGAATCCCCATGTCGATAGTCGGCGCCATGCCATCCAGGGTACGGTCTGCCGACACGGGCCCGCCAGCTCGCGGCGCTGGGCTTGGAGTTCGCGGCTGCTTAAGGCAATCTTGGACCCATGGCTACTGCACCGTACGGAGTTCGGCTGCTGGTCGGCGCGGCGACGGTCGCCGTCGAGGAGACGATCAGGCTGCCGAAGACAATCCTGATGTACCCGATGACGTTAGTCAGTCAAGCGGCCCACGTGGTGATGCGGTTCCAGCAGAATCTGGCGGAGCTGGTGATCAAGGGCGACAGCACGTTGGAATCCATTTTTCCGCCGAAAGACGAGAAGCCCGAATGGGTCACGTTCGATGAGGACTTGACGGTGGATGGGGTCGACGGCGTCCCTACCGAATTGCCCGACGGTGCGGGCGGCGATCGCCGGGCCGAGGGGCGGTTCGCCTTGTACTCCATTGCCGATGCTGCGCTGGACGCGGGCGGTCCGGCCACGGCCGGGCAGTCCAAGAAGTCGGTCCCTGAGCCGTCGGTGGCCGTCGAACTCGACTATCCGAGCCTGACGCTCGCCCAGCTGCGGGCCCGGCTGCAATCGCTCGACGTCGACGAGCTCGAAGCCCTGCTGGCCTACGAGCAGGCCACCAAGGCTCGTGCACCGTTCGAGACGCTGCTGGCCAACAGGATCACCCGCGCGAACGCGAAGTGACGAAACCGGCGAATTCGGCGGCGAACTCGGCCGAGAACCCGTTCCCGGTCCGCGCGGTGGCGATCCGCGTCGCGGGCTGGATCGACAAATTGGGCACCGTTTGGGTGGAGGGGCAGCTCGCTCAGATCAACATCCGGTCGGACTCCAAGACCGTGTTCATGGTGCTGCGTGACCCGGCCGCCGACATGTCGCTGACCGTGACGTGCCCGCGCGACCTGGTGCTGAATGCTCCGGTGAAATTGGCCGAGGGTACCCAAGTGGTCGTGTGCGGCAAGCCGTCGTTCTACACCGGACGCGGCACATTTTCGTTGCGGCTCACTGAGATTCGCGCTGTCGGCGTTGGCGAACTGCTGGCCCGCATCGACCGGCTGCGCCGCCTACTGGATGCTGAAGGGCTGTTCGACCCCCGGCTCAAGCGGCCAATCCCCTTCCTGCCCAACATGATCGGGCTGATCACCGGGCGGGCAAGCGCGGCCGAACGCGACGTGATGACGGTGGCCAATTCGCGCTGGCCCGCAGTGCAATTCGCCGTGTGCAACACCGCCGTCCAGGGGCCCAATGCGGTCGCGCAGATCGTAGAGGCACTCCGTGAACTCGACCGGCACCCAGACGTCGACGTGATCGTGGTGGCCCGTGGCGGCGGCAGCGTCGAGGATCTGCTTCCGTTTTCCGACGAGACGCTGTGCCGAGCCATCGCGGCGTGCCGCACGCCGGTGATCAGCGCTGTCGGTCATGAGCCCGACAATCCGCTGTGCGACCTGGTCGCCGATCTGCGCGCGGCCACTCCCACCGACGCGGCGAAGAAAATGGTTCCGGACACCGCCGCCGAGCAGCGGTTCATTGATGACCTGCGCCGGCGCAGCGCCCAGTCACTGCGCAATTGGGTCTCCCGCGAACAACGTGCGCTGACCCAGCTGCGTAGCCGCCCGGTGCTGGCCGAGCCGCTAACCGCCCTGAAGACCCGCGCCGAGGAGATTCACCGCGCCCGGTCCGCGGTTCGCCGCGATATCACCCGGCTGCTCGCCGCGGAAACCGAGCGGGTCGGCCACCTGGGCGCACGGCTGGCTACCTTGGGTCCGGCGGCCACCCTGGCCCGCGGCTACGCCGTCGTGCAGAACGTCGATGCGCAACCTGCAGCGGTGCTGCGCTCGGTCGACGATGCGCCGGCAGGTACCCGGCTGCGGGTGCGGGTTTCAGATGGCGCCATCGTGGCGGTGAGTGAAGGGCTGACCGATGGTCACTGACGAAGGCGGCGGCGGGGCCCAGCAGGTAACGCCCATTAGTCAACTTGGCTATGAAGCCTGCCGAGACGAGCTGATCGAAGTCGTGCGCCTGCTGGAGCAGGGTGGACTGGACCTCGATGAGTCGCTGCAACTGTGGGAAAGAGGCGAACAGCTGGCCAAGAGATGCGAAGAGCACTTAGCTGGTGCTCGTAAGCAAGTCGAGGACGCGCTTGCTGCCGGGCAGGCCGAGGACACCTGAACCGGCCGGGCGATGGAAGACATTTTGTCGAATTGGAACACGTTTCAGTTATGCTCGCGAGATGGGTGATTCTACGTTGACCACCGAATTGGGCCGCGTCCTGGTTACCGGCGGCTCGGGGTTTGTGGGCGCCAATCTGGTGACCACCTTGCTCGACCGCGGATACCGGGTACGTTCCTTCGACCGTGCCCCTTCGCCGCTGCCGCCGCATCCGCAGCTCGAGGTGCTGCTGGGCGACGTCACCGATGCGGCCGTCTGCGCCGCAGCGGTGGACGGCATCGACACGGTGTTCCACACCGCGGCGATCATCGAGCTGATGGGCGGCGCGTCGGTGACCGACGAATACCGCAAGCGCAGCTTTGCGATCAATGTCGGCGGCACGGAGAACCTCGTCCATGCCGGGCAGGCGTCGGGCGTGCAGCGATTCGTCTACACGTCCTCCAATAGCGTGGTGATGAGCGGGCAGAACATTCCCGGCGGCGACGAAACGCTGCCCTACACCAGCCGGTTCAACGACCTCTACACCGAGACCAAAGTCGTTGCTGAACGATTCGTGTTGTCCCAGAACGGTGTTGGCGGCATGCTGACGTGCGCGATCCGCCCCAGTGGCATCTGGGGCCGCGGCGATCAGACGATGTTTCGCAAGCTGTTCGAGAGTGTGATCGCCGGCCACGTCAGGGTGCTGGTCGGCCGCAAATCGGCCCGGCTCGATAACTCTTACGTGCACAACCTGATTCACGGTTTCATCCTGGCGGCCGAGCACCTGGTGCCCGGTGGTAGCGCGCCCGGGCAGGCCTATTTCATCAACGACGCGGACCCGATCAACATGTTCGAGTTCGCCCGGCCGGTGGTGGAGGCGTGCGGCGTGAATTGGCCCCGGGTCCGGGTGAACGGCCCGGTGGTACGCGCGGCCATGACGGGTTGGCAGCGACTGCACTTCCGCTTCGGGATACCGGCGCCGCTGCTCGAGCCGCTGGCCGTCGAGCGGCTGTATCTGGACAACTACTTCTCGGTCGCCAAGGCGACCCGGGACCTCGGTTATCGGCCGCTGTTCACCACCGAGCAGGCCCTCAAGGAGTGCCTGCCCTACTACGTGGACATGTTCGCGCAGATGAAGACTCAGGCGCTGGCGGCCAAAAGCGCCGCCAACCCGGCGATCAGCGGATCCCGCTAACCGGACAACGCGGAGGGCGGACTGGGCTGGGTGAACACCGAATTCACGCGCGCCGCAGCTGGCTCCCGCGCCGGGGTGCAAAAGGCGTTAAGTCAGCCGCTGAGTAAGGAACTCGACAACCCGCTTGCGCGCTTCATAGGCCGGATGGCCGTCGACCTCGCGGACCTCAAGGGTCAGCACTGAATGCGCAGCCTTGCCGAAACCGTGTTCATTGCCCGGGCGGGAGTCGATCTCGATCACCTCGAACGCGTCCCCGAGGCGCTCCTTGAGCACCGTGAATCGATCGCGCGGAGACATCCAGTCCTCACTGAATCGCAGGCCCATGGCGCACAGACCGTCATTGGCAGCGCGATCGGCGATGGTGGTCAGCTCCGACTCACTCAGCCCGGTATCGCTGCGACGCGTGCGGCCCAGCGGAAACGGCACCGACGGCTGAGAAAGAACCGGAGCCAGCACACTGTCATCGACCGCGGCGGCCAGCGCGAAGCCACCGGTGAAACACTCACCAATCACGCCGACGCCGTTGCCCGGCGTCGACGCATTGAGGTCACGGGCCAGCGCACGAAGGAAAAGTGATACCGGCCGCTGTTTGTTAGTCGCAAAGGCCGCGAATTCCTTTGCCACACAGGCTCGCGCGACGGTGGCAGCGATATAGCCGGTCGTTGACGGCTTGCCCGGCTCACCGAACAGCGACGGAATGGCGACGGTGAATCCGTTGTCCACCAAGTGGTTACCCAAGCCCAACACTCCGGGATGGATCCCGGGTATCTCTGGAATCAACACCACTCCGGGGCCGGTCCCCTTGCGGTAGACGTCATGGGTGAGGCCGCCGCCGGTGAACGGAGCCGCAGACCATCCGGACAGGTCTGCTTCGGGTGCGGTCATGCGCGTCCCTGCTTTCGTTTGTCGGCTACCGGCTTGCCAAGGGCGGCTGCGATTGAGTCGCTTCCGCCAGCGTGCGAAACTGCTCGGCGCTTCCAGCGCCGGTGATCGCGATCTGGGTGGCACCGGGCGGCCCGCCAAGCCGCGTGGTCCACACCGGCTCAGCGTCCGCCCCGTTTTGGCCCCCGCCGCGATAAATGATCCAGTTGGTGCCCGCAACCTCGACCGTCCCGGTCGGATACGCCGACGGATGAATCGAAGCGACCAGTTTGTCCTCGTCGGCGTTGCTCTGGGTCAGACTCAGAAACATGCCGGTGGGGCTGATGTATCCGACATTCGAGGTGGGCGCGTTCACCCGCTGACCGTTCACGGTTCGCCCGTTCGCGATAAAGCCGCGGCTTCCGGAATTGGCCTGCCAGCCTCCAGGCAACGCCGGCATCCGGATCGGGAAGCCCAGTGTCTGGGCATCCGCCCGTAACGCCGCCGCGGCGTCGTAGGACGGAATCGTCCCCTTGGTGGTTCCTCCGGGCTGGAACGAGCACATCCCCACCAAGCCGGCCAGCACGATGCACCCGATGAGCAGCGGCGCGAGCGACCAGAACATGTCGCGGCCGTCCTGCAGCAGCCGCGGTTTGGCCGGTCTTGCCGCAGGAGCCGGCTCGCCCACTGCATCGGCGTTTTGCTTCGGCTCCTCGGTCACCCCCCGAGTATCCCAGCCCGCGGCCAACAGCCACAGCCCAGCTCCAGCGGACCGATCTGTCTCTGGGACAATCAGCAACCATGACAGCTGAGGGCGAAGGCTCGTTGGGATCCGGTTCGTCGGCGACGGCCGTTCCCGGCCGGACGCGCGGTGAAGCACCCGACCGCAACCTGGCCATGGAATTAGTGCGGGTCACCGAGGCCGGCGCCATGGCCGCAGGTCGCTGGGTGGGTCGCGGCGCCAAGGAGGGCGGCGACGCCGCAGCGGTCGACGCGATCCGCGAGCTGGTCAACTCGGTCTCGATGCGCGGTGTGGTCGTCATCGGCGAGGGCGAAAAAGACGAAGCTCCGATGTTGTTCAACGGCGAAGAGGTCGGCAACGGCGACGGCCCGGACTGCGACTTCGCCGTCGACCCGGTAGACGGCACCACGCTGATGAGCAAGGGCATGCCCAATGCGATCTCGGTGCTGGCGGTGGCCGACCGCGGCTCGATGTTCGACCCGTCGGCGGTGTTCTACATGAACAAGATCGCCGTCGGGCCCGATGCTGCGCACGTGCTGGACATCACCGCGCCGATAGCCGACAACATTCGGGAGGTCGCCCAGGTGAAGGGCTTGTCGGTGCGGGACATGACGGTGTGCATCCTGGACCGGCCGCGGCACGCCCAGTTGATTCAGGACGTGCGCGATACCGGAGCGCGCATCCGGCTGATCACCGACGGCGACGTGGCCGGCGCCATCTCCACCTGTCGGCCGGGCTCGGGCACTGACATGCTGGCCGGCATCGGCGGTACCCCGGAAGGCATCATCGCCGCGGCTGCGATCCGCTGCATGGGTGGCGCCATTCAGGCACAGCTCGCGCCCAAGGACGAGGCGGAGCGACGCAAGGCGCTGGACGCCGGCTACGACTTGGACCAGATCCTGACCACCCGGGATCTGGTTTCCGGCGAGAACGTCTTCTTTTGCGCGACCGGAGTGACCGACGGTGACCTGCTGAAGGGTGTGCACTACTCGCCGGGCGGTTGCACTACGCAGTCGATCGTGATGCGTTCGAAGTCGGGCACCGTCCGCATGATCGAGGCCTACCATCGGCTCTCGAAACTCAACGAATACTCTGCCATCGACTTCACCGGCGACAGCTCCGCTGCCTATCCCCTGCCGTAAATCGCCATCGAACACCGCGAAACAAAGAGGAACGAATTCATGGCCGATAGTGCCGAATACCGTATCGAACACGACACCATGGGCGAGGTCAAAGTACCCGCAAAAGCGTTGTGGCGAGCGCAAACCCAGCGCGCAGTGGAAAACTTCCCGATCTCGGGACGCGGCCTGGAGCGCACCCAGATCCGCGCGTTGGGCCTGCTGAAGGGGGCCTGCGCGCAAGTCAACAAGGACCTCGGTCTGCTGGCGCCGGAAAAGGCCGATGCGATCATCGCCGCGGCAGCCGAGATCGCCGACGGACAACACGACGACCAGTTCCCCATCGACGTGTTCCAAACCGGTTCGGGCACCAGCTCGAACATGAACACCAACGAGGTGATCGCGTCCATCGCGGCCGCGAACGGGGTCACGGTACACCCCAACGACGACGTCAACATGTCGCAGTCGTCCAACGACACCTTCCCGACCGCCACCCACATCGCGGCCACCGAAGCCGCGGTGCGCCACCTTATTCCGGCGCTCGAGGTGCTGCACGACGCGCTGGCGGCCAAGGCCAGCGAGTGGCACACCGTGGTCAAGTCGGGCCGTACGCACCTGATGGACGCGGTTCCGGTGACTCTCGGCCAGGAATTCAGCGGATACGCCCGCCAGATCGAGGCCGGAATCGAGCGGGTGCGCGCCACCCTGCCGCGGCTGGGCGAATTGGCGATCGGGGGCACCGCAGTGGGCACCGGCCTCAACGCTCCCGACGGATTCGGGGCCAAAGTCGTTGAAACGCTGGTTACCTCGACTGGGCTGAGCGAATTGCGCACCGCAGCAAACTCTTTCGAGGCCCAAGCGGCCCGCGACGGCCTGGTGGAGGCGTCCGGAGCGCTACGCACCATCGCGGTGTCGTTGACCAAGATCGCCAACGACATCCGTTGGATGGGGTCCGGCCCGCTGACCGGTCTGGCCGAGATCCAGTTGCCAGATCTGCAGCCAGGTAGCTCGATCATGCCGGGGAAGGTGAACCCGGTTCTGCCAGAGGCTGTTACCCAGGTCGCCGCGCAGGTGATCGGCAACGACGCGGCGGTCGCTTGGGGTGGTGCAAGCGGCGCCTTCGAGCTCAACGTGTACATCCCGATGATGGCCCGCAACGTCCTGGAGTCGTTCAAGCTGCTGACCAATGTCTCGAAGCTGTTCGCCGAACGCTGCATCACCGGGCTGACTGCCCACGTCGAGCACCTGCGCGAGCTCGCCGAGTCGTCGCCGTCGATCGTGACGCCGTTGAACTCGGCAATCGGCTACGAAGAGGCCGCCGCGGTGGCCAAACAGGCGCTGAAGGAACGCAAGACGATTCGTCAAACTGTCATCGACCGTGGCCTGATCGGCGACAAGTTGTCGATCGAGGAGTTGGACCGCAGACTCGACGTGTTGGCAATGGCCAAGGTCAAACCGCAGTAGCCGCACGCCCGCGCAGCTGTAGTCGACGAGAGTGAGGATAGTCCCGCAATGACGGCTCCCCCCGGTGGTCCCTACGGCCCAGGTCCCTACGGAACGAATCCGTATGGCCAGGGCCCCCAGTGGGGTCCTCAGCCGCAGGGCGGCCCCTACCCGCCGCCCACTGGCCCGTATCCGTACCCGCCGCAGGGCACCCCCTACCCCACTGGCCCCTACCCGCAGCAGCCGTATCCCCAAGGCGGCCAGCAGTTTCCCCCCGGTGGTCCACCGGGGCCGTATGCGCCCGGACCGCCGCCGAATGGACCCAACTCGAAGCTGCCCTGGTTGATCGTTGCGGGTCTGGCCGTGCTGGGCGTCGTCGCGCTGGTGGCAACCCTGGTGGTGATGTTCAGCGGAGACGACAAAAAATCGCCGAGCGCCGCGCCCTCGACCGCCACGACGACAAGCGCCCCGACGTCGACGTCGAAGAGCGCCGCGCAGAACGCCACCGACTGCGCAGCGAATGCGGGCCCTGGTGAGACGCCCAAAGGCGACGCCATCTTCGCCGGCAAGCTGTCGTTCCCGGCCAGCGCGGCACCCGGATGGTCGCCGTTCTCAGATGACCAGGACCCCAACCTGATCGGCGGGGTGGGCGTCAGCCAAGACGTGCCCGGTGCGAGCCAATGGATGATGTCGGCCGAGGTCGCCACGACCAACTTCGTTTCCAGCATGGACATCGCAGCGCAAGCGTCGAAGTTGATGCAATGCGTCGCCAACGGCCCGGGCTACGCCAACGCGTCACCCACCCTGGGCCCGCTGAAGACGTCGTCGACCACCGTCGACGGAATCAAGGCCGCCCGGGTGGACGCCGACGTCACGATCGCCGACCCCTCGCGCGGGGTCAAGGGTGACTCCGTCGTCATCATCGCGGTCGACACCAAGCCGGTCACCATCTTCATGGGCAGCTCACCCATCGGCGATGCGGCCTCGGCGGCCATCATCAACCGGATCGTCGGAGCGCTGAAGGTCGCCAACTAACGGCTCTTGGCGCCAAGAGATTTCGGCTAGCCGGGGCCCCCGGGCGCCGAGACGTGGGTAGCCTCGGAGCGACCGCGCAACACGGTGGAATAGCACTCCGACCAATGCTCCCGCTCAGCGTCGCCGGCCCGCTCGATTGCCGCTGCCGCGCACAGGATTCGCCGGTCCGAGGTTTTCGCAAGATCGGCCAGCCGCGCAGCCTCATTGACCGCATCGCCGATTACCGTATATTCATACCGGTTTTCGGCGCCGATATTGCCGGCGAAAACGCGGCCCGCCGAAACTCCGATGCCGAAATCGACTGGCAACCGGCGCAGTTGGATGCCCAGCGTGCGCGCGGTGGCCAGCGCCGCTGATGCCGGCTCGCCGGTCTGCAACGGCGCCCCGAAGACGGCAAGCGCGGCGTCGCCCGCGAATTTGTTGATCAGCCCGTTGTGGTCGTCGACGGCATCGACGACGATCCGGAAAAAGTCGTTGAGCACGTCGGCAACCTCTTGGGGCGGACGGCTTTCCGCAAGCTGCGTGGAGCCGACCAGGTCGATGAAAAGTACGGCCGCCTCGACCACATCTCCAGACAGCGATGCGCCCTCTTCGACGGCGCGCTGGGCCACGTCGGCTCCGACGTGGCGCCCGAACAGGTCGCGCAGCCGATCGCGCTCGGCAAGGCCGGTCACCATCCGGTTGAATCCCGTTTGCAGACGCCCGATTTGAGAGCGCTCGTAGGCGCCGACGTATGTTCCGATGTGGCCGTGTTCGACCTCTGCCATCGCGTCGACAACCTCGCCGATCGGATCCGAAATGGATCGCGACGTCAAAATCATCGTGGGCAGCCCAAGCAGCATCGTTGCCAGCGAGACCACCAAAATGGGCACATCCAACGACGCGGACTTCTCGATCAGCCAGCCGTGTGACCGCAGCACAACCAGCGTCGCAATCACCCCGATGGGTAGCGCGCTGCACAGAAACCACAGCATCACCAGTCGGGCAAACACACTCGGAACGGCCAACCGCGGCTCGAGACCCCGGGTGGCGGCGCCCATGATGGGACGAAGGATGCGTTGCGCGAGCAGAATCCCAGTGCCCGCGGCGGCCGGTCCACCCAGCAGCACGCCAAGCGCCATCGGCAGTAACCGCGCCGCACCGTCGTTGCGGTTGAGCAGCATCAGGGTCGCGCTGGAAACGCCCCAGGCCGTCAACAGGATCGCGGTTTGACGCCCAGCGAGTCTGATCGCTTCTTCCCGCTGAGCGGTAGTCGGTTCCTGGCCGGCGACATACCAGCGCAACGTGGGAGCAAGGCTCAGCGCACCGGCCACCGCAACAGCAACGATGGCCACCGCGATCAGCAGCACCACCGGCACCGTGTTCTTCTCCGCGAAGTCGATGTTCACCGGGTCGGACGTGCGACCCCGCAGCGGAATGAGAATGGCGGCGGCATCGGCGGCCGCGATGAAGTAAGACGCGGCAAGGGCGACCGCGTACTCAATCGTCAGCCTGCGGGCCGACTTTCGCCGGGCCGGTGCCGTTGCGGCGGTATCTTCACGCACCGTTGTTCGGCCCGCCGGAATTCTGGCCTGGAATGTCGGTGATGGGGAAGTTGGGCATCGGCTTGGGCGAGGGCGTATTGGGCAATGTCGGGATCTCAGCAGGCGGGATGTCATGTAGTTCGTTGACAGGTGGCCCGTTTTCCCGGCTTCCGTAGCTGCTGCCCGGGGCCCGGGACCCAAGCAGCTCACTGACCGTCACCAGCCGGTAGCCGTTGGCCTTGAGCACCGGGATGAACTGGTAGACCAAATCAACGGTGCTCGAGTAGGTGTTGTGGAACAGCACCACCGAGCCGGGCTTGATGTAGGTCATCAGCATGTACCGCGTCGCTGCCGTGTTCGAGTCGTTCGCCCAATCGAAAGGTATTACATCCCAGAGGATTTCGGCTAGCCCAAACCGGGCTGCGGTCTGCCGCACCGTTTCGCTGGACAAGCCGCCTGCGGGTCGGTACAGCGTGGGCGTGCGTCCGGTTGCCGCGGCGATCGCGTCGTTGGCTTTGGAAAACTGACCGGCGATGTCGTCGGTGGGAATCGTCGCCATGTTGGGGTGTTCCCAGGTGTGGTTGCCGATTTCCATTCCGGCGTCGGCGATGCGCTTGGCTCCCGCCGGGTTGGCCGCCACTTTGTTGCCGATCAGAAAGAAGGTGGCCTTGGCGTCGTTGTCCTTCAGGATTTGCAGCAGCCGTTCGTCAAACGGCCCGGGCCCGTCGTCGAAGGTCAACGCGACACACTTGACCACCGCGCAGCTCAGGCTGTCCGCGCGGGTCACGTGACCGGTCAGCCCGCCGATCACCAACACCGCACCCGCTGCGACCACGCCGGCGACGGTTCGCCAGTAGCGCCAAGCCTGGCTGTCGGGTCGTTTCGGCACGGTAAAAGCTTACTCACCGCGAGACCGCAACCAGCGACACGTTTCGCGAGTGGAGCCGTCGTGGAACGCAGTTTCGCGGCAGAAGGCCGGATTACTGTGGCCCGGCGATTTCCTCGAGCATCTCGGTGACCAGGGCCGCAATCGGGGACCGCTCGCTGCGCAGCAGGGTGATGTGCGCGAACAGCGGATGCCCTTTGAGTTTCTCGATCACCGCCGCGACGCCGTCGTGACGGCCGACGCGCAGGTTGTCCCGCTGAGCGATGTCGTGGGTCAGCACCACCCGTGATCCGGTGCCCAGCCTGGACAACACGGTCAGCAGCACGTTGCGCTCCAGCGACTGCGCTTCGTCGACGATGACGAACGAGTCGTGCAGCGAACGACCGCGGATGTGGGTCAGCGGCAACACTTCGAGCATGCCCCGGGCAAGCACTTCCTCGAGCACCGCCGGGCTGGCCAACCCCTCCAAGGTGTCGAAGACGGCCTGTGCCCAAGGGCCCATCTTTTCGCTCTCGCTGCCGGGCAGGTAGCCCAGCTCCTGGCCACCCACGGCGTAGAGCGGGCGGAAGACCACTACCTTGCGCTGGGTCCGACGTTCCAGCACCGCCTCGAGGCCTGCGCACAACGCCAGCGCCGATTTGCCGGTACCGGCCTTGCCGCCCAGCGACACGATGCCGACCGACTCGTCGAGCAGCAGGTCGAGCGCGACTCGCTGCTCAGCGGAGCGGCCACGCAGCCCGAACACCTCGCGGTCACCGCGCACCAGTTGGACCCGTTTGGCCGCGGTGACCCGGCCCAGCGCATGGGAGCTGCCGCCCAGCAGTCGAATTCCGGTGTGGCAGGACAGGTCCCGAGCCTCAGCGAGGTCGATCTCGCCGTCGGCGAATAGCGTGTCGATCTCCTCGGCAGCGACCTCCATCTCCTGCATGCCCGACCAGCCGGACGCCACGACGTCCTGCGCGTGGTATTCGTCGGCGGCCAGGCCGACTGCCGCCGCCTTGACCCGAAGGGGAATGTCCTTGCTGACCAAGGTAACCCGCTTGCCCTCGGCGGCGAGGTTGGCCGCACAGCTCAGGATCCGCGAGTCGTTGCTGTCGGTGCGGAAACCGGCGGGCAGCACCGCCGGGTCCGTGTGGTTGAGCTCGACATGCAGCGAACCGCCTTGTGTCCCAACGGGAATAGGCTGATCCAGTCGTCCGTGCACCAGCCGGAGGTCATCGAACAGACGTAACGCCTGCCGGGCAAACCAGCCCAGCTCATGATGATGGCGTTTGGCCTCCAGTTCGCTGATCACCACCAACGGGACCACCACCTCGTGCTCGGCGAACCGGCTGCACGCCCATGGGTCGGACAGCAGCACAGAGGTGTCGATCACGTAGGTCCGGATATCGGTCACGAAGTGCTCCTCGGGCGGAATAAGCCCGCGCGGACCCGCACAGGCATGTCGGCGGGAACTGCGACACGAGGACCGGGGCCGGTCCTTCCCTCGGGGTGACGGGAGGTGCCGCCCTGGCAGCAAAGCATGACGCTGACCATCGAGAACGACGCTACTCTCGTCGCGGCTTTGCAGCAGCGCAGGCGCGCCGACGCTACTAGCCGGGCGCGAAGATCGGGTTAGCCGATGACGAATTGCTTCAGCGCGGCCTCGTCGGCGACGCCCCAAGCGACGATGCGGTCCGAGATGGCCTGGCGCAGCTGTTCATCGCCGAAAATGCCTGCATCGGCGACGTTTTGCACCTTGTCCGCGTAGGAATCGATGTCAGCGCCAACCACCTGGAGATCAGCCGCACGCGCGGCAATCGCGGCGATCGTCTCGTCGCGGGTGTACTCGAGGCAGCGCGCGACCAGGTTGGAGAAGAACTCTTCGTGCCGCACCTCGTCCCTGGCGATCCGGTCGACGAGTCCGGCCAACAGGGGCTCCTCGAGCCTCGCGGCCAGGTTCCGGCAGAAAACGGCGTGGGTGCGCTCCGTGAACGCCATGTACACCAGGATTTCCACCTGGCTGTATTGCTCGCTGCGATAGCCCTTCGTCACGTACTCGACTCGCGCCTCTTCGTTGGCGGTCGGGTCGACCTCCCGAGTCACCACCAGGTATTCGCGCAGCGCGATGGCGTGCAGATGCTCCTCCGCGGTCCATCGGCCCAGCCAGCGCCCCCACCAGTCCTCCAGGATGAAGTGGTCGACGAGCTCGCGGTGATGTCCGGCCAGGTTGTCCTTGAGCAGAAGCAGGATTTCGCAGGCGTCCGTGTACGGCCGCGGCAGCGTCATGCTGGACGAATCCCAGTCGCGTCCGCCGAGGAAGGCGAAGTTCTCACCGCGGTCGAACGGCACGTAGTCGTGAGCGAACCAGATCTCTTCGGTGCCGAGGTGGCGATCCATATTCGCTTCGACGACCGGCTCAAGTTCCAGGGTCAGCGCGTTTGCGACAGGTCTCTTTGCCATGAGGTAACTGTAACCCGCAGACACAGATGTATAAAAATGCCCGAGCGTGTCGTACCGAAAGGTGACCTTGGTCCCGCAGGGGTTACCGCCCGATCAAGGCCCAGTCCTCGAGCCCCTCGTACAGCGGGAACTCCCTGGCCAGCCGCGTCGCCCGGTCTCGCAGCCCCGAGACATCAGCCGAGGTACCGGCCGCCAGCGCGGTGGCGATGATGTCGGCGACCTCACTGAACTCGGCGTCACCGAAGCCGCGGGTGGCCAGCGCGGGAGTCCCGATCCGCAGGCCCGAGGTCACCATCGGCGGCCGCGGGTCATTGGGGACGGCGTTGCGGTTGACGGTGATACCGACGTCGTGCAGCAGATCCTCGGCAACCTGCCCGTCCAGCGGCGAGTTGCGCAGGTCGACCAGCACCAGGTGGACGTCGGTACCGCCACTGACCACCGAGACACCGGCCTTGGCAACGTCGGCAGCCAGCAGACGATCCGCCAGGATGCGAGCTCCGGACAGCGTGCGCTGCTGGCGCTCGGCGAATTCCGGGGTACCGGCAATCTTCAGCGCGACCGCCTTGCCGGCGATGATGTGCATGAGCGGCCCGCCCTGCTGACCGGGGAACACCGCCGAGTTAATGGATTTGGCGTACTCCTGCTTGCCCAGGATCATGCCGGACCGACCGCCGCCGAGTGTCTTGTGGATGGTCGTGGACACCACGTCCGCGTGCGGGATGGGGGACGGATGCAGTCCGACCGCGACAAGGCCGGCGAAGTGCGCCATGTCGACCCACAATCTGGCATCGACCTCGTCGGCGATCGAACGGAACGCCGCGAAGTCCAGAATCCGTGGGTAGGCCGACCAGCCGGCGACGATGACCTTGGGCCGGAATTCGAGCGCCTGGGCCCGGACCACGTCCATGTCGACCAGATGCGTCGTCGAGTCCACACCGTAGAAGGCGTTCTCGTACAACTTGCCGGAGAAGTTGAGCTTCATGCCGTGCGTCAGGTGACCGCCGTTGGCAAGATCCAGGCCCAGCAACCGCTCCCCAGGCGACATCAGCGCGTGCAGCACCGCGGCGTTGGCCTGGGCACCCGAATGCGGCTGCACGTTGGCGAAGTCGGCACCGAACAGTGCTTTGGCCCGGTCGCGAGCGATGTTCTCCACCACGTCGACGTGCTCACACCCGCCGTAATAACGCCGGCCGGGCAGGCCCTCGGCGTACTTGTTGGTCAGTACGCTGCCCTGGGCCTGCAGCACCGAGCGCGGCACGAAGTTCTCCGACGCGATCATCTCCAGGGTGTCGCGTTGCCGGCCAAGCTCTTTGCCCAGCAGTTCGGCGATGTCCGGGTCGACCTCGGCGAGCGGAGCCGACATAAGGGACGCGGTGGTACGGGCATCAGGTGCAGCAGTCACGCGTGCCAGTGTATCCAGCGAACGCTTTGGCCAGCCCAGCCGTCAGGTGTCTGTTCGTCCCTGCCACACTTGGCACTATGTCCCGGCTGAGCGAGCCGAGCCCATATGTGGAGTTCGACCGAAAGCAGTGGCGCGCGCTACGAATGTCGACGCCGCTAGCTCTCACTGAAGAGGAATTGATCGGCCTGCGTGGTCTGGGCGAGCAGATTGACCTGCTCGAGGTCGAAGAGGTGTATCTACCGCTGGCCCGACTCATTCACCTTCAGGTCGCGGCCCGCCAACGACTGTTTGCCGCGACATCGGAATTCCTCGGCGAACCTCAACAGAACCCGGACCGGCCGGTGCCGTTCATCATCGGCGTCGCCGGCAGTGTGGCAGTCGGGAAGTCGACCACCGCCCGTGTGCTGCAGGCGCTGCTGGCCCGCTGGGATCACCACCCCCGGGTGGACCTGGTCACCACCGACGGCTTCCTGTACCCCAACACCGAGCTGGACCGGCGAAACCTCATGCACCGCAAAGGCTTTCCAGAGAGCTATAACCGCCGGGCGTTGATGCGATTCGTGACCTCGGTCAAATCCGGTTCCGAATACGTCTGTGCGCCGGTGTATTCACACTTGCGCTACGACGTCATGCCCGGCGCCAAGCACGTGGTCCGGCACCCCGACATCTTGATCTTGGAGGGGCTCAACGTTTTGCAGACCGGTCCAACCCTGATGGTGTCGGACCTCTTTGACTTCTCGCTGTATGTAGACGCCCGGATCGAAGACATCGAGCAGTGGTACGTGTCGCGCTTCTTGGCCATGCGCACCACCGCGTTCGCCGACCCGCAATCCCACTTCCACCACTACTCGGCCCTCAACGACACCAAGGCCGTCGCCGCCGCGCGCGAGATCTGGCGCTCGATCAACCGGCCCAATCTGGTGGAGAACATCCTGCCGACCCGTCCCCGCGCCACCCTGGTGTTGCGCAAGGACGCCGACCACTCCATCAACCGGTTACGCCTGCGCAAGCTGTAGCACCGACAAGCTCCCGAAATGGCCGATGCGGAGCGCACTCCCCAGGGGTGAAGTGGAGGCGCCCCGCACCGGCGGGAACGGAGTTACGCGGTCGCGAGACGACGCACTCCGAGGTACTGGAAGGCCGCAAAGACCGCGGTGTACACGGCACTGATCAGCGACGCGGCCACCCCGCTCGCCGTCATGGGCGTGACTTCAGGGGCCGCGATTGCACCGAACGTGAACGCGATGTTGGCCCCGACAACGCCGAGCCCGGCGTTACGCAGGTTGGGCGCCGCCGCGAGGCTGAACACCACCAGCCCGTAGAGCACGAAAAAAGCGCCCAGGCCGAATTCCACCCCCGACGGCAGGCCGGTCAGCTCCGACAGCGGGTCCGCGACGAAGGCGATGGCCAGACCACACAGTCCGGTGAACGTGGCATCGGCGCGCATGGCGAAACGCAGCAGCGAGTCGGTCGAGTCGTAGAGGTACCTGGTGGGTAGGCCAGATATAGCGGTCATGTGTTTACTCCCTCGCGATGAATGTCGAACATGTTTGAGCGTGCCGCCCGAGTACTGCCATATCGACGCGTGGCGCTGCCAGTTACTGCCACAGGAACAATGACCAGCTCGTTCGACGGTGTATTCCCGATCACAGATGACGAAACAGAAACTAAATGGCAATCGCTTCGACGACGCTGATGGGTGAAACCGTTTCGACCACCCGCGTCATGCGAAAGCCGGCCCGGCTCAGTAGCCGGTCGTATTGGGCGGCCGTGCGCTCACGGGCGCCAGCTGCGACGTGCATTTCCAGATCCAGCCAGTTGCCTGGAAATTCGCGGCCGTGCGCAGGATGACGAATTCCACGATCAGCACATGCTTGCCGACGCCGGCCGCTTTGCGAATGTTCCCAAGGATTTGCGTCGCCTCGTCGTCTGCCCAGTCGTGAATGATGTGCTTGAGCAGGTAAGCGTCGCCAGCCTCGGTCATGGCGTCGAAGAATGAGCCCTCGGCCACCTTGACCCGGTCGGCCACCTGATATTGCTCGAGCAGAGCCGGGGCGTCTGCTACGACGTGGGGTTGATCGAACAGAATGCCGCGGGCTTGTGGTGTGGCATTCAAGATCTCGGCCAAGAATCGACCGTGTCCACCGGCGACGTCGACGATCGTCGGATACCGGCTGAAGTCGTAGCCGGCGATGACCGGCGCGATCGCGAGCCCGGACATGTTTGTCATGGCGTCATTGAAAATCGCGTCGAGTTCCGGTTCGTCGGCCATGTACTCGAAAGCAGGCTTGCCGCGTAATTCGGGGATAACCGCCCGGCCGGTGCGAACCGCGTCCGTGAAATGGCTCCAGTGCTCCCGATCCTGGGGTGAACCCACAAACCGGGCAAAGCGCGCAGCGAGACCTCGCCTTCGCTGCGAAGCGTGTCCGCCAGCGGGGTGAGGTCGTAGCGCCCGTCGCGCAGTTGGCGGAAAACGCCGCGGCCGATCAAAGCCCTCATGAGACGACTCACGGTGGCCCGTCGGCCAGTGCATCGGCGATGCCGAGGTCGGCCGCCGCCGTAATCGCCTGCGCGGCCCAAGCATTCGTGATCGTTTCCATCATCGCGGCTGGCGGCGGAACCATTCGTTGGTGCAGCCGACCGACGTGATGCCGAACAGTTTCGATGACCCGCACGACTTGGGCGGCCGGAAGCGTTGACGAAAACATAAGTCCCCCTTAAGGACTCGAGAACCAACATTGCAGACCGGTTGGTCGCACACAACGTATTCGCCGCCGGGCCGGCGAAGGATGGGTCGTAGTGCCCTTACAACGCGCGTTGTCAAAGAGTCAGCGCGAGCGGGAGTTTACTTACGCCACTTTGTTCGCTGGCGTTACCGGAAAGGGCAGCCGGGCTAATCGCTAGGGACAGCGACACGTCCGCGGAGATCGGCGGCGATCAGCCGGGCGGCGGCGTTTTGCCAGTTGTGCAGCGACCGCTGTGGGACCTCGGTCACCAGCCACTGCCAGGCCTGGCGGGCGGTCGGGTCCAGACCGGCGGCGGTGGCGTTCTGGGCATATGCGCGTACCCCGACGACGTAGGGGAAGTACAGCGCGTTGTAGTACCGCCACTCCTCGGTGGTTCCGAAATCGCCGCCATCGCGCGGCTTGAGCCTCCCGATGCCGTCTGCCAGCACGGCCTTGAGTTCGTTGGCCCGCTCCACCGGATGGTCGGGAGCGCCCCGGGCGGCCAACCGCTCGTCGATCACGGGCAACGCGGTCAACGGGCTGGCGACCAGTTTGGTCAGGTCTCCGTAGTGACCCAGGGCCCGCCGGGTGAGCCTGGCGAAGGTGTCGTCGTCGACGTCGACGAGCGGATCGTCCGCCCGCAGCGGCAAGGCCGCGCCGGTATGCCGCAACGCGGCCCGGTCAGCTCGCAGGGTGGGCGATCTCGAGAACGCCAGCCGGTCCAGCACCCCGGCCAGCGGATCGGCCAGCACCTGCACCGCAATCGCGGCCGCCAGCGTGGTGAACAACAGCACCGTCAGTGCGCTTTGCGCAGTGGACCCGGCACGGGTCAGCGTCAAACCGATTAACACCTGCCCACCGAACAGCGCCGCCACCGCCGAGCACCCGATGAACGAGCGCAACATGTCGGCGCGCAGCGCCTGGCCCTCGTCGAATGCGTCCCACAGGGCCACCGCCACACCCAGCAGCAGGACATCGAATCCCGTCGACGCCAGCGCCAGCCAACTCGGCAGCAGCCCGAGCGGGATGATCAGGATGGCGTTGCCCAAAGCGAAGAACAGCGTCGCGACTACTACTAGTCCTAGACCACGTGGGCCCCGCGGCACCGGCTGGGCGGTACGCCGAACCAGCGCGGCCAGCATGGCGCCGAGGGTGGAGATCGAGATGGCCGCAAACATCAGCACGTGACCGGGGCGCAGCGGCCCGTCGACGCTGCCGGCCATCATCGCGGCCACCAGGGTCAGCGCGCCGACGACACCGATCAGCAGCACCTCACCGGTGCGCGCCCGCCAATGATCACTAGGACGGGCGAGCTCGATCAGCACGGCGAACCACGCCACGCTGGGCAACGCAACCAAATAGATCTCGAGCCGGCTCAGCACGCCGAGCTGAGGAACGCTCGCGGTGCGCACCGCGTCGAGGGCCACCACCAGCGCGAAACCGCAAAGTCCGACCGCGGCCAACACCAGCACGGGCTTACGCGGATCGCGGGACAGCAGGTACAGCCCGAGCCACCCGCTCAGCGTGAACACCACCGCCGACAGCGCAGCCATTCATCTAGTGTGGCACGCGCGCCACCCGCCGCTAAGGCTTGCGACGCTACTTGCCGTGCCGGCGATGCCGCTGGCTGTAATCACGCAGCGCGCGCAGGAAATCGACCCGGCGGAATGCCGGCCAGTGCGCTTCACAGAACCACATCTCCGAGTACGCGCTTTGCCACAGCAGAAATCCCGACAGCCGCTGCTCCCCCGACGTCCGGATCACCAGATCGGGATCGGGTTGCCCAGAGGTGTAAAGGTTTTCGGAGATGGCCTCGACGGTCACCGCGTCGACCAGCTCCTCACCGGTCGCGCCATTGGCGAGTTGCTTGCTCAGCAAGCCACGTACCGCGTCGACGATCTCGCGGCGCCCACCGTAGGCCACGGCGACGTTGACGTGGAACTGCGCCACCCCGGGGGTGGATTCCACCGCGTCGCGCAGCCGGCGCGCCGGTTCGTCGCCGAGCAGTTCCAGATCCCCGACGGTTCGCACGCTCCAGCGGTTGGCCGGCGCGCAGATCTCCTCGACGACATCGGTGATGATCTCGATGAGCGCGGCCAGCTCGTCGGGATCGCGCTGCAGATTCTCGGTGGAGAGCAGATACACGGTGGTCATCTCGATGCCGGCCTGCTCGCACCAGCGCAGCATCTCGGCGATCTTGGCGGCACCCATCCGGTAGCCATAACTGACGTCGACATAGCCCGCGTCGCGGGCCCACCGCCGGTTTCCGTCGCACAGCACCGCGATGTGCCGGGGAAGTTCGGATTTCGAGGCGGCCAGGCCCTGCCGCAGCCGCAGCTCATAGATGCGGTACAGCGGGTTTTTGAGCCGCGGCGGGATAACCTCCACGAAGATCCACCCTACTGCGGTCGGCAGCAAATTCCGCCGTGCATTTGCAGCGATTTCACGGGTAGTTCGGCGCCATCTCGTGATCGTTGCGCACTAGTGTGAGCGATATCAGGCACTGGCAATTTCACCGCCAACCAAAATAGGCAGCAGGAGACATGAGCCAGACCACCACAGCCAGCTCCGAGGAATCCGAACCCCAGGGGCTCGCGGCCAACGCCACCCAGCACGTGGTCGACGGTGTCACTCGGGTACTGACCAAGCCACGGTTCCGCGGCTGGATCCATGTGTATTCGGCAGGGACCGCCGTCTTCGCGGGCGCTTCACTGGTCGCGGTGTCGTGGGCGGTGGGATCGACCCGCGCCGGCCTGGCGACGCTGCTCTACGCGGCGGCCACGATCGTGATGTTCACCGTCAGCGCCACGTATCACCGCGTGCACTGGAAGTCCGCGAGCGCCCAGAAATGGATGAAGCGGGCCGATCACTCGATGATCTTCGTGTTCATCGCGGGCAGCTACACACCGTTCGCGCTGTTGGCTCTGCCGGCTCGCGACGGGCATGTGGTGTTGTGGATTGTGTGGGGCGGCGCGGCGGCCGGGATCCTGCTGAAGATGTTGTGGCCGTCGGCGCCGCGCTGGGTGGGTGTGCCGCTCTACATCCTGCTGGGGTGGGTGGCGGTCTGGTACACCGGGGAGATCCTGCACAACGCCGGGGTGGCGGCGATGGTGTTGCTGTTCGTCGGCGGTGCGCTGTACAGCATCGGCGGCATTCTCTACGCGCTGCGCTGGCCCGACCCGTGGCCGTCCACGTTCGGCTACCACGAGTTCTTCCATGCCTGCACCGCGGTAGCGGCGATCTGCCACTACATCGCGATGTGGTTCGTGGTGTTCTAGCCCGCTACAGGTGGGTGGCGTCGGCGGCCGACCAGTAGGCCTTCATCGCGCTGACCTTGCCTCGGTCGTCGAACACCATCACGTCGATGGGCTCGATCCGCATCTTGTTGTCGCCGGCCGTCACGGTCAACCGGAAGTGGAACGCGGCCTCGTGGCCGGCGACGCGCAGCGATACCAGCTCGGCTTCCCGCTGCAGGCCGGCGAGGGCCGAGTAGAAACCCTTGATCGCCTGGCTGCCGATGTGGACCTCGCCGCCGACCGGGTCCTCGACCGTGGCGTCGTCCGCGTACAGGCTGACCAAATCGTCTACGTCGCCGCCGGCGAGTAGCGCGATGTAACGGTTGACCGTGTCGGTGATCGCTTGGACCCTGTCGTCGGCAGTCGGCATGGGACGCAACGCTACTACCCCGGCACCCCAAGGGCGGCAGCTAGTTCCGCTGACCGGGTGACCGGAAGATCGCAGACCCGGCCGCGGCACACGTAGGCGGCGTCGGCATCGGCTATCCGGTTGCGGCCCACCAACAGCACCGACGAGTCCGGCTCGCCGCCGACGACAATCGCACCGCCGGGTGCCAGCCGGCGTGCATCGGCCAGCAGCGGCGACCGCGATGGGTCACCGGCGACCGCGATCTGCAGCGGTCCGCGCACCGCTGCTTCGGCAACCGCCAGCCAGTGTCCGGCCGAACGCGGTGCCCGCGCCAGCAGCACGGAATGCGCGCCGAGCGCGTCGGCCGCCGCTTGCAGATATCGCGGCGCGTGGTCGCCGTCGACCAGGTGAGCGGCGGTCAGCAGCGCTTCGGTGATCGCCGACGCGCCCGACGGGGTCGCGCCGTCTGCCGGGTCGGCGGGCCGCAGCATCAGCTGCTCGGCATCGTCGGCGGTGTCGTACCAGCGGCCGGGCCGCTGCGGGTCGGCGAAGTGCTGCAGCGCGGTGTCGAGCAGGTCGGTTGCCGTCGTCAGCCAGGACTCATCGGCGGTCAGCTGATAGAGCGCGAGCAGCCCGGTGGCCAGCATCGCGTGGTCCTCCAGGATGGCGGCGCTGTCGCCGACCACTCCACTGAGGCTGGCCCGCCGCAGCCGGCCGTCCACGACGTGGGTGTCCAGCAACGCCGTGGCGCAGCGTCGAGCGGCGGCGGCGAATTCAGGCTCTTCCAGCGCCACGCTGACCTCGGCCAGGGCGGTGATCGCCAGCCCGTTCCACGAGGTGACCACCTTGTCGTCGCGTCCGGGCTGAGCCCGGGTGAGTCGGGCCGCCAGCAGCGCGGTCCGGATGCGTTCCAACCGTTGCGGGTCGTCCGGATCGGCATTTTGGGGGCCCCACCCGCTTGCGGGGGATTGCAGCACCGATGTCCCGTGTTCGAATGTGCCGTCTTTGGTGACCGCGAAAACCTCTGCGGCCCAACGACCGTCGTCGTTGCCGAGTACCTCGATCAGCTGCTCGGGCGTCCAGACGTAGGTCGAGCCCTCGACGCCGGCGGCGTCGGCGTCCAGCGATGAGATGAACATGTCGGCGTCGGCCAGCTCATCCAGCAGAAACCGCGCGGTCTGATCGGCCACCCGGCGGGCCAGCGGATCGCCGGTGCGCCTGGCCCAGTGCGCGTAGGCGCGCAGCAGCAGCGCATTGTCGTAGAGCATCTTCTCGAAATGCGGTATCACCCAGGCATTGTCGACGCTGTAGCGGGCGAAGCCGCCGGCGAGTTGGTCATAGATGCCGCCGCGGGCCATCGTGTTACCGGTGCGCGCGACGGCGTCGAGTGCCGCGGGCGATCCGGTGCGTTCGTAATGGCGCAGCAGCGCCTCGAGCAACGCCGACGGCGGGAACTTGGGCGCACCGCCGAAGCCGCCGTGCACCGTGTCCTGTTCGCGCAACACGGCCGCGACCGCGTGGTCGCACAGCTCCGGCGCCACGTCCGGGCCGCCACCCGGCAGGCCGGTAGCCATCTTGCGCAACTCGCCGGCGATGTGGTCGCCGGCCTCCTCGACCTCACCGCGGCGGGTCTGCCACGTCTCGGTGACGGCCGAAAGAAGTTGCAAGAAACCATCTTTCGGGTAGTAAGTGCCGCAGAAGAAAGGCCGGCCGTCCGGTGTCAGGAAACACGTCATCGGCCAGCCGCCCTGACCGGTGAGCGCGACGGTGGCGTTCATGTAGACCGCATCGATGTCCGGTCGTTCCTCGCGGTCGACTTTGATGCAGACGAAGCCCGCATTCATCGCCGCGGCCACCTCGTCGTCCTCGAACGATTCGTGGGCCATGACGTGACACCAGTGACACGCGGCGTAGCCGATGGAGAGCAGGATGGGAAGATCGCGTGCGGCCGCGTGCGCCAGCGCCTTCGGCGTCCACTGCTGCCAGTGCACCGGGTTGTCGGCATGCTGGCGCAGATACGGGCTGGTGGCCAGCCCGAGCGTGTTCGTCGCCGACGATTCAGCCGGGCTCATCGTCGGGTCCCGGCGGCCGCTTCGGATCGTCCGTCTGTTCAGGCCCCTGGATGTCGGTGCCGTCGTCGGCGGCCTGATCGGGCTCGGGGTGCTGGGGATCGAACGACTCGGGCACCTTCTTCAGTTGCTTGTTCATCGATCTCAGCAAGAACATCGTGGCGATCAGCAGCAGCACCACAACCAATAGCCCCAGCGGGCTGGCCTTGCCGAAATCCGGCCCGTTGTGGTGCGGCGCCCCGTCAGCAATCACCGTGAGCAAAAGGCGGTTCACCGGTCGTGCTCGATTCCGGCGAACAGATCGGTCTCGGGTACGTGGGCCGGAACGCGAGATCGGGCCAATTCGTATTCCTCAGTCGGCCACAGCCGCTCCTGCCATGAGATGGGAGCGGCGAAGAAGTCGTGATTCGGATCGATCTGGGTGGCGTGCGCCCGCAGCGCATCATCTCGCTGGCCGAAATACGCCGAGCACTCGACGCGGGTGGTCACCCGCGATTCGAACGGGTCATGTGCTGGATCCCAGTGCTCGAGCCAATTCTTGAACGGGGCATCTTGACCATGCTTGACGGCTTCGTCATGCAGCAGCTGCATCCGCGCCCGCAGGAAGCCGTGGTTGTAGTAGAGCTTGAACACCGCCCAGGGCTCGCCGGCGTCCGGGAAGCGATAATAGTCGGCGGCTGCTTCGTAAGCGCCCACCGAAACCTGGTGGCAGCGAATGTGATCGGGATGCGGGTAGCCGCCGTTCTCGTCGTAGGTGGTCAGTACGTGCGGACGGAATTCACGGATCACCCGCACCAGCGCCTCAACGGGCTCCTCCAACGGCACCACCGCAAAGCAGCCCTCGGGAAGCGGCGGTGGCGGATCGCCCTGGGGCAGACCGGAGTCGACGAAGCCGAGCCAAGTGTGCTCAACGCCGAGGATCTCGGCCGCCTTGGCCATCTCGTCGCGGCGAATCTCGGCGATGTGTTCCTTCACATCGGGCAGGTCCATCGCCGGGTTGAGGATGTCGCCGCGCTCTCCCCCGGTCAACGTCACGACCAACACCCGCCGGCCCTCGTCAGCATACCGAGCGAGCGTGGCCGCGCCCTTGCTGGATTCGTCATCGGGGTGGGCGTGCACCGCCATCAGCCGCAGCTCGCTCACGTGCCCCCTTGTAGGTCTGCCGGTTCCGCCGTGGTGACCCTATAATTCCAGTTCCCGATCTTTACCATCCTGTCGGCCGGGGTCCGGCAGCCAACAGTGCAGTTGTGAAACATCCATGACCCAGACTTCCATTCCGCGTCCCGAGGCCCGCTATGGGCGTGCCCGACTGTCCCGTCTGTCGCGGCATCGGGTGGCGATCGCGCTAGGTGTGCTGGTTGTCGGGGCGGGCATCGTCGTTGCCGTCGCCGGCTACCAACGGCTGGGCACCAGCGACGTCTCCGGGTCTCTGGCCGGCTATCAGGTGATCGACCACGAGACGGCGTCGGTGACAATCAGCGTGACCCGATCCGACTCATCGCGGCCGGTGGACTGCATCGTGCGGGTTCGCGCGAAGGACGGCAGCGAATCGGGAAGACGCGAGGTTCTGGTCCCGCCGTCGGAGGCGGCCACGGTGCAGGTGACCACGACGGTGAAGTCGTCACAACCGCCGGCGATGGCGGACGTCTATGGATGCGGCACCAACGTGCCCAGCTACCTGCGCGCGGGCTGAGGACGAACCGCAAATGGCGTCATCATCTGTTTCCACAGTGGTAACATGGGTGAATGCACGGTTCCTATTGGGACCGTGTATTGCTGCATTAAAGGCCGTGAGCGGACGAAACGGCAGCATCGGCTAGGACCCGGATACGCCCCGACAGCGGGGCTCACAGGCTTACGCGGACACGCGGAACGACAGAACGAGGAGCGCGACGAGATGACCGATACTCAGGTGACCTGGCTGACCCAGGAATCACATGACCGGCTCAAGACTGAGCTCGACCAGTTGATCGCGAATCGTCCGGTCATCGCCGCGGAAATCAACGATCGCCGCGAGGAGGGTGACCTGCGCGAGAACGGCGGTTATCACGCCGCTCGCGAAGAGCAGGGCCAGCAAGAGGCCCGCATCCGATCGCTGCAGGACCTACTCAACAACGCCAAGGTCGGCGAGGCGCCCAAGCAGTCCGGCGTCGCGCTGCCCGGTTCGGTGGTGAAGGTCTACTACAACGGCGACAAGTCCGACACCGAGACCTTCCTGATCGCCACCCGCCAAGAGGGTGTCAACGAGGGCAAGCTCGAGGTGTATTCGCCGAACTCACCGCTGGGCGCCGCCCTGATCGACGCCAAGGAGGGTGAGACCCGCAGCTACACCGTGCCCAACGGAAACACCGTCAAGGTCACGTTGATCAGCGCGGAGCCGTACCACTCCTAGGCCAGCGCCTGCTCGAGATCACCCAACAGGTCGGCGATGTCTTCGATGCCGACCGACAGCCGCACCAGGTCGTCGGGCACTTCCAATTGCGAACCGGCCGTCGACGCGTGCGTCATGGCGCTGGGATGCTCGATCAGCGACTCCACCCCGCCCAGTGACTCGGCCAGGATGAACACGCGGGTCCGCGCGCACAGCCGCTCGGCGGCGGCCCGGCCGCCGCGCATGCGCACCGACACCATGCCACCAAAGCCACTCATCTGGCGCGCGGCGACCTCGTGCCCGGGATGGCTGGGCAGACCGGGGTATAGCACCGTGCTCACCGAGGGCTGCCCGGACAGGAATTCAGCTACGGCCGAAGCGTTTTCGCTGTGCCGCTGCATCCGCAGCACCAAGGTCTTCAGGCCGCGCATCGTCAGGTAGGCGTCGAACGGCCCCGGCACCGCGCCGGCGCCGTTCTGCAGGAAGCCGAAGGCGTCGTACAGCTCTCTGTCGTTGGTGACCAGTGCACCCCCCACCACGTCGGAATGGCCCCCGATGTACTTGGTGGTCGAGTGCAGCACGACGTCAGCGCCCAGCGTCAACGGCTGTTGCAATGCGGGCGAGGCAAACGTGTTGTCCACCAACACCTTTGCCGAGTTTTGCCGGCCGAGCTCGGCAATGGCCGCGATGTCGGCGATAGACAGCAACGGATTGGTCGGGGTCTCCACCCAGATCAGCCGGGTCTTCGGGGTGAGAGCGGCGGCAACGGCGTCGGGATCCGACAGCGCCACCGGTGTGTATTCGACGTTCCATCCAGTGAAGACCTTGTCGATGAGCCGGAAGGTGCCACCGTAGGCGTCATTGGGAATGACGATGTGATCGCCGGGCCGCAGGATGGCCCGCAGCGCACAATCGGTGGCGGCCATCCCGGAACTGAATGCCCGCCCGTATGCGCCGCCTTCCACGACCGCCAGCGAGGCTTCCAGCGCCGCCCTGGTCGGGTTGCCGGTCCGCGCGTATTCGAATCCGCCGCGCAAGCCACCGACGCCGTCTTGGGCGAAGGTGCTGCTGGCATAGATCGGGGTGTTCACCGCCCCGGTCGCCGGGTCCGGGCGGTAGCCGGCGTGGATGGCTTTGGTGGCCAGGCCGCTGAATTCATGGTGTTCGCTCATCGACGATCAGCTTAGTGATCGGCCGCCTCGCCGAGCGCGGACCGTTGTCTCAACTTCGGGGTAGGCCCAGTAGCCGTTCGGCGATGATGTTGCGTTGGATCTCCGAGGTACCGCCGGCCGTGGTGCCCGCGAAGGTACCGATATAGCGCGCGAACCAGCTGGCGGTGAACAGGTCCGGGCGGTAGGGGTTGTAGGGCGCCGTCGTCATCGGGTCGAAAAGGCCGTCGAGTCCGGCCGCGTCCAGGGCGCAATTGGCCGCGTTCTGCTCGGCCTCCGAGCCAAGTAGTTTGAGCACCGACATCCCCGCCCCGTTCCCCTCGCCTCTGGCTGCACGGGCCAACGCCGCCGACCCCAACAGTCGAAGAGCGTGCGTATCCATCGCGATGGTGGCGTAGCGATCGCGGTCGACGGCCCGCACCGGACGGAAGTCCTCGAGAAGATCGCGCAGCCGATCGGCGAAGGCCATCCACATCAGCGTGCGTTCGTGCATCAGCGAGCCGTTGGCCACTTGCCAGCCGCCGTTGAGTGGGCCGACGAGATTCTCGGCGGGCACCCGGACGTCGGTAAGGAACACTTCGTTGAAGTCGAAGTTGTCGCGGTCATACACGGCGGGAAATCGCCGGCACAACACGCCGGGAGTGTCCAGGGGAATGAGCAGCACGCTGATCCCCCGATGCTTGGGCGCGTCAGGATCAGTGCGCACAAAAGTGAGCAATACGTCGGCGTCGTGCGCGCCGGAGGTCCACAGCTTGTGTCCATTGACCACGAAGTGGTCGCCGTGGCGCACCGCCCTGCTGCGCAGTCCCGCCAGGTCCGACCCTGCCCCCGGCTCGCTCATGCCGAGCGACGCCGTCAGCTCGGCTCGCAGAATCGGCACCGCCCACCGCCGCTTCTGCTCATCGGTGCCGAAGGTCAGCAGGGAGGCCGCGATGATCCCGACGCCCTGCGGGTTGAACGAATGGTAGATACGCCGCCGGGATAGTTCTTCCCGGTACACGTACAGCTGCAGAAGGCCGGCATTGCGGCCGCCGAATTCCGGCGGATTGCCCGGCAACAGCCAGCCGTGGTCGAACAGCAGGCGCTGCCACTGGCGCGCCCAGTGCGGGAGGTGCGAGGTCGACCGCGACCGCTGGGCGGCGGCCAACTCATCGGGCAGGTGCTCGTCGAGGAAAGCGATGAAATCGGCTCGGAATGCCTCGACTTCGGCGCTGAAAGTGAGCTCCATCGACCTCATTCAACGGCTCACGCCGAACAGTATCAAGCGCTTGACATAGCAGCGCCGAGCGGGAGAACCTACTTGGACGCCTTGCCCGACGAGGAGGAAAGCCTGCGCGGACAGAAGATTTTGATCACCGGAGCGACCGGGAAGGTCGCCTTCCCCATCGCGCGGGCGCTGGCAACCGATAACGAAGTGTGGGGTGCTGCCCGATTGAGAAACCCGGGCGATCGCGACAAGCTGACCGCCGCCGGCATCACGCCGATCGCGTTCGACGTCAGCACGAGCGACTTCTCCGAGCTGCCTGGCGACTTCGGCTATGTCTTTCACGCGGCGGTCGACCCCGGTGCCGATGACTGGGTTCGCTGCCTGCACACCAACGCCCAGCGCTCGGGTGACCTGCTGTACCACTGCCGCTCGGCCAAGGGATTCGTGTTCTGCTCGACCGGTTCGATCTACGCCTATCAAGGACAGCGGCCACTAACCGAGAGCGACCCGCCCGGTGTTCCGCTGCGGCCGAACTATTCCTTCTCCAAGGTTGCCGCCGAGGCGGTGTGCACGTGGGTCGCCGCCCAGCACCGGATTCCGTTGACCATCATCAGGATCTGCTCCACCTACGGGCCCGAGGGCGGTGCCCCGGCTGACCGTCTGGAGATGCTGTTGGCGCGCAAGCCAATCCGGCTGCACCCCGACACGCCGAACAACTACAACCCGATCTACGAGGACGACTACGTCGAATTCGGCATCCGCGCAATGGAAGTCGCGGACACGCCGCCGGTCGTGGTCAATTGGGCCGGCAGTGAGACGGTCAGTGCCGAAGACTACTGCGCGTTCCTGGGCCAGCTGGTCGGCGTGCAACCCGTCTTCGAATACTCGCCACAGGCGCACACCCCGTTGTGGCCCGACGTCACTCGCATGCACGAAATACTCGGGCGCACAAAGGTTCCCTGGCGCGAGGGATTCCAGCGGATGGTCCGCAGCCGGCACCCAGAGCTCGTCTCGACGACCACACCGGCGAAATGACAATGCAATTTCCCGGGACACCATCGGACCAGGTTGCCGAGGTCGTTGCCACCGGGCGCGGCGACATCACCACGGCTTTCGTCTCGATGGCCAGACGGCATCCCGACGGCACCGACGCCGACTATCTGCGCTGGCACACCCTCGACCACCGGCCTGAGCAGCACCGGCTGTCCGCGGTGCGCGCCTCGCTGCGACTGGTGTCCACGCCGGAGTGCCGCGCCGCAAGGGCCATCAGCGGGGACAGATTCGGCCCCGTCGATCACGTGATGACCTACTTCTTCACCGACATCGGCGGGCTGGACGGTTTCAACGAGCTGTCGTCCGCGCTGGGCGATGCCGGACGGAAGCTGACCCTACTGCCGCACGTCGAGCGCGGCGTCTACGGCCTACAGACCAAAGTGGCCGCGCCACGGGTCAAGGTGGGCGCCGACGTGCTGCCGTGGCGGCCAATCCTGGGCGCATACCTGCTGATCGAACACGGCACCGCCGGACCGGCAGAACTGTCAGCGGTCGACGGCGTGGCCGGCGTCTGGTCGTTCGAGTCGCTGCGCGTCGACGAACGGTTAGCGGCCGCGCAGCCGGGTCAGTTGCTCACGTATTGCTTCCTCGATGACGACCCGGTGGCCACTGCCCCGCGACTGCGCCCGGTGCTCGAGCGGCGGTGGGAAGGCGCAGGCGTGAAACCGCTTTTCGCCGCCCCGTTTCATCCGGTCGTCCCCTATGAATGGCACCGCTATGTGCCGTGAGACGGAGCCGCTGTGCGGATAGGGCTGATGGTCGGCACCGACCGGGATTGCCCGCCCGCCGATCGCCTGCCCCGGCTGCTGGCGGCAGCGCAGTCTGCGGAGGGCCACGGCTTTGCATCCTTCTGGTTCCCGCAGGTCCCCGGCTACCTCGATGCCATGTCGGTGCTCGCCCTCATCGGCCAGACCACCGGGCGCATCGAGCTGGGTACCGCGATCGTGCCGATCCAGACCCGCCATCCCATCGCGATGGCTCAGCAGGCGCTGACCACCGGCATCGCGTGTGCGGGGCGGTTCGCCCTGGGCATCGGGCCCTCGCATCACTGGATCATCGATGAGCAGCTCGGCCTGTCCTACGAGCGTCCGGCCCACCAGGTGCGCGACTACCTCGAAGTGCTACGCGGGGCTTTCGACTCGCCGGGACCAGTCGATGTGGAGAACGAGACCTACCGGGTGCACAGCCCCATCGACGTCACTGACACGGGCCCACCGCCGGTGCTGCTGGCCGCCCTCGGGCCGACGATGCTGCGCCTGGCCGGCCAGCACACCGACGGAACCATCCTGTGGATGGCCGACGAACGCGCCATCGCCGAGCACGTCGTCCCCCGCATCACCGCGGCCGCGGGCACAGCCGGGCGCGGCGCCCCGCGGATCGTCGCCGGTGTACCCGTCGCGCTGTGTTCGGGCAGTCAGGTCGACCAGGCGCGCGCCCACGCCAATCAGGTGCTGGGCCACGCCGAGCTGTCACCGAACTACCTGAGGCTGCTCGACCGCGGTGACGCCAACGACGTCGGCGACACCATGGCCGCCGGAGACGAGACCGCGGTCCTGACCCGGCTGCACCGCTACCGCGACGCCGGCGTCACCGACCTGGCGCCGCGCATCATCGCGCTGGGCGACAACCCGGCCGCGCGCAGCGAATCACGTTGTCGCACTGAGGAATTCCTCGCGACGATCGTTTAACCGATCGGCAGGACCACCGTCGTCATGATCTTGTCGGCCAGGGTTTGCCGCTTGGCGTCCCAGAGCGGAAACAGGAAACCGATGTAGCAAATGATCGCGTCGACGATGTGTGCGAGCTGGCGCACGATCGACATCCCGAAACCGATTGGCTGTCCGGTGTTCTCGCTGACCACCTTGATCTTCAGCACCGACTTGCCCAGGCTCGACCCGGTCGTGCCCTGGCGGTAGCCGAAGTTCCAGATCGAGTAGACGAAGATCGCCAGCGATGCCAGCCCCTGGGCGAGGAGGCCGATGATCGAGTCCTGCGGGTAGCAGTACTGGCTGACGTCGTACTGGGTGATGCTGGAGACGCACTGTGACTGCTGGGTGAGTAGTGCGATCACCCAGCCGATGCTGTACACGATGGCGATCGGAACACTGTCAACCAGCCATGCCAACACCCGCGTCAGCCACGGCGTGTAGGACTCCGTCGGCAGCGCGCGGACGGCCGGTCCGGGCGGTGGTGGCGCGTACCCGCCGGCGGCCGGCGGCGGCGGCGGGTAGGAACCGCCGCTCGGCGGCGGGGGTGGCGCCGGGGGTTCGAACCCACTGGATGGCGACTCATAACCACCGGAAGGACCGGGGGGCGGTGGTGGGTAGGAACCACCGGGCGGCGGTTGATCGGTCATCGGACAACCTTCCACTGCGGGTTAGCTGAACTGGCGGCATAACAGTACCTGAGAGCCGACCTGGTGCGACATGGATTTGCTCGAAGCACCTACCGCCGCCGCGGCGGGTCCGATAGAAATCCCAGCAGGTCGTATCGGGTGATGACCCCGACCGGCTTGCCCTGCTCGACCACCATCAATGCGTCCCAGTCCCGCAGTTCCTTGCCGGCGGCGCTGACCTGTTCACCTGCGCCGATCATCCGCAGTGGCGGGCTCATGTGCTCGGAGACGGCGTCGGCCAATTTGGCCCGACCCTCGAACACGGCCGAGAGTAGTTCGCGTTCGGAGACGCTGCCGGCGACTTCGCCGGCCATCACCGGCGGCTCGGCGCCGACGACCGGCATCTGGGACACCCCGTACTCGCGCAGAATGCCGATCGCGTCGCGCACCGTCTCGGACGGGTGGGTATGCACCAGGGTGGGCAATGCGCCGGATTTGCCGCGCAGCACGTCGCCGACCGTGGGTTGCTCCGTCGAGCCGTCCAGGCGACTGCGGAAGAACCCGTACGAGGACATCCACGCGTCGTTGAAGATTTTCGACAGGTAGCCGCGGCCGCCGTCGGGCAGCAACACGACGACCAGTGCGTCGGGTCCGGCTTCCTCGGCCACCTTGGCCGCGGCTACCACCGCCATCCCGCACGAGCCCCCGACCAGCATCGCTTCTTCACGGGCCAGCCGCCTGGTCATGTCGAAGGAGTCGGAGTCAGAGACGGCGATGATCTGATCGGGTATGCCCGGGTCGTAGGCCGCGGGCCAGAAATCTTCGCCGACGCCCTCGACCAGATAGGGCCGGCCGGTGCCGCCCGAATACACCGAGCCCTCGGGGTCGGCGCCGATGATGCGTACCGCACCGCCCGACACCTCCTTGAGGTAGCGACCCGCGCCGGTGATCGTCCCGCCGGTGCCGATGCCGGCGACGAAGTGGGTGATCTTGCCCTCGGTATCGGCCCAAATCTCGGGGCCGGTGGTCTCGTAGTGGCTGGCCGGACCTTGCGGGTTGGCGTACTGATCGGGCTTCCAGGCGCCGTCAATCTCTGCGACCAACCGGTCGGAAACGCTGTAGTAGCTATCCGGGTGCTCCGGTGGCACCGCCGTCGGGCACACCACCACCTCGGCGCCGTAGGCGCGCAGCACGTTCTGCTTGTCCTCGCTGACCTTGTCCGGGCAGACGAAGATGCACTTGTAGCCGCGGGGTTGGGCGACCAGGGCAAGACCGACACCGGTGTTGCCCGAGGTGGGTTCGACGATGGTGCCACCGGGCTTCAGCAGTCCACTGGCCTCCGCAGCATCGATCATCTTCGCCGCGATCCGGTCCTTGGCGCTGCCCCCCGGGCTGAGGTATTCGACTTTTGCCGCCACCGTGCCCGCGCCGGCGGGGATGACGGAGTTCAACCGGACCAGTGGCGTACCACCGATGAGCTCGCTGATGTGCTGCGCAATTCGCATGCGTTCATCGTCTCAGGCGATTTCGGGCCACGCACACCCACTCCTGGTGCCCCGCGGGCGCCGCTAGCCGGTGGCTTCGCGGATGTACTCCCCGATCTGGCGCAGCGAACGCTCGGCCTCAGGTACCAGCGTCCCCGCCAACTGGAAGTCGTGCACCTGGCCGGGCCAGACCCGCACCTCGACTGGCACCCCGGCGGTGGCGAGCCTGCTGGCCGCCAATTGTGCGTCGTGCAGCAACACCTCGGACCCGGACACATGAATCAGGGTGCGCGGTAGTCCCGGTGTGATGTGTTCCAGCGGTTCGTAGATCTCTTCGGGTTTGCCGCCGACGATGTTCTTCTCGGCGGCGCTGGCAACCAATTCGACGAGCGCGTCGAAGACGTTCGCCGCAAACATCGCGTCGGTCTTGATGTTGGGATGGGCCTGCTTGCATTCCTTGGCCAGTTGCAGCAGCGGTGAGATCGCGACCAGCGCCGCCGGCTCTTCGCCCTCCTGCTGCAGTCGCTGTGCAAGCGCTAACGCCAGATACCCGCCCGCGGAGTCGCCGGCCAGCACGACCTGGTCCGCGGGGTAGCCGTGCAGCTTCACCCATTGGTAGGCGTCGTAGCAGTCGTCCAGTGCCATGCCGACCGAGTGCTTCGGCAACAGCCGATAGTTGACGACCAGGACGGGCGAGTCGGCAAACTTCGAGATGGCCTCGACGACACGGCCGTGCGAGTTCGCCCCACAGGTCAGGAACGCGCCGCCGTGGAAATAGACGACTATCCGTCGGGTGCCGTCCGCCGGCAGCACTCCGGGTGCGCGGACCAGCTGCGCCGAAGCGTTGGGCAGTTGCACCGTGTCCCGAACGGTGGCCGACACCGGCAGCAGGGCCTTGGCCGCCAGGTCGATGAGGCCCCACGGCCACGGCAACGTGGGCACGTTGCTGCCGACCGAGAGGATCGGCCGGATAGTCAGCCGCGACGCCAGCGTGGCCAGGCGGGCGGCGACGCTGGGCCCGGATTCCAGAACCTCGACCGGGGCGCCATCACTGCTGGCGAATCTGCGTCCCGCAGCCTTGCGTGCCTTGAGGACATCGCGCGGGCGAACGGCATCTCTGGGCGAACCGAAAACCCTACTAGGTGCGCTCATGCTCAACACTTCCTACGTCGTTGTAGTCCGATACAGCATGCGGAGAGTCAGCTAACCGTCGGCCATTTCCTTCACCGAGTAGTTCAACACTCCCGTTAGACTCAGCTTCGCAAGCATTTCTGTGTCCAACGTTTGAAGAGTCTGAATTGATACCACATTTGATTCACAACGTGACCACATTGTTTGCCAGCTGTCCGCGCAAACATCAAAGCGGTTCTAAACTGATCGCGTGACCATGCGGTTGCCAAGTCGCTCGACCCTCGCCCTTGCCGCAGCGGGTGCACTCGCCTCGACCGGTACGGCCTATCTGGGTGCACGCAACCTGCTGGTCGGCCAGGCCTCCCAAGCACGCACTGTCATCCCCAAAGCGTGGGACATCCCGCCGCGCGCCGACGGCCTCTACACGCCCGGCGGCGGACCGGTCCAACGGTGGCAGCGCGGCATGTCGGTGGACCTGCACCTGATGATCTTCGGCGACTCGACGGCCACCGGTTATGGCTGCATGAGCGCCGAAGAAGTGCCGGGCGTGCTGATCGCACGGGGACTCGCCGATCAGACCGGCAAACGTATCCGGTTGAGCACCAAGGCAATTGTCGGCGCCACTTCGAAAGGCGTCTCCGGTCAAGTCGACGCGATGTTCGTGGCCGGGCAACCGCCGGATGCCGCGGTGATGATGATCGGCGCGAACGACATCACCGCGCTGAACGGAATCACCCCGTCTGCTCGGCGGCTGGGCAGAACGGTGACGAAGTTGCGCACCCGCGGCGCGGTGGTGGTCGTCGGCACCTGCCCGGATCTGGGCGTCATCACCGCCATCCCGCAGCCGCTTCGCTCCCTGGCTCACGCCAGGACGTCCCGGTTGGCCCGTGCCCAGGCCGGCGCTGTGCGCTCAGCCGGCGGCACGCCGGTGCCGCTGGCGAATCTGCTGGCTCCCCAATTCCGGGCGACACCGGAGCTGATGTTCTCTGCCGACGGCTTTCACCCGTCACCGGCCGCATACGCACTGGCGGCGGCCCAACTGCTGGTCGCCCTGTGCGACGCGTTGGGCCAAGAGGTGCACAGCCCGGTGCTCAATCTGGCGTCTCGGTCCGCCGACTCCGAGCTCGGCGCTGCCAGTACACGTTTGAGCGCCGTGGCACGGCTGTGGCGGCGCCCGGCACCGAGTTCGGCTGCCCCGTCGTCGTACCAACCAATGGGCAGCGACTAGATTTATCTAGGACTTATCGAGCCCGCCTGACGAGTTTGCCACCCGTTTGTCAGGCGAACCCGCACCCAACTTCAGATCGGAAGAGAACCGTCATGCCCGAAGCCGTCATCGTTTCAGCCGCCCGCTCGCCGATCGGACGCGCCATGAAGGGATCGCTGGTCAGCATTCGACCCGACGACCTGGCCGTCCAAATCGTCCGCGCCGCACTCGACAAGGTGCCCGCCTTGAACCCGCACCAGATCGACGATCTGATCTTGGGGTGCGGCCTGCCGGGCGGCGAGCAGGGATTCAACATGGCGCGGGTGATCGCCGTCGAGCTCGGCTATGACTTCCTGGCGGGCACCACGGTTAACCGGTACTGCTCATCATCGCTGCAGACCACCCGGATGGCTTTCCACGCGATCAAGGCGGGCGAGGGCGACGCGTTCATCTCGGCGGGCGTCGAGACCGTCTCCCGATTCGTCAAGGGCAATTCCGACTCGTGGCCGGACACCAAGAACCCGGTGTTCGACGAGGCCCAGGAGCGCTCGGCCGCTGGGGCCGCCGGGGCCGACGAATGGCACGACCCCCGCGCCGACGGCAACCTGCCCGACGTCTACATCGCGATGGGCCAGACCGCGGAAAACGTAGCGCTACTGACCGGCATCAGCCGCGAAGACCAGGACCACTGGGGAGTGCGCAGCCAGAACCGCGCCGAGGACGCGATCAAGAGCGGGTTCTTCGAACGCGAGATCATCCCGGTCACCCTGCCCGATGGCAGCACCGTCAGCACCGACGATGGTCCGCGTGCGGGCACCACCTACGAAAAGATCAGCCAGCTCAAGCCGGTGTTCCGGCCCAACGGCACCGTCACCGCGGGCAACGCCTGCCCGCTCAACGACGGCGCGGCCGCGCTGGTGATCACCAGCGACAGCAAGGCCAAGGAGCTCGGCCTCAAGCCGCTGGCCCGCATCGTGTCCACCGGCGTCAGTGGCCTCTCGCCGGAGATCATGGGCCTAGGCCCGATCGAAGCTTCCAAGCAGGCGCTGCAGCGGGCCGGTCTGTCGGTCAGTGACATCGACCTGTTCGAGATCAACGAGGCCTTCGCGGTGCAGGTGCTGGGCTCCGCCCGCGAATTGGGCATCGACGAGGACAAGCTGAACGTGTCCGGCGGCGCGATTGCGCTGGGCCACCCGTTCGGCATGACGGGCGCACGCATTGCCACCACGCTGCTGAACAACCTGCAGACCTACGACAAGACGTTTGGTTTGGAGACCATGTGTGTCGGCGGCGGCCAGGGCATGGCAATGGTGATCGAGCGGCTCAGCTAGGCCGTGGCGCACGAAAAAGCCGGCACGCCAGTTGGCATGCCGGCTTTTCCCGTCGAGCAGGCTAATCGTTCTGCAGATAACTGAGCAGACGCAGGATCTCGAGGTACAGCCAGACCAGCGTCACGGTCAGGCCGAGCGCAATGCCCCACGCCGCCTTCTCAGGTGCTCCGGCGCGGATCATCTGGTCGGCCGCGTCGAAGTCAATGAGGAAGCAGAACGCCGCGATACCGATGCACACCAGCGAGAAGAGGATCGCAATCGGTCCACCGCTGCGCAGGCCCAGACCCGTCCCGCCGCCGACACCGAACATGGCCAACAGGAAGTTGCCGAGCATCAGCGCCAGCACCCCGAACATCGCGCCGACCAGCCAACGGGTGAACTTGGGCGTGACCCGGATCGCGCCGGTCTTGTAGACCACCAGCATCCCGAAGAACACACCGAAGGTGCCCAGCACAGCTTCGCCGATCAACGCACCGGCATTGGCATGCCGCACCTGGAAGTTGGCGAAGACGAACGAGACCGCGCCGAGGAAGAGGCCTTCGAGGACCGCGTAGCTGAGCACGATGGCCGGGTTGTCCTGCTTGCGCCCGAAGGTAGCGATCAGGACCAGCGCCAGGCCGCCCAGCGCGCCGATCAGGGTCAGCGGCATCGCCAGTGCGACGTTGGATGCCACCAGGAAGTAGGACACGACCGCCGCGATCGTCAACACACCCAGCGTGATGCCGGTCTTGGTGACGACGTCGTCGATGGTCACCGGACGGGAGGCTCTGGCCTCCTGATACGGCGCCGCCGTGTAGGGGTCGCCTTGGTAGTAGCCCTGCTGCGTCGGGGGCACGCCAGTGCCGAATTGGGCGTATCCGCCGCTCTGTTTGGGCAGCGAACGAAATACCGGGTTGCTTGTCTCCCGCACCGTCGGATCCTCTCTAAAGACTGTGGGTCGAGCTACGCGAACACCTTCTCAACGATCAAGCATCGTCCCGGGTTCCCAGTCGAGCTGGGTTTTTAACGATCTTTCCGGGTTCGGATGCTGCCGTCGGGTTAAACATAATCCTTACCCGCGGGTATCGCTGCAGTTGTCACGATCTAGATTGCTGGTCAAGGCTCGAACGGCCAGCATGGCACCACTTCGGGTACCGATTCCGGCAATGAGAGGCTAGGGCGTGACCGACGGCGCGACTGAGGAATCCGACCGCGAAACCGAAGAGGTCTTGACCCGGATCGATAATGGGGTGGGCTTGATCACGCTCAATCGCCCCAAGGCGATCAATTCGCTGAACCAGACGATGGTGGACGCGCTCAGTGCCGTGCTCACCCGCTGGGCAGACGACGCCGCCGTGCGCGCGGTGGTGCTATCCGGGGCCGGCGAGCGCGGGTTGTGCGCCGGCGGCGATATCGTCGCGGTCTATCACAGCGCCCGCAAGGATGGCGTCGAGGTACGGAAATTCTGGCGCGACGAGTATCTGCTCAACGGCCAGATCGGCCGGTTCGCCAAGCCCTACGTGTCGTTGATGGACGGCATCGTGATGGGCGGCGGAGTGGGCGTCAGTGCGCACGGCAGCGTCCGGGTGGTGACCGAGACCTCAAAGGTGGCAATGCCAGAGGTCGGTATCGGATTCGTTCCCGACGTCGGCGGGGCATTTCTGTTGGCCCGGGCGCCCGGCGCGCTGGGCCTGTACGCCGCACTGACCGGCGCGCCGTTTTCCGGATTCGACGCCATCGCAATGGGATTCGCCGACCATTACGTGCCGCACAGCGATCTCGAAGCGTTCACCGCAGCGATCGTCTCCGACGGCGTCGACAGCGCCGTCGCCGCCCACGCCGTCGAGCCGCCTCCCAGTGAACTTGCGGCACAGCGGGATTGGATCGACGAGTGCTTTGCCGGTGACACCGTCGCGGACATCGTCGCCGCGCTGCGCGGACATGATGCCGGACCGGCCAACGACGCAGCCGACCTGGTCGCCAGTCGCTCCCCCATCTCGGTGTCGGTGGCGTTGCAGGCGGTGCGTCGCGCCGCCAAACTCGAAACGCTCGAAGATGTTCTGATCCAGGACTATCGGGTGTCGTCGGCGACGGCGCGCTCGCACGACCTGGTGGAGGGCATTAGGGCACAGGTCATCGATAAAGATCGCAATCCGAAGTGGTCTCCGGCGTCGCTGGCCGCGGTGACCGCGGCCGACGTCGACGCGTATTTCGCACCGGTTGATGACGACTTGAGTTTCTAGAAAGGCGATTTGGATGACAGACAGCACCCCCAAAAGCTACGAAACCATCCTGGTCGACCGTGATCAGCGGGTAGCCACCATCACCCTGAACCGGCCACAGGCGCTCAACGCGCTCAACAGCCAGGTGATGAACGAAGTCACCGGTGCAGCAACAGAATTGGATAACGACCCGGGTGTCGGGGCGATCATCATCACCGGTTCAGCCAAAGCATTCGCCGCGGGCGCCGACATCAAAGAAATGGCCGACTTGACGTTCGCCGACGCGTTCGGCGCGGACTTCTTCGCCACCTGGGGCAAGCTGGCCGCCATCCGCACCCCGACGATCGCCGCGGTGGCCGGACACGCGCTGGGCGGCGGATGTGAGCTCGCGATGATGTGCGACCTGCTGATCGCGGCGGATACGGCCAAGTTCGGCCAGCCGGAGATCAAACTCGGCGTACTGCCGGGCATGGGCGGCTCGCAGCGTCTCACCCGTGCCATCGGCAAAGCCAAGGCCATGGACCTGATCCTGACCGGGCGCACCATCGGCGCCGCCGAAGCCGAACGAAGCGGCCTGGTTTCGCGGGTGGTGCCGGCCGACGATCTGCTGACCGAGGCCAAAGCCATCGCCACTACCATTTCGCAGATGTCTCGCTCGGCCGCCCGGATGGCCAAAGAGGCCGTCAACCGCGCCTTCGAATCCACCCTGACCGAAGGACTTCTCTACGAACGTCGGCTGTTCCATTCGGCCTTCGCGACCGACGACCAGTCCGAAGGAATGGCGGCCTTTATTGAAAAACGCGCTCCCAACTTCACCCATCGATAGGACGCTCCGATGAGCGACACCGGCTCTGCGACCAACACCGACGCTGCTGACGAATCTGTCACCGGGGCAGATGAGCCGGGAGCCGGCTCCGAAGCCCCCGTGGCAACCGAGCCCGACGCTAATGTTGCGGCAGCCCACGTTGTCGCTCATCACGCGCTCGAAACGCCTTGGTGGGTACGCCATTACACGTTCACCGGCACCACGGTTGGCCTCATTTTCATTTGGTTTTCCATGACGCCGTCGCTGCTGCCGCGCGGGCCGCTGTTCCAAGGCCTGGTCAGCGGCTTCTCCGGCGCCATCGGCTACGCGTTGGGCGTGTTTTCCGTCTGGCTGGTGCGGTACATGCGCGAAAAGCAGGCCAGCCCGCCGGCGCCGGGTTGGGCGTGGAAGGTGCTGATCCCAGTCGCCGTGCTGGGCCAGGTGTTGATGGCGATCTGGTTCCACGTCTGGCAGGACGACGTGCGCGACCTGATGGGTGTGACGCATCTGAAGTGGTGGGACTATCCGCTGGCCGCGGTGCTGTCGCTGGTGGTGCTGTTCACGCTGGTAGAAATCGGCCAGCTCATTCGGATGCTGTTCAGTTTCCTTGTCGCACAACTCGATCGGATCGCGCCGTTCCGGGTTTCGGCCACCATCGTGGTGATCCTGCTCGTGGTGCTGACGATCACCCTGCTCAACGGCGTGGTGGTCAAGTACACGATGCGAACCCTGAACAACACGTTCGCCTCGGTCAACAACGAGATGAGCCCCGATACCACGCCCCCGAAAACGCCGTTGCGGTCAGGCGGCCCCGAGTCCCTCGTCTCCTGGGAATCGCTGGGCCACCAGGGCCGCATCTTTGTCAGGGGCGGCCCCCGAGTCGACGAGCTGACCACCTTCAACGGCGCCCCGGCTATCGAACCGGTCCGCGCCTACGCGGGGGCCTCCGCCGACGGCATCACCGCGACCGCTGAGCTGGCGGCGCGCGAACTGCAGCGCACCGGCGGGCTGCAACGCGAAATCGTCGTGGTCGCAACGACCACCGGGACCGGCTGGATCAACGAAGCGGAAGCCTCAGCGCTGGAGTACATGTACAACGGCAACACCGCGATCGTGAGCATGCAGTATTCGTACTTGCCGAGCTGGCTGTCCTTCCTGGTGGACAAGGAGAATGCGCGGCAGGCCGGGCAGGCGCTGTTCGAGGCGGTGGATCGACTGATTCGGCAGATGCCCGAAGGGCAACGACCCAAACTCGTCGTGTTCGGTGAGAGCCTCGGATCATTCGGCGGCGAGGCGCCTTTCATGAGCCTCAACAATGTGCTGGCCCGCACCGATGGCGCGTTGTTCAGCGGACCCACCTTCAACAACACCATCTGGACCGATCTCACGTCGACGCGTGATGCCGGCTCGCCGGAGTGGTTGCCCATCTACCGAGACGGCAAGAACGTCCGGTTCGTCGCTCGTGCAGGCGATCTGGGCCGTCCGAACCCCGACTGGGGACATCCGCGGGTGGTTTATTTGCAGCACGGGTCCGACCCGATCGCGTGGTGGACGCCCGACCTGCTGTTCAGCAAACCGGATTGGCTGCGCGAACCGCGGGGCTACGACGTGCTGCATCAAACGCGTTGGAT
>Ga0182030_10001877_pt1 | contig 44076 bp, 37 predicted proteins | sample 812S3MmetaG_FD_121299 | JGI IMG/M metagenome (GOLD analysis project Ga0182030, IMG submission 121299) | Permafrost microbial communities from Stordalen Mire, Sweden - 812S3M metaG (Illumina Assembly) | ecosystem: Environmental > Terrestrial > Soil > Wetlands > Permafrost | place: Sweden... | reverse complement strand
ATTCTTTTTTCGATGAATGCGGGCGTTGCGCGCCTGACGCTCAATCGTCCGGAGAAGCTCAATAGCTTCACGACCCAGATGCACGAGGAGGTCCGCGACGCGCTCGACCGGGTGCGGGCGGATGGAGCGCGGGTGTTGGTTCTGACCGGTGCGGGCCGTGGCTTTTGTGCCGGACAGGATCTCGCGGATCGAGCGATCGCGCCGGGGCAGGCCGGCGTGGATCTGGGCGTCTCCATCGAGAAGAATTACAAGCCGCTGATCCTCGCGTTGCGCCGCTTGCCGCTGCCCGTCATCGCGGCGGTCAACGGCGTGGCGGCGGGCGCAGGGGCGAACATTGCCCTGGCCTGCGATCTGGTGTTCGCCGCTCGTTCTGCGGTGTTCGTGCAGTCGTTTTGCAAGCTGGGGCTCGTCCCGGATTCGGGTGGCACATGGACGCTGCCCCGCCTGGCGGGCACGGCCCGCGCGCTCGGTCTCACCTTGCTGGGCGACAAGCTCTCCGCGGAGAAGGCCGCCGAATACGGGCTCATCTGGCAATGCGTCGAGGATTCGGAACTGCCTTCGGTGGTGGAGCGAACCGCCGCACAACTGGCGACGGCGCCGACGCGCGGTCTGGCGCGTACCAAACAGGCGATTTACGACGGCTGGGGACGCACGTTGGAGGAGGCTCTCGACGGCGAAGGGGTTGCTCAGGGCGAACTTGGCCGCTCCGAAGATTATCGTGAAGGCGTCGCGGCGTTCGCAGCCAAGCGGCCGCCGCACTTCGAGGGCCGATAAGTGGACTCGCCCGGCCTGCACCGCCCCGAGGGCGACCGTTCGGACGACTCGTCCACCGAGTCAGCCCTGCGGCTGTTTTCGACAGACAAGGCCTCGCAAGCCCTTGGCATGCAACTCGTGTCCGCTGCGGCGGGCGCGGCGGAAATGCGCATGACCATCCGCGCCGACATGGCCAACGGCCACGGCACCTGTCACGGGGGGTTCATCTTCATGTTGGCCGACAGCGCGTTCGCCTTCGCGTGCAACTGCCAGGGGCCGCCGACCGTCGCCGCGGGGGCGACGATAGACTTCCTGAGACCGGCGAAGGTCGGGGATGTGCTCACCGCCACGGCGCGCGAAGCGTGGCGCGGCAAGCAGTCTGGTGTGTACGACATCGTCGTCGTCGGGCAGGATCAAAGGATCATCGCGCTATTCCGGGGTCGATCGCACCAGCTGGTGCCGGCCCGGGTCACCACACAGGCGTCACCTTCATGAACGAAGCCTTCGTTTGCGACGCGGTGCGCACGCCTTTCGGACGCTACGGGGGCGTGCTCTCCGGCGTCCGCGCGGACGACCTCGCGGCCCTGCCGCTCAGGTCGTTGATCGTGCGCAATCCGACGATCGATCCGGCCTGCATCGATGACGTGATTTTGGGTTGCGCAAACCAAGCCGGCGAGGACAATCGCAACCTGGCGCGCATGGCCGTGCTGCTGGCCGGATACACGGACCAGGTTCCGGGGCTCACGATCAACCGGCTCTGTGGGTCGGGACTGGATGCGGTCGCCGTCGCTGCGCGGCTCATCCGGTGCGGCGAAGCCGACCTGGTGGTCGCCGGAGGCGCAGAGAGCATGAGTCGCGCGCCGTACGTGTTCTCCAAGTCGGCGAGCCCCTTTGCGCGCGACGTCCAGTGCTTCGATACGACCCTGGGTTGGCGATTCGCCAATCCACTCCTCAAGAACCAATATGGAATCGATTCAATGCCGGAGACGGCGGAGAACGTGGCGGCGGATTTTCATATTTCACGCGAGGATCAGGATGCCTTTGCGTTGCGCAGCCAGGAGCGAGCCTCCCGGGCGCAAAGCGGGGGGCTGTTCGCGCCCGAACTCATGACAGTCACCGTGCCGGGGAAAAAGGGGGATGCAACCGTTCATCAGGACGAGCACCCGCGCGCGACCTCGATGGAAGCGCTCGCGCGCCTGCCCACGCCTTTTCGCGAGGGCGGCACGGTGACGGCGGGCAACGCATCGGGGGTGAATGACGGTGCGGCGGCCGTGTTGCTCGCGAGCGAAGCGGGGATGAAGCGGTGGGGTCTCACCCCACGCCTGCGAGTGGTCGGTGCCGCGGTTGCCGGCGTCGCTCCTCGCATCATGGGCATGGGGCCGGCGCCGGCAACCCGGCGCCTGCTCGAGCGCCTCGCCTGGCCGATCGGCACACTCGATTGGGTGGAGCTCAACGAGGCGTTTGCGGCCCAGGCGCTGGCGGTGCTGCGAAAGCTCGGGCTGCCGGACGATGCACCGTTTGTGAATCCGAACGGCGGCGCGATCGCCTTGGGACACCCACTCGGGGCGAGCGGCGCCCGGTTGGTGGGCAGCGTGTTCCATCATCTCGGCCGTCTGAACGGCCGGCGGGCTGTGTGCACGATGTGCATCGGTGTGGGACAGGGCATTGCGCTGGCGCTCGAGCGGGTATGACGGGAGTGCACGCATGAAACTCGAGAGTTACGTCCAGGGACATTGGGTCGCGGGTGCCGACGCGGGCGTATCGCTGCGGGATGCAACCACCGGGGAGTCCATTGCGGTCGCGTCGTCCACGGGAATCAACTTTCGGGACGTGTTGGAGTACGCCCGTCGCGTGGGCGGCTCTGCGCTGCGGGCGCTCACCTTCCACGAGCGGGCCGGCCGGCTGAAAGCGCTCGGCAGGGCGCTGCTGGAGAACAAGGAGGAATTTTACGCACTGTCCTACCGAACGGGTGCCACGAAGAGCGATTCGTGGGTCGATATCGACGGGGGAATCGGCACGATGCTGGTGTTCGCGAGCAAGGGGACCCGCGAATTGCCCAACAGCCGCGTCTTCATTGACGGCGCCGTGGAAGGCTTGTCGAAGGACGGTAGCTTCGTCGGGCAGCATATATGCGTACCATTGGAGGGGGCGGCAGTACACATCAACGCCTTCAATTTTCCGGTGTGGGGAATGCTGGAGAAGCTGGCGCCGGCCATCATTGCCGGCGTCCCGGTCGTCGTAAAACCGGCCACGGCCACAGCCTATCTGGCCGAGCGCGTGGTTCGACGCATCATCGCTCTGGGAATCCTGCCCGAGGGAGCCCTGCAGCTGATATGCGGCGCAGTGGGCGACCTCCTGGATCATCTGACCTGCCAGGATGTGGTGTCGTTCACCGGTTCGGCCGACACGGCCGCGCGTCTCAAGGCGCACCCCACCCTCCTGCGCGAGTCGGTGCGTTTCATGGCGGAGACCGATTCGTTGAACTCCTCGATCCTGGCGCCTGACGTAACGCCGGACATGCCGGAGTTCGACCTGTTCATCAAGGAGGTCGTGCGCGAGATGACCGCCAAGGCGGGCCAGAAGTGCACCGCGATACGGAAGGCACTCGTGCCCCAGCGCATCACGGCCGAAGTGGTCAAGGCGATGCAAGCGGCGCTCGGCAGGGTGGTCATGGGGGACCCCAGGAATGCTGCCGTCCGCATGGGTCCCTTGGCCAGCCTCGGTCAACGCGAGGAAGTGCTCGCGCGAGTGGCCGAGTTGAGGGAGGAGGCCACGCTGATCTCCGGCGACCCGGAGCAGTATTCCGTCACGGGTGCCGATCGGACCCAGGGCGCGTTCGTGCCGCCGCTTCTGCTCTTGTGCAACACGCCGGAGACGGCAAAAGCGGTGCATGAGGTTGAAGCCTTTGGTCCGGTGGCAACCATCATCCCCTACGTGGACATACCGGAAGCGGTTCGCTTCGCCCGGCGGGGAAACGGCAGCCTGGTGGCATCCGTGTTTTCAGCCGATGAAACCGTCATCACTGAACTCGTTCTCGGGCTCGCTCCGTTTCACGGCCGCATCATCGTCGTGAATCGGCACTGTGCCAAAGAGTCCACCGGCCACGGCTCGCCCCTGGCGCATCTGATTCACGGGGGACCCGGGCGCGCCGGAGGTTCCGAAGAGATGGGTGGCATCCGGGGCGTCATGCATTACCTGCAGCGCGTGGCCGTTCAGGGTTCGCCCGATACCCTCACGGCGATCAGCGGCCGCTGGGTTCGCGGCGGCACCTTGCGAACGCCGGACAGGCATCCGTTCAGACTGCCATTCGACGCGCTCTGCTTGGGCGACACATTCCAATCGGGGGAGCGGACCGTCACCATCGGGGACATCGAGTCATTTGCGAAGCTCTCCGGCGACACTTTTTATGCCCATATGTCGGACACGGAGGCGGCGCGCAACCCGCTCTTTGGCGGCCGGGTGGCCCACGGATATTTCCTGATCTCCGCGGCGGCCGGACTTTTCGTGGACCCGGACTATGGGCCCGTGCTCGGAAACTACGGCCTCGAGCATCTGCGCTTCGTGAAACCGGTGAAGCACGGCGATCGGATCAAGGTGCGTCTGACGTGCAAGGAGAAGCTGCTGCGCCCCGAGAAGGGTTGGGGGGAGGTCAGTTGGGACACGGAGATCACGAACCAGATCAACGAGACGGTGGCCTCGTACGACGTGCTGACGATGGTGAGCGTGCATGCGGTGCCGGACGCGCGGGGCTGATGTAAGCGCTTGCAACGCGGGGCCAATGGGTATGAAATATAACCATGCGCAAGTCCATCCTGTCGACGACGTTCCTGGCCGGCGCGTTGTTTACGCCGCTCGGCTGGTCGCAATCCACGATGCCGTCCGCCAGCACGGCGGCCGGCGCGGCCGGAACGGTCAAGGCGCCCGGTGCCATTGGGGTGATATCCGGCCAGACCCAGTCGCAAGGCGCTCAAGCGGCTGCGGCGCCCCTTCAACCCGATGCCGTTGCGGCGCCCACGCCGCCGCATTCTGATTGGTGGGCACCCGGCAGCGGAGCGACGCTGCCGGCGACGATCGACTATGTGGAGCCGACCGGGAAGGTGGGCCTGCTCAACGCAAACGGTTCCCTCGACACCAAGGGTCATCCGTTTTTCGAACCGATCGGCAGGAACGGCCGCGCGTGCGTCTCGTGTCACCAACCCGCGAATGCGATGAGCATTTCGGCGGAGGCGCTCGAGAAGCGGTGGCGGGATTCCAATGGGAAAGATCCGGTCTTCTCCGCCGTCGACGGGTCGAACTGTCCCAGCGCACCGCAGGATCTGGAGAGCTCACATTCCCTGCTGCTCCAGCGTGGCCTGTTCCGGATTTTTCTACCCTGGCCCCCGAAGGCGGCCGATGGCTCGTCCATTCAACCTGAATTCGACCTGGAGCTGGTGAGCGATCCCACCGGCTGCAACTCGGATCCGATTTATGGCCTGCATAGCCCCAATCCGCAGGTCTCAGTGTTCCGGCGCCCCCGCGTGGTGGCCAACATCAAGTATGTGGTGAGCGGTTATGGAGCCGCTTTCAACATCAAGGACGGCAGCCCGATGGAGCGGGATCCCGCGACCGGGAAATTCGTCAACATGAACATCATGGCCGATGCGCGCGAACCCACGCCGGCCACCCAGGCTGCCAATGCCTCCATCACTCATTTGCAGGCCGCGAGTCAGCCGACGGCTGCGCAACTGCAGAAAATCCTCGATTTTGAGAATCAACTGTACGTGGCTGCCACGGTCTCCACGACGGGCGGCAGTCTGACCGAGGAGGGTGGCCCGTCCGGACTCGGGCCCGAAGCCCTACGCCTCGGCACCCCGGGCCTGGGGGACAATTTTTACACGCCCGTGTTCGGCTATTTCGATCAGTGGGCCGCACCCAGCGGTCACGATACCCAGTCGGAGTTTCGCGCATCGGTCGCCCGCGGCATGGACGTGTTTTTCACTCGGCCGTTTTACATCCGGGACGTCACGCATCTCAACACCGTCGGACTCGGCAATCCCATCAAGCGCACCTGCGCGACCTGCCACAACGCGCGAATGACCGGCATGGATACGGCGCCGGGGTGGATGGACTTGGGGACCGCCAACAAGCCCTGGTCGGATGACCTGCCGATGACGGCGGAGCTGCCCCTATTCAAGCTCACCTGTCGACCGGGCGCAAAACCGCATCCCTATCTCGGAACGGTGGTTTACACCCATGACCCGGGCCGGGCGCTCATCTCGGGTCGCTGTCTCGACATGGGGGCCATCACGATGCAACAATTTCGCGGCCTCGCAGCACGGGCTCCCTATTTTTCGAATGGCTCTGCGAAGACGCTCCGGGACCTCGTCGACTACTACGATAAGCGCTTCGAAGCGGGGTATACGGAAACGGAAAAGCAGGATCTGGTCAACTTTCTGGGTGTCTTATGAGGCTGTCCAGCGTGCTCTGCCGGATGCTTTGGTCCTGCCTGCTCGTCGTCCCGGCGGCGCAGGGTGCGGATAGGCGGGTCGCCTTCGTGGGCTGCCCGATACTTCGCAATACCACTTTGCCGTGCTGGTTGGGCGAGACGGGCGGAGAGCTGTATTATCTGGGGCCGCAAGGCGATCTCACGGCCGATTTCTATCCGCCCGAATTCCGGCACAAGATGCTGGTACAGGGGGTCGTCAGCGACCAACCCAGGATTTGCGGCGGACTGGTCCTGAAACCCGTCAAGGTATCGGTGCTCCCGGCTCTCGACATCAACTGCAACGTCATGCTGCCGGCGGCCGCCTATCCTGACCCGCCCAACAAGCGCGGCTCGGGACCTTCCGGCGTCAAAGGGGGGGCTCTCCCGCCGGCCCCGCCGCGGCCGGTGCCCGCGATCTTCGCGGCCCCTTATACGACCCGGACGTTCACCGCGGTCTTCGATGCCGATAGTGAGCGGCTCTGGCGACCGGCACAGGTGGCGGTCGAGACCGCCGCCCGCTATGCGACCGAGGCTCGGGCGTCGACCATCGACATCCTGGCCTACCGCGCTTCCTTCCGACTATCCGATGGGACGGACTATGTCGAGGCGAAATCCATCGGCCAAAGCCGCGCGAGAGCGATCGAGCAGGCGCTCATCACCGTGGGGGTTCCCCGTGAATCGCGAATCGTCGTACGATGGAAGACGGCGGCCATGCCATCGAATCAGCTGCAGGAGAACAACCGGGCGCAAAGCGTTTCGATCACGGTAAAGCCGGGATAACGTGTCCATCGAGAGGATTTCGCAATGAGCTATTCCATCGAGGTCAATGGCGCCAGGCACGACGTGGATGCCGAGGGGGATACCCCGCTCTTGTGGGTGCTGCGCGATATTCTCGATCTGACGGGCACCAAGTTTGGCTGCGGTATCGGTCAATGCGGAGCCTGCACCGTGCACGTCGCCGGATCGGCGACCCGCTCCTGCCAGTTGCGGCTCGAAGCCGTCGGCAATCTCCCAATCACCACCATCGAAGGGATCGGAGAAACGCCGCTCGGCAAAAAAGTTCAAGAGCGCTGGCTCGCGCTGGACGTCCCGCAATGCGGCTACTGCCAGGGAGGACAAATCATGTCGGCAACTGCGTTGCTGGCGCGCACGCCCCGGCCGAAGGACGAGGACATCGATGCCGGGATGGCGGGAAACATTTGTCGTTGCGGTTGTTACTCGCGGATCCGGGCAGCCATCAAACAACTGGGTGACGTGCAAAACGCTTGAGGGAGACTCCGATGCCAACCAATCCCGCCGACCCCGCTATCGGCCTCCCGCAGCCCGCGCTGTCGCGACGCGCATTTCTGACGGCCAGCCTCGCCACCGGGGGCGGCATCTTGTTTGCTGCGACGTTTCCCTGGCTGCAGAGCCTCGCCGCGGCCCCGGCCGCGGATGCCAGCATGGTAACCCTCTATGCCCGCATCGCCCCTTCGGGCGTGGTGACCCTCTACGCGCCGAATCCCGAGCTCGGTCAAGGCACGAAGACCGCGTTGCCGATGATTTTCGCTGAAGAGCTCGATGTAGCGTGGAAGGATGTGGTGATCGAGATGGCCGATTACCAGGGCGGCAAACTGGGGAGTCAGTCTTCCGGGGGCAGCTACTCCACTCCGTCCAATTGGATGCCGCTGCGCCGGGCCGGTGCGGCGGGCCGGCAGATGCTGGTTTCCGCCGCCGCCGCGACGTGGGGCGTTTCCGCGTCGGAATGCTCGACTTCCGACGGCATCGTCACTCATGCGGCGAGCGGCCGTTCGCTGACCTACGGTTTGTTGGCGGAGGCGGCGTCCAAGCTTCCGCAACCGGATCTCGAGACCGTCAGGCTGAAGGACGAATCCACTTTCAAGATCATCGGACAATCGGTCATCGATCCGGACAAAGCGCGAATCGTGAAGGGCACGCAGCAATTCGGCATCGACGTCAAAGTGCCGGGCATGAAGTACGCCGTGTACCAAAAAGGTCCGGTATTCGACGCGGTGGTCAAGAGCGCCAATCTGGACGAAATCAAGGCGATGGCGGGTGTGAGCCATGCGTTCGTGCTGCAGGGCTCGCCACGCGCCCTGGAACTTCCTCCGGGGACCCCGGGGCCGGGCATCGACGATGGGTTGCGTGGTGGCGTGGCCATCGTCGCCGATACCTGGTGGCATGCACAGAAAGCGCGGCTCAAGTTGCAGGTGGACTGGGAGGAAGGTCCGCATGCCAATGATTCGACCGCCGGCTTCGACGCCCAGGCGAAGGAATTGTTTTCGCAGGCGCCGCAGGGAGTAGTCCGGGTCGACGGGAATCCCGATGCCGTGCTGAAAAACGCGGCCAAGCAGGTGCGTGCCACCTATTCATACCCGTTCATATCGCATGTCCCGATGGAGCCGCAGAATTGTGTCGCCTCTTATCGGGATGGGAAAGTCGAAATCTGGGCTCCGACGCAAAATCCCGGCCCGGGTCGAGCCGGTGTGGCCAAACTCCTCGGCATCGACCCCGAGAACATCACCATTCACCTGATTCGATGCGGCGGCGGTTTCGGACGGCGACTCGCCAACGACTACATGATCGAAGCGGCGGCAATCTCGAAGCAGATCAACGGCCCGATCAAAGTCCTGTGGACCCGTGAAGACGAGATCCAGCATGACTTTTACCGGCCAGGTGGCTATCACGACTTGACCGCGGGACTCAGCCGGGACGGCAGACTCGAGGCGTGGAACAACCATTTCGCGGGGTTCGCGCGCAACGAATATTTCGCGGGTTCAGCGGTCCCGAATCGGAACTCCTTCCCCGCGGGATTCGTCAAGGATTATGCGCTGCGCACCTCGCGAATTCCGTTCAATGTCCCCGTGGGTCCGTTGCGCGCACCGGGCGACAACGCGCATGCCTGGGTATTCCAATCCTTCTTGGACGAAGTCGCGCACGCTGCGGGCCGCGATCCCATCGACTTTCAACTGGGGCTGCTGCGCAATCCCAATCCGGGCGAGGGCGAGGGCAACCCTCCCGGGCGCTTTGGACCCAGTTTCATGGCCGCGCGCATGATCGCCGTCATCGAACGCACCCGTGATGTGTCGAAATGGGCGTCCCGCCGCCATTTGCCGGCGCACACGGGAATGGGATTCGCGTGCTATTGGAGTCACGTGGGCTATGTCGCCCAGATCCATCAGGTCGCCGTCGGTGCGGACGGCACGGTCACGCCGCAACACATTTGGGCGACGGTGGACGTCGGCAGGCACATCGTCAATCCGACCAATGCCGAGCATCAGATCGTCGGATCCATTGTCGACGGCATGTCCGCCGCATTCGGGCAGCAGATCACCTTTGAACACGGCCGGGTCCAGCAGAGCAATTATCACGACTATGCGCTGCTGCGAAACCGCAAGATCCCGCCGATGCACATTGAGTTCATCAAGACGGAATTTTCGCCCACCGGCCTCGGCGAACCCGCCTACCCGTCCACGCTTCCCGCGCTCTGCAACGCCATTTTTGCGGCGTCCGGGCGCCGCGTGCGCAAACTGCCGCTGAGCGCTTACCGGTTGACGATCTAGCGCGGTCGGAACGGCAACTTTTGCCGCCAGGCCGCGCCCGAGGTTCTAACCGGCAGCCGGGAGCTTGCGCAGAAACTCTTGATGATCGAATGCGAAATCACGAAAACCTCGGGGCTTCGTGCCGGTCAGACGCTCGACGTCGTCGGAGAAGACGTCGAACCAGCCGCCGGCAATCCCCACCTGCATCGAGACCATGTCGTCGCTCGACCAGGGAATGCCCCCGACGCTTTGATCGGCCACGGCGGCGCGCGGTATTCCCATCGCGTCGAATTCTGCATAGGCCTGTTCAGGAGTGCAATCCACCCACTCGATGGATTTTCCGGCACATTCGGCCAGTATCCTGCAGACCTCGCGATAGGTCAGCGCCTCGGGACCCGTGATGTTGAATGTTTGATCCTCGGTGCCTGTTGCCAGCATGGCGGCCGCAGCCGCGCGGATGCAGTCGGCGCGCGCGATCAACGGCATCCGGCCCTCGCCGGTCGCGGCCTGCCATCGGCCCTTGGCCAACGCCGCCGGTGCCGCGGCTTCGATCATCGCATCGGCGTACTGTGCATTGCGCAGCGCTGTCCATACGAGTCCCGATTCTCGCAATACAGTCTCCGTGCCGCGGTGATCGACCACGGCGAGCGACGGATTGCCCGGCTCCTTGCCGAGGAATGAGGTATAGAAAATGTGCTCGATGCCCGCGGCGGCTGCCGCGCGGACCGCGCGCGTATGCTGCGGGATGCGAAAGCCGACCTGGACGGCGCTGATGAGAAGCAACTTCCCGCCGCCGGCGAATGCCTTCACCAGGGCGTCGGGGTCGTCGAAATCCCCGTAACGCACGCTGACGCCCTGAGCGGCTCGGGCGGCGAGTTGCTCCGGACGCCGCGTGACGAGGATCAGATCCGCCGGCGCAACGCCATGCTCGAGCAGGTACTCCGTGACGCCGCGGCCGAACGGTCCCGCAGCTCCGGTGACGGCGAGCTTCATTTCGTGTCCTCGTCGCCGGCCGTGTCGGAACGCGAAGCGGGAATCGGCAGGTCGCGTCCGGTGATGGGATGTTTGAAATGCCAGGGATTGAACTGGCGGCCCAGCGCCGCGTCGATGGGCGGGCTGGGCTTGTCCGGCGGCAGATCGGTACTCGGCGGGGCCGTCGGAAAGCTGATGCGCTCGCGCTGGAGTGCAGCGTAATAGGTCATCGTCACGGTGAGTCCCTGGATCTTCCAGCGGCCGTTCTCGCGCACGTAGGTGTTCTCATAGATGCCGTCGGCGAACAGAAACGTGGGGGTCGTGGGCGGCGAGTTGCCCTGCACTTCGGCGCGCCCCCGGGCGTGCGCCCGCTGACGGCCGGGATCGACGCTGATCAGGAGCTGTTGCTGCACGTGATTGATCACTTCGTCCTTCAGAAGACCCCAGCGGCCGTTCCCGAGCACCTGCAGCAGGAACGCATGAATGTGCTCCTTGCCTTCGTAGCGGCCGCGGCCACCGATTTCCATCCACGGCTTCCGGTCGGCGAAGAGTTCGACCATTTCGCCGAACATTCGGTTGTCCATGAAAAAGCCGTAGCAATATTGTAGCCGCTGGATTTCATCCTTGTCCTTGAGGACACCCAATTCCTCCTCGAGCTCATTGATGCGCGCGGTTTGGGCCTCGAGCAGTGTGCGCAGCGCGGCCAGTTCGGTGTCGACGTTCATGGAACTCCTGGGCGTTGGGTGGGAGGGGCGATTGCAACGTACAGCACGTCGGCATCGTCGGTCATCAACGGAACGATCACGGGATTCAAACGGGTGCGTGGCAGGGAACGTATCGTCGAATGAGTCTCGAAGCGCAGCATCTCGTGCAGCACGACCGCGCTGGCGGGGGCTAGCACGGCAACGAATCGCGTAAAGGCGGGCTGGCCAATCAGCCGCGGATCGAGCACGTTGTGACGGGCGATGAAGGGCGAATTCGAGTAGGGTGGATCGATGACGAACGCATTGCAGTCGAGCAGGCTAACGCGTATTCCGACCGGCGGGACGGGGGGGCGCGCGGAATTCCCGGCGGCCGTTACCCCGCCCAGCGCGCCGCAACCGGCGCAAATTAGCAGTTTCCGCCGCGTCATCATTGCCGTTCCCGAGACGGCTTCGACGCGGCGATCCAGCGCGCGAGGTCCTCCAGCTCGGAGTCGGAGATTTCGCTCGCGTGGAACGGCGGCATGCCGGGTGCTCCGGTCCGGACGACGTGAGTCGTGAGTTCAACGGCCGCATGGCGGCCGAGCAGCGCTGGTGCAAATGGTTCGCGGTCGTGACAATAGCCGCAGGCCGAGCGCCAGAAAAACGCCGGGGGCTGCGCTGCATCGACGCGAGACGAGGGACCCGGGGGTACGGTCCGGGCGGCATCAGCCATGCCGAGCAATGCCGCCAGGATCACGATGAGGCGCATTTTCACCATATCCCCGATTTGCCTGGCGCGAGTATGCCCTTCGGATCGAGGGCTCTTTTCAACCGGTGGTTGACGTCCTCACGAGCCGTGCCCTGCAGCGCCGCCACCCGGTCCATGAAGCCGATGCCGGTTCGATAGAAGCCGTAGCCCGCGCGTCCGAAGGCGTCGATGAGTTCATTGAAGCAGACGCGGACTTGATCGATCCGTCCCGGGGTTCGACGGTCGTAGATCAGGGGTATCACGTTGAGGACTTCGCGCGTGCCGAACTGGGATCCGGTCATGAAGTCCAGATCGTATTTCGACAGGATTGATTCCGCGAGATCGAATTGGCGTTTGACGTCGCGGCCGCGGGCGGGAGCGACGGGCGCAAACCATGCAAGCCCGTTGCCGCCCACCCAATTGAAGAGCGCAAACGACTTCAGTGTCAGCTCGTTGATCTGGGTGCCGTCCCTGACATCCGGAATGAGCGTCGCGCCGCTGTCTTCGAGGCGCCGCTGGGCGGCGAGCCAGTCGGACTCGACGCGGTCCGGCCGGCCGTATAGCGAAAACACATAATTCCAAGCGCCCAGACCCACGGCGCGCATTTCCGTCAACGCGAGGTCGGGAGGCAGTGCGCCGGATCCTGCGAACACCGCGGACCGGCGTTTCGCGGCGGCGAGAAAAATGGTCGCATTGCCGAGCACGCCTTCATTGGCGATGGTTCCGTCGACGCGTAATGAACGGATCACGTCGACCAGCTTCACGATGTCGTCCCGGTTGGGCCAATGCGCGAGCACCGTCTTGTGCGCCGGCGGCGCCGGCATGAGCCATAGCCCCATCTTGGTGACGATGCCGAAATTCGATTGCGTAAAAATCCCGTCGAGGGATGGCCCGATGCCGTGACGATTGGCCTGCCAGCTGGTCGTGTTCGAGATCCCGCCGAGCCCCGTGCGGAACAAGGTTCCGTCGGCGAGCAAGATTTCGTATCCGCAGCTGTTGGCAAAATGATCCCCGTACGGGGTCATGCCGTGACCTCTCTCCAACGTATTGCCCATCGGCGAGACGAGCGGCCCGGGGCCCGGAAAATCGATCCAGAAATCGTGTCCGCCGGCCTCGAGGAAATCGTGAAGCGCCTGGTAGGTTACCCCCGGTTCGACCACCACGGTACCGAGTTCGGGATCGAAGTCGGTGATCCGATTCATACGTCGCATGTCGAGCACGACGGTGCCGCGCACGGCCACCGCCGACGAACCATAGCCCATGTTGCGGCCGGTGGATGTCGGCCAAAGGGGAACCGAATGTGCCTGTGCGGCGGCAACCACGGCTCTGACTTCGTCCAAAGATTGCGGGCAGACGGCGGCCGACGGCATGTGCACGTCATCCTCGAAGGGCACCATCACGCGGCCGTAGGGATGGACGTCCTCATCGTGGATTTTGACCCATGCCGCACCGACGGCGGCGGCTGATTCCGCGAGAAACGCGTCGAACGCCGGCGCAGTGACGTTGGGTGGCCGTATCACGGGGTGGATTCTAGTGATCGCCGGACATTGCGCAAGACGATAAGGCGGTCCCTATCGTGGGATAGGGCTCGCCCTGCTTCTCCTGCAGGGGTCCCCGGCCGATAGACTCCCGACGTGTCGACCTATGATGTCATCGTCGTCGGAGCAGGCTCGGCCGGGTGCGTGATTGCCAGCCGCCTCTGCGCCGATCCGTCGGTGCGAGTTTTGCTGATCGAGGCGGGCGCCCGATACCGGCATCGGCATCCGTTGGTCAGGGCGCCCCTCGGCTGGCACCCGGTGTCTGATTCCCGGCGCTTCGGCTGGGGATTCGCCACCGAGCCGGAGCCGGCCACCGGCAATCGTGTGCTGCCCCAACCGCGAGGCAAGCTGCTCGGGGGCACTTCATCGATCAACGGGATGATGTATTCGCGCGGCAATCGCGGTGACTACGATGGTTGGGCTCGGTCAGGCCTTTCGGGATGGAGCTACGACTCGGTTTTGCCATACTTTCGCCGCTCCGAGTCCAGCTGGCGCGGCGAGACTACCTATCACGGGGCCGCCGGTCCCATGCGGGTCTCCGCCAATCCCAAGGAGCCCGGCATCTATCCCGTCATGATCGAGACGGCCCGGCAACTGGGTCATTCGGAGGTGGATGACTTTCACGGGCCGACGCAGGAGGGATTTGGGATGCCCGACTTCACGACGCGCGGCGGTCGCCGCGAGAGTGCGGCGACCGCTTTCCTGATCCCCGCACTCCATCGTCCCAATCTCACCCTCGCGACGCACGCACAGGTGGTACGGGTCCGTCTCGAGGGCGCCACCGCCACCGGAGTCGACTATGTCCAGCACGGACGTCTGACGTCTGCGGCGGCGGGCGAGGTGATCCTCAGCGGCGGTGCGTTTGGCTCGCCGCAGATGCTGCTGCTCTCCGGAATCGGGCAGCCCGACGAGTTGGGCGCAGCCGGGGTGACGGTCCGGCACGAACTGCCCGCGGTGGGACGCAATCTCCAGGATCACCCGCTGGTGCCGGCGGTGTTTCAGGGGTCACGGGCGTTCAACTTCGAGAAGCTTCTGAGGCTGGACCGGTTGACCGGGTCGGCGCTGCGATGGCTCGCCACGGGCGGCGGCCCGGTCGGCGAAGCGCCGGTCTCCGTCCAGGGATTCGTGCAGCTGCGTCAGGAGACCGGGTTTCCCGACACTCAGTTCCAGGTGAGCCATGTATCGTTCATGGCAAGGCCGTGGTTTCCCGGCTGGCGTGCGGGTGCGGGGCATCAATTCACGGCGGCGGCCATGCAACTGCGGCCTCGCGGACGGGGCAGCGTGACGCTGCGCTCGTCAGATCCCTTCGCAGCACCGTGCATCCGGCTGGGGCTGATGCAGGAGGAGGCCGACAGACGGGCCGCCCGGGAGATGTTCTCGTTCATGCGGCAATTCTTCGCGACGCCGCCCGCATCGGAGCTGATCGCCCAGGAATTGTTTCCGGGCGATGGGGTGAACTCGCCTGCGGAGATCGACGCGTTTCTCCGCGGTACCATTCAGACCGGGATGCATCCCACCAGCAGTTGCGCCATGGGGGTCGATCCAGCCACGTCGGTGGTCGACGCCGGTTTGAGGGTGCATGGGTTGAGAGGCCTGCGGGTGGCCGACGCCTCGGTCATGCCCCGCATCGTCAGCGGCAACACGCACGCACCGGCCGTCATGATTGGGGAAAAGGCGGCCGACCTGGCGCTTGGTCTGGCCTAGGGCTGCTGCGCCAACGATTTTCCCAGGGCCTCGCGCAGCGCGACCAACAGGCTGTCGTGGTTCGCGGAATGGCGCATCACCTGGCGCACCTGCAGCGCGGGTAGCGGATGCTCCAGGGGCAACTGGAACAGTCCGTCGGCGGGTGATTCCTGCGACGCGGACATAAACATGCAGACGAAACCGAGGTTGCGATGCACGGACGAGAGAATCAACCCGTATTCGTCCGTCTCGAGCGCGATGGGACTGCCGCCGGCTCCGGCCTGTTCCAGCGCCCGGTCCACCAACGTGCGCAAGACGTTGCCGCCCGTCAGGTGTACCGCAGGCGTTGCCCGGATGTCCGCCGTGGTGACCACGGGCTTGAGCGTCAAAGGATGTGTCGGGCTCACGAAAATGGCGAGTGGTTCGACCCGGACCAGGACGCTGTCGGGAATCCGTTGCCCGTCGAAGGCGAAGAAATAGGCAAGATCAAGATCGCGCTGGTTGACCCGGGACGCCAGGGCGTCGGCCGATGCGGGCGTCAGGTCGAGCCGGATCTCGATGTCGGGATGCTGGTGTTTAAACTCGCCCAGCGCCGCGCCGACATGGCGCATGACGAACGGATGGATTGCGATTGCCATGTTGCGAGTGACGCCCGCCCGGCCGCCGCCAACGTCCCACATCAAGTCCTTGAGGTCGGCGAGTATCGCGACGACGCGTCGATGTGCGCGTTCGCCCTCCGCCGTGAGCGTCGAAGCGCTCCCGGAGTGCCGGGCGAACAGCGACGCCCCGAGGCGGCTTTCCAGTTCGCGCACATGCTCACTGATCGACACCTGGGATACGCCGATGCGCTCGGCGCAGCGCCGGAAGCTGCCGTGCTCGACCACCTGCGCAAAGATCTCGAGTTGGCGGAGGGTGATGCCTGACATGGAATATCCAGACGATAAGGCTTGTCCTATCGCCAGCTAGGGAGAACCCGTCTTCCGCGGGCGCCCGGGAATGCAGTATAACAAACCTGGTATGCACCCCCCCACTCACCTCGATCGCCTCTTCGTCGGCGGATCCTGGCTGCCCCCCCGTCTGGGCGGCCGGATAAAGCTCGTCTCCCCGCATGACGAGACGTTGCTCACCACCGTCGCCGAGGGTACGGCCGAGGACGTCGATCGCGCCGTCGCCGCGGCTCGTGCGGCGTTTGACGCGGGTCCCTGGCCGCGCCTCGCACCCGTCGAGCGGGCCGATTACATTCGCAGGCTGGCCCGGGAACTCGAACCGCGTATACCCGAACTCGCGCGGGCGTGGGTCGACCAGGTGGGAGCCTTGCAGTCCATAGCCCCCGTCGTGATCGGCGCCGGCAATTTCTGGTTCGACTACTTTGCGAACCAGATCGGAACCTATCCGTTCGAGGAGCGACGCGCGCCCTTCGACGGTCACGGCGAGGCTTGGGTGGTTCGCGAGCCTGTGGGAGTGGTGGCAGCCATCGCACCGTGGAACAACCCCTTCGGCATCATGACCGGGAAATTGGCCCCCGCGTTGCTGGCGGGGTGCACGGTCGTCATGAAACCGGCGCCGGAAAGTCCGCTGGAAACGTACATCATTGCCGAGGCGGCGGAAGCGGTTGGATTTCCGCCCGGCGTCATCAATCTGTTGACCACTCACCGGGAGGCAGCCGACCACCTCGCCAGTCATCCGGGCATCGACAAAGTTAGCTTTACCGGCTCGGTGACGGCCGGACGTCGGATCGCCTCGGTGTGCGGAGACCGCCTGGCCCGATGCACGTTGGAGCTCGGCGGCAAGTCGGCAGCCATTCTCCTCGACGACTGCGATATCGACGCCGCGGCGAAGACGCTGGCCGCCACCATCTGCATGTCCGCAGGCCAGGTGTGCGCCACGCTCAGCCGCGCCATCGTCTCCGAGCGGCGCCACGATGAACTCATCGAGGCGCTGACCGCCGCCCTCGCGGCAATCCGCGTCGGCGATCCTCACGATCCCGCCACGCAGATGGGCCCCCTGTCCATGGAGCGTCAGCGGGCGCGGGTGGAGCGCTACATCGAGGCCGGCAGGCAGGAGGGCGCCGTGCTCGTCGCCGGTGGCAGCCGGCCCGCCCATCTCTCCCGAGGCTATTACATCGAGCCCACGCTGTTCACCCGGGTGGATTCCCGCATGCGCATCGCACGGGAGGAGATATTCGGGCCGGTGCTCTGCGTCCTGACCGCGCGCGACGAAGAGGATGCCGCTCGAATCGCCAATGATTCCGAATTCGGCCTGTACGGCGCGGTGTTCTCCGCCGACGCGACAGCTGCGTACCGCATCGCCCGCCAGTTGCGGGTGGGAACCGTGTCGCACAACATCTTCAGATTCGATCCCTCGCTGCCGTTCGGCGGATTCAAGCATTCGGGAATCGGGCGGGAAGGCGGATCGGAAGGACTGTCCTCGTTCACCGAACTCAAGTCCGTTTTGCTGGACGGGTGCCGAGAATAGAAGCGCCTGCCGCTTGCGGTTACGGCTCCGCACCGGATCGCTGCTGAGCTTCGGGCTGGTTTTGGGGATGGATGAACCGCCACGGGTCGGTTTCTGAACCCGTCGCGATCTTGATCTCCACCACCCATGGGACTTCCGCGTCGATGGCCCGCCGCAATGTCGTTCGAAACTCCCCGGCCGTCGAAACGCTCGCGCTGCGGACGCCGAAAGCGTCGGCCAGCCGACAAAAATCGGGATTCTCCAATCGCGCGCCGACGATTCGCCCACCAAAGCTATTGTGCTGATCCCGAAGGACGTTCCCATAGGCGTTGTTGTTGAACACGAGCGCGACCACCGCAATCCCATGCTGTGCGGCAGTGGCCAACTCCTGAACGGCGAACATGAAGCCGCCGTCACCGCAGATGGCGACCACGGGGCGATCGGGAAACGCCACCTTGGCGCCCAGTGCCGTCGGAAAGCCCGATCCCAGGTTTCCTTGATAGCCCGAACTCAGGAACGTGCGGGGCTCGTAAACCGGAAATCCGTACCAGGACGTGAATCCAACTTGTGACAGCTCGTCGGTGACGATGGCGTTGGCTGGCAGTACCTCTCTGAGCACGTCCAGGTAAGCCATCTGCGGCTGGATGTCGCGTATTTGTTCGGAGACGACCACCCGCGCCTGTCGAATGGCGGGCAGTCGGTCATTGCAATGAGTCGTCGATCGACCCAGCTCTGCGAGCAAGGCTATTGTCGCCTCCCTCGCGTCGGCGAGTACGGCGACGTCGGCAAGGGATCGCCGCATCTCCACAGGATCGATATCGATGCGTACGATTGTCGGGCCCTTGCGTCGCGGAGGCCAGCGCCATCGAGGTATTTCCATTCGCGTGCCGATCCCGATGGCCAGGTCGGTGTCGTGCCACAGCGGATACGCCTCGGCAATCGTCAAGCCCAGTTCGTGTGCGTTGCTGACGATGCCGCGGCCGCTGCGAAATGCGACCACGGGCGCGGAGATGCGCTCGGCCAGCTTCTGTATCTCGTTTCGGGCATCGATGGCACCGCTGCCGACGAAGATCATAGGTGCCCGAGCGGCACTGATCAGGCGTGCGGCGGCTGCTATGGTTTGCGCGTCCACGGCGGGAGGCGGGTCCGGGGGCAGCACCGTCACCGGTCCAATCTCGCCCGCGGTGGTGAATACGTCCCACGGCATTTCCAACGCCGCGGGGCCACGCCGCCCCGATTGCATCGTCTGAAATGCGCGCGCCACCGCCTGGGCGGCAACACCGCCATGTTCGACCCGTTCTGCATGTTTGAAAATCGTTTTCAGCGTGGCCAGTTGATCCGGCATCTCATGCAGGTGGCCCGAACCCGCGCCCAGGAAGGCGCGCGGTACCTGACCCGTCAGACACAGGACAGCCTCATTGCATCCGAAGGCGGTCAGCGAGGCGGCACTCGCGTTCAAGATGCCGGGTCCCGGGACCACGGCAAAGGCGGCCGCCTTGCCGGTGGCACGGGCGTAACCGAAGGCCATGTATCCGCAGCCTTGTTCATGGCGCGCACCGATGACTCTGACTCGGGCCCGATGCAACGCATCGAACAGGCCGTAGATTTGAGCACCCGGAAGTCCAAATACGGTATCGATTCCGTGGGCCTGCAAGCCTGCGACAAGCGCCTCTCCACCGGTACCCATGGTCATGGATGTGTCCCTCGCGTCTGCAACCCGTAAATATAATTGGCTTCGCTGACCAGAAAGGAGCGGATGTGTTCGGCATCGTCGGCCGAAATGCCCTCGCCGAAGCGGGGCATGCCCTTGCCGAGCAAAATACCGTCTTGAATCACGCTGCGAAAGGCCTCGCCGCTTTGAATGTAGGGTGAGCGTCGCAGGTCGGGGGTCACGAAGCCGCTGATCGCGCCGAAGCCATGACAGCCGGAACAATACGCGCCGTACTTCTCGGCGCCTGCGGCAATCGTCGATGGCGCTCCGAACGCCGCGGGCGGGGCGGGGACCGGATCGGGAGTGGTGTCGATGCGAGGATAATCGGCCGTCCCGTTCAGCTTGAATACGACGACCCGGCCCGTGGGCGTGTTCTTGCGCGGAGGCACGCCGAGCGCGCCGGCGAGAAAAGTCGAGCCGCCGTTGCCGATGGCGATGGCGATGTATTGTTCGCCGTCGATGGCATAGCTTGCCGGGCCGCCCTGGGCGGTGGCCTGGACATCGAAGGACCAGAGCGTCGCGCCGCTCGATGCGTCGTAGGCCACGAATTCTCCGGCGGACGTGCCTTGAAACACCAGATTGCCGCCCGTCGTGAGCACGCCGCCGTTGCCGGCAAAATCAAAGGGCACGCGCCAGCGTTCCTGTTGGGTCACCGGATCCCAGGCGACGAGCCGTGCCGCCATGCGTTTTGGAATCGATTCGCGCAGCGTCGGGTTCTGGGGAATGGCACCGGCTCCCGCGAGTCCGCTCGCGCGCAGGTAGGGCCCCGGCACATAGGCGGCATCCGTCCTGAACGTGCTTGCAAAGTCCTGCACCGGAAGGTACATGAGGCCGGTGTTGGGATTGAAGGCCATCGGCTGCCAGCCGTGTGCGCCGGGTCCCACCGGATGCACCACCGCCGTCGTGCCATCGGGAAAACGCGCCTCGGGATTTTCGAGCGGCCGGCCGGTGTTCAGGTCGATCCCATACGCCCAGGAGATCGGCTGGCCTTTGGGCGTGTCCGCGGTTTTCGCCACGGGCACTAGGTTCCGGGCGGACAACAGGCGACCGGTGTCGCGATCGATCACGTAGAAGAAGCCGTTTTTCGGCGCCTGCATCAGGACGTGCCGCGGCTTCCCGGCGAGGTCGAGCGTGGCGAGCACCAGAGACTGGGTCGCGCCGGTGTCCCAGGTGTCTCCCGGCGTTACCTGGTAATGCCAGAGATACCGCCCGCTGCGGCGGTCCACCGCGACGATCGATGCGAGGAAGAGGTTGTCGCCGCCGGCCGGCGAGCGAATCTGCCGGTTCCATGGCGCCCCGTTGTCGACGCCGAAATAGATGCGATCGAGTTCGGCGTCGTAGGTGATCGAATCCCAGACCGAACCGCCGCCGCCCTGTTTCCACCATTGTCCCGTCCAGGTTTTCGCCATGCGCTCGAGGACGCCGTCCGACGCCGCGTGGTCGCGGCCCTTGGCGGGATCCCCAGGGACGGTATAGAAGCGCCAGGCGGGGTGGCCGGTGCGCACGTCGTACGCGCCCACGTAACCGCGGGTGCCGAGATCGCCGCCGCTGTTGCCGATGAGGACGAGGTTGCGCGCGATACACGGCGCTCCGGTCACGACGTAGTTCGAGTTTTCGGGCACGGAGGGGGTTTCCCAAAGCTTCCGGCCGGTCTTCGCCTCCAGCGCGATGAGACGTCCATCGAGCGCTGCCACGAAGATGCGTCCGTCGGCATAGGCGACGCCGCGATTCACGACGTCGCAACAGCTGCGGGCGCCGACCGCTCGATCGACCACCGGGTCGAACACCCAGCGTTCAGCGCCGGTCTTTGCGTCGAGCGCGTAGACGATGCTCCAGGCCGAGGTGACGTAGACCAATCCGTCGACCATCAGCGGTGTCGCCTCGACGCCGCGGCTTTCGCGAAGCGCGTAGCTCCACGCAACACCGAGTGTCGACACGTTTCCGGCGTTGATCTGATTCAAAGGACTGAAGCGCTGCGCGGATGAATCCCGTCCGTACGCGGTCCACTGGCCGGGTGGAACCGTGCCGCCCGCCCCAGAGGAGACTCCGATCAGGAGCGTAGGGATCAGCGTTGCCAAGCACGCCAGCCTAAGCCACGGCATTCTCCTGTGAGCCTCCCGAATCGAGCCCTGACGCGAAATGTGCATGCCGCCCCGATGCCAAGTTGCCTAGCAGTGCTAGGTTATATAGTCTAGCACCGCTAGGGTGGCAATTATTTGAAGGATGGTCATGGCGACAGTCGCTGACCGAATCGTGGACGCTGCGCTGGAACTCCTTCATAAAGAAGGGCTTGACAGGTTGTCGACGCGTCGCCTGGCGAAGGAATTGAACATCCAAGGGCCGTCGTTGTATCACCACTTCCGCAACAAGGCTGAGCTCCTCGGCTACATGGCCGCGAGCATGGTGCAACGGACGCTCCTGCGGCTGGATCAAAACGTGCCGTGGGATCGTTGGCTCTGGACTTTGGCGCATGCGACCCGGGACATGGTTCTCGAATGCCGGGATGGGGCCCGGCTGCTCGCCAGTTCTTATCCCAACGAGGACATGCAGCACCAACTCGTTCCGGGCATCGCCCAACCGCTGATAAAGGCAGGTTTTACGCCGCGGATTGCGAATGAATGCACCCTCTTCGTCGCGAGTTACGTCATCGGTTGGACGACCAACGAGCAAAACGAACGCTTGCGGGGATTAATGGGCACCGTGCTTGAGATTCCGGCCGCCTTCTCGCACGGAGTCGAAGTGCTGGTCCGCGGCATTTCCGACTTGTACGGCAACCCGCTGTCGACCGACTTTCCGGTCTGGAACGATCTTCCGGCTGCGTCGCCGGCACACAACTAGCTGGCGGCATTAGGGCACCCATTGAAGATCAGAAAAATAGGCGAAGTTCGCTGCCAGGTCGGCGAGGGCCCGCTCTGGGACGACAAGGCGGGACGGCTGTACTTCGTCGACATTGTGGGCCGACCGCCGTGTCGATGAACCGGACGACGCCCGGTCAGTGCACTCAACAACTCCACGAGGCCACTCATGAAACTCAGACGTACCACCCTCTTCATACCGGGGACCATGGCCGAAGGGCAGGTCCGCGAGATCATCGCCACCTGCAACGCCGACCTCATCTGCCTCGATCTCGAGGACACGGTCATCCCCGCGCGTAAGGCGGAGGCGCGCGGATTGATCGTGCGCTTGTTGAACGAGGACATTTGGGGCCGGTCGTCGCGCGCGGTGCGCATCAACGCCATGTCCTCCGAGCATGCCGCCCTCGACGTGGACGCCGTGGTCGGCGGTGCCGGCAATCGGGTGGGCACGCTCTTGCTCTCCAAGCCCGAGTCGGCGGAGGAAATCGTCCGACTGGACGCACACATCGCCCGCCTGCGCGCCAGTCACGGGGTCCATCAGCCCATTGGCTATCTGGTCGGCATCGAGTCCGCCCGCGCGCTCACCGACATCGACAAGATCGCGTCGTGCTCCCCCAACGTCGAAGCATTGGGGTTTGCGATCGGTGACTTGAGCGCGTCGCTCGGTGTGCACATCTCCGCCTACCTTCAGGACCGGTCGCTGTATCCCGGCGACCTGTTCCACTTCCACCGGGCGCGCATCATCCTGTCGGCGCGGACCCATGGTCTGTGGGCGATGGATGCGCCCTGGCCGATCGTGAACGACCACGCAACCCTGGCGGAGGACGCCCGCTGGGGATCCATGATGGGCTTCGACGGCAAGCTGGTGCTCGTACCGGCGCAGGTGCGCGTGGTGCACGAAGCGTACCGGCCGACGGCCGGCGAACTCGCCTATGCCAGGAACGTCATCGACAAGATGGATCGTATGATGAAGAGCGGCGAGGGATCCGGCGTGGTGGACGGACAATTCCTCGACCCGGTGGTCCTCGCGCCGGCGCGCGCCACGATTGCCCGGGCGGAGGCGCCGCTGTGAGCCGGCAGGTCCGCGCAGGATGAAGCCCGGAGGCTGGCCGTCGATCGTGAGTACGTAAGCATTCGGCGTCCTCGGGGTCGTCGCCGTGGCGGCCAGCGAGGCCGTGTTGACGATCGCGGTGCCGCCGGCGCGGAGCATGGCGGGCACCTCCGCGAGCACGCTGTTGAAGATGCCGGTGACGTTGATGCGCAGCACCCGCTCGAATTCCTCGAGGTCATAGTCGCGGACGTCGTCGACGATGCGGGAGGGCAGGCCCGCGTTGTTGAAGGCGACGTGCAATCCGCCGAACTCCCGCACCGCGACTTCGACCATTCCTCGGCAGCCCTCCGCATCGCCTACGTCCGCTTGCGTCCCGTGGGCCTGACCGCCGCATCCCCGACCCGGACCATGAGCTTGCCGTCGTTCGCGCCGGCAAACAGCATTTTCAGGGCGACGGGCGCGTTCTCCAGCCCCTCCACAACGTGCGCACGGCTGCGCAGCTTTCCCTCGGCGTACAGCCGATGCAGGATGGCATCGAATTCACCCATCCGATCCTGGAATTGCGGTACGACGAAGCCTTCGATTCTCCCGCGGCGGAACAGCAGCTGGGGCAGGTTTTTGCATCCATAGGCGCCAGCCTCGTCGGGCAGGTCGTATTGCGACATGGCGCCGCAAATGACTATCCGGCATCCGATCGCCATGTGAGCCAATACCGCATCGAGCGTCGGTCCGCCGGCGTTGTCGAAAAACACATCCACCCCTTCTGGAAAGAGACGGCCGATCTCCAGGCCGACGTCTTGCGTCTTGTAGTCGATCGCAGAATCCAGATGGAGTTCGTTCAACAGGACTTCGCACTTCTTCTTCCCACCCGCGATTCCGACCACGCGATTGCCACGCGCCTTGGCAATTTGCGCGGCCAAGGCGTCGGTCGCGCCGGCCGCACCGGAAATCAGCACCGCATCGCCGGGTTTGAGCCGGCCGATCTCGAGAAGTCCGATGGCAGCAGCCCGCCCGACGTGGGAGAAAATCGACAGATAACTCTCGAGCGGCTCGCCCGCCTGCGGGATCACCCGCTCGAGGTAATCCTGGCTCGCGACGGAATAGTCCGCCCACCCCCACATGCCCGTCACGAGATCTCCGACGACAAAGCGTGGACTGCGCGTGGCCACGACTTCGCCTATTGCGACGCCCAGCATGACGTCGCCGATCTTGATCGGGAGATACTGGGCGTGGGGCTCCAGTTTGAGCCAGTTGCGGCTGGTGGGATCGAGCGACAGGAAGGCCGTTTTGACGAGCACGTGATCCGGACCCGGTTCGGGCACCGGCCGTTCTTCCCACGACAGGCAGTCGGGTGAATAGACCCCGCGAGATGCCTTGGCGACGACCCAACCGTGACTCTTGATCATTATTTGCCCGGCGCGGCCTCGCTGTTGCGCGCCTCCGTGAGGTACGGGAAGCGCTCCACCGTGGCGCGCACCTCCTTGATGCGGCGCCCGTGGTCTCCCCACTGCACGATGACTTCCGTCCCGATCCTGCTGTGCTCGAGATCGATACAGGCCATCGACAACACGTCACGATAGAAGTAGCTGTAGATGGTGCCGGACGAAATTCCGACCGGCGCGCCGTCCTTGAGGATATGGTCGGCGTGCCCCAGCATGCCGTGCGTCCAGGGCGGTGTCGTGGGCAAGTCCAGGGTCCGATATTCCTCGCCGGGCTGGAACAGGGACCGGTAAATGTCGAGCACGTCGTCGGCATTCCAGCGCAGCGTGGCCACGGTCCGCCGGGGGTTGGCGAGTTCCGCTTCGAGCGCCTTGCGGCCGGTGAATTCGTGGTTCAGCCGGACCGTGCTGCTCCAGCCCACCTCGGTCGGCGTGCGATAGCGGGCGCGCATGTCCCGGGGGTCGACGCTGCCGGTGATCTGGATGGGCGGGTAGTTTCCCGCCATGAATTCCATGAAGCCCGGCTCCTCCGGCATGGCGCCCAGAAAGGTCCAGAAGGACTGCGGAAATCCGCCTTCCACGTGGTTCACGAGGTAGGTGCGCCAGCCCAGCCGCTCGATGCCCAGCCCCTTGCCGGCCTTGAACACGGCATCGTAGACCGCCGCGCCGTCCTCGATCGGTCCGCGGACTTCGTAGGCCAGGTTGCCGGACATGCCGATGCGACCAATCTCAACGTCCTTGCCTGCGATCGTGGCCGTCCGGAATCGCAGGAAGGCGACGTCCGCAAGGCTCTCGTCGCACGCCCGCTCGAGGGTCTCGAGGGAAGTGGGTCCGGCGACCTGGAACAAGTAGCACCGGGGCAGGCTGAACTCGACCCGCAACTTGGCATTGACCGCCTTGAATACGGGCCAGGGGCCGCCGGCGAAGAATCGCAGATCCTCCTCGTCATTGCGCTGCAGAATGCCGTGCGAGGCGATCAGTCCGTCCTCCCGGCACATGACGGCATGCTTCATGGTACCGATCGAGAATTTCTCGAAGTTGTTGACGCAGATCGACTCGAAGAACTTCAGGACGTCGGGACCCGTGAAGTTCATCTGGTTGTCGGAGAGCCCGGCATGGATGTAGCAGCCTTGCTTCCAGGACATGCTCTCGGCTTTCCAGCCGGAGAACTCCCATGCCCATAGCCGGTTCATCAACACCATGTAGGTGGACGGCTCGTCGTAATAGGGCAGGCCACGGAGGTCCGGGAGCTGGGGCATGGACATATCGGGTTTCCTAAGCGGCTTTCGGGAGCACTGTCAGCCCGCGCGCCGACGTTGGCACCCTACTTTTCGATAGGTCGGTCCTCCCGTGGCGAAGCCTACTCTCACCGGCCAGAGTGACCACGAAAGGAGCGGCGATGCGTTTCACCGACAAGCGGATCGTGATTTGGGGCGGGAACAGCGGCATCGGGCTTGCCGCGGCACTCGAATTCCGTCGGGAGGGCGGGCGCGTGCTGATCATCGGCCGAAATGCCTCGACACTCGCTGCCGCCGTCAAGCAGGTCGGACCGGGGACGGCCGGCATTCGGGCCGACATTTCCGACCTCGATGCGCTGGATGGAGTGTACGAGCAGGTGGAGCGTGAGCTCGGCCGCATCGACGTGCTGTTCGTCAATTCGGGCATCGGCGGCTCGGTCCCTTTTCGCGAGATGACGGTGGCCGACTGGGACGAGATGTTGAGCGTGAATCTGCGCGGTCCGTTTTTTGCGGTGCAGAAGGCTCTGCGGCTGATGCAGCGGGGCGCCTCGATCGTGCTGACCTCCTCGATCGGGCATTTCAAGGGTCTGCCCGGTAATTCGCACTATTGCGCCGCCAAGGCCGGCATCCGCTCACTGGCGCGGAGCATCGGGGTCGAACTGGTTGCCGACGGCATTCGCGTGAACTGCCTGAGCCCCGGGCCCATCGACACGCCGCTGCTCGCCCGCTCTGGCATGGAGGCGTTGCGCGAACCGGTCCGCCAGATGAATCCCATGAAGCGGTGGGGCGAGCCGGCCGAGGCGGCGCGGGCCGTGTTATTCCTGGCCTCGAACGACGCGTCCTTCATCACCGGCGTCGACCTGGTGGTGGACGGCGGGATGTGCAGTTTCTGACCTTCAGACGGCCGGCGCTGCCGCCGGCACGCGGGTCACGCGCCACAGCTGCAACAGCCCGAGCAGCGCCCACCCGCAGATCACGGCGGCCATGGCACGTCCGGAGCGGTCATGGGCGGCGCCGACGATCGCGCTGCCGATCGTGCCGAAGGCGAACATGAGCACGCCCAACAGCGCAGAGGCGGCGCCGGCGTGGGGGCCGGCTGCCATCATGCCGACCGCCATGGCGTTGGGCATGATGAAGCCGATCGTCGCAATGCCGAGCAGCAGGCCGCCGGCGATGCCGTTCACGGCGCCTGCACCGGTGGCTGCGGCCGCCAGCGTGAGCAAGCCCGCCAGGAGCGCTGCCGGCACGGCGGCGGAGAGGATCTGGACGGACGTGAACCAGCGAAGCAGCCAGCCGTTGAGCTGCGAGCACACCGCCATGCTCAGCGCAATCACCGCCATGTAGGCGCCGCAACCCGCCGGCGTCAACCCATAGCGTTCGATGAGGGTCGACGGCGCGCCGGTGTTGTAGGCGAACTGCGCCGCGGCGGCGCAGCTGGCGATGAGCGCGCAGCTGGAGAAGGCGGGATTGCGCAACAGATCTAGGTATGCCTTGAGCACATGGGTAAATTGGGCCCGGGAACGCCTCGCGGGCGGCAGTGTCTCGGGCACTGCGAGCAGGACGAAGACAGTGCTCAAAGCGCCCACGGCCGCCATCAACAGAAACACCGCGCGCCAGCCCTGCGCCGCCAGCAGCTGCCCTCCCACCAGCGGGGCAATGACCGTCATGACGCCGGTGGCCATGACGGCGGTCGAATAGACGCGGGCCACGGCACGGCCCTCGAAGGCATCGGCCACCACGGAGCGCGCCATCACGACCGCGACGCCCAGGCCGAGCGCCTGCGCGAAGCGCGCGGCTGCCAGACCGTTCAGGCTAGTCGACATCGCGCAGGCCACGGCCGCACCGCTGAACAGCGCCAGGCTCGCAATCAGGGGGAGCCTGCGGCCGTAGGCGTCGGCGACGGCGCCCACGAGGAACTGGCCCACGGCCATGCCGAGCAGCACGGCGGTCAGCGTGAGCTCCACGTGCTGTGCGGCCGTGCCGATCGACTGCTGGATCGCCGGCAATGCGGGCAGCGACAGGTCCACGGCGACCGGTCCCAACGCGAACAACAGACAGGTGAGCAGCACCAGCGTGGTGCCGCCCGGGGTTTCCCTCGACTCATTCATGATGATTGCTCCGCGTCGGGCCGTGCATCGGACGATAACACTTGCCTGCGCCCGCGACCTTAAGCCCCCGCGCGTTCCCCCTGTACCTATCGAAAGGAGAGGGTCTCGCGCCGCATCATGCCGGGTGCTTGCGCCTACCGGCCCTGATGAATACACTTGTATTCGTACGGCGCCATCGCGGTGCCCGCAACGGGGGAGTTACGATGACTGCGAGAACGAGCAACGAATACGTGGCTGGCCTGGTCGACGAGCGTGAGGTTTGGCTGAATGGCCGAAAGGTGATTGTGACGGAAGAGCGGGTGCTCCAGGGGTCGCTCAAGGGCATGGCCGGCTATTATGACTGGCAGCACAAGTACGCGGAGGACTGTCTCGTCACCGACGCGGACACCGGTGAAAAGATGAGCGCAAGCCTCATCATCCCGCGTAACCGCGAAGACCTGGCCGCCCGTCATCGCTGCTACGAGCGTCTTGCCCGTTACTCCTACGGCATGCTTGGCCGCACTCCCGATTATTGCAATACGACGCTGTCGGGGCAGGCGGGCCGCCCCGACATCTGGGCGGCGGGCGAGCCGCGCTACCACGAGAACCTCAAGCGCTTCCATCGCGAGGTCATCGAGGGCGATCTGTCGTTGACCCACACCATCATTCACGCCGCCATCGACCGGAGCGCGCCTGAGCTTGCGGGCATGAACGCGGATCTGACGCTGCGCGTCAGCGAGCGCCGCAGCGACCGGATCGTGGTCTCCGGCGCCAAACTGCTGGCCACGCTGGGTCCTTTCGCCGACGAGATCTTCGTGTACCCGGCCGCCCCCATACAGAAGGGCGAGGAGCAATATGCCCTGGCTTTTTCCATCCCGGTGAAGACCAAGGGCGTGATCCAGGTGTGCCGCGATCACTACGGCGTCGACGCGTCGGTCGCCGACCGCCCGTTCTCCTCGCGGTTCGACGAGCAGGATTCCTTCGTCATTTTCGACAACGTCGAGGTGCCGAAGGAGCGGATCTTCGTCGACGGCAATCTCGCGGTCTATAACGCGATCGCGCCGGCGGTGTTTCCGGGCAACGTGCTGCAACAGACCTCGATCCGCGCGTCGGTGAAACTGGAGTTTGCCTACGACCTGTGCGTGCAGATGGCGAAGGCCCAGAACACCGACAAGCGGCCGGACGTTGTCATGCTGCTCGGCGAGATTTACGGCTATCTGCAGATGACGCGCATGGCGATCCACTCGGCGGAAACCCGGGCTTTCGACACGGGGTCCGGCGCGTTCTTCCCGCACCCCGATCTCGCCATCGTCAAGACCTTCATGCCGATGTGGATGCTCCGGGTCAACGACATCATCGACACGCTCGGCACGCACAATCTGCTGGTCACACCGGCCATGAGCACGTTCGACGATCCGCGCATGTGCGGCCTGTTGGAACGCTTCATGCCCGGCGCCAACGGGATGTCGGCGCAGGACCGCGCCCGCATTTTCCGCACGGCCTGGGACTTCTCCGGCTCCGCACTCGGCAGCCGCGTCGAGCTCTACGAGCGCTACTATCTCGCCAGCCGCCAACGGTCGCTGGCCGGCGACCACTTCACGGCCCAGGCCACGGAGAAGTGGGGTCAGGTGCGGGCGTTTCTCGAGGAAAGCGGTGCGCTTTGATGGATCAACCGGAGAAAATCGACCCGCGGGCGCTGCGTCAGGCGCTCGGCATGTTTGGCACGGGCGTCACGATCGTCACCGCGCGCGGGCTCGAGGGCGCGCCGATCGGGGTGACGGCGAGCAGCTTCAATTCCGTGTCGTTGGATCCGCCGCTCGTGCTGTGGAGCATCGCGCGGTCGGCGCGCACCTGCCCGGCGTTCATGGAAGCGCGTCACTGGAACGTTCACGTGCTGTCGGCCGAACAGGAGGCGCTCTCCACCCGTTTCGGCCGCCGGGGCGAGGACAAGTTCGCGGGACTGGACCTCGACGAGAGCCTGACCGAGGCACCTCTCCTGCGCGGCTGCAGTGCGCGCTTCCAGTGCCGCACGCAGTTTGCCTACGACGGCGGCGACCACGTGATCCTCGTCGGCGAGGTGCTGGCGTTCGATCGTACCGGGCACGCGCCGCTGCTGTACGTCACGGGGGGCTTTGCGATTGCCAACCCGCGCTCGCCCGATGTTGCCACGGCGGACGGAGCGATCGGGAACGACGCGCTGTTCGACGAGAACTTGCTGGGGTTCCTGCTGGGTCGCGCGCATCTGTTGTACACGAACGCATTCCGTCCCACGTTCGTGCGGCACGGACTCTCCGATGCCGATTTCTACATCCTCTCCCTCATGGGACTGCGGCAGCCGATCGGGACCGCGGAACTGGCCGAGCATCTCGGCTTCACCGGCATCGAAGCCACCGGGGAATCCCTCGGACAGCTTGCGGCGCGTGGGCTGGTCGCCGGCGACGCGCAGGGCCGCTACAGCCTCAGCGAGGCGGGGCGGCAGGTGATCGTCGCGGCGCTGGCCGCCTGCAAGGCCGTCCAGGAAGACCTGATCGACCGGGTCGGCGCCCTGGAGGTCGCCTCGCTGCGCAATCTCCTGAAGCGCGTCATACTGGCGACCGATCCCGGTCTGCCGAAGGTCTGGGGCGAACAGCGGTCGGACCAGCGAGGCAACTGACGGGTCGATGGCACAGAAAGGCAAACCTCGTGCCCGCAAGGCGTCCGGCGAATCTCAGGGCCAGTCCGCGCACGCACGTTTCCTTGCGGCTGCGGACCGGGTTTTCCTGCGCTCCGGCTACGACGGTTCGACCATCCGGGCGATTGCGATTGAGTCCGGCACCAGCCTGGCCAGTTTGAGCCGGCATTGGGCGGGAAAGGAAGACTTGTTTCGCGAGGTATTCGCCCGTCACTTCGACCGCATTCATCGGGCGCAAAACGAGCGGTTGGACGCGGTCGAACACGCCGCAGCCGATGGGCGCCCGCTGGTACGCTCGATTCTGGGTGCCTTCTATGCCCCGGCGCTGCATGCCGGCGTGGGCCCGAGGGAGCAGCGGATCAGCCACATGGTCTACTGCCGCGCGCTCGTGGATCCGGCACCGCCGGTACGGCGGATCGTCGCCGGATTGATCCGTCAGGTGAGTCAGCGGGTGATCGAGCTGCTGCGGCGCGCGCTTCCAGAGCATGACGCGGAGACGTTCTATCTCATCGTGGCGACCGCCATGGGCGCCTATATTCAGCCCCAGCTGTTCGGTATGCAGCTGGCGCGGGCGGTCGGCGTGCGCTTCACCGAAATAAACTGGTCACGCGCCAGCGAACTCATGGCGGATTTGGTCGACAGCGGGATCCGCCATATGCTGGCGGGTCGAGCGCGCGACGCAAGTAGCGGCTAGGAAATGAGCCCGAGCATCCGGGCTTTCCGGGCCGCTTCGGAGCGCTTGCGCACGCCGAACTTGTCGTAGACGCGCTGCAGATACCACTTGACGGAGCCTTCGGTGAGTCCGAGCGCCTCGCCGATTTCGCGGTTGGAGACTCGCATCGCCGCGATCCGCAACACTTCCAACTCGCGCCGGCTGAGCGAGCCGAGCAGCCCCGCGGCATCCGCATCCTTCCCTGAATCGCGAGGGGCGCCGCCGGCGCGGCGCACTTCGCCGAGCAGTTCGCCGGCATAGCGGCTGGCACCGGAATCCGCGGTCATGCGCGCATCCGCCATCTTCTCGAAAAGCGTGCCGATCACACCGCCCTCGTCGAGGAATGTGCGCATCAGGCGCACCGGCTCCGCGCGGCCGATGGCGCTGTCGATGGCACGCATGGCCGGCGCCTGCTGTCCGTCGACGAACAGGGCGCGCGCCTGCAGCAAATCCCACTGCACGATCAGCGGGACGGCGAGGGTCGAGCCGAGCACGCGTCGCCAGTGACGAATCACTTCGAGCGCGGGGCCGGCGCGGCCATGGGCAATCGCCATCCGCACCCAGGCTTCGGATTCGAACGCGCCACGCTGGGTTGCATGGCGATGGCGGGAGAGTAGTTGCGCGGGCGTGAGCGCGGCGAGCTCCGGATTGACGGCGAGGGCCTGCGGCACCTGACCGCCCGCCAACAGCAGCCGGATCATCACGGATTCCGCCTCGACCTGCAGCCGGCACAAGCCGCGCGAGGCGCCGAAGATCCGCGCATCCTTGAGCACCTGAATCGCCTTCTCACCGGCGCCGTCGAGCCACAGAAGCCGGGCCTGCGTCACCCAGCCGGTCACGAGCTGGTCCACGAGGCCGAAGCTCGTGGCGTACGAGAGGTAACGGTCGATGAGTTGACGCGCACCGGCCGTGTCGTTCCGTTCGTACAACAGCGCAGACAGCGGCATGGCCGGCACCGAGACGAGGTCGTCCGAGTGCCGGCTCAGGTGGCGCGCGGTCGCCATGCCCTGGGTGAGCACTCGATTGGCGTCCTCGAAGCGGCCCGAGGCCATGTGTGCGGCCCCGACGCGCGCGGCGTCGAACACATCGCCATATTCGCTGCCGGCCGCCTCGTTCAGGGGCCGCGTGAGCGCCGCGATCCGGTCAACCTGCCTGAGGTTGAGCTGGCCGCGCTGGGCATCGAGCAGGTCGTGATAGATGCTGGCCTTGAGGTAAGGGATCAGGGGCGGCCCACCCGCGAGCAGTCGGGTCGCGAGATCTTCGGCGCGCGCCAGGTCGTCCTTGAATATTGCAATGTTGAGCTGGCGATGCCGAATGTAGCTCTCCAGGAGTTCGACGTCGGTTCCGATACCGGCTGCCGCCGACCGCAATTCCGCGACGCGATCGCGGCAGATGCGCAGCACCTCCTCGGCGTCCTCGAGTCGCCAGGTGGATATCAGCCGCCACGCCACCATGAGCAGCACGGTGGGCAGCCGGTTGCGGATTTCCGTCGGCAGGAGCATGGCCAACCTGACCACGGTTGGCTGCTCGTCGGAGGAGAACAAGCGGTCGGCGCGAGCCTCCAGGATTTCACCGGCCCTGGAGGTATCGCCCGCGGCGAGCGCATGCTCGATGGCCTCGAGCGACAGACCGGCGCCCACGAGCCAGTCACAGGCGGCGAGGTGCAGACCGGCGACCTCCCCGCGGTGCAGGTCCTGAAGCTTGCGCTGCAGGAATTGAGCGAACAGGTAGTGATAGCGGTACCACGTGCGGCTCTGGTCGAGCGGCATGATGAACAAGCCCTTCGATTCGCACTGCTCGATGAGTTCCTGTGCCTCGCGCTCGCCGCTGACGGCCGCACACAGTTCGGCGCAAAATCGCTCGAGAATCGACGTGCGCAGCAGGAATTGTTGCAGGCGGACGGGCTGACGAGCGAACAGCTCCTCGCCGAAGAACGACACGAGCTGCCGGCGGTCCCCCGTGAGGCTGGAAAGCATTTCCGCGCGGCTCTCGGATTCGCCGAGCACCATGCTCGCCAGCCGGAGTCCGACCGCCCAACCCTCGGTGCGCTGCTCGATGACCGACATTTCCTCGGGCGACAGGTCGAGGGGTCCGTTGCGGGAGAAGAACTCCTCGAGTTCCTGCCTGCCGAATCTCAGGTCGTCGGCCCCGAGCTCGGCAAGATCGCCGTAGGCACGCAACCGACCCATGAGCAGCGCCGGGGTCTGGCGTGAGGTCAAGATCATGCGGAAGGCGGCGCCGGTTCCCTCGAGGAGCATGGCGATGGCGTCGATCGCGGATCGTTCCGTGATGTTGTGGATGTCGTCGATGCACAGCGTGAGCCGGCGCCGGTGGACGTTGATCGCTCCCAGGAGTGCCTGCACGGCGAGGCGTGGCGGCGCGGCGACCCGCGGTGCCCGCCCGGGTGCGTCGAAGATGACGCCCGCATGGGCCAGCGACTCCGTGAGGTTTGCCAGCAGCAGCGCCGGATCGTCCTCCACGGCGGTGGCGCTTAGCCAGGCGACATCATCATCCTTGCGGCCTGCCGCCCACTGGGACAACAGGCTGGTTTTGCCATAGCCCGGCGGGGCTTGGATGAGCGTCACGGCGGCGCGGCCGGCGGCGGCATCGAGTTCGGCGAGCAGACGCTCGCGCCTGATCAGCAGGGGTGAGCTTTGCGGAATACGGGCACGCAGGCGCCGGAGCTGACCCACGGTACGCTCGACGACCGGCGGCTCGGAGCGCGACTTGCGAACGTCGCCCCCGCCTCCGCGGCGATGTGTGCCGCCCCGGCCTGATTCTGACATTATTACTCCCCTGACTTTTGGGTAGGTCTTGCAGCCGTCCGGCTCGAGTTAAAATTCCACTGGTACTGAGCCAACAACCACTTCGGGGCGGGGACAACACATGCCAGCGGGTCTTGACATCGAACAATTGAACGGGCTCAAGGCCGCCGTCGAAGCCGATGTCGCCCGTGGCGGGTATTATGGCGCCGTTTTGGGCGTGGCGCGCGCCGGGTCGCCGCCCTGGTTTGCGACCGTCGGTGCCGCCGATGCCAAGGGCGGCCGAAAGCTCGCCGAGGACTCGATATTTTCCATTTTTTCGATTACCAAGGCGTTCACCAACCTGATGGTGTTCCAAGCCATCGATCAGGGACGGCTGGCGTTGACCACCCGCGTATCGGAGGTGATCCCGGAGTTCAGCGGCGGCCTGCGCCAGTCGATCACGTTTTACCACCTCCTGACCCAGAGTTCGGGACTTCCCGCGGTATTCACCCTGGGCCCGGGGAAGTGCATCGATCGGTTCGATGAGGTTCTGCCGCAAGTGCTCGAGCTGGCGCACTGCGAGTGTCCCCCGGGCGAACGGGTCACCTACTCGCCGATGATTGCCCACGTGCTGATGGCGGAATCCGTCCGGCGCCTCGATCCGGGCAAACGCTCGATCCGTCAGCTCATGGCCGACCAGGTGTTCACGCCCCTGGGGATGAAGGATTCTGCTCTCGGCGTGCGCAGCGATCTGCGGGACCGGCACGTCGTGCCGGATCTTCGCGGTAACGTCCCCGCGCAGCATCTGGGGCACAGCAACTACGGTCCCGACGGCGCCTTCGAGGAGGAACACGCCGAGATGCCGTGGGTGGGCGCGATCTCGACGGTCCCCGACCTGCTCCGGTATGCGCAGATGCTGCAGGCCGGCGGCCGACTGGAGGGGGCCCGCCTCGTCTCGCGGGCGATGTTGGACCAGGCCACGATCAACCGGACCGGCGAGAAGCCCAACGAGCTCCTGCGCCAACTGGGATATTCGCGCGGCTGGGAACAGTCGCCCGCCTACATCGGGCTGGGCTTCTTTCTGCGAGGGGAGGTCGTTTGCCGGCATCAGTTCGGCACGCTGGCGAGTCCCCGCACCCATGGGCACCAGGGTGCCGGCAGCGGCGTCGTGTGGGTCGATCCCGCCCGCGAGTTGTGTTTCGCCATGCTGTCGGCGGGCGTGCTGCACGAGGCCGACAACATCGAGCGGTTTCAGCGGCTGTCCGACATGGTTCTGGCGGCCGCGGAATGATCAAACACGGTGGAGTCATAACAGCATGAGCGAAACAGCCGTGAAGGCGGGCATGTCGGTGGAGCGCATCGGACGGGTTCGCACGTTCATTCAGGGATACATCGATGCCGGCAAGCATTTCGGCGCGGAGGTCGTCGTCGCCCGCGGCGGGCGGATCGCCCTGCACGAGACCTTTGGTTACAAGGACGCTGAACGCCGCGTCAAGCTGGACAAGGATGCCGTTTACAGCATCTTTTCCGTCAGCAAGACCTTCACCAGCGTGTTGTCGCTGGCCGCGATCGAACGCGGTCAGTTTTCCCTGACCACCAAGGTCTCCGAACTGATCCCGGAGTTCAAGGGCGGGCGGCGGGAGAACATCACGGCCTATCAGCTGCTGACCCATCAGTCGGGCCTGCCCATGACGTTCACTCCCGTGGCGGGGATGTACATCGACCGGCTCGACGAGGTCATCGAGGCGGTCTGCAAGTCGGTGCACTGCGAATCGGATCCCGGCGTGGAGGCAAGTTATTCGCCGACGCTCAATCATTGTCTGCTGGGCGAGATGGTACGCCGCTCCGATCCCCAACAGCGCCGCTTCCGCGACATCGTCCAACAGGATCTCCTGGGCCCCCTGAAGATGACGGACACCTCGGTCGGCTTGCGCCGCGATCTGCGCGAACGGCACATCAAGCCGGTTTGGCTGTTCGACAAATCGCCTCTCAAACATCTGGGGCACAGCAACCTGGGGATCGACGGCGCGTTCGAGGAAGAGGACGCCGAAATGCCCTGGGTCGGGATTTCTACCACCGCGGGAAACCTGTTCCGCCTGGCCGAGATGCTTCGCCGAGGCGGCGAGCTGGATGGCGAACGCATCCTCTCCCCGGTCACCACCGCCCAGATGCAAATCAACCGGACGGCCGAAAAGCTCAATCAGCTGCACGGGAAGAACGCGATTCAGCGCGGCTGGGATCCGATGCCGGCGTATTCCGGCCTGGGCGTCTTCCTGCGGGGCACCGCGCTGTGCCACCATCAGTTCGGCACCCTCTCGTCACCGCAAACTTTCGGACAGCATGGTCAGGGCTCCGCGCTGTTCTGGGTCGATCCAGTGCACCAGGTCACCTTCGTGTTCCTGTCCCATGGGGTCATGATCGAGGGGGAGAGCATCGAGCGCTTCCAGCGGCTGTCCGACCTCGTCATCACGTCCGTCATTTGAATCAGCAGAGGGTACAAACCGTGAACAGACCCTTGGTAGTGGTGCGCTTCGAGCCGAAGCCCGGCCTCGGCGCGCAGGTGGAAGCCGTGTTGAAGCCGATGGTGGCCGCCACGCGCGCCGAACCCGGCAACCGCCGATATGATCTGTACGGCTCGACCGACGCCGCCGGTGCGCCGCTGTTCTGGCTCATCGAGCAGTATGCCGATGACCCGGCGACCGGCGCGCATCGGGAGACGGCACATTACCGGCAATATCGCGCCGACATCCTGCCATTGTTGGTGCAGCCGCCCCAGGTTCAGATGCTGCAGCCCATCGACGTCCGGCCGTGACCTGACCCGAAGTCCACGCATGCCACCGCAGTCCCCGATCAAAGCGCCGCCAGGAGTACCCCCCGCCCAATTCGCCGATGCCATCCGCCAGTGGCAGGGCGTGGTGGGCGCCGACTGGGTTTTCACGTCCACCGGGGACTTGGACGCCTATCGGGATTCCTACTCGCCGTTGTACGGCGAGGCAACGGAGCGGACGGCCTCTGCAGTGGTCGCCCCCGACTCGGTGGAACAGGTTCAGGGGGTCATGCGCATCGCGCACGCCCTGAAGATCCCCATGTATCCGATCTCGACGGGCAAAAACCTGACCTACGGCGGATCTGCACCCGCCTATTCGGGCAGCGTGATTCTCGATCTGAAGCGCATGAACCGGATTCTCGAGGTGAGCGAGCGCAACGCGTTCGCCCTGGTCGAACCCGGCGTGAGCTACTTCGATCTGTACCGGTACATCCGGGAGCACAAGCTCAAACTCTGGATCGACTGCCCCGACCCCGGCTGGGGCAGCCTGGTCGGCAACTCTCTCGACCATGGGGCCGGCTATACGAACGCTCCCTTCCGGGACCATTTCGAATCGCGATGCGGCATGGAGGTCGTGCTCGCCGACGGGGAACTGTTGCGCACCGGGATGGGCGCGCTGCCGAAGTCGGAGACCTGGCAGCAGTTCCGTTACGGCATGGGGCCGATGGTCGACGGCCTGTTCTCCCAATCCAATTTCGGCGTCGTCACCAAGATGGGATTTTGGTTGATGCCCGAGCCGGAGTGCGCCCTCGTGCTCACCGCCGAAGCGCAGAGGCACGACGATGGCCCGGCATTTCTCGATGCGCTCGCAGAGCTGACCTACGCGGATCTGATATCCGCGCAGCTGCACGTCGAGAGCCCGGTGATGGGCTTCCCGATGGGGCCGGAACTCGCGAAGTTGCGTTCCGACCGGAGCGAACGCCGGGTTCCGGCGCTGGACGATTACGCCCGCCGCAACGGCCTGCCGTGCTGGACCGCGCCGTTCGCGCTGTACGGCCATGAGGACGTGGTGCGTGCCAAGCTGGCGCACATTCGCGCGCGGATCGGCCAGATCCCGGGTGCGCACGTGCGCGAGGTCGCCTGCCTGAAGTTCCCCTTGAACGATGAACAACTGGCCGCGGCGCCCGAGAAGTCGCGGCTGGGCATTCCGAATCTTTCCTACTTCGCCTCGCGCTTCGCGCCGGGCGCGCCGCTGTTCGAGGGCCACATCGACTTCTCACCCATCGTGCCGCTCGATGGGAAGACCTTGCGGGAGGCGCAAGACCTGTTCGACCACGTGTGCCAGGACCATGGCATCGCGCCGCTCGGCGGGCGCGTGTTGCTCTACCATCTGCGGGCTGCGTGTCTGATTTACGCCATTCCCGTGGGACGCGACGCGACGGCCAATGCCCGGGCGCGGGAGGGATTCGCTCGACTGATGGACGTGGCCGCCGAGCGTGGGTGGGGCGAGTACCGCATTCATCCGGCCTTCATGGACAGGGGCATGGGATATTACAACTTCAACGACCATGCCCTGCTCAAGTTCCACGAGCGGCTGAAGGATGCCGTCGATCCGCACGGCATTCTCTCCGCCGGTCGCTATGGCATCTGGCCGCGCCATCTGCGGGGTCAGTCATCGTGAAGGCGACGGTCGCGATGCTCGCCGTGACGGCGGCGCTGCTCGGTGCCGGGCCGTCCGGTCTGCGCGCTGCGGAGCCCGAGATCTCCTGGACCTGGGAGCCGGTACCGGCCGGCGGCGATCCCGGCAAGGTGGAATTCGCGCGTGCCTGCGCGGTTTGCCATGGCGAGGGGCCGGATCGTCCCGGGACCACCTCGTTGCAAATCAAGTACGGGGGCAAATTGCCGGCGCTCCTCGAGCAGCGCACGGACTTGAAGCCGGATCTCATCCGGGTCTACGTGCGCAATGGTTTTGCGATGATGCCGCGCTTTCGCAAGACCGAGCTCAGCGACGCGCAGGTCGATGCGATCGCGCGGTACCTGTCACGCGCCCGCTGAAGCGGGCCTAACGCGGACGGCCCGCGGCTCAGTCGACCTGGCCGAGCAGCAGACCGCCGTCGATCACGATCTCCTGGCCGGTGACGTAATCGCCGGCATCGGACGCGAGGAACAGCGCGAGGCCGTGCATGTCCGCCGGCATGCCGACGCGGTGCATGGGAATGCCCTTCGCCAGCGCCTTTTGCACCGCCGGGTCTTTCACATGACCGCCGCCGATGTTGGTGACGAACATCCCCGGCGCGATCGCATTGACCGAAATGCCGAAGCCGGCGAGTTCGAGCGCCACGCAGCGCATGAAGTGGGCGGCGCCGGCCTTCGCAGCCATGTAGGCCGCACCGATGGCCGGCTCGATGCGTTGCGAGGCCGCCGACGTCGTGATGACGATGCGGCCCTTGCGCTGCGGGCGCATGTGCCGGGCGGCGGCGCGCACCGTGGCGAAGATGCCGTTGAGGTTGACGTCGATCACGCGGTTCCAGCGCGCGTCGCCGTAGTTCTCGAGCGCCGCCTCGGCGACGCGCGGGCGTTCATCGCCCACCCACGAGGCCACGTAACCCTGCCCTGAGTCGATGCCGGCGTTCGCGAAGGCCGCATCGAGCCGGCCATACCCGGCGACGACCTCGTCGATGGTGCGGTCGAGGGCGGCGTGGTCGGTTACATCCACGACCCTGCCGGCGACGTCCATGCCGGCGCCCCGAAGCCGGGCGACTTCCTCGTCGATGCGCCGCGCGTCCACGTCGAGCAGCGTGACCCGCGCGCCATTGGCGGCCAAGCCTTCGGCGTATCCCAAGCCGATGCCGCTGGCACCGCCGGTGACGATGGCGGTACGGCCGCGCACGTCGAACAGCTGTTCAATTTTCATGCGCACTCCCGGCGAGGATGTCGGCATAGACCCGGTTGGTGACGTCGAAGCCCAACTGGCGGATCTTCTCCGGGTCCGGCGGCCCGGGCGGGAAGCCCGTGAGGATCGCCTCGAAGCGCTGCCGCACGCCCTCGATGAATTCGTTGTGGGTGATGAGGAACAGTCGGTTGCGCCGGATGGCGTCGAGAACCAACTCGCCCACCACCACCGGATCGAGCCACGCGGCCGGCGGCTCGCGATTCCCGAGTTCCGCCTCGATGTCGTGGAGTCCGGAGTCGCGAAAGCGCTCGGGGCGCAGGCGAGCCACCTCGTGGATGTTGGTGCGCGTCGGCCCGGGGACGAGCAGCGTGACGCCCACGTTCGTTTGCGCAAGGTCGGAGCGCAGCGCTTCGGTGAGACCCGACACGGCCGATTTGGCCGCGATGTACGCCGCGCCCCCCGGCATCGGCAGCAGCGCACCCACGGAAGACGTATTGACGATGTGAGCCTCTTCGCCGTGAGCCAACAGGCGCGGCAGGAAGGTCTGGATGCCGTTGATCACGCCGCCCAGATTGACCTGCAGGGTCCAGTCCCAATCGGAGTAGGTGTACTTCTTGACGTCGCCGAGCGAGCCGACGCCGGCGTTGTTGCACAGGACGTGGACCTTCCCGAAGACCCGCCAGGCCTCGTCGGCGGCTGCCTGCATGGCATCGCGGTCGGTGATGTCCAGGCGGATGAAGTGCGCCCGGGCGCCCGCATCGAGCGACTGCTTCGCGCTCTCGAGGTGGTCTGCCCGGATGTCCGCGATGACCACCTTCATTCCATTGCGCAGGAACACGCGGGCCATCCCCAAGCCGATGCCGCTCGCGCCGCCGGTGACGAAGGCCACCTTGTCCATGACGTTTTTCATGTGCCTGTCCTCGTTCGGGTGAGATAGGCCACGATCGCGTCGAGTTGCTCGTCCGAGACCTCGGTTTTGCGAAAGGGCGGCATGAGCGAAATTCCATTGCGCACGATGGTGCGGATGAACTCCGGCTTGAGATCGGTGCGCTGCTCGAGCATCGCGGGGAGCTTTCCCTGGTATTTGGCCGCGAGGGCGCGTGTGCCCGGTCGTTCGGGCATGGGTCCGTGGCAGACGGAGCAGCTGTTTTGATACTCGAGGTAGCCGCGGGATGAGCCCGGCGGCGCCGTCACCGCCTGACGCGTCCAACCGATCGTCTGTTCCGAGCCGGCGCGCACGGGGGTCGCCGCCGTGGCGGCCGCGAGACTGGCCGCCGCCAGGACGAGCGCTGCGCCTCGTCGCCGGGCGAAGGAGGGGCGGGGAGTACGCATCAGCTCGGTTTCCTCAGGTGCTTGGGCCAGATGCCGTAGCGGCCGGGAGAGAGGATCCCATTGGGGTCCAGCGCATCCTTGACGGCTTCGTGGAATCGCATGAGCGAGTGGTTGTTGAACGAAAATTGCCGGGCCACCGCGTCCTGGAATGCCGGGCCGGTGCGGTACTCCGCCCAGCCATGCTGACCGCACACCTCGATGAGGTGAAAGAACGCCTCGCGATGGTGCCGGTTCTCCTCCGGGTTCTCGCTCACCGGGAAGCCGAAGATGAAAATCGCACTGCGTTGCCAATACCATGCCGGCAGGGCAAAACGCAGCTGCGGAATGCCAAACTGGCGCGCCGCCTCCGCGAACACCCGGTTGGCTTCGAAAATCGAATCGGCGGTGCGCGGGATGATCGGGGCCAGCCACATGTGTCCGTGCGAGGGCACCGGGTTCGTGCTGGAACGCGCGCCCAAAGAGAAGTTGTTCAGGCTCGGAATGCCGAACTCGGGATAGCGGGCGTGGTCCTTCGGTTCCTCGGCCAGCGGGAAGCGGTATTCCCCCTGGTCCTCGAACCAGGCACCCGGGATGGCGGAGAGGATTTCCTGCGAGCTTTCCCACTGTGCCGCGACCACCTTGGCCGGTCCGTAGAACTTCAAGTCGAAGGTCCAATAGGCCAGATTGTTGCGCCGGCCGTAGGCCTCGAGCTCGGAGGGGTCCCCCGCCTCGGCCTTGTCGCGCAGCCCCGCGAGTTGCGGATCCTCGGCCGGCAACGGCTCATCCACGGCGAGGAAACGCGCCTGTGCGCCGATCGAACCGATCCCGAGCAGTGGGCTGGCGGAGTCGGGGCACCCGTTGGTGATGGCGCTGTTCTCGAGCAGCGTGACCAGGCGTATCAGCTCGTGCAGGTCGTCGCGGCGGCGCACCAGCACGCGTCCGCAGCGATAGGCCTCAGGCTGCGGCATCATCCAGAAGCCCATTTTGGTGACCACACCAACATTGGACTGGGAAAACAGACCGTCGATCCACGGGCCGTAGCCCGTCTTGTACTGCTGCCAGGTCTTGGAGTTGGGCAGGGCGCCCATGCCCGTGCGCAACAGCTCGCCGTCGGCCAGCACCACCTCCATGCCGCAGTGCGCGTCGAAGTGATTGCGCAGATAGGGCAGCGTGTAGCCGCTGCCGCGGTCGAGCGCGTTTCCGACCAGGCTGCCCCAGCCCGGATCGGGACAGTCGACCCAGAGCTTGATTTTGCGTTCCTGGATGTAGCGGTAGAGGTCGAAGTAGCTCACGCCGGGCTCGACCAGCGCGTAGGCGTTCTCTTCGTTCACCTCGAGGATGCGGTTCATGCGCTTGAGGTCGAGCACGACGGAGCCGGACCACGCCGGCGCAGAGCCCCCGTAGCCTAAGTTGCGGCCGGTCGAGATCGTGTACAGCGGAATATGGTGCCGGTTGGCGATCCGCACGATTTCCTGCACTTCCTCGACGGTGGACGGCGCGACCGCCGCGGAGGCCCAGCGCTCCTCGGGTTCGCCGAGATACGGAGAGTAGGCATCGCGGTAGAGGCGGGTGTCCTCCTCCTTGGTGAAGACCCACTGAGCGCCGACCACCTGCTCGAACTGCCCGATCGCGGTGGCGAAGGTTGCCGGGGAAATGCCGGGGGGGACGCGCATGAGGGTTCCTTCAGGGGCGCCGGTCAGGCGGAGGTAGCGCGCGGCGAGCGCCACGCCTTGGGCGCGATTAGCCATGAAACGAGCCGTGGTCCACTCGTTTCGCTGCGCGCGCGTGTCCGGTAGTGGGCGCGGGTGCGCGCCGGCTCGTCCGACGGAAAGGCCGGCTCCGGCTCATCGATGCTGGCGATCAGTTCCGCCACCTGCGCGGGCCACGGCTCGGCCCCCGAGAGCCGGCCGCGCACGTCCTGCGGCCGGCGCGAGGAGGATTCCAGCAGATGCTGGACGCCGCCCTCGGGCGAGGCCTCGTGAAATCCCCGGTAGGCGACGCGCATGCCGTTATCCCAGGCGAGCTGTTCGAGACAGAAAAGCGCGCCTTCGGTCGTCAGCCCGGCAACCGCCAGAGGATATCGGCGCCACACCGGGTCGAGCTGGTGGAACCACACCGGCGTGACGTCCCCGTCATAGGGCGCGAGCGACACGCCGCGGATGGCGAGCGAGCGCGCGAAGACGTGAGCGGCCGGAAAACGGGTATCGAACAGCGCCAAATGCAGCGGCAAGGAAAGGCCCAGCGGGTCATTCGGAGTGCCGCCCGAGAGCGACGCCGCCGCGGCCACGCTGGCGGCCGCACTGACGGCCAGCCCGGCCGCGACGAAGCGCCTGCGAGTAAGGGAATCGTGCATGCCAGCCCCCCAAAAATCTAAGCATCAGTTTCAATCGGTGTTTATACAAAGGTATAATCTTGGCACGAGACTGTCAATGTCGGGGAGCGGCTGGCAATGAAATTGCGATCGAATGGCAACCGGACGCCGGCCGCCCTGCGCACCATGGCCAGATTCCTGGAGGCGGCGGAAGACATCTTCGGACGGCACGGCTACGAGGGCACGACCGTGCGCGACATCGCGGCACGCTCCGGCGTCAATCTGGGGACGCTCAAGCATTACTGGGGCAGCAAACGGGAGCTGTTCCGCGATCTGATCGAACGCAGGCTGCGACCCGTTCACGCGCAAACCGCCGCGCGACTGGCGGCCATCGATCCGCGGCCGGCGGGTGGCAGCACGCCCGACGCCGAAGCGATCGTCGCCTGCCT
>Ga0182030_10001876_pt1 | contig 44099 bp, 36 predicted proteins | sample 812S3MmetaG_FD_121299 | JGI IMG/M metagenome (GOLD analysis project Ga0182030, IMG submission 121299) | Permafrost microbial communities from Stordalen Mire, Sweden - 812S3M metaG (Illumina Assembly) | ecosystem: Environmental > Terrestrial > Soil > Wetlands > Permafrost | place: Sweden... | reverse complement strand
CTGAACACACCGCCATCAGACGCCACCAACCAGTAGCCCTTTCCGTTTGGCGTAGAAGCGATCCCCACAATCGGCGCGTTCAGGCGATGACCACCCTCCGAGCCGTAGAAGGCGGCGTCACCGAAGCTGAACACACCGCCATCAGACGCCACCAACCAGTAGCCCTTTCCGTTTGGCGTTGAGGCCATTCCCACGATCGGAGCGTTCACATGGGTGGGCGAGCCGTAGGCCGGCGTGCCTTGGCCGTAGACGGACCCGTCAGCTCCGGCTTCCCAGTACGGAGCGGAGTGGGGTTGGCCGGCAATCGCGACGGACAAAGCTGCGCTTCCGGGATCGCCATAGACGTCGGTCACATCCACGGTGAAGCCGGCAGTGCCGGTCGTCGTCGGGATTCCGGTGATCACTCCTGCGCTGGAGAGGCGAAGGCCCCCAGGCAATGCCGATCCCGGGGCCACGGTGAAGGTATACGGGCCGGTCCCACCGGTCGCTCCCAGGGCTTGGGAATAGGGCGCACCTTCTTGGCCACCCGGGAGGGACGTGGGGGTGATGGCCACCGGGACGGTGGTAACCGTCAACGCCACGGGGGTCGTCGTCGCGGTAGTGATCGTTGCCCCGACGGTGTTGGTGAACTCCGCCTCGTACGTTCTTCCGTTTTGGCTCGCTGTGACGTGAGCGAGGGTGTAGGTGGCTGAGGTCGCACCGCTGATGGGGGTGTACACGCTCGCACCGGCGGGCGCCGACTTCCATTGCACTCCCGTCGAACCCGTCGCAGCTGCGGTGAAGGTCGCCGATGAACCGGCAGCTGCGGTTTGTGGTGTGGGCTGTGTCGTCACCGTGGGCGGTGAGTTCACCGTGACGGTCGCGACGTTGGTTGTGGCGCTGCCGAGACCGTTCGTGAACACGGCCTCGTACTGGGTACCGCTGAGCCCTTCGGTAATGGCCGGCGTCGTGTAGGTGCCCGACGTAGCGCCCGCGATCAAGGTGAAAGTGCTTGAGCCGGATGGAGCCGAGTACCACTGCTCAGTGGGTGAAGGGTTACCGGCCGCTGCAGCCGTCAAGCTGACCGTGGCGCCCGCTACGACGGCAATTGACGTCGGTTGCGTCGTGATCGCCGGTGCCGCGGTGACGGTGAGCGCCGCTGCGTTGGTCGCCGTAGTGCCGCCGGCGTTGGTGAACTCGGCTTTGTACTGGGCGCCGTTGTCAGTGGCGGCGGTCGCCGGGGTCATATATGTCGCCGATGTCGCGCCAGCGATTGCCGTGAATGTGCTCGACCCCGGAGGCTCCGAATACCACTGCACCGTTGGGCTTGGCTGCCCGGTAGCGGCGGCGCTGAAGGTCGCCGTAGCTGGTGCCGTGACCGTCTGCGCTGTGGGTTGGGTGGTGATGGTCGGTGCCACGTTCACCGTCAACGTGGCCACATCGGTGGTCGCGGAGCTCACCGAGTTGGTGAACAGCGCCTTGAACTGCTCGCCGGTGTCGGAGGCTGTGGTGGCCGGGGTGTCATAGGTATCGGAAGTCGCCCCGCTGATTGGGGTGAACGTGCTCGACCCCGGTGGCGCCGACTCCCACTGCACGGACGGAGAGGGGCTTCCAGAAGCCGCTGCGGTGAACACGCCCGCTGCTGGCGCGGTGACCGACTGGTTCGTCGGCTGCGTCGTCACCGTGGGGCCCACTGGACCGGAGTTGACGGTGAGCGTGGCGGCCGTTGTCGTGGCTGCGCCTGCAGTGTTGCTGAAGACGGCTTCGTAGCGTGAGCCACTTTCGCCCGCGGTCGTCACCGGGGTGACGTAGGTCGTGCTGGTGGCACCGGAGATCGACGTGAAGGTGCTGGATCCCGGTGGCGCCGACTCCCACTGCACGGACGGTGTTGGAGTACCGGTAGCCGCTGTAGTAAAGGTTGCTGTTGTCCCGGCAGAGACGCTTTGGTCCGAGGGGTTGGTGGTCACCACTGGCGCCGAGTTCACCGCCAGGGTCGCAGGGGATGTGGTGACTGAACCGAGCGTGTTGGTGAACACCGCCTCGAACTGGGTTCCGTTCTCGGAGGCGCTGGTCGCCGGCGTCGCATACGTGGCGGAGGTGGCCCCACTGATAGGCGTGAAGGTACTCGAGCCGGACGGCGCAGATTCCCATTGCACCGTGGCCGAGGGTGTGGCCAGAACGACAGCGGTGAAGGAGGCGGTGGCCGGCGCAGAAACCGACACGTTGGCCGGTTGCGTCTTCACCACTGGGACGAAGGGCAACACGAGCGAGATGTCTTGATCGCTGGAGGAAAAGTCTGTCGGGGTGTAGGTAACACGGATTTGACATCCCGCGGTGCCTCCCCCGCTGCTACCGACCGTGGATGAGCCCCAGCTCGGCGCCGCCGGGTCGACGGTCTCGCCACTGGGCGTCGTGGTGGCGTTTGGGTTGTCCCCGGCGGCCAAACAGTTGAACTGATCTTGCGGGCTTATCCCCCGGAACACGCCGACCCGCAGGCTGGCATTGCTTCCCATGAACTTAATGTCGCCACTGGCGTTCGCCTGCGTCGCCGACGTTTCCGTCCCGTTGTCGCAGTCGATCGTCGGGTCCCAACCGGGGGCGGTCTCCGCCTTCCCGTCGCAGACGATCAAATAGACGTTTGCCCCGACAACGTATCCGGACCCTGTGACGGTTATGGAGGAGTCCTGGGGATTGGCGGTGCTGCCTGCGGGCACGGTGTACGGACTGGCTGGTGCCGTGACGGCTTCTTGCCCAGTGGGTGTCACCGCAGCTGCGCCGGACGCTACCAACCCAATGCCGGTGGCTCCTCCCGCGACCATCGCGAGTCCCGCGATGGCTCCTGCGAACATCCGCTTGCGTTTTCCCACCTGTGACCGCTCCTGTCTTATTACCTGCACCGGCTATAGCTTGTTCGGCCCGCGCCATTGAAAGGGGTTCGGGCGCAGGTGGCAAGGCAAACGGTCGAAGTTCTTGGTGAGTACACCTCGCGTTTACCTGCTGAGGGACATGTTCGGATGTTGTTCCCCGCACAGCTCCAAGCTGGCAGCCGCGGTGGTTAATGACGGGCAAGGCTTTTTCCCTCGGGCAGTCGAAACCGCCGGCGCGACAAAGAGACGTGCGCTTCCGCGCACGCCTCTTTGCTGGTGAAGCTCTGGAGAGATACTGCGTTAAATCATTGGTACTTCTTGCTACCGATCAGGCCGCGGGGGCGCCGTTGACGTAGCAGGCGGAGCCCGGCGACCGGCTGGCCACAGGAATCGCGGTGAACCCGGAACCCGAGATGACCGAGCCGATCTCGGTGTAGTCAGCCACACCGGTATAAGGGTCCGTCGGCGCATACACCGCAGGAGACACCGTCTCCTCGTTCTCGGCCTTCGTGCGGCACAAGAACCGCACGAACTCCCGGATCGCTCCGCTCTTGCCGCTCGTCCCACCGCTCACCGGAAGATCCGCCGTCCCATTGGTATTGGTCGTCGTACCACCGGTGAAGCTACAGGTCGAACCGCTGTAGGGGCAGTCCGCATCGGCCTTCGCCGTCACAACGCTCAACGTCCTGGGCATGGTGTAGGTGCCGGCCAGGATCCCCGAGGTGCTGGGCGTCGCCCCGTTGATCGGAGCAGCATAGGTGTTGTACTGGTTCCCGTACAGCGACGGCTGGGACAGATACTGGTACGCACTCAGCAGACCATAAGAACCGAACCACAACCAGTTCGCCGGGTTATTGGTCGACAACGGGTTAGTGCTCAGACCAGCACCACTGTTGTAATTGGTCTGTACGTCTTCCAGTAACGGCTTGATGTCGTTCTCCAACGGAGTTGAGCTGGTTGACAGTTCCCTGACGCACTTCCCCGACGGCGGGGTGGGGTTGGTCGAGGTCGACGGCCCGTACAGGCCGGCGTCAGTGTCCGCCACGAAGCCGCTGTTACCCGGGCTCGAGTCGACATACCCGTCGAAGTCAGCATAGGTACCCGAGTTCGAGTTCATCGACCAGGGGACGAGCGGGGCGGCGGAGGGGGGAACCGACAGACCGTCGGTCACCGCTTCGCTGTAGTAGGGCAACTGCCCCCAGGTGGTCCAGGTGCAGTCCCAGATATTGGCCAGGTCGGCGAAGGTCAGGCCCGAGAAGCCGTTGTCATTGGTCAGGCCACCGAGCTGGGTGTCGTCGGCCGTTCCGCTAACCGTCGATCCCCAGGTAAAGACTTCGACGCCGTCGGCCGCCACACCCCAGAAGGTGTCGCAGGTGAGCTCGTCACCGCCGGGGCAGTTGCCGCCGGTCAGCTTGGGCCCGCGGGACGACAACGCAAAGTCGACCGTACCGAAACCGTTGGCGGTGCCACTCCCGGTGTTGATCGTCTCGTTCGTACCTTCATAGGCGAAGGTGCCTGCGGTGCCTTTAACATCACCGTTGAGCGACCCGATCCCGGTGCTCGAACCTGCGGGGGAGGCGATGGCGACGGTGTCGCCGTCGTAGTTACCGCCGGCGTTGATCCCGGTGTAGGACTGCGTGCCGCTGGTGCCGGTGCACTGGTTGTACGCCGGACCCGCGGGGGAGGTCCCGGTGCCAGCCTGGGGGTAGCTCGGATTACTGGTGCCGAAGGGATCGGCCTGGCTGTTGTTGGTCTGGCAACTTGTCGTGGAGTTCCACAGTGAAGCGAAACCGGTGGCAATCTTATAGAGGGTGGTAGAGCCACCACCCACGATCAGGTGGGCGTTGCCGTCGAAGCCGTAGCTCGAGTTGGGTAAGTCCGGGTTGGTCGCGGCGTTCGCCGCGCCGATCGGCCCGAAGATGAGCCCCAAGCTGGCGGCCGTGGTGGCAAGCGCCAAGGCGCCCGTCTTTGTTCGTAACATTTGTTTGTCCTTTTCTCGATCTCAGCGGGGATTGGGCGAACTCAGGCCGCGGATGCGGTCCGGCGCTTGCGGTACAGGATCACGCCACCCGCTCCGAAGATGGCTACGGCGCCCAACGGCAGCGCGACGGCCAGTGGGGACTCGGGGGTGGAGGGGGCCACGCTGGGTCCGAGGATCAAAGACACCGCTTGGTCCGTGGAAGCGTGGGAGCTCTCCGCTGGGGTGGAGGTCATGAGGATCTGGCATCCGGCAGTACCCCCGCCACCGCTGCCGACCGTTGAAGCACCCCAACTCGGGTCGGCAGGATCAATGGCGCTTCCTGACGTGGTGGTGGTGCCATTGGGATCGTCCAGGGGCGCCAGGCAGTTGAACGTGTCCGAGGGCGATACACCCCGGAAGACCAGGGCATGAAGGCTGGCATTGGTCCCGGGGAAGGTGACGACACCGCTGCTGTTCGCCTGGGTCGCCGAACCTGCCGCGCCGTTGTCGCAGTTAGTGGTGGCGCTCCAGCCCTGCGCGGTGATCGGGGTGCCGTCGCAGATGATGAGATAGACGTTGGTACCGGGCGTCCAGCCGCTGCCGCTGACAGTGATCTGGGACAGGTTCGGGTTGCCGTTGGCCTGAACCGGCACCGTATAGGGGGAGGTCGGCGAGGTAATCGCCGTGGCGAAAGCAGGTCCAGCGCTCAAAGCAAGGGCAGCAGCGACGCCGCCCACACCAGCTAGCGCCTTAATCTTGGTCCGTTGCACTTGGGGCTTTGCTCCTCTGAGAATCATGATCCGGGGGGATCGGGTGGCAGCACCAATTGGCGCCACTGCTTAGTCAAGAGGACGCTTGCTTCCTCATCAAGACTTCAGCTTCGGTGTTCGCCGGTGTGTGGATTGCTGTTCACCCTGCTGTTGTGGTCCGTAGCCCCAGCTAGGCGAGCGGGCGAAATGCGGCAATATCGAAAACCAGGAATGCGCTAATGACCGCGGCGATCACGACTGGGCCCGCCACCAACACTGCGACCAACGTGCCATGGCTGCGCCGCAGAAACGCGATGATCCATCGGGCTACTACCGCCCAGACGAGGAGACTTAGGACAGGCAGGTTGAAGACGTCCGAACCGGTGGATGGTTCCAGAATCCCGCTAGGGGCCGCACCAGTGATCTTGCCGATTTGGTTGGACACCGCAGTGACCACTAGGAGCCGGCTGCCCGACAGCCTGCCTCCGCTGTTAGTGATCAACGTCAGACGAAAGTCATTTGTCTGAGCTAACGGTCGGGTGTCGGACGACGACACGGTGGCCACGTTCGTTACCGTGTAGATGTAATAGCCCGTCTGCAACGTGGCCGACGCATGGGGACCTGGCGCGAACACACTCGACTGCGCTTGAAGGTAGAGCGTGCTGCCCACGGTCAACTGCGAGAGATTCTTGAAGGGCGCGCCCCAATCCCGCCGGTGCCCGTAGACCACGCTATTGCCACGTGCTCCGGGCAGAGGCGTGCCGAGGCGATGGCCTGGTCCGGCGCGCAAAATGCTGGGCGTGGTCCCATCGCTGATCACCACATTGAGTCCGATCGTGGGATCCTGGAGAACTCCCACCTGTTGACCTGTATGTGGGACTTGCGTCCCGAGCTTGGTCAGCTGCGCGGCCGCTTCCCCTCGTAGCGAATGCTGCCGTGACTCGTACCACACGTGCGCCAGCAGGTCTGCGCATAAGAGCCAAATCACTAATAGGGAGGCCACAGCGGCAATGGCCAAGGTGGCAAGACGCCGTGCATCAAGCGGGGCCTTCTTCGCGAGAACTGTGGGACCTGGCTCGCCCCCCGCCGTGCTGACCTCGGTGCCAGGTTCGTTCACCAACGTCACGGCGTGAAGGCCCGAAGGCCCCACCGGACCGCCCGTCGACCAAGAAGGAAGAGCAAGCCTCCGAGCACCAGGGCGGTGAGCTTGTCAATACCCTGGGCGACCGTTGTATCGAGCGGGTCGGGGAGATTGGCTGCCACGCTGGCCGAAAACACGGCTGTTTGTTTGACTGGCGTGCTTGTCGTGGGCGCAACTGCGAGCTTCTTGTTCGACGTGGTCGACGGCGATTTCGATTCTGCGGTGCTAGCCGTCGTCGTCGCTGTCGGGGTATCGCCTGATGAACTCAGGCCCGAGCCCGAGCCCGAGCCCGAGCCCGATCCAGAGGCGGTCGCCGTCGTGGTGGCGACCGTGGTCGTGGGTTTCAACGTGGTGGACGTCGTCGTGGTGGAGGTCGAGGTCGTAGTGGTCGTTGGTGGGGCCGGCTTCTTCTGACATTCAGCAACCTTGCCCAGCGCCTTCACCCCCGGAGACGTGGGGCTGTCTGCGGTCGGGGTCGCTGTCATCACGACCTCGCCCCCAGCAGCGGGACAGTTACTGGAAACCACGGCGTTTGCTGCGCTGAGCGCCTGCGCTACGTAGGCGGAGGGAAGCTGCCCGTCGCCGTGGGGGTTCAGTTCCGCCTGGCCGTCGGTAACCAGATAACGGATTAGTCCGGCGACTGCATTCGCCTTTGCGATCGACAAGCCGGTGGAAGGAGCATAAAGGCAGTCGACCCACGAGATCGGGTAGGCATCCGACACTTTGTTGGTCAAAGCGTAGAGGGCACTGTTGTTGGTATTCGAGCAGGCACTCTTTCCTGCAGTTGCCGCAGCCTCCACCCCAGCCTCAATGGCAGGCGGGGTCGGGGACTCCCATTGGCTGTCTGCGTTCTCGATCTGGATATCTTCCGCCACAGTTTCCTGTTTTGCCGGGGAGGTCGGGTTCTCCTGGGCGAAGGCCAGTGCGTCTGCCACTTCATCCTGCTCAACCAGGTATTTCCCTGAGGGAGGCGCTTGGGTGAGGAAACCGCCGACAGGTTGGTTTCCGTTGGCGCTGTTGAGTTCGAAGTCATTGAGGAGCTCCGAGATTCCCGGTTTGCTCACTGCGCCAAAGGTCGCCGGATAGTACTCTGAGATTGACCCTGGAAAGTCCCACTCCTGGGGCGCAACCTTTGTCGCCCATTCCTGGAGATAATAGTTTTCGTCATTGGGATCGGTGCGAACCTCGACAAACGGCGACCCGTTGGCCGGCGACTCGCTGAAGCCGTCCCCCTGGCCTGGGTCATAGTTGAGGACCGTGCTGTCCCAGGTAGCAAGTACGTCAGGGCGTCCCCAATAATCGAGCGGGTACCCTCCCGATTCATGCCCGTCGTTACGGATCATGGCCACCAGGTCAAGGGCTGGGACATTGATCGGCGGGCATTGCGCCGTGGGGTTCGTTGGGTCGAAAGCAGGCGCGGTACCTGTTGGTGGACAATTCGGCATAGGTTGCCCGGCGATCGCCGTATTCTGCGGGCCATAGTGCACGAAGGTGACGTCACCGGTAGTCGGATCCTGTTTGACCACGTAGAATCCTCCGTCAGGACTGGCCGGTGGTGACACCAGGAACTCGAGTCCCGACGGCATGATCGGAGCGGCGATGAGATTGGTTCCTTTGCCGGGCAGTTGAGCCAGCTCTGAGGACTGGAACGGAGTGCCGGATATGGCGAAGTCGACACTATTGGCGATGAAATCTTTCCTACCTAAATAGTCTCCTTGGGGTATGTACTCCAAGTTGACTTTTCCATTCGTGTCGTTGTAGAGCGCATTCTCCCAACTTGAGAGCTCCGCTTGCGGGTCATATGATCCGGCGCCCTCGATGGTCACCAGGGAGACGCTGCCCGTGGCGGCGGACGCTGCGCGAGTGGAAAATGGCAACCCGACCATTACTACGAGTAGGACCGCGGAGACAGCCAGAAGGTGCCGTGTCTTTAGTTGACCGCGCCCGGTTCTCTTCACTGCACGGCCTTCCGGCGGGCGCCGACGGCCAAGGTACCGATTGCACACACGATGGCGCCGGCAATCAGATACCAGTACGACTCGAAGTTCGTTGTGCCGGGAGTGGACGCGGCGATGGCCACCGACGTGGGAGACGATGCGACGGCCAGGTTGGTGGGTCCGCTGCCCGAGCCGAGACCCGAGCCGCTGAGACTGCTTCGCCCCGCCGACGATGAAGCAGCGGAGTGTCCCGCAGACCCCGCGGCCGAAGCCCCAGAGGCAGAAGGGCCCGCAGCCCCAGAGGAGCTAGCCCCAGACGAGGAGCCAGCTGAGGATCCGCCGGAACTCGAGGTGCCCGTACCGCCGCTGCTGTTTCCGGTCGAGCTTCCCGCGCCTGACCCGGAAGAGCCGGTCGGACCGGTTGCTTGCTGGCCGGTCGTCGTCTTGTTGGAGTCTCCCCCGCCGTTGTTGCCTTTGATAACGACAACTCCTCCACCCCCGGTCTGCACTACTGGCGCGGGACCCCCGAGTCCGCAACCGGAGGCCGCAGGAGCTCCGGGAATCGCCTGGATGGCCTGGACCGACAGCTGCGTGACTGCCGCAGAAAGTGGGGCATACGTCTCTCGAGCAGCGTCGTTTTGACCTTGGCCCACCGCGTAGCAGAGGAATGCCGCCAGTGTCGCATCGGCGCCTGCGTTTGTCGGCCCGTTGGTCGTCGTCGGGGCGAGCACATACGAGTAGGTGGAAGGGAAGTAGGCATCGGCGCTAGGGCCCGTGAAATCTAGGTCAAAGGTTCCCAAGGAGTTGGCTTTGGCGTAGGAGAGTGCAATCTGTACGCTGTTGGCCGTCGGCTGGACGAAGTACCCCGCCGCGTTTTCTACAGAAGCCACTGGATAGCCGGCAGCCGCCGCGTAGGCTGTCGCCAAGTAGCCGATGCTGTAGCCGCCGATGTTGGGATCGGTGATGTCGGTCACCTCGGCGGTGGCGCCGCTGGCCCGGATCGTCTGGTTACTACCGGCCGTGTCCTCAAGGAGGGGGGGCCAGTTTTCAATCGGTTTGCCGATTGACATGTCGGCGTCGCCCGCCCATCCCTGACCGTTTTCGTTGGCGTTGGAGTCCACGAACGACTGGAAGCCCGCCCAATCCCCGGGGTCAACCGCAAGGCAGTACTGGGAAAGGACGTAGCTCTCCCCCGCTGCGTCTTGGCGGACGACGACATTGATGTCCTGGTTGACACTCGACAACACTGCGTCACCCGGAGTACTGGCGAGTTGATTCCAGTTGGTCAGCTTACCGGTAAAGATCTGACAGACCTCTTGTCGGGTGAGCTGCAATCCGGTCCAGTGCTGGCCCCCGATGATGATGTTGTACATGAAAGCGAGACCGCCGGCGCTGACCGTTACGTATTTGAACGGATGCTGGCTCGATGCCTGCTGGGCGAACGTGCCGTCCTGGGCGTAATAGACAATGTCGGAGGCCCCATACTGATACAGACCTTGGGCATAGTCGTCACGCCCGGCACCGGAGCTGCTCACGGCGTAGTTCACGTTCAAGTTATAGGGGGCATGGTTTACGTCGGCCGACCATTGCTGCAACTCAGGTGCCGCGAAAGTAGATCCCCCGCCGCTCACCGTCGCCGAGGCCGAGGCGGTCCCCGCGACCCCAACGATGGCCATGAGGCTGCACCCCAGCACCGCCACCAGCGACCAGAGGCGGCGAGAAACGATTGGCATCATCCGAACCGGCCCGTGACGTAGTCGAGGGTTCGGGGATCGTCGGGGTTCTCGAACACCTTCGCCGTTGGCCCCTCTTCCACGATTCGTCCGGGTGTCCCGAGACCCTCGATAAGAAACAGGGCACAACGATCGGATACTCGGGCTGCCTGCTGCATGTTGTGCGTGACGATCACGATGGTGATGTCGTGGGCCAGCGTACTAATCGTTTCCTCAACCACACGGGTGGAAATCGGATCGAGTGCCGAGCAAGGTTCATCCATCAGCAGCACCTGCGGTCGCACGGCGAGCGCTCGGGCGATACAGAGCCGTTGCTGCTGGCCGCCGGAAAGGCTCATGCCACCTTCATTAAGGCGATCTTTGACCTCTTCCCACAGGCCAGCACCCCGGAGGCACTCTTCGATGAGGCGACCCTTGTCAGGGGTGCTCGTCCCCGACAGCTTCAGGCCAGCAAGGACGTTCTGGCCAATGGTCATCGCCGGGAAAGGATTTGGCTTCTGAAACACCATACCGATGCGGCTGCGCACCTGGGTGGGGCTCAGGCTTCCGCCATAGATATCGATACCGTCGAGCTCCACGCGCCCCCCGATCTGCGCCCCAGGGATCACTTCGTGCATGCGGTTCAAGATGCGTAGGAAGGTTGACTTTCCACAACCCGAAGGCCCGATGAGAGCGGTCACTTTCCGGGCTTCCATCAGCAGGTCGCAACGCTCCAGCACCTTTCGCTTCCCGAACCAGGCCGAGAGCCCAATGGCGGACAACGTCGCAGGGTTGGACCCTTCCCGCAGCAAGCTCGGCTTTGCATCGCTCTGTGAGGGACTGTTCGCGGGAACAAGTGCGGTCAACGGGACCTCCGGAGTTTGCGTCGACTGCGGCCACCGATGTAGCGAGCCAGCACGAACAGCACGAGAACGAGGATGACCAGAACCAGCAGAGCCGAGTAACCACGCTGATTCTGTGTCTTGCTCGGTTCGAGGACGTAGGTATAGACGAAATAGGCGAGTGACGATTGCGGACCGTGGAACGGATTGGTCACGGTGGCATTGGAATACGAGGTGGTAAGGATGAGCGGTGCTGTTTCGCCGATCCCCAGGGCCACGCCGAGGATCGCCGAGGTGGTCAGCCCGGCTAGGGCGGTGGGGAGGACGACCTGTACGACCACGCGCCACTGCGGCGAGCCCAACGCTAGGGATGCTTCGCGCAAGGGATCGGGGACGGTGCGGAGCACTTCCTCGGCCGACCGGGTAACAAACGGCAACATCAAAATGGCCAGTGCGGCTGACCCCGCCGCCCCGGACGGACCATGCCCCCCCACCACCCAAACGGTGTACACAATCAGTCCCGCGACAATGCTCGGCACACCGGCCAGCGCGTTCACCGCAAAGCGTACAAGTGTCGACCAGCGACCCTTGAGCTCGTGAAGGTAGACAGCCGTGAGAATGGCCAGTGGTACCACCACGACGGTGGCCAGACCAACCTGCTCCGCAGAACCGACGATGGCGGCGCGCACTCCACCGCCGGGATCGAGTGGGCCTGTCTTGGACATGTCATGGGTGAAGAACCCGGGCGACAGCCGAGGTGCTCCTCGGACCACGAGGAATATCAGCATCCACGCCAGCACGGCGACCACCAACACCCCCGCCGACCATATGACCACGGTCACAACCCGGTCGAGACCAACCTCAGTGCTGGCCCCGTCTCGCTGCAGGAGGTAATAGGCAACCAGGAAGATGATGTACCACCAGATCCCGGTCCCGAGGTATCCGTGCCAACCGAGGGCGGTGCGCACGATGCCGGCCCCGGCTGCACCGGTCAAAAACGCGGACACCATATCGGTGAGCCCTTCACGGGTGAAGCGAGGTCGGCGGCGAGGCCCGTCGTCGATGATCCGCGGCTCGTCGACGATAACCGGCACCGGCTGAGTGGGAGGCGCTCCGTCGGTGGTGGTCAAGAGAACCTACCTGTCCGCTTGACCACGAACTGCGCCACCACGTTGACGAAGAAGGTAATGAGAAAAAGGGTGAGGCCGGCTGCGATAAGGCCGGCGCGACCGAGAGGACTCGTGCCGTCGAAGTTGGTGACGATCCATGACGCGATCGATCCCGAGCCTGTCGTAAGAACGTGGGTGTTGACGGCCACTACCTCACTCACGATGAGGTAAATGGCGATCGTCTCCCCGAGCGCCCGTCCCATACCAAGTAGCACCCCTCCGACGATCCCGCTGCGCCCGAAGGGGAGAATCACGTCGCGCACCATCCCCCACCGGGTACCCCCGAGCGCCAACGCTCCTTCGCACTGTTCGCGGGGGACCTGAGCCATCACATCACGGGAGACGGACGTGACGAGCGGAATGATCATGATCCCCACGACGATCCCCGCCTGAAAGGTGGAGCCGGTAAGTACTCCTTTCGCCGCGTGGCCGGAAACCAATCGCAGGAAAGGCAAGACCGAGAGGTGACCGTTGAGCCACGCCGCCATCTTGGTGATCGATCCCTCGAGGGCGACCTTTCCCCAAATGCCGAACAGCAGACTCGGAAGCGCAGCAAGCAGGTCGATGGCGGAGGTGATGACTTGGCGAACACGATTTGGGGCGTACTCGTTGATGAACACGGCCATCCCGATCGACATGGGAACCCCGACACACAGGGCCACGAGCGATATGAGCATTGTGTTCTCAGCCAGGCCTAAGACACCGAACTTGCCGCTTCCCGGAACCCAGGTCGACTTCGTGAAGAACCCGATGACCCCTGACTGTCGGTACGCCGGACGCGACTTGTCCACTAAGAACACCAGCGTGAGCACCACGATCAGCAGGCTGATCATGGCGGCCGTGGTACTGACGACCCGGAAAGCCCGGTCAGCCCGGGTTGGCACAGAGCGAGGCGAGAAGGGTTGCTCGTCGGCGACCGCGACGCTCTGAAAGACTCCGGTCACGACTGCTCAATCTGGCAGGCCCAGATGAATCAAGGGTTACGGCGAGGTTGTGCGAGAACGAACGTCCCGCATACAAGGATTAGATCGCGGCGTTCCCCTTGGACGGACGCGCACGGTGGTCGGGGCCTATGGGATGGTGGTCGTTGTAGTGGACAACGGATTACAGATAGCTGCTGCGTCAAGCACGTTGGCCTTGAGCGTCGCCGTCTGTTTATTCAATAAGTCGCTCAGGATGGCGGAAATATCCCCATCGAGCCGTTTCCAACGAGGGTCTTCCGCGGCAGCTTGATCTCCGTTGATCTTCGCACTGTCCAAAGCCTGGTTGGCAGCTTCATTGTTCACCTGGCCCTGGTTCACTGCCTCCTCCAGGCCGTCCAGCTGATCGCAAGCCGTAGTGGCACTGGCCACCCCCGCGGCACGGTCAACGCCACCGCTCCCACACGCCGCTATGGACCCGGCACCGAGAAGGACGGCCAGGGCGACGCCTCCGGCTCTGCGCACGGCGGGCAGACTAGCCGCCGTCCGGCTCCCCCGAGCGCCGCGCGAAGCCCCAGACCACCGAAGCGACGCTGCAGGTCATAGCATCATGGGTATGTTCAAGGTCCTCCGACGCCAGTGGCGCTACCTGACAGCCAAGCTCAGCGGCCGGCTCGACGAATCCGCAGATCCCAAGGTCCAACTCGAGCAGGCCATCGGCGAGGCTCAGGATCAGCACCGCCGCCTGGTCGAGCAGGCGGCCAATGTGATCGCCAACCAGAAACAGACCGAGCTGCAGCTCAACCGGGCCATGACGGACCTGGAAAAAGTCAACGGTTCGGCCCGCCAGGCGCTGATGCTGGCGCAGCGGTCCCAGGCGGGAGGCGACACGGCCAAGGCCGGCGAGTACAACCAGACGGCCGAGGCGTTCGCGGAGCGCCTGATCGCCACCGAGAAGCGGGTCGAGGACCTCAAGACCCAGCACCTGCAGGCCACCCAGGCGGCCCAGCAGGCCAAGGCGGCGGTCCAGCAGAACTCCCAGCAACTCCAGCAGCGCCTGGCCGAGCGCCAAAAGCTCATGTCCCAGCTCGATCAGGCCAAGATGCAGGAGCAGCTCAACGCGGCCATGACCAGCTTGTCGCAGACCGTCGACCAGGACGTACCGACCTTCGATGACGTGCGCTCGAAGATCGAGGCCCGGTACGCCAAGGCGCTGGGTACCTCGGAGTTGAGCGGCCAGACGGTCGAGGCGCGGATGTTGGAAGTCGAGCGCACCTCGGCCAACTTCGAGGCCCAATCGCGCCTCGATCAGATGCGCTCCGAACTGGGCTTGACCACCGGTTCGCAAGCCAACGAGCTGGCCAACGCATCAGCGGCACAGTTGGGTACGGGCACGGCTCCGGCGGCTGAAGGTGAGTTGGGCACGGGAGCGAAGGTGGCCAACCCGAACCCACAGGTCACCGACGCGGAGGTCACCGAGAACGACACGTCCTTCTCGTAGCCCGGCGCCCCTTCTCCTGATGCGCTTCCTCTGATGCGGTTGGGGTGGGCGGCCGTCGCGGCCGCGGTGACTGCGACGACGCTGATCGGAGGCTGCGGGGGCAGCACCAAGTTGTCGGGCCCTCCGGCCACCGTGGTCACCGAAGCGCTCGACGGGCTCGGCCAGCTCAGCGCGGTGCGGGCCGTCGTGCGCATCGAGGCCCCAAACCTCAACGACCCGAGCCTGAGCCCGGCCCAGGTCCAAGCCGTGCTCCACACCAGCCTGGTGGTGAGCGTGGAGACCCCCGACGGGCGTTCGTTGGCCAGCGAAGGGTCGTCACCGGCCCCGTCGGCCCAGGTCGACGCCGCCGTGGTGGTCGGCGAGGACACCGTGGCGGAGATCCGGGTGCTCCAACACAAGATGTACGCCCGGGTCGACCTCGCTGGCCTGGGAGCCGCCTTTGCCCTCAGTCCCTCGCAACGGGCCGAAGTGTCGGATCTCCAATCGGTCCTGGCCCGTGACGGCCAGCGTGTCCCCGCTTTGGGGGCCTTGGGTGCCGGGCGATGGGTCGAGGTGCCGACCGCGATGGCGGTCGCCCTCGGCAACGAAGAGCTCGTCCACCTCGGCATCCCATTGGCCACCACTACGCTGCGCCCAGTCACGCTGGGCCGGGTGGTGTCGTCGCTCATGGGGGTGGTGAGCGGCTCCACAGCGGCCGACGACGGACCGGTCACCGGCGGCGAAAGTTACGCCGCCACCTTGCCCACCCGGGACCTGCTCACCTCGCCGTTGACCACGTTGGCCGCGCTGGCCGGCACAGTGGGCGACTCGTCATACGCCGAGGCGGTCATCGGTGACGCCGAGAGCATCCCGGGCGCGGCCACCGTAGCCGTCAACTTTTTGGTCAGCGGGCGTCGGTTGGCCGAGGGGACGCTCCCCCTCGGCCAACTCCTCCCCGGCAACACCAGCGCCGAGAACGCCGAAGTGGTCGCTGACTTCTCCCCCGCCCCGGCTATCACCGCACCACCATCAGCCTCCCCGCTCGACCTGGCCGTCCTGGTCCCCAGCTTGAACATGGCGGCCAAGGTCTGAGTTGCTAGCCGGCGACCGGCTTTTCGTCGTGGCCGCCGAACTCCTTGCGCATGGCCGACAGGATCTTGTCGGCGAAGTCCCCCTCCCCCCGGGAGCTGAAGCGCTCGTAGAGGGCGGTGGTCAGGACGTGGGCGGGCACCGCCAGGTCGATGGCGGCGTGCACCGTCCAGCGGCCTTCGCCCGAGTCCGATACCCGACCGCTGAAGCTCGACAGCTGCGGGTCGACCAGCAAGGCGTGAGCGGTGAGGTCGAGGAGCCAGGACCCGACGACGCTGCCTCTCCGCCACACTTCGGCCACCTCGGTGGTGTCGATATCGTAGCGGTAGTACTCGGGTTGCTCGAGCGGGGTGGTTTCCGCGTCGTAGGCCTCCGCCGGCTTGGAGCCCAGGTCGGCTTTGGCGATGATGGCCAGGCCTTCGGCGTACGCCGCCATGATCCCGTACTCGATGCCGTTGTGCACCATCTTCACGAAGTGACCGGCGCCGTTATTGCCGCAATGCAGCCACCCTTGCTCGGCGGGCGACGGTGCGCCGCTGCGCCCCTCGGTGCGGGGTGCGGCATCCACCCCCGGGCCGATGGACGCAAACAGCGGCGAGAGGTGCTCGACGATGGGTTTCTCCCCGCCGATCATCAAGCAGTAGCCGCGCTCGAGACCGAAGACCCCGCCACTCGTCCCCACGTCCACATAGTGCAGGCCTTGTTCTTTGAGGGCGGCGGCCCGGTGGATGTCGTCGTGGTAGTGCGAGTTGCCGCCGTCGATGATGATGTCGCCCGCCTCGAACACCGCCGCCAGTTGCTTGACGGTGTCGCCGGTATAGCCGGCAGGGACCATGAGCCACGCGGCGCGCGGCACGGTCAGCTTGGCTGCGAAGTCCTCGAGACTGGCGGCCCCCACGGCGCCCTCGGCGGCCAGCGCCTTCACCGCGTCGGCACTGACGTCGAAGACCACGCACTCGTGGCCGGCGCGCGTAAGCCGGCGCACCATGTTGGCGCCCATCCTGCCCAGTCCGATCATGCCGAGCTGCATTCCGGTTGCCTCCTCAGGCTGCACAACGCCGCCGATTGCGACGCGAGTGCATTGATTCTTGCCGGACCCGGGACCCCGTGTAACCAGCCACCTGGTGTATTACTGGTGTATGGCTCGCACCAACATCGATGTGGACGACGAATCGTGCTTGGTGATCATGCAGCGCTATGGGCTGCGCACCAAGCGCGACGCCGTCAACTTCGCGCTCCGCACGGTGGCCGGCGAGGCACTCAGCCTCGACGACGCCCGCCGCCTGCGAGGCTCGGGGTGGGACGGTGACCTCGAGGAGCTGCGCGACGGTCGCTGCTCGTGACGCTCATTGACACATCAGCCTGGATCGAGTTCCTGCGCGACACCGGAACCACGGTGTGTCAGCGAGTGGACGCGTTGCTCGACGAGGGGACCTTCACGTGCCACCCCATCCGCATGGAGGTGCTGGCCGGCGCCCACAACGAGCGGCATCTGCGCGACCTGCGCAGCTTGCTCGCCCGGTCTTGCCTGGTGGCCACCACGCCGGGAGACTACGAAGACGCAGCAGCGCTTTTCCGCACCTGCCGGCGCCAGGGCGAGGCAGTTCGCCGGCCGATCGACTGTCTGATCGCGGCGCATGCCATCCGGGCGGGTATTCCTGTCCTGCACGCCGACGCCGATTTCGAGGTGCTGGCGCGCCACACCGCCGTGCAGACCGTGCCGTTGTAGTTTGCTGCGGATCCGCCCCCGCCACACACGGGGGTCAGATCCGGAAAATACCGGGCAGCAGGACCCCGTCAGGGCACCAACACCAGGTCGTCGCGGTGGATGACCTCGCGTGACACCTCCGGCGGCAGCGTGGTGGTGTGGCGGCCGGCCAGTTCGCGGACCAGGTCCGAGCCGTAACGGCACAGCCCCTTGGCAAAGACCCGGCCATCGGGACCGCACACTTCGACGGCCGCGTCGGCCTCCCATTTCCCCTCCGCTTCGAGCACCCCCGCCGGCAGGAGCGACACCCCTCGCCCGGTCAACGCGGCTTCCGCGCCGGCGTCCACCTGGATGCGGCCCTCGGCCGGCAACGCAAAGGCAATCCACAGTTTGCGGGCCCCCAGTCGATGCGAGCGGGGCACGACCACGGTCCCCACGCCGGGCACCTCGTCGAGGGCGTCGACGATTACCGCCGGCCGGTCGGCCGCCGCGATGACCGCCCGCACTCCCGACCACGCGGCGATTTTGGCTGCCGCCAACTTCGACGCCATCCCCCCGCTGCCCCGGGCGCTGCCCGCTCCACCGGCCAACTGCTCCAAACCCTGGTCGACCTCGACGATCTCGGAGATCAACGTGGCGCCGGCGTCCACCCGGGGATCGCCGGTCAACAAACCGGGCGCGTCGGTCAGCAACAACAGCACTTCGGCGTGCACCAGGTGCGCCACCAGCGCGGCCAGACGGTCGTTGTCCCCGAAGCGGATTTCGTCGTCGGCCACCGCGTCGTTCTCGTTGACGATGGGCACCACACCGAGATCCAGGAGCACTTCGAGGGTCTGGCGGGCGTGGAGGTACTGGCGCCGGTCGAAGAAATCGTTGGGCGACAACAAGACCTGCCCGGCCACCAGGCCATGGGCCGCGAACGCCTCGTCGTAGGTGGCCAGCAGCCGGCTTTGGCCCACCGCGGACGCCGCTTGCAGGACCCGCGAATCGGTGGGACGCGGGTCGGCCAGGCCGAGCACGGGCAGGCCCGCCGCGATCGCCCCGCTGGTCACCAGCACCACCGGGCGACCCCCGGCGCGGACCTGGGCCAGCTCGGCGCACAGTTTGGCCACCGCGGCCAACGCGATGATCCCCCGCTCGTCGGTCAGGGAAGACGTGCCGATCTTGACTACCACGACCCCCCGGCCGGCGACGGGCGCCATCAGTCGAGCAGGTCGGGTTGCTCGTGCACCATCTGGCGCCAGTAGGGCTGGAAGTTGATCCAGGCCAGATAGGCGTCGCCGCCGATGCCCGAGGCGGTGTCGTGGTCGATGAGTACGGGGGTGCCGGCCGCCTCGGCCAACAGTTGGGCGTGGGCGCAGCGCTCGGCGTTCACGAAGTTGTAGGCGGCGGCGTCCACCGTGGCGCCCACCGTCAAAAATCCGTGGTTGGCCAGGATCACCGCGGTGTTGGTGGGCCCCAGGGCCTGCGCGATGCGCCGCCCCTCGTCCAGGCTGAACACGATGCCACCGAAGGTGTCAAAGAGCGAGTGGGCCCCGTACAGCGCGCAGGCGTCCTGGGTGATGGGGTCGAGGAGACGGTGCAGTGTCGACCACGCTTTGCCGTGGATGGCATGGGCGTGGGCCGCGGAGATCACGTCGGGGCGGGCTTCATGGACCTGGGAGTGGATGGCGAACGCCGCAGGGTTGATGGGCTGGTTGCCCTCGATGACTTTGCCCGTGGAATCGACCAGTTCCAGATCCGACACCCGGATCATGCTGAACGGTATGGCCAGCGGATTGACCCAGAAGTGGTCGGTCAACTCGGGGTCCCGGGCCGTCATGTGGCCGGCCACGCCTTCGTCGTAGCCCAGCTTCCCGAAGAGGCGGAAGGCCGCCGCCAAGCGCTGCTTTCGGTGCTGGCGCTCCTCGGCCAGCGTGGCGAAGGTGGGGGGCAGCGGCACCGCGATCTTGCTGTCGCGGTTTTTGGCGGCTGCCTGCGCCACCTCGCTGGCGGTCCCGTGAGACTGGATCGTGGACATGACTCCGAGGCTACCCCCCGACCCCGGCAACGGCCGGTTGGGCTCGTTCAGCCGGGGTCAGTCCGGGGCGTAGTCGAAGGAGAACCCGGCGATACGCACCCGGTCCCCTTCTCGGGCGCCGGCCCGCGACAACGCCCGGTCCACTCCCAGGCGACGCAGGCGGCCCTGCGCGTACGAAAGGGCCTCCGCGTTGGTCAGGTCCGACAGGGCCACCGCCCGTTCGGCGGGCCGGCCCAGCACCACCCACGCCCGTTCGCCGTCGCGTTCTACCCGCACGCCGGCCGGCTCGGGCCGATGGACGGCGTAACGCTCGGGTCGTGGCCGGTCGGCGCGGGCCTGGGCCACCACAGTGGCCAGGCGGCCCACCAGGGGACGCAATCCTTCGCCGGTCAGCGCCGAGATGGGGAGCAGGTCCTCGGACCCGGCCCAGCCGTCCCCCCCCGGCGCCTCGGGAAAGCCCACCAGGTCGGCCCGCGAGCCCACCACCACCCGGGGCCGGCGCAACAGATCCGGTTGGTAACGGCCCAGTTCTTCGAGGAGGATCCGTTCTTGATCCAGCGGGGAGCGAGCGTCGATGGGGGCCAAGTCGAGGAGCAGGACCAGGACCCGGGCCCGTTCGATGTGGCGGAGGAACTGGTGGCCGAGGCCTTTGCCTTCGCTCGCCCCTTCGATCAGTCCGGGGATGTCGGCCATGACGAACTCCTGGTCGTCGAGGCGGACCACACCCAGGTTGGGTTCCAGGGTGGTGAAGGGATAGTCCGCGATCTTGGGTTTGGCGGCCGACACCCGCGAGATCAGGGTGCTCTTGCCCACATTGGGGAACCCCACCAGCGCCACGTCGGCCATCAACTTCAACTCGAGGTTTAGCCAGCGCTCCTCACCGGTTTCGCCCTGCTCGGCGAACGACGGGGCGCGACGGCGGTTGGAGAGGAAGCGGGCGTTGCCTTTGCCGCCTTGGCCGCCCTGGCCGGCCAGCCACCGGTCGCCCTCCGAGGACAGGTCGACGAGTATCTCGCCTTCCAGGTCACGGACAACGGTGCCCTCGGGGACCAGGACCTCGAGGTCGGGGCCGGACCGCCCGTGGCGTCCTTTGCCTGCGCCGTGGGTGCCGCTCTGCGACTTGCGGTGTGGGTGGTCGCGGAAACCGAGGAGAGAAGCCACATTGCGGTCGGCCACCATCCACACGTCGCCGCCGTTGCCGCCGTCGCCGCCGTCGGGACCGCCTTTGGCCACGTGCGCCTCGCGGCGGAACGACACCGCACCGGCACCCCCATCCCCCGCCTTGACGTGCAGTTGGGCTTCGTCGACGAATCCGGACATGAGGTGGGGAAAGGACCCGCAGGCGTAGGCCTACCGGGTCGGAACCGTAGGTCTCCGCTTACGCGGAGGGCGCCTCAGCGGTGAGGATGTCCACCAGGCGACGGCCCTTGCGGTTACCGAACTTCACCTTGCCGTCGCTCAACGCGAACAGCGTGTCGTCGCCGCCACGGCCCACGTTTTCGCCGGGATGGAAGTAGGTGCCGCGCTGGCGAACGATGATCGAGCCCGCGGTGACCGCAGTACCGTCGAACACCTTCACCCCGAGACGCTGGGCGTTGGAGTCGCGGCCGTTCCGTGTGGAACCGCCACCTTTGGTCTTGGACATGCTTATCCCTCCCGGCTGATGCCGGTGATCTCGATGGTCGTGTAGTGCTGGCGGTGACCCCAGGACTTCCGGCCCCGGGTCTTCGGCTTGTAGGTGAAGCCGCGGATCTTGGGCCCTCGGGCGGCGCCGACGATGCGGGCCGACACCGAGGCGGTGGCGAGTTGGTCGGCGCTGGTCAACACGTCCGCGCCGTCCACAACCAGCAACGGGTGGAAGCTCACCTCGTCGCCTTCGGCGGCCGAGAGCAACTCGACATTGAGGGTCTGGCCCTCTTCCACTCGTTCCTGCTTGCCACCGGTCTTGATCACTGCGTACACAAGACGAAGATGTTACTACACCAGGGCTTGTCGGCCACAACGGGTCTGGTGGTGGCTATAACAGGCTCTGGTCGATGATGATGCCGCGCCCTCCGCAGGTGGGGCACACCTCGGAGAACGACTCGACGAGCCCTTCCGACACCCGTTTGCGGGTCATCTCCACCAGACCCAGCTCGGAGATGTCAAAGACCTGGGTCCGGGTCTTGTCGCGGGCCAGGGCCTCGCGGAAGGTTTGGATCACCTGGTTGCGGTTGGCCGCGATTTCCATGTCGATGAAGTCGATGACGATGATGCCGCCGATGTCGCGCAGGCGCAGCTGGCGGGCGATTTCGTCGGCGGCCTCCAGGTTGTTGCGGAAGACCGTTTCTTCGAGGTTGGAGCTGCCCACGTTCTTGCCCGTGTTGACGTCGATGACGGTGAGGGCTTCGGTGCGCTCGATGATGAGCGACCCGCCCGAAGGGAGCCACACCTTTCGATCGAGGGCTTTGTGGATTTGCTCGTGCACGTGGTGGCGTTCGAAGACCGGGAGCGGATCGTCTTGGGGACCGGAGTACTCGACCCGGTCGGCCAGCTCGGGGCTGATGCTGCCCACGTAGTCGCGGACTTCTTCGAACAGCTCGCGGTCATCGATGATGACCCCGCGGTAGTTACGGTTGAACTCTTCGCGGATGACCCGCACGGCGACGCCCGGTTCCCGGTAGAGCAGCCCGGGGCGCTGGCTGCGCTTGGCCAGTTCGTCGATGCGGTCCCATTGGCTTTTGAGCCGCAGCACGTCGCGGCGCAACTCGTCGGCTGTCGCTCCTTCCGCCGCGGTGCGCACGATCAGCCCGTGGCCTTCGGGTCGGACCTCGTCGAGGATGCGCCGTAGCCGTTTGCGTTCCTCGTCGGAGAGGCGCTTGGAGATGCCGTAGGTGTCGCTGCCGGGGATGAGGACCACGAACCGCCCGGGTAGCGAAACCTCTTGGGTGAGGCGGGCGCCTTTGTGGGCGATGGGGTTTTTGGTCACCTGGCACAGGATCATCTGCCCGTTTTTCAACAGGTTCTCGATCCGGGCGTCGCGGGCGGGCCCGGGGAGACGGCCGCGCGTGGGTTTGGTGGCCGCCGATTTTCCCTTCCCTTTGTCTGCCGCCTCGGCCCCCGACTCGAGGTCGTCGCGGTCGTAGCGGACGTCGCCGCGGTACAGGACGGCGTTTTTGGGGGTGCCGATGTCGACGAACGCCGCTTCCATCCCGGGCAGCACGTTCTGCACCCGGCCCAAGTAGATGTTGCCGTCGATCTCATTGGCGTCGTCGGCTGGGCGCGACACGTAGTGTTCGATGAGCGACTTGCCTTCGAGGACGGCGATTTGGGTGGCCGCGGGGGCTACGTGGACCACCATCAGGTAGCGCCCGACGGGGCGGCCTTTGCGTTCCCGGCCTCGCCGGCGATCGAGGGTCGCTTGGTCCACCACAGCCGGGGTGTCGACAATGACCGCCTCTACGGGGACGCGCTCGGCCCGCGACCGTGCCGGTGCGCGCCGGGGGGCCCGTTCGTCGCCGGGAGCCGCCGGAGAAGTCTCGACGGCCTCGGAGCTCTCGGCGCCTTCGGCTCCCGGTCGCCCTCGACCGCTGCGCCGCCGGCGGCGCCGGGCCGACGCGGACAGTCCTTCGCCGGCCGGTGAGGCAGCGCCGGCACGGGTCTCGGCCGCGCTGCCATTGGTGCTCGCCCCCTGGGAAAGCGCTGCGGGACGGGTGTCACCGATGCGGGGACGGGCCGGCGCCGGGCGGCTGTCACCGATTTGGGGACGGGTGTCGCCGATCTGCGGTCGCCGGCCCACCTCACTCGGCGCCGCTTCCGACTCGCCGGTTTCTCCCACCTCACCCGTCGGCGAGGAACCGCCGGCCACCGGGGTGTCTTCAGCGACTAGCCCGTTGCCCGCAGAGGTTGCGTCCGGAGCGATTGCGTCGCCCGAAGCAGTCTCGGCAGCGACCGTCTCGGCACTGACCGTCTCGGCACCGACCGTCTCGGCACCGTCCGTTGGCGGAGCGGCGATGGGTGCGTCGGCGAGTGGGCCGAGGGTCGGCTCCGAGGCGACCACCAACTCTGCCGGCGCCTCATCGGGTGTCGTTTCGGCGGTCTCGTCATCCAGTTCGTCGGGTTCGGTGCCGGTCGATGCGCCACCTACTCCCGTACTGCGACTCCGCCCCCGTCCGCCCCTCGACCCCCGACGGCGGGGACGAGGTGCGCCAGGCGAAGCGGACGGCGCTGGTGCGCCGCTCGCCTCAGATGGCGCACCCTCCGCCCCCGCAGCGGGGGGCGGTGGCGCGGTGGAAGTGGCTGCAACAGGGGCAGATTCCCCTTGGGCCGCACCGGAATCTTCCGGGCGGTCCGAGTCGTGATCGGACATGGCGAGCTTCCCTTCTCATGACGCACGCCCGAAGGCCTGCGGCGCGTCCGTCGCGTCGGGTAGGGCCGCAACCGGCTCCCACCGCGCGCCGTCGCGCGAAATCCATTGATTGAGCCTCCGGACATACCGCTCGCTGGCCTCGGGCCCCAGCGCGCGCACCACATCCGTCGGCCGCAAACTGCGGGGTTGGGCGGCGAGATCCGCCTCCAACCACAAACCGTCCGTCAACCCCCCGTTGCCTGGCGCCACAGCACCCTCGGACAAGTAGTCGGACGGTATTTCTTCGTCCCCCAAGACCCGCAGAGAGAGAATCCCGGGACGAACGTCCTCGAGCACCTCTTCGCCTTTGCGGAACCGGGGTACGACCAACTCCGGGGCCTCGAGCAGCGACGCCACCAGCGTCGCACCGCGCCCCGGGGAACGATCCGGCCAAACGGCCGCGAAACGCCAGGTACTGAGGGTCACTGCTTCTTGCAGGGACGGCGTACCAGGCTCGATGGCCACCGCGCCGGTGGCGTCCACCCCTTGGGGCAGGGCCGGCGACAGGCGGGGCAACAACTCCTCGATGTCGATCTCCGCTCCAGGGGCGAACTCGACGTCGAGGTACTCGGCTTGGGACTCGTGGCCTGTGGGGAGGGCGAGACCGAAGCTGACTTTGGGGCGGGGGGAGAAACCCTCGCTGTAGGCCAACGGGAGTTGCAGGCGGCGAAACGCCCGCTCCCACATCCGGGCCACGTCGCGGTGGCTGGTCCAGCGGATTTTGCCCAGCTTGGAAAAACGGATCCGGACCTTCATCGCGGTCCCGTCCGCAACAGCACGGGCACCGGTCCCCCACCACCGGCGCCCCCGCGCGAGAGATCCTGACCGGTGCCTTGGCTCCCCCCGGCGGGCGGAACGGTGGATGCCACCACGTGCTCGAGCCCGTATTCGGTGCAGGCCCCGCAGTCATAGCAGGGGGTCCACCGGCAGTCGGGGGTGACGTGCATCGAGCGGGCGTCCTCCCACTCCTGCCAGAGAAAGTCCGCATGCAAACCGGCCGAGATGTGCGCCCACGGCATCAACTCGTCGCGGTCGCGCTCGCGGTGCACATACCAATCGATGGACAGGCCATGGCGGGCCATGGCGTCGCTCCAGCGGGTCAGGTCGAAATGCTCGGTCCACTCCTGGAAGGTGCCTCCGGCCCGCCACACATCTTCGATGACCGCCCCGATGCGCCGGTCACCGCGGGAGGCAATCCCTTCAGCCAAGGTGGCCTTGGGGTCATGCCAGCGCAGCTGGATTCCTTTGTCGCGCCGGGTGGCATCGCGCAGCATCCCGATGCGGCGGGCCAAACCGGCGACGGTCTCCTGTCCGAACCACTGGAACGGAGTCTGCGGCTTGGGCACGAATCCGCCGAGCGACACCGTGGCCGACGCCGACTTGTTGTGCCGGCGGCCGATGGCCACGCAGTTGCGGGCCAGCTCCGCGATGCCCATGGTGTCGGCATCGGTTTCGGTGGGCAGTCCGGTGAGGAAATACAGCTTGATACGCCGCCAGCCCTGCGAGTACGCGGAGTCGACCGCCCCGTAGAGGTCCTCTTCGGTGATGAGCTTGTTGATCACCTGGCGCATCCGCCACGTCCCTGCTTCAGGAGCGAAGGTCAAACCGGTGCGTCGCACCTTTTGTATCTGGCTGGCGATGCCGACGGTAAAGGCGTCGACGCGCAGACTGGGCAGGCTCACCGAGACCTGCCCACCGCATGCCGGGTCGTTGATGATCCCGTCGACCACTTGATCGATCCCGGAATAGTCGGCACTCGACAGCGACGTGAGGGTCACCTCGTCGTAGCCGGTGCGCGCCAGGCCGTCGGACACCATCTGGCGCACCTGGGCCGCCGGCCGTTCGCGCACTGGACGGGTGATCATCCCCGCCTGGCAGAAACGGCACCCTCGGGTGCAACCCCGGAAGATTTCGACGTTGAGGCGGTCGTGCACCACCTCGGTCATCGGCACCAGCTGATGCTTCGGGTAAGGCCACGCCCCGAGGTCGGTAATGGTCCTTTTTTCGACGACGGCCGGCACATCGGGGTAGCGGGGGGTGACGGCCACCAAGCGCGGCCCGTCGTAGGTCACCTCGTACATCGACGGCACGTAGACGCCCGGCACCGACGCCAGGCGCCGCAGCACCGCGGCGCGCGAACCTTCGCTGCGCCCCGAAGCCTTCCACTCGTGCAGCACTTCGGTGATCTCGGCTACCACTTCTTCGCCGTCACCGATGACGAAGGCGTCCACGAAGTCGGCCAGGGGCTCGGGGTTGTAGGTGCAGTGGCCGCCCGCGATGACCAGGGGGTGCTCGGGCCGGCGCTGCTCCGCCCGCACGGGAACGCCGGCGAGGTCGACGCAGTTGAGCAGGTTGGTGAACACCAACTCGGCCGACAGGTTGAAGGCCAGTACGTCGAAGGCGGCCGCCGGCGAGTGCGATTCCAGGGAGAACAGCGGAAGGCGGGCCCGGCGCAACTCAGCTTCCATGTCGACCCAAGGGGCGTAGGACCGCTCCGCGATGGCGTCGGGGCGCTCGTTGATCAACTCGTAGAGGATCTGAAGGCCCTGGTTGGGAAGACCGATCTCGTAGGTGTCGGGATACAGGAGCAGCCACCGCACATCTCGGGGCCCGGGGTTGGGAGAAAGGGCCCCGTCCTCACAGCCGATGTAGCGTGCCGGCTTTTGCACGCGGGCCAGCAGCGGTTCTAGCTGCGGCCACAGGGTCTCCATGATTCGTTCACTCTACCGGTCCCCCCTACGGGTTCAGTTGAAGCGGTGCATGCGCACGCTGAGCACCAGGCCCATCAGCGCATACATGGCAATCAACGAAGTACCGCCGTAGCTCATGAAAGGCAAAGGTATGCCAGCAATAGGCATGATTCCCATGGCCATGCCCGTGTTCTCGAAGACCTGGAACGCGATGATGCCCAGGACGCCGACACAGATATACATCCCCACCTGGTCCCGGGCCAGGACCGAGGCGCGCCAGATGCGCCACACCATGAGCACGAACAACGCCAGCAACAGCGCGGACCCGAGCAGACCGACCTGTTCGCCGACGGCCGAGAAAATGAAGTCCGTCTGTTGCTCGGGGACCTCACCGGTATTGGTGAGCGGCCCCTTTCCTATCCCCTTGCCGTGCACGCCGCCCGAGCTGATCGCCATCTTGGACAGCGCCCCGTTGTACTCAGCCTGGGCGTTTGTGGAGCTCGAAGCAAGAAATCCGGGGCTCACCTGGTCCGGTGTGTTGAGGAAAGAGGTGAGACGGGCGGTCTGATACTTCTGCAGGATCCCGAAGTGGAGCACCGCGGCGATCCCCAGTATCCCGAGCAAGGTCAGGACCCCGAGGTGCAGGGGCCGCACCCCTCCGACGGCCAGCATGGCGAGCAGCACGATCATCAGCACCAGGGCGGTGCCCAGGTCCGGCTGCTTGTAGATCAGCGCGAAAGGGACCAGGAACAGGACGAGGACGGCCAGAAACCCCCGCAGGGGCAACTTTCCTCCGAAGGCCGCCAAAAAGGCGGCCATGCCGACGATAAGCGTTACCTTGCAGATTTCTGACGGCTCCAGCTGGTAGGAGCCGAACTGGAACCAGGCTTGCGCGCCACGGCTCTTGTGCCCCACCACGTACACGGCGAGCAGAGCCAGGATGCTTCCCCCGTAGAGCACCGGGGCGAAGTTGACATAGCGCCGGTAGTCGACGGTGGCCACCGCCATCATGATGACCACGCCCAGGACCGTGAAGATGATCTGCTTTTTGACGTAGAAGGTGGGCGACGAGCCCTCGGCCAAAAGGTTGTCCCGGGTGGCCGTCCAGATCATGAGCGACCCGAAGGCCGAGATCCCGACGGCCAACACGGCCAGAACGGGATCGAAATAGCGCCACTTCGAGGTGACCAGAGACCGCGAGTGGAGGCCGACGCCGGGCGATACACGGGGACCGAGGACGCTGGTCATCAGTCGTGACCCGAGGTGTTGATCCCGACGGCGCTCTGAGCCTGGTTGAAGATGGTGTCGTAGATGGAGCGCACCACCGGAGCGGCGGCGTCGGCGCCGTAGCCCGACTGTTCCATGAAACAGGTGACCTCGTACTGGGGGTTGGCCGCCGGGGCGAAGGAGGCAAACACCGATGTGGTCTGTTTGTACGCCGCGCTGGTGGCTGCGGCATCGCTGACCTGGGCCGTCCCCGTCTTGCCAGCCACCAGCACAGGGAACCCGGCGAAGTCGGCGTAGGCCGTGCCGTTCCCGTCCGAGGTCACCCCTTCGAAGCCCTGCAGCATGGCGGCGCGCTGCGCGGGGGTCAGCGTCACATGCCCAGCCACCTCGTCAGCGTAGGACTTGAGGACCGTGCCGTTGGGGCTCTCGATACTCGCTCCCAACTGCGGCGTGTAGCGGGTGCCTCCGTTGGCGAATGTTGAGTAGGCGTTGGACAGCTGCAGCGGGGTGACCAGAACCTGGTCCTCACCGATGGCCATCTGCACTTCGTTTCCCTCGTACCAGGTGTCATCGGGATAGGCCTTGGGATACTGCTCGTGCTCTTTCTTGAGGACCTGCGCGTCGGGGACCAGACCCGGTGCTTCGCCCGGCAACTTGATCCCGGTGCTGCTCCCGAACCCATAGCCGTCGGCCACGTTTTGCAGGGCATCGGCACCCAGCGTGTTGCCGGCCGTATAGAACTCGCCGCCCAGGAAGTAGAAGAACGAGTCGCTCGACACGGTCAGGGCCTGGGTGATGTTGACATTTCCCACACCCCCGGAGTCGTCGTGGAAAGTCTGGGGGCCAATCTTGACGAAGCCGACGTCGTCGTAGGTCGAAGTGGGGGTGATCAGGCCCCGTTGCAGCGCAGCGGTGCCGGTGATCAACTTGAACGTCGAGCCAGGGGCGTACTCGCCGGCGATGGCCCGATCGGTGAGAGGGTTGTTGCTGCCCGGAGCGGTCAGCGCCTTGTACTGCTGGCTGCTGATCCCGCTGGCGAACTGCTGGTCGTCGTAGTCGGGGTTGGTGGCCAAGGCCAGGACTGCGCCCGTGTTGGGGTTCTGGATAACCACCGCCCCGGCAGGGGCGCTGAAGTCCCGGCCGCTCAGCGGGTCGCGGGTGACCCGGGCTTTGGCCAGACCCTGCTCCAGATCATTGACCGCTGCCAGTTGAAACTTGTAGTTGATGGTGAGAGTTAGGTTGTCTCCGGGGACCGGGGGGGTGTCGGAGAGCACGGCCAACACGTCGCCTTGCGGGTCGACCTGCACCCGCTCCACTCCCGGCCTGCCTCGCAGCACGTCCTCATAGGTCGCTTCCACACCGGCCTGGCCGACCACATCGCTCTGCTGGTACTGCTCGGCGTTCCCCGCTTTCTCGGCCTGCGCGTACTCGGGTGCGCTGATGAGGCTCACATAGCCCACGATGTTGGCCACGATGGAGCCCGTCGGGTAGGTCCGCACGTCCTCCTCGGTGGCGGCCACCCCGGGGAAAAGGCTCTCGTGCTCTTTGATGAAAAGGATCTGCTGGGGCGTCGCCTCGCTACTCACCGGAACCGGGGCGTAGGAGCTGTAACGGTCGTTGTTGATGGCGGTGGTGAGCGTGGTCTCCGGGATCCCGAGGAGGGTGGCCAGGCGGGGGACCATCTCCGGGTTGGCCGGCACCAGTTGACGGTTCACGGTGACCACTTGCTCGGGGGAGTTGCCGGCCAGGATCTGGCCGTCGGCGGACAAGATGAGGCCACGCGGCGCCGGCGTGTAGATGGTATCGATACCGCGATCGGCTGCCGCGGCCGCCGCCTTGGGCGAGTTGACCACGGTGAGGAACCACAAGCGGGCGAACAATGCGGCGAAGAGGCACGCCACCACCACGGCGATGACCGCGAGGCGCACGCGCGCCGACTCCTGAGGGGGAGGGGGCGTCACTGGACCCCAATAGCTATCACAGCATGCCGGGCCCCGGTCATCGCGTGGGCGCTGCTTGGGTTTCGCCCAGGGCAACGGCCCCCGGCGAGCCTCTCGAAGCGCGGCGCAGCAACCAGCACACCGGCAACGACAGCACCGCAGCATCGACGCTTTCGATCACCACGACACGGATGAGCCAGTCGCGCCCTTCATGCGCCAACTCCGATTGGCCGAAGAGCCCGGCCAAGGCCAAAAACACCGCGACCTGCACCGCGGTGGCCACCGCCACCACGCCGGGCGTCAGCACTTTGGAGTTGATGGGCGAGGCCACCCGGAACGTCCCCACCACGAACCCGACCAAAGACAGCGTCAGGGCGCTCAGCCCGAATGGGGTGTCCTGCAAATACAGGTCGGCCAACAACCCGCAACCGAAACCGCACAGCGCTCCCTGCTCGGGCCCTCCGGCCAGCGCGGCGGCCACCGTCACCAGGCACAACAGATCGGGGGCCACACCCCAGATCCGCAAGTCGGTGCCGAAGGTGACCTCGATAAAGAGGGCCACCACGGCGATGCCGGCGACCCGGAGGCGGGCCTTGGTCGGCGGTGTCATCGCGACCTGCTCACGGGGTCTGCCCGGAGTAGATCAAGACGCTCACCACCACAAGCTGGTTCGGATTGATGAGCGGAGCGAGCGAAACCGTGTCGTGGAGCGCGCCGGCGTCGGTGGACACCGAGGTCACCTTGCCCACCGGGATGCCGGGGGGAAAAGTCTCGAGCGTGACGCCGCTGGTGTCGAGAATCATGCCCGCTTTGACCGGCGTGGCCGGGTCGACCCCGCTGACCTGAAGCGGGCTGTTGGGGCCGACTCCGGTGGCCTCCGCGGCCACTCCACCGGGCATGCTCACCCCAACGGTGAAGATGGGATCGGTGAGCACGCGGACCGTGGCCCCGTTCGCCGTGGTGCTGGCCACTGTTCCCACCAGGCCGGCCTGGGTTACCACCGGGTCGCCTACGGCCACCCCTCGGCTGGTCCCTTTGTCAATCTCCAGCGACACATCGAAGTTTTCCGGGTTCTGTCCCACCACTTGGGCGTCGACCTTGGGGAGGTTGGTGGCGAAGGGCAGGTCGGCCTGGGCCATGATGGCCGCCGCCTCCGCTTGCGCAGCGGCCGTGGCACTGGCATTGGATTGCATGCCGGCCACCTGCTCGCGCAGCCGCTGGTTTTCCTTCTTGAGTGAACCGTAATCGGCCGCTCCGCTCAGGAAGTTGCCGATGGGAGCCAGCGCGCTGTGGGTGGCGTGGGTGATCGGATCGAACACCGACCGGGCGTCAGATCTCACCGTGCCCAACGTGCCGCCCCGAGCGTCCAAGGTGACCAGCGTGATCGACGTCAGCACCAACAGGGCGAGCACATAACGCGCCCGGTTCGGGCGTCGATAGACAGCCACTCGTGGCGGGCTCCTAGCGGGTGTGGGAGGACATCAGGACGCTCTTGAGCGCGTCGAACTCCTCCAAGCACATGCCGCTTCCGATGACGACGGAATGCAACGGGTTGTCGGCGATGATGATCGGCATCCCTGTCTCCGCCGCCAAGCGGGCGTCGATCCCGTGCAGCAGCGCGCCGCCACCGGTGAGCACGATTCCCTGCTCCATGATGTCAGCCGCCAGTTCCGGTGGCGTCTTGTCCAGCGTCACTTTGACCGCGTCCACGATCGACGACACCGGCTCCTCGATGGCTTCGCGGATCTCCTCGGTGGTCGTGACGATGGTCTTGGGCAGGCCGGTGATGAGGTCCCGGCCCCGGATCTCGGCATGCAGTTCGTTCTCCAAGGGGCAAGCCGAACCGAGAGCGATCTTGATCTCCTCCGCGGTGCGCTCCCCCAGCGCCAAGCTGTACTCCTTTTTGATGAACTGGATGATCGCCTCGTCGAGCTCGTCGCCTCCGATGCGCACCGACTGGCTGGTGACGATGCCGCCGAGCGAGATAACGGCCACCTCGGTCGTGCCACCCCCGATGTCGACGACCATGTTGCCCGTGGGCTCATGGACGGGCAGGCCGGCGCCGATGGCCGCAGCCATCGGTTCCTCGATGATGTGGGCGGGCTTGCGGGCACCGGCGGATTCCGCCGCCTCTTGCACGGCCCGCTGCTCGACCCCGGTGATCCCCGACGGCACGCAGATCACGATGCGGGGTTTGGTGAAACGTCCGGGGTTGGCCTTACGGATGAAGTACGAAAGCATCTTTTCGCACATGTCGAAGTTGGCGATCACGCCGTCACGCAAGGGCCGAATGGCCTGAATATGCGCGGGGGTGCGCCCGATCATCCGTTTCGCTTCCATACCGACGGCCAAGGGACGATCGTCTTTGACATTGACCGCTACGACAGACGGCTCATTCAGCACGATGCCCCGACCGCGGAGATAGACGAGGGTGTTCGCCGTGCCGAGATCAACGGCCATGTCGCGGCCGAAAAGCGAAGAGAGTGGTTTATCAGACACGGGAAGCCTCCCCGAAGGGGGTGGAGGGGTAAACTCTAGGCTATCGGTCCTAGAGGGGTCAGTCCACCCGAGTGGGCGATTCGATTAGGAGTTGAGCTCCGGGAAGAAAAGGGCGATCTCTCGTTCCGCAGATGCCGCGCCATCGGACCCGTGGATCAAATTCTCCGTTGTTTGTAAGGCGAAGTCGCCTCTGATGGTGCCCGGCGCGGCCTTGGACGGATCAGTTGCGCCCATCATGCTCCGCACCACTTCCCAAGTGTTGTCGGGGCCTTCCACTACCAAAACCATCACCGGGGAGCGTGTGATGAAGGCAATCAGATCGTCAAAAAAGACTTTGCCTTGGTGCTCTGCGTAGTGGCAGCCGGCGATTTCCTTATCCAGCTGACGGAACTCGGCCGCCGCGATGCGCAGTGACTTACGCTCCAAACGACCGATGATTTCGCCGATGAGACCACGTTCGGTGGCGTCGGGCTTGCAGATGACCAAAGTGCGACTCACAATGCGAGAAGGCTAGCGGGAAGATCCGCTCAGCCAGGCTCGCGCTGCTCCCACCACGTAAAGGGAACCGGTGACCAGCACCAGATCTTCGGGTTCAGCGGCCCGCAGCGCCAGGTCGATCGCGGCGGGGACTGAAGTCGCCTCCAAGGTCTCGCAACCGAAGCGCGAGGCAGCAGCCACGATCGCTTCTGTGGGCTGCGTGCGGGGCGAAGGCGCCGGACATGCCACCACAAGCCGGGCATCTTGCGCATCCAGGGCGGCCAGCATCTCGCCGGCGTCCTTTCCGCGCAGCATCCCCACTACCAAAATGCGCGATCGGACCTCGCCGAACTCCTCCGCCAACGCGGCCGCGGCGGCTCGGGCCCCCTCGACGTTCTTGGCGCCGTCGAGCACGACGAGCGGCTGGCGTCCGACAACCTCCAAGCGCCCCGGCGAGCGCACCGTGGCCGCGGCGGCGGCCACCAGGTCGGGTTCGATGGGGGCGCCGAAAAATGCTTCGGCGGCCACCAAGGCGTCGGCGAAGTTTGTGGCCTGGTGGCGTCCATGGAGGGGCAGGAACACCTCGTGGTACATCGCGCCGGGGGTGCGCAGGTCCAGCAGTCGCCCGCCGACGGCCAGCTCGTTGCCCTCGACTGCGTAATCCCGACCCGTCCACCACAGCGTCTCGGAGTGCTCGGCTGCGAAAATAGGGTAAAGCTCAACATCAGCTTCACCCAACACCAGGGTTGAGCTCTTCCGTACGATCCCCGCCTTCTCACGGGCTATGTCGGCCCGGGTGGGACCGAGGAACTCGATGTGGTCGAGGCCGATGTTGGTGACCACGCTCACCACCCCGTCGACCACGTTGGTGGCGTCCCAGCGCCCTCCGAGGCCCACTTCGATGACCGCCACGTCGATGGGCACATCGGCGAACCAGCGCAAGGCGGCGGCGGTGAGGAGCTCGAACCAGGTAGGTCGGGCGCCCACCAACGGCTCGACGGCGGCCACCCCGGTGAGCGCGTCCGCCAGGTCCTCATCGCTGATGGGGACGCCGTTGGCGCTGATGCGCTCGTTGATGCGCTCGAGGTGGGGGCTGGTGAACGTTCCCACGCTCAGGCCTTTGGCCATGAGCAACTGAGTAAGGGCGCGGGCGGTGGAGGTCTTGCCGTTGGTCCCGGTGAGATGGATGACGGGAAAGGCGTTTTGCGGGTCGCCCAGCACGTCCACCAGCCGGCGCATGCGGGCGGGGTCGGGTATGGAGTTGTGCTGGTCGGCCAGCATCCGCTCCAGGTTCTGGTGGTTGTCCAACCATTCGAGGGCGTCACCGAGGTCCATGTCGCCCCCTGACGTGCACCCGATGCGCGGCGGAACTCAGGATGCAGCCCGGCGCGGCCGGGGCTCTTTGTGCTGGGGGATCTCGTCGCGGGGAATGAGCGTGGGGTTGACCCGCTCGAGGACCACCGACCGGTCGATCTTGCACTTGCCGATGTCGGTCCTGCTGGGCAGGTCGTACATGACCTCGAGCAGCACCTCTTCCAAGATGGCCCGCAAGCCACGGGCGCCGGTGCCCCGCAGCAGCGCCTGCTCGGCCACCGCGTCGAGCGCATCGTCGGAGAACTCCAACTCGACACCGTCGAGCTCGAACACCCGCTTGTACTGCTTGGCCAGAGCATTTTTGGGCTCGATGAGGATGCGCACCAGTGCCGTGCGGTCCAGGTTGGACACCGCCCCGATGACCGGCAGGCGCCCCACGAACTCGGGGATGAGACCGAACTTGAGGAGGTCCTCGGGCAGCACCTGGGCCAGCAGGTCGCCCTCGCTGCGCTCCTCGGCCCGCCGGATATCGGCCCGGAACCCAATGCCTTGGCGTCCCAGTCGAGTTTCGATCAGGCGATCGAGGCCGGCGAACGCGCCGCCGCACACGAAGAGGATGTTCGTGGTGTCGATCTGGATGAACTCCTGGTGGGGGTGCTTGCGGCCCCCTTGGGGGGGAACCGACGCCGTTGTACCCTCGAGGATCTTGAGCAGCGCCTGCTGCACTCCCTCGCCCGACACGTCACGGGTGATCGACGGGTTCTCGCTCTTACGGGCGATCTTGTCGATCTCGTCGATATAGATGATGCCCGTCTCCGCCTTCTTGACGTCGTAGTCGGCGGCCTGGATGAGCTTGAGAAGGATGTTTTCGACGTCCTCACCCACATACCCCGCCTCGGTCAAGGCGGTGGCGTCGGCGATGGCGAACGGAACGTTGAGCATCCGGGCCAGCGTCTGGGCCAGGAAGGTCTTGCCGCAACCGGTCGGTCCGAGCAACAGGATGTTCGACTTCTGAAGCTCTACATCGCCATCGTGGTAACCACCGGCCTGAACCCGCTTGTAGTGGTTGTAGACGGCGACCGAGAGGATCTTTTTGGCCCGCTCCTGCCCGATGACGTAGTCATTGAGAAAATTGAAGATCTCCGCCGGCTTGGGGAGTTCTTCAAAATGCACCTCGGAGGACTCGGACAGCTCCTCTTCGATGATGTCGTTGCACAGGTCGATGCACTCGTCGCAGATGTAGACCCCTGGGCCTGCGATCAGCTTTTTGACCTGCTTCTGCGACTTGCCGCAGAACGAACATTTCACCAGGTCGCTGGATTCCCCGAATTTCGCCATGGGCCGACTCGCCCCTCGGTTCAGGCCACGCCGGCGGCCAAAGGCACGCCAGCTAGTTCGCGAGTGCTGATCACCTCGTCAATGATGCCGTATGTGTGGGCCTCCGCGGCGCTCATGATGAAATCCCGGTCGGTGTCATTCGCCACCCGCTCCACCGACTGCCCCGAGTCCATCGACAACATCTCGTTGAGCAGGTCCCGCATCCGCATGATCTCCTTGGCCTGGATCTCGATGTCGGCCGCTTGGCCGGCTGCCCCCCCGTAGGGCTGGTGGATCAGGATACGGGCATGCGGAAGGGCGTAGCGCTTGCCCTTGGTCCCACCGGCCAGAATGACCGCAGCGGCCGATGCCGCCTGCCCGTAGCAGAACGTCGAAATGTCGTTCTTGACGAACTTCATCGTGTCGTAGATGGCAAACAGCGCCGTGATATCGCCACCGGGCGAGTTGATATAGAGGCTGATGTCCTTATCGGCGTTTTTGTACTCCAGGTACAACAGCTGGGCGCACACCGCGTTGGCGACGTAGTCGTCGATGGGGGTGCCCATGAAGATGATGTTCTCTTCGAGCATGCGGGAGAACAGGTCATAGCCGCGCTCTCCTCGGTTGGTCTGCTCGAAGATGCCGGGGACGTGGTACTGGGCGACGGGGTTAATCACGATGCTCCGCTTTCGCTGGTTTCGCCTTCGGTGTGGACGTGATGCTCGTGATCAGTGTGGCTCACTTCTTCGCCTTCCGGCGGGGTTAGCAGCGCGCGATCCACCGGGTTGCCCTCAGGGTCGACCACCTCTGCGTGTTCCACCAGCCATTCGAGCGCCTTGTTCTTTCTGAGGTCGGCCCGCAAGGCCGGTAGCTGGTCGCCCTGCTCGAGCTGCTCCCGGACCACATCGACGGTCAGGTTGTACTGGGTTGCGAGACGTTGGAACTGCTCTTCGAGGTCTTCCTCGGTCACCTCGAGATCCTGACCTTCGGCTACCGCGCGCAGGGCCAGATCGGCTTTGACCGCAGGGACAGCGCCCTCGCGCAGGCCCGCCACCACTTCGGCTTCGCTCTGGCCTGTCGCCGCCAGATACTGGGCGATGGTGGCCCCCTGCGATTCGAGGCGGTGGCCGAACTCATGCGCCTGGCGCTCGACCTCGCTGTTGACCAGCGCTTCGGGCGGGTCCTCCTCGACCAGCTTCACCAGCTCTTCGACCACCCCGTTGCGCAGGCCCATCACCGCTTGAACCCGCTTGACCATGCCCATCTGCTTGACGATGTCGGCCCGCAACTCGTCGACGGTGTCAAACTCCGACGCGTCCGACGCCCACTCGTCGGTGATCTCAGGCAGCACCTTCTCCTTGATGTCGGAGATGAGCACCGTGAGCTCCACCGTTCCGTCGGGATGCTCGGCCGGGAACTTCAAGATGTCGCCGACCTTGCCCCCGGCGAGCTGCTCGTCGAGCTCAGGGAGGACGTCGCCGCTGCCCAGCTCATAGGAGTAGTCCTCGATGGTCATGCCGGCGACGGCCTCGCCGTCGCGTTCGCCCTTGAGGTTGATGGTGAGCAGGTCACCGGTGCGCGCCGGGCGCTCCACGGTGGAGAGCTCTGCGAAGTTGCCGCGCAAGCGGTCGATCCGGGCCGAGATGTCCTCCTCGGTCACCTCCGGATTGACGACGGTGACCTTGAGGGCCTCGTAACCGGTCAACTCCAGGCTGGGCCGGACCTCGACGACTGCGTCGAAGACCAGCGGGCCGGCGTCGCGGCCCTCGGTGATGTCGATTTCCGGCGGCGCGATCACGTCGACCTGGTGTTCTCTGATGGCCTCGGCGTAATAGCCGGGAAGGGCGTCCTGGAGCGCTTCTGAGCGTCCGGACTCCTTGCCCAACCGGGCCTCGAGGATCCGCCGGGGTGCCTTCCCCGGTCGGAAACCGGGAACGCGCACCTCCCGCGCGATCTTGCGAAAGGCAGCATCGACTGCCTGTTCGAACTCGGCCTCGTCGACCTCGACGGACACCTTGACCTTGTTGCCTTCTAGGGGCTCTACGGCGCTCTTCATACGGGTTGGGAAGTCTACTGGGGCGAGGCGACCGGCCGGAGCGAATCGCTGCTCACCGCCCCTTTGGCGGCCTCCGACTAGCATGGGGGGCACCCGTCGGGGAGTGGCGCAGCGGTAGCGCACCTGCTTTGGGAGCAGGAGGTCGGGGGTTCGAATCCCCTCTCCCCGACCACTAACGTGGCGGCCGTGCGGGCGTAGCTCAATGGTAGAGCAGAAGCCTTCCAAGCTCCAGATGCGGGTTCGATTCCCGTCGCCCGCTCTCGCTCCCGCTCCCTCGCTCCCCGCAGAAGGCCCTCAACTGGGCGCTTCCCGGGTCGATGCGATTGGTATCAGCACTGCCACGGAGCGCTGTCGGGTTGCCGTGGACCTTCCGCGCCTCTGGTCCAAGTATCTGAGATTAGGAATGCAGCCTTGGGGGAGAAACTAGAAATCAGCTATGGTCAACCCAGTACCCTTATGCCACAATGAGTGAGGAAGCGAACGCACTACGGGCATAGGCCCGGGCCAGCGTATCTCTGGCCCGGATGGCCTATGGCATTTCGCTTTGCATTGCTAGTTTTCGGCATCATATTTATGTGAATCACGAAGGTTTCCGTCGTGTACATAGCTCGTACACGCCTTGTTTTCCGTCTTCTCATAGCACTCTTCAACAAGGAGCAACCGAAATGAACCAGGCCCCCGTTTCCACCAAAATCGGCGTTCGCCCCGGCGCCCGCATCGGCGTTCGCCCCGGCGCCCGCATCGGCGTTCGCCCCGGCGCTCGCATCGGCGTCCGGCCCGGAGCCCTCGCCATTTAAACCACAAAGAGTGGTGGATGCTGCATTCTCAGTGCACGTCGTAAATGTACTATCCAACGCCCTGACGTTGATGAGCGCGCTTGCGCGCTGACGACGCGGTCATTCAAGATGATCTAGTCTCTTACGGACGGTGGCGGGAGAGTCCCGGACCATAACTGCCAAATGGGAGAAACCATTGGCAACGAATGCCAAGCGGGCTCGACAGTTCCGCTGGCTCGCTGGCACCGTGGCAGTTGGGTTGGCGGCCGTGATGGTCGTCGAGACGGCTGCGCCTCCCTACCCCAACATTGCTGTTGTTTCGCTCTTTGCCGCGCTCGCGTTCTTCGCTGAAAACGCACAAGTCGATCTGCCCACCAGCATCACCATCAGTCCCCATGTGCTGCTGGTGCTGGCCACCCTGACATCGCTCGACGGGCACGGCGCCCTTTTGGGCACCACCATCTGCGGTGCAGCCGGCGGGATCGTCGTCCGATTCCTGCGGCGCCGCTATTTCGCGATCGTCATCTTCAACATCGCCCAGTTCGGCTTGGCCGCCGCCGCCGCCTCCGGAACTGCGTGGTTGTGTGCGCACAACGGCGTCCCCTCCCTCCAGACCTATCTCATCGCACCGCTGGCGTACGTGGCCGTGAACTCGAGCCTGTGCGTAGTAGGAGCGATGACCGACTCGGGTATGTCGGGCCGTGAGCTGTGGCTGGACGTCCGCTCGACCATCCCCATCGACCTGCTCATGGGCATCGCGGGGGTCCTGCTCGGCCGTCTGTATGTGGAGGTCAGCCCCCTGGCCACCTTCGCCATCATCGCGCCCGCCATCGTGGCTCGCAGCGCCCTCGGCTACGTCGTAAATGCCCAAGGAGCGCACCGTCGCTTGGAAGTGCTCTACGGGTTCACGCAGCGTCTGGAGGGCTCGCGGGACGAGCAGCCCACCGTGGCTGCGGTGCTCGAGCAGTTGCGGTCCCTGCTGCGGGCCGAAGTGGCCGAAGTAACCCTTCTCGGCCGCGACGAGTGGCGCCGCACGGCCAGCAACGACGAGCCCGCGGTGCTGGCCAATACCACCGGAGTCGGGCGCCCCACCGAGGCCGAAGCCATGGTAGCCGGGCCGCTGCTGCTCGAAGGCCTGGCCCCGACCAGCCCGGTGCGCCGCGACTTGGGCGAGCGCGGCATCACCGACGCCATGATCGCTCCGCTGCGGGTGGGCGATGCCCTGATCGGAACCGTGACCGTGGCCAACCGGGCGGGCGGGGCCACCTTCCGGGGCGAAGACCTGCGCATGCTGGAAACCCTGGCCACCCACGCAGCGATCTCCCTGGGCAACGCGCGGCTGGTCGAGCAGCTGCGCTGGGAGTCACGCACGGACCGACTCACCGGGCTGCCCAACCGGGACCGGTTCAACGAGCTGGTGGCCGAGGCGGAAAAGCCGTGCAGCGTGCTGCTCCTGGACCTCGATCGGTTCAAGGAGATCAACGACACGTTGGGCCACGGCGCAGGCGACGACCTGCTGCGCTCGGTAGCGCATCGCCTGGCGGAACGACTCGAGCCGGCGGCCATCGTGGCCCGCCTCGGGGGCGACGAGTTCGGGGTGCTCATGGGGGGCGGCGACCGGGATGCGACGCAGCTGTCGATGGCCATCCTGCGGGCCCTGGAAGATCCGTTTCGGGTGGGCGAGTTGGAGCTGGAGATCACCGCCAGCATCGGAGCAGCCACCAGCGCAGGCGACGAGGACGCCGTGTTGCTGCTGCAACAGGCGGATGTGGCCATGTACAGCGCCAAGCGGACCCGCAGTGGGTGGGAGACGTATTCCGCGGAGCGCGACCCCAACAGCCCCCGACGCCTGGCGCTGGCCGGCGAGTTGCGCCGAGCCATCGAGTCGTCGGTCCTCGAAGTGTATTTCCAACCCAAGGCCCGTCTCGGCCCTGGCGACATCAGCGGCGTCGAGGCGCTGGTGCGCTGGCAACACCCTCGTTACGGCCTGCTGGCACCCGACAGCTTCGTCCCTGTGGCCGAGCGCGCCGGCCTGATCCGGCCCATGACCTTGCTGGTGTTGGGTAAAGCTGCAGCTCAGCACCGTGAGCTGCGTAAAGCGGGCTACCACTTGAGTATCGCCGTCAATCTTTCAGTGCGGTCCGTGCTTGACGTCGAACTCCCGGATCAGGTGGCCCGGGTCATCGAGGGTCACGGCATGGACCCCGCTGATCTGACACTGGAGATCACTGAAGGCAGCGTCATGGCCGACCCGGCCCGGACCATTGGGGTGCTGAGCAGGCTGGCCGCCCTGGGCGTGGGGATCTCACTCGACGACTTCGGTACCGGGTATTCGTCGCTCGCCTATCTGCGACGCCTTCCGGCCACCGAAGTAAAAATTGATCGTTCGTTCATCACCGGGATGCTGTCGGGGGAAAAGGACGAGGCCATCGTGCATTCGACGATCGATTTGGGCCACAGCCTGGGACTGCGGGTGGTGGCCGAAGGGGTCGAGGACGGTGGTCAATACCGGCGTTTGGCCCAGCTGAACTGCGATGAAGCGCAAGGCTTCTATATCAGCCCAGCCCTGCCGGCTAAGGATCTGGTGCCGTGGCTGAACCGGCGACCCCGGGTCCATGACCGCCAAACCTGACCACGAGGGCGGCCGGCAAAGCGCTGACAAAACCGCGGTGTCTTCTCGGTAATCCCGTTCTGCTCAGAAAGAACCAATAGGAACCGGTAGAATTTCGCCTGATGCGCCGGTCACTGTGATCGGCCCCGGCCCGGTTGGTGAAATGGCTTCGCAGGTGAGGCACTCCATAGGGGCGGTTGTCCTCGCTGTTGCCGTGACCCTGGTCGCCTGGCAACCAACGACCGCAAGTGCCGCGCCCGCCAACACGGCCGCCGCCCTCGCGGCGGCGTCGGCGTCCAGCCTGGCTTGGAGCGCTCTGCACCCGGCGGTCAGCCCGCCTGCCCGATCGGGGGCGGCCATGGCCTACGACGCGGCCAGCGGGGACCTGCTGCTTTTCGGAGGCACGGGGGCCGACGGCCAGCTCCTGGGCGACACCTGGGAGTTCAACGGGTCAGCTTGGACGCAGATGAACCAGGGGGGCATGCCCGCCCTGACCGGGGCGTCGATGGCCTATGACGCCGAGTTGGGCCAGGTCCTGCTCTTCGGTGGTCTCGGCTCCTCGGGTCCCCAAAACGAGACGTGGATATGGAATCCGCTCACCGGCTGGACGGTCCCGCCCAACATGACGAATACCCCACCGCTGGCTCGCTACGACGCGGCGTTGAGCGACGTCGAGAGCGGCAGCGGCAGCTTCGTGCTCTTCGGGGGGATAGAAGGAGGCGCTTCGCCCGAAGGCACCGGCAACTCGGGCTCCACCACGACGGCGACCCCTCCCACCAGTACGGCAACGCAGTCCGCGGCGATACCTGGCGTCACCCTGAACGACACGTGGACCTGGGATGGCGACAACTGGACCGAGCAACCCGCGAACGGGCCGGTCGGACGGGCCGGGGCCTCCGCCACCTGGGACCCCAACCTGGGGGAGGCGCTGCTCTTCGGGGGAAGCATCGACGGCACCGACAACAGCGGGTCGCTGCTCAACGACCTGTGGGCCTGGGACGGCTCGACGTGGATCCAACAGACCCCTGCCGCTCCGCAGCCCCCATCACGCACGGGAGCTACGTTCACCGCCGATCCCGCGGCGGGCGGCGACGTGCTGCTGGGCGGCCTGGACGCGAGCGGCGCAGCCGGCGGCAGCTGGCTCTTCGTCAACGGCACCTGGAAGGCGCTCAGTCCGGCGAACGCCCCGGCGCCGACCGGGGAGGCCACCGCGGCCTGGGTCAGCGGTACATCACAACTCGTCTACTTCGGGGGGACGGCAACCAACGGCGCGACCTCGGCGGCCACCTGGGCGCTGGTCGAAGTACCCAAGACCAACCCTACGACCACCGTGACCACGCCGACTACCCATCCGAGTCCTCCGACCACCACCAAGGGGCGCTCGACGGCCCCTCGAACCACCCCGACCACCCGTCCCCACCCGGTCACCACGACCGTCCCCACCACTCCGACGCTGACCACCCCGCGACCGACCCCCCCATCCATCGTGTCGGTCGGCGGGTCCGGCTTCAGCCCGACCACGGCCGCCCCCTTGGCCCCCATCACGGCCAGCAAGGCCTCGTCACACCCCGGACAGCAGGTCCTGCTCTCCGGTGGGGGCTACACGCCGGGCGCCCGTATCGCCATCTGGTTCCATTCCAACCCGGTGCTGCTGGCCTATGTGATCGCCAACTCGGCGGGCCACTTCTCGCTCGACGTGACCATCCCCGCCAATGCGGCCCCAGGGGATCATCACTTCGAAGCCGAAGGCCTGTATGCCGGCAAGCTCGAGAGCTTCTCCACGCCGGTCCAGATCACCATGCCCCCACCCCCGGGCCACTCCCCGACCGAGACCCTGGTCCTGATCCTGGTGGCACTCCTGGTGCCCGCCACCACCTGGGTGACCATGGCGCTGTACGCCCGGCGCCAACAACGGATGTCGGCCGGCGCCTGACCCTCGCGGCGGGCCGCCTTGCTCGCTCACGCCCGGGCACTCAGGTAGCGGCTGACGTCGGCTGAAACCGTGGCGCTCACCTTGGGATCGTAGAGAAGGTCCCCATGCTCGCAGCTCGCCGACGCGAGCTGCGCCGAGATGGCCGCGGCCACACTTTGGGTGCAGCTGTCGGTGAAGGTTCCACTGTAGGGACCGGTGTGGCCTTGCTCGGCCAGCGCGGAGTCCGGTTTCACCAGCAGATCGCCGACCTCGGCAGGCAACGACACGCTCAGCGACAACGGCCCGATCGTCACCGCGGGGCTCGTCAGATGAATGTCGCCGGCCACCGCGAACAGCGGCACCGCAACGGGCAGCGGCGCCAAAGCGGCGAGTTGGGGGGAGCCGGGGACCAGTGCTCGTCCCGCTGGCGACTGGGCGGAGGCCAACAGACCGCAGGCTTCGATGAGTCCGGCCGGCGCTCCCTCGCCGGGCGGCGAGGTGCACGCGTGGCGCATTGCTGCTTCGATGGCCTTCGCCGCCAGGCCTGCGGGGCTGGCGGGATCGACGCCGCGCAGGGCGCCGGCGGCCACCCCCTCAATCCACGACCCCGTGTTCGGGGTGGCGATGGTCACCGCGAGGCCGATCCGCGATGCGATGCTGCGGCCCCCGACGGTCTCGACGGCCGCTTCGCGCAAGGCGAGGCCACCCATCGAGTGAGCAACCACCACAACCTGCCCCGGGCCACCATTGGCGCGCGACGTGTCGGCCAGGCAGGCGATGTCGGCCGCCAGCCCGGGACCGATGTGGGAGTTAGTGACCCAGTCGAAACTGTACGCGTGGTAATCGAAATACGACACGGCGACCCCGGGCAGGGCGGCGAGCGTGGAGGCGACGCCGGTGCGTGCGTACCTCGTGAAATCGGAGGGCTGCGACCCGAGCCCGTGCACGAAGACGATCGGAGTGGCCCGTCCCGGATCGGGGCATCGAGCGTCGGCCGAAGGAGAAGCAGGCCGCGGCGACGCCCCGCGCTGCGGCGTCGCACCTCCGCTCGAGGCAATGACCGCCAGCAACGCGACAGCCGCCGCCAGCGCGCTCACTACCCCGCTCAGCAGGTAGCGGCGTCGCCGCATTGCGAGACCGCCATTGCCCGCAGCGCCGTCACGTCGCAACCGTCCGCCTCGCTTTTGAGTCGGTCTACCCCATCACCGTAGGGCATGCTGGGAGCATCAACAGCGCAGCCCCCCAAGGAGATCATCGATGACCATTGCCACGCGGACTCTCGGCGCCGCCGGACCGGTGACCGGAGCCATCGGACTGGGT
>Ga0182030_10001875_pt1 | contig 44100 bp, 41 predicted proteins | sample 812S3MmetaG_FD_121299 | JGI IMG/M metagenome (GOLD analysis project Ga0182030, IMG submission 121299) | Permafrost microbial communities from Stordalen Mire, Sweden - 812S3M metaG (Illumina Assembly) | ecosystem: Environmental > Terrestrial > Soil > Wetlands > Permafrost | place: Sweden... | reverse complement strand
GCGCACATGGCCGGGCCGCGGCGCCTGCGGGCGGCAAAGGTTCTCGTCAAAATGCCGCCCCGGAGGGCCGCTAGCTGCGGAAGTCTCATTGCGTTACCTTGGTCCCTTCAGCTTTAGATATCGCCCTCCCCCAGGGTGCTTCCCATCTGCTGGCCATTTCCGGTCATCGCTTTGAAGACATTAGAGCTAAGATGCGTCGGCGCAGTTCATGCCGGCGCAGCGACCTGGGGACGCCTTTCGTGATCGTTTTTGTTTGGTTTTCCTGGAAATGGCATCGGGCTTAACATATCGGTAACGTTGTTAACGCGACATAAACATCATTGCACAATCATAAAAATTTCGTTAACGCTGCGGTGACAATAGATTCTGGCGCGAGGCGGCAGGTGGCAGGGGTGCACGCGAGGCGGCAGGTGGCAGGGCTTCAGGCGGCGGCGTGGGGGGTGGGCTGGGAGGTTGCCTCGGCGGCTGCGGTTCCCTGGCTGGCTCGTTCGCTGGCCTGACCGTTCGCGGTCTGGGGCGGCGCGACTGACTGAGCGATCCAGCCGCCGATGCGATCGACGAGTTCCTGGCTGCAAGCGGCCTCAGCATGACCCATGCCCGGCATCAGCCAGAGCTCCTTGGGCTCCCGGGCCGCCATGTACAGCTGCCGCGCGTGCTCGGGCGGGAAGTAGTGGTCCTTGTCGCCGTGCACGATCAGCAGCGGGACCGGCGAGATCCGCGCCGCCGCCTCGGCCGGAGGGACAGGGACCGGCTTCCAGCCCTCCGGGCTGATCCTGGTCTTCAGCCACCGGCTGATGACGAACCGGCCGAGCCGGTGCTCGACCGCGAAGTGCACCCGGCGCATCGGCTCGGTGCCGCGGTAGTACCACCGGCCCGGGCCGCTGACCGACACCACCGCGTCGAGCCCGCCGACCAGGCCGGCGTGCCGGAGCACGATCGACCCGCCCATCGAGAACCCCACCGTGACGATCCGCCGGTAGCCGAGCTGGCGCGCGTAGGCGACCACCACGTCGAGATCCTTGATCTCCCGGTCGCCCAGCGTGGACAGGCCGCCGGAGCGTCCGTGACCGCGGAAATCGAAGGTGAGCACGCCAGCCATCCGGTTGAACCGGTTGGCGATGCGCCACACGTTAGGCCGCTGCCAGGACAGCGTGAAACCGTGCGCGACCACGATCGCGAGATCCCCCGCACCAGGAAGATGAATGGCCTCGATCGGGACGCCATCTTCGGTGACCAGGGTTGTTTCCGTGACAACAGGCTTGGTCATAGTTCACCCCGCCAGACAGGTTACCGCCGTGAGCCGGCGGCTTTTGCTACGGATAACCACGTCGGCAGCAGGTTCAGTCCCCGGCGGACGCCGGATCAAACTCCGGGCTAGCCGAACCGGCCGCCGATGGGAAAAGCTTCGGTTAGCCCGCTCAGTAGACCGGCACAGCAAAGGAGCATCATGTCCGTGCTGAAGGCCCTCACCGACGCCATTCGCGACAGCTCCGTCGAGGTCATCGACCTCACCGCGCCGCTGACGTCAGGCACACCGGTCATCGACCTGCCTACGCCGTTCGGCAACACCGCCCGTTTCGCGCTGACCGAGATCAGCCACTATGACGAGCGCGGGCCCGCGTGGTACTGGAACGACATCGTGACCGGAGAGCACACCGGCACTCATTTCGACGCTCCGGTGCACTGGGTGACCGGGCAGGACCGCGAGGATATCGCGCAGGTCCCGGTCTCGCGGCTAGTCGCTCCCGCCGTGGTGCTCGACTTCAGCGCGGAGGCTGCGGCCGACCCGGACTTCCTGCTCGAGGTGGACCACATCAGGCAATGGGAGACCGAGCATGGCTCGCTGCCCGACGGCGGCTGGCTGCTGTACCGGACGGGCTGGGACGCACGGTCCGACAACCAGGCCGCCTTCCTCAACGCGAACGCCACCGGCCCGCATACACCGGGCATCAGCATTTCCTGCGCGCGGTGGCTGGCCGAGCAGGCTCCCATCGCCGGTCTCGGGGTGGAGACTGTCGGCACCGACGCCGGCGCCGCGCACTCCTTCGACCCGCCGTTCCCATGTCATTCCGCCCTGCTCGGAGCGGGCAAGTACGGCCTGACCCAGCTGCGGAACCTGGCCCGGCTGCCTGCCACCGGCGCGGTCGTGGTCACCGGGCCGCTGCCCATCGTCGGCGGTTCGGGGTCGCCGTGCCGTGCGCTTGCCCTGGTGGAGCGTTCTTGACCATGCGGGTGGCGGACGCGGTCGGGCAAGGGCTGGCCGGACTCGGCGCCAGGACCGTGTTCGGCGTGGTGGGCAGCGGGAACTTCCACGTCACGAACGCGCTGATCGCGGGCGGGGTCCGGTTTGTCGCGGCCAGGCATGAGGCAGGCGCCACCGTGATGGCAGACGCCTGGGCCCGGACCACCGGGATGACCGGCATGGTCACGGTGCACCAGGGCCCCGGCCTGACCAACGCGATGACCGGCATCGCCGAAGCGGCCAAGAGCCGCACTCCGCTGCTTGTGCTGGCGGCGGAGGCGCCGGGGCCGACGCGCACCGGGCCTACACCGCCGCGCTTGGCCGGCGGACGGTGATCCTGGCGCTGCCGCTTGATATCCAGGCCGCGATGTGCGAGCCAGGCCCGGTACCGCCGGTCCGGCGCGCCGGTCCGCCCGGACCGTCCGGCGAAGCGGTGACCGCGCTGGCCGGCGTGCTGCGCGGGGCCAGCAGGCCGGTGTTCATCGCGGGGCGGGGCGCCCGCGGGACGGCCGCGCCGCTGACCCGGCTCGCGGACTTGTGCGGCGCGCTGCTGGCGACCTCCGCGGTGGCCAAAGGGCTGTTCGGCGGCAGCCCGTGGAACCTGGACGCGACGCCAGCGCCATCGGTGCCCAGCGGCCCGTGCACCTGGGCGTGCTTGGCGACGTGGCCGAGACCGCCCGGGCCGTGGCCGGCGTCCTGACCGGGAGCGAGACGGGTACCGGGCGGGAGGAACCAAGGTCCGTTCGGGATAAAAAGGACGGCGGACCAGCCGAGGCGGCGGGGACGTTCCGTGCGACGGGGTACCGGTCGGCGGCCCTGCGGGAGCGGATTGCCCGCCAGGTGCGCTGGCGGGACGTGCCGTTCGCGGACGAAAGCGGCCGCGACGACAGCGGCCAGCCGCGCATCGACCCGCGCGCGCTGTCGGTGGCGCTCGATGATCTGCTGCCCGCTGAGCGCACCGTTGCGGTGGACTCGGGCAACTTCATGGGCTACCCGAGCATGTACCTGGCGGTCCCCGACGAGGCGGGCTTCTGCTTCACCCAGGCGTTCCAGTCGATCGGGCTCGGTCTGGCCTCGGCCATCGGTGCCGCGATCGCGCGGCCGGACCGGCTGGCCGTCGCCGCCCTGGGCGACGGCGGCGCGCTGATGGGCGTGGCCGAACTCGAGACCGTCGTCCGGCTGGGGCTGGCCATGGTGGTGGTCGCCTACGACGACGAGGCCTGCGGCGCGGAGGCCCCTGGACAGCCGATCGCGCGCCCGGGTACCTGGGAGGTACCCGGACGCGCGCCCGGTTTTACGCCGCGGCCGCACGCAGCGCAGGCCTAGGAGCGGGGCAAACTACACCTCGTCCGCTGTGCCCGCCGGCACCCTTCCTTCAGGCGACGTCGGGGAGGCCTCGTCGGCCATCGAGGTATGTATGCTGACCAGATCCTCGGACGGGTAGGCCTCTTCGCCGTGCACCGCCACGTCGCCGATCTCCAGCTGTTCGTCGGGTATCCGCAGCTTGACGAACAACCCGATGCCCTTGAGCAGGACGAACGTGACGACCGCGTCCCAGATGATGATCGTGAGCGCGGCGCCGGCCTGGATGGCCAATTGCTTCGGGTGCCCGTAGAACAAACCGGCGCCCGAGATCGACGGGTTCTTGCCGAGCCCGAGGTACTCGATCATGTTCGGGTCCGCCAGCAGGCCGACCAGCAGGCCGCCGAGCAAACCGGCGATGTCGTGCGTGTACACCACGCCGAGCGCGTCATCGACCTTGTTGAACGGCCACACGTACTTCGGCAGGGTGTACCAGGCCACCCAGACGACCGAGGAGCAGACCAGGCCGATCACGATGGCGCCGAGGCCGTTCACGTAGCCAGCCGCCGGGGTGATGCCGACCAGGCCGCAGATCAGGCCGTTCAGGCCGCCGAGGAAGGTCGCCTTCTTCTCCTTGCTGAGGAACATGTCCATGAAGATCCAGGTCATCATGGCCACGGCCGTCGCGAGGTTGGTGTTGATGACCGCGGCGCCTGCGTCCTGGCTGGCGAAGTACGGGTCACCGCCGTTGAAACCGTTCCAGCCCAGCCACAAGATCCCGGCTCCGACCGCGACGAACAGCAGGTTGTTCGGCACCGCCCGCTCGCGGTCACGCTTGAGCCTGGGACCGACCACCGCTGCCGCGACGAAACCGGACACGCCCGCGGCCAGGTGGATGACGTAGCCGCCGGAGAAGTCCAGCGCGCCCTTGCCTGCCCAGTAACCGCCGCCCCACAGCAGGAACGCGTTCACCGCGTACGCGAACGTGATCCAGAGCGGGACGAAGATCATCCAGGCCTTCAGGCTGATCCGGCCGAGCACGCTGCCGATGAACAGGATCGGCGTGATGGCCGCGAACACGAACTGGAAGTAGACCAGCGAAGACTCGGGGAACCTGAACTTCGGCATCAGGCCGTTGAGCAGCGGGATGTTCGCCTGCCCCTGCTCAGCCGCAGCGCCAAGCACAGTCCGTGGGTCACCGACGAAGGTGCTGATCAGCGGGGTGCCGAAGCCCATCTTGAAGGCCCAGAGCACCCAGGTGATAAGGGTCAGGGCGAAGGTCGCGAACACCATGATCACGGTGTTCATGGCCCATTTCTTCTGCACCAGGCCGCCGTACAGCACAGCCAGGGCCGGGATGGACATCAGCCCGACCAGCGTTGCCGCTGTCATCTGCCAGGAGTTATCCCCGGCACTAAGCCAGCTGGGATATGGATTCACTACGCCTCCATGGGGCAATTGGGCCTTCTGGGGTCCAACTTCTGCTGGCTATACCCCGGCCGCTCCGTAATACCTGCAAGGCATGTGTCCCATGCGCGAGTTTCAGGCGTATTTCTCAGTTGTTACGCGGGCGGTAACGAGTAGACGTGAGGTTACTTTAAGATGTCGCCGCTGATGGCGTGGCCAGCGGTTTAGCACCGGTCGCGGGCTGCGGAAGCCCTGCAGGCAAGGCCATCGGCGCTCATGTCACATTCCCGAAACAGTCACGATAACTTGCTCCCCGATAAATTGGTGCATACCCGCACTCATGCTCATACGAACCCAAGTCAGCGCCTGCCGCCGCGATCGGACCCAGGCGTATACAGTCTGATCAGGCATTTACCTGGCGATAGCGGGCAGGCGGTGATGGGCACGGACGAGCAGCCGGACACCGTGTCGTTCGGGCCACGGCGCAGCCGGGGCGGCGGGGGCCCAGAACACCGGGGCCTGGGACACTGGGGGCGGGGACACTGGGGGCGGGGACACTGGGGGCGGGGCGGCTTGGTCGCGGTCCTGGTGGTCGCCGTACTGCTGAGCGGCCTGGGCACGGCCCTGGGGCTGCTGCTGGCGCACCAGGACGACACCATCCATGACCTGCGCGCGGCCCTGCGCAGCGCCCGGCATCCGGCGCAGGCCGCGGCGGAAACAGGGACCCCGGCGGCGTTGCCGGTCGAGTCGGGCAGCGCCCTGTTCACGGTGCCTGACTCCACCGGCGGCTTCCTGTCCGTGGTCGCGGCGGCCGTCCGGCCCAGGCCAGGGGACGCCGCGCTTACCTGGCTGTACATCTACGACCGGCATGCCGAACCCGGAGCGCGCTACGGCGTGCTCGAAGGCACCTGCGGAGGCCAGTACGTCACCGCGTCCGACCTGGCGGACGGCACCGCGGACCGGGTCGGCGACCTCACGATCGTCGCGCCCAACCTCACCATCAGCGCCCTGGCCCCCGACGTCTGGGTGCTGGTGTACCGGTGGCAAGACGGCGTGACCCTAGGCGGTATCCAGGGTCCGCTGATCGGCGCCGGCGCCCGGACCTTCCGGTCCGCGCCGCCCTGCTAGGTGAGCTCGACGCGGCCGGCCAGCGGGAGGGATGCCGACGAGGGGCCGGCCGAGAGCACGAACGTGCCGGGCTCGAGCGTCCAGCCCTGGTCGGACCAGTGCTGGAAAACGCGCTTGGGGACGCTGATTTCGGCGCTGACCGTCTCGGCGGGGTCCGCGTCGACGGCGGCGAAGCCGGCCAGCCACTTGACCGGGCGTTCCACCGCTGAGTCCGGGCGGGACGCGTATACCTGAACCACCTCACGGCCGCGCCGCGCGCCAGTATTGCGCACCTGCACCCCGACCGCGACCTCCGGCTCGCCGCGGGCACCGAGGACGTCGGCGTCCACCGTCATGGCGTCATAGGACCAGGTGGTGTAGCCGGCGCCATGGCCGAACGGATACAGCGGCTCCCGGCCGTCCCGGTCATAGCCGCGGTAGCCGATGCTCGCGCCCTCGGTGTAGGCCAGCACGCCGCCGGCCGGCTGGGTGGACAGCACGCCGGCCTGGATGGCGGGCCACGTGGTCGGCAGCCGGCCGCCTGGTTCGGTGACCCCGAGGAGCACGTCGGCTAGGGCGTGCCCGAACTCCTGGCCGCCGAACCAGGTCAGCAGGACCGCGGCCACGTCACCGGCCCAGGGCAGCAGGACCGGCGCGCCGGAGTTCACCACGACCACAGTCCGCGGGTTAGCCGCGGCCACCTGGCGGACCAGGTCGTCCTGACGTCCGGGTAGCGCGAGCGACGTCCGGTCGAAGCCTTCGCTCTCCACCTCGGCCGTGGTCCCGACCACGACCACGGCCACGTCGCTGGCCGCCGCCAGCGACACCGCAGCGGCGATCTCCGCGTCGTCGGTGCCGTGCGGTACCTCCAGGCTCAGCTCAAGGAAGGTACCCAGGTCTACCCTCGGCGAGGAATGCACCTCGTGCTCAAGCAGCACCGAGACCGCCTGGCCCGCGGCCAGCCCGAGCGGGGCCAGCTGCTGCGGTGGCGTCATCAGGGCCTCGACCACGTCCGCGCCCTCGGGCAGCGACAGCGTGACATCGAAGGCCTCCACGCCGTCCACGAGCAAGCGAAAACGCCCCAACCCGGAGACACCGAGCTGATAGGTGCCCGCCTTGGTGGCCCGGATCACGCAGCTGACCTGCAGCCGGTCGACCGACTCCGCGGGGCCGATAGCTCCGAACCCGCTCATCCACCGCAACGCGGCGCCGTCGCGCTGCTCCGATCCGATCAGCTCACCGGAGGGAGCGAAGAACCGGATCTCGGTGCCCGGGCCGGAGCCATCCGGTCGCAACAGCCAGGGCGCCCGGGCCGCCGCGGTCCGCAGGTGCGAGAGCGCGCCCGGCGCGTGCGTCACGTCCAGGCCGGCCGCCCGCAGGCCGTCCAGCGGCGAGATCGTATAGGGCGGGAAGACGGTGGCGCTGCCGCCGCCGAGGGTCCTGGCCACCTCGGCGTTCGGCCCGATGACGGCGACCCGGCCCAGCCTGGAGCGATCCAGCGGCAGCAGGCCACGGTGGCCGGCCAGCACGAACGAAGCCGCCGCGGCGGCCCGCAGGTCACGCGCGATCTCCGCGGGCCCGTACCCGGCCGAAGGGGCCGCGGGAGCCGCCGGGCCCTCGGGGGCATCGGTCAGCGCGCCGACCCGGGCGGCTAGGCGGAGAATCCGCAGCACCTTGTCGTCGAGGACGGCCTCGTCGACGAGGCCGTCCTCGACGGCCACCACCAGGGCGTCGCCCCACGGGCCGAACTGGCTGGCCGGTCCCGGCATGGCCAGGTCCAGGGCCGCCTTGGCCGCGGCCACGGTAGAGCGGGTAGCGGTCCAGTCCGACATCACCAGGCCGTCAAAGTCCCATTCGTCGTGCAAGATGTCGCGCAGCAGCGGGCTTTCGGTCATGGTGAACCCGTTGACCTCGTTATAGGCGGCCATCACGGCCCACACGCCCGCCTCGCGCACGATGGCTTCAAATGGCGCCAGGTAAAGCTCGCGCAGCGTCCGCTCGTCGATCTGGACGTCGACCGTCATCCGGTCGGTCTCGGAATCGTTGCAGATAAAGTGCTTGACGCATCCCCCGACGCCGGCCCGCTGAAGCCCCTGCACATAAGCGACCCCAATCCGCGCGGTAAGCAGCGGATCCTCGGAGAAGCACTCGAAGTGCCTGCCGCCGTAGGGGCTGCGGTGCAGGTTCACGGTGGGGGCAAGCAGGACGTCGACGCCCTTGCGCCTGGCCTCGTGGGCCAGCAGCCTGCCGATGCCCTCGACCCGCTCGCAGTCCCAGGTCGCGGCCAGCGCCGTCGGCGACGGCACGTTCGCTGAGGTGTCGCGCTCGTCCCAGGTCTCGCCGCGCACTCCGGCCGGACCGTCCGAGAGCACCACCGGCCGCAACCCGGCCTCGGGCTCGGGATAGAGCGCCCAGAAGTCCGCCCCGGTCAGCAGCCGGATCTTCTGCTCCACCGAGAGACGGGCCACCCGGCGCCTTAGCTCGGCCTCGTCGATCGCGGCGGCGGCCACAGCGACCCCGCCGGTCTCCGGGCCGGTCACCGGGCGGGCAGGTTGACGAGAGCCGCCAGTGAGGCGCGGTGCGCGTCCGCCGTGCCGAAGGCGATCGAGTCCGCCTTGGCTCGCTTGAGGTACAAGTGCGCGGGGTGTTCCCAGGTGAAGCCGATACCGCCGTGCATCTGCACGCATTCCTGCGCGGCCTGCACCGCGACGTCGGAGCAGTAGGCCTGGGCCAGCGCCACCGCGACCTCGGTGTCGGGGTCACGGGTAGCCAGGCAGGCCGCCGCGTACCTGGAGGCCGCCCGAGCTTGCGTGATCGACACCCACAGATCGGCCAGCCGGTGCTTGAGCGCCTGGAAAGAGCCGACGGGCCGGGCGAACTGACGCCGTTCGCGGACATAGCCGACCGTCATGTCCAGGCAGCGCTGGGCCAGCCCGACCTGCTCCGCGGCCAGCATGCCCGCGCCGGCCGTCAACGCCGCCTCCAGCGCCCCCGAGGCGACCGGCCCGGAGGCGATCAGCGTGCCCGGCGCGTCGTCGAACGACAGGTCGCAGAGCTGCCTGGTCATATCCAGTGACACCACAGGTCGTTTGGCTACCCCCGGAGCGGCCATGTCGACCAGGTAGAGCCCGAGCGGCACGCCGTCGGCCGGCACGAGCAGCACCCCGGCCGGCAGCGCGTCGGCCACCCCGGTGACCATGCCGCGCAGCCGGGCTATCCCGTCCGCCGCGTCCCCCGGCCGGGTTCCGGACAGCCGGACCGAGGTCGGGTAGGGAGCACCCGGCGCGGTCGCGAACGGGATCGCCACCGCCGCCGTCGCGTCGCCTTCCGCCAGCCGGCCGAGCAGGTCGGCCACAGCCCGCGCCGACGCGGAGGTCTGGTTGGCCGCGGCCGCCACGCCCAGCAGGGCGGTGGTAGCGACGACGGCGCTGCCCAGGAAGGGCACCGGGGCGACGAAGGCAGCCAGCGCCTCCGCGGCGGCCGCCGCCTCCCGGTAGGAGGCACCGGCCCCGCCCTGACCTTCCGGTATCAGCAGACCCGCGCAGCCAAGGTCCGCGGCCACGCTGCGCCACAAGCCGTCGTCGTAGGTCTGGCCGGACTCGGTGAGGGCCAGCGCCTTGTCCAGGCCACCCCGGTCGGCAAGCAGCGAGCTCAGGCTGTCAGCCAAGGCCCGTTCGGCATCAGAAGAAAGCAGGTCAGGAAGGGATTCGCTCATTTGGGCAGGTCCTTCCATGGGACGTCCTTGTCGACACGGGGCTCGGGCGGCAGGCCGAGGACGCGCTCGGCGATGATGTTGCGCAGGATCTCCGAGGTGCCGCCCTCGATCGAGTTGCCGCGGGCGCGCAGGTACCGGTAGCCGGGGGTGCGTCCGAAGAAGTTGGCGCGATCCGGGCGGCGCATGGTCCAGTCGTCGTAGCGCAGGCCGTCGCCGCCGGCCAGCTCCACGTCAAGTGCGGATATTTCCTGATTAAGCCGGGCAAAGACCAGCTTGGCGGCCGAACCTTCCGGGCCGGGACTGCCCGCGGCGAGCTGCTGGCGCAGCCGTTCTGACGCCAGCCGGGCCACCTCGGCCTCGGTCCACAGTCTCAGCAGCCTGTCGTGCAGGCCCGGCGTGCGCAGCTCCGGATGCGAGCGCCAGGTACGGACCGCCGGCTCGATCATGCCGCTCTCCCGCGGCGCGGCCCGCGAGCTGCCGATGTTGACCCGTTCACTCATCAGCGTGGCGTTGGCCACCTTCCAGCCCTCGCCGACCTGGCCGATCCGGTCCGCGTCCGGGATCCGCACGTCGGTCAGGAACACCTCGTTGAACTCGGCCTCGCCGGTGAGCTGGCGCAGCGGCCTGACGTCGACGCCCGGCGCGGTCATGTCCACCGAGAAGTAGGTCAGGCCCTGGTGCTTGGGTACGTCGGGGTTGGTCCGGGTGACCAGCAGCGCACGGCTGGCCAGGTGAGCCTGTGAGGTCCACACCTTCTGCCCGGAGACGATCCAGTCACCACCCGCCTGCTCCTGGACCGCGCGGGTGGCCAGGGCGGCCAGGTCGCTGCCCGCGCCGGGCTCGCTGAACAGCTGGCACCAGATCTCCTCGGCGGTCCAGAGCTTGCGTAGCCAGCGCTTCTGCTGCTCATCGGTGCCATAGGCGAGGATGGTCGGCGCGGCCATGCCCAGCCCGATGCCGTTGCGTTCCGGGTCGTTGGCCGGGGCGCCGGCCGCGGCGAACTCGGCATCGACAATGCCCTGCAGCGTGCGCGGCACCCCGAGACCGCCGAGTCCCTCCGGGTAGTGCACCCAGGCCAGGCCCGCGTCGAACCGGGCGTTAAGGAAGTCCTGCTTCGGTACCTGGAGTGGATCGTGCTCCGCGAGGAACACACCCACTCGCTCGCGGAGCATTTCCTGTGTAATCAGCACGTGTTATTTCTAGCACGGCGCCGCCATCAGCACAGGGGGCCGCCTGCCACATAGAGAACCTGGCCGGAGACGAAGCCAGCGTCCTCGCCGACCAGGAAGGAGATAGCGGCCGCGACGTCGGCCGGCTGGCCGACCCGGTTCACGGGTATCTGCTTCTTGTAGGTGTCGACGAGATCATCGAACGACATCTTCAGGCTGGCGGCCATGTTGGCGGTCATGTCGGTGGCGATGAAGTGCGGCGCGACCGCGTTCGCGGTGATCCCGAACTTGCCTAGTTCCTTGGCGAGCGTCTTGGTGAAGCCCTCAATGCCTGCCTTGGTGGCGGAGTAGTTGGCCTGGCCACGGTTACCGAGCCCCGACGAGGACGAGATGTTGACAATCCGCCCCCATTTCTGCTCGCTCATGTACTTCTGCACCGCCCTGGTCATCAGGAACGGGCCGCGCAGGTTGACCGCGATCACCGAGTCCCATTGCTCGTCGCTCATCTTGAACAGCATGGCGTCGCGGGTTATCCCGGCGTTGTTGACCAGCACCGTGGGCGCGCCCAGCTCGGCGGCCACCCGCTCGACCGCGGCGTTCGCCTGATCGGTCTTGCTGACGTCGGCGCCCACCGCAATCGCCTTACCGCCGGCGTTCTCGATCTCCTTCACAGTTCCCGCGCAGTCGGCTTCGTTGAGGTCAAGGACAGCCACGGCCATTCCGTCGGCGGCCAGCCTGACGGCCGTCCCGGCGCCGATGCCGCGGGCCGCCCCGGTCACTATCGCGATTCTCTCTGACATCGGATGTCTCCTTTTTTAATCTAAACGGGCCGTGGTGCTAGAGCTGGGTAAGCTTCCTCAGTCCGCGGCTTGTGTGTGTCTACCCCTTTTCTTAGGCGTGCGGCTTTTCGCTGGCTAGTGGCTTTGGTCCTTCCTCAGCTCCCTTGCCTTCCTCAGGTGGTGGCTTTCCTCAGCTCGCGGCGGGCCATGGACCTCTTGTGCACCTCGTCCGGGCCGTCGGCGAACCTGAGCGAGCGGGCGCTGGCCCAGAGCTGGGCCAGCGGGAAGTCCTGACTGACCCCGCCGCCGCCGTGCGTCTGGATCGCCTTGTCCAGCACCCATTCGGCCATCGCCGGGGTGACGATCTTGATCGCCTGGATCTCGGTGTGCGCTCCCTTGTTGCCCACGGTGTCCATCAACCACGCCGTCTTGAGCACGAGCAGCCGCGCCTGCTCGATCCTGACCCTGGACTCGGCGATCCAGTCCTGGACGACCCCCTGCTCGGCCAGCGGCTTGCCGAAGGCCGTGCGGCTGGTGGCTCGCCGGCACATGAGCTCGAACCCGCGCTCCGCGGCACCGATCAGCCGCATGCAGTGGTGGATACGACCAGGGCCGAGCCGGGCCTGAGCGATGGCGAACCCGTCGCCCTCTCCCGCGATCAGGTTCTGGATGGGCACCGTCACGTGGTCGAAAATCACCTCGGCGTGCCCGCCGTGCGGCCCGTCGGTGTAGCCGAAGACCGTCGTCCCTCGCTTGACCGTAACCCCGGGCGTATCGCGGGGCACCAGGATCATGGCGTGCCTGGCGTGCCCCCCGGCGGTCGGCTCGCTGGTCACCCCCATCACGATGAAGATCTGGCAGTCCGGGTTCATCGCGCCGCTCGACCACCACTTGCGGCCGTCGATCACGTACTGGTCGCCGTCGCGGGTGATCGTGGTGGCAATGTTGGTCGCGTCGCTTGAGGCCACGTCGGGCTCGGTCATGCAGAAGGCCGACCTGATCGTTCCTTCGAGTAGCGGGCGGAGCCAGCGGTCCTGCTGGTCCGGCGACCCGAACTCGGCGAGCACCTCCATGTTGCCGGTATCGGGCGCGGCGCAGTTCAGCGCCTCAGGCGCCAGCGCCGGGCTCCAGCCGGTGATCTCGGCCAGCGGCGCGTACTGCAGGTTCGTCAGCGGCGGGTCCGGCAGGCTGGCCGGGCTGAACCTGGTGACCGCCTGGGCCGCCTTACCGGTCAGGAAGAGGTTCCATAGCCCGCGGCCGCGCGCCTCGGCCTTGAGCTCCCCGGTGACCTGGACCCGTCCCCACGGGTGCCCTCGCTGGACCGCGGCCTCGACCTGTTCGGCGAACACCGCCTCGGCGGGGAAAACCCGCTCGTCCATGAAGGCGAGTAGCCGCTTGCGCAAGTCGGTCGTCTTGGCGTCATAGCCGAAGTCCATGGAGCATGACCTCCCATAGGGGTGCGTCCACAGGGTTGTCCACCAGCCTATCTACCCACCAGTAGATTGTCCGCTGCGGCCTGCCCCATCCCGGAAGACGTAGACGCCGCCGGACTGGAAGATCTGGGTGTACTCGTGCCGCGGATAGAGCTGGGCGATGAAGGCGGGGACGTTGGTGATAGCCGGGGAGTAGCCGCTGTTGCGGCCGTCGAACACGATGTACTGGGTCATGGGGTTGCCCGCGTTGCCGATCCAGAAGGTGTCGGTGCGGGCGGCCAGCGGCGCCAGGAGGTCGAGCGTGGTCTGCACGGTGACGCCATCGGGCACGGCGGCCATGGCCGCCTCGGCCGAGGCGACGTGCGGGCCGATGCGATACGTCTGTGCGTTCCATAGGTTGCTGACCGGGAAATAAAAGCTCAGCGCCACCGCGATCGCGAGCATCATGGCCACGCCGTAGTGCCTCGCCCCGGCCAGCAGCGCGAGCCTGCCGCCCCGGCGTCCACTCCCCCAGCTCACGAAGCCGGGCCGGTCATCGGCGTCCATGGCGGCCTGGATCCTGGCCAGCGCGTCCACGGCCGCGACGAACAAGATGGGCATCACGGTCGCGTTATAGTGCCACAGCGTTCCCCAGAAGCTGCTGTCCGTCGACAGGAAACGCAGCAGCAGGCTCGGCACCACGATCAGCGTCAGCGGTGACCTCAGCGCGATGAACGCGGTCGGCAAGAGCAGCAGCGCGATCGTCTGCAGCTTGTCAGGCCACGCGGCCAGGAGCTGCTTGACCAGGCCGACCGCGGTCAGGTGGCCGCCGGGCGCCAGGATTCCGCCGTCGCTCCAGTAGTCGTAGTGATGGGCCGCGTTGAAGTGCGGGATGATCACGCCGATAGCCAGGAACGACCAGGCAAAACCCCAGGCCAGCAGCAACAGGCCCGCCTGACTGCGGGTCCGGCCGTCGGGTTTCTCCGTGGTCCAGGCTGTGATGATCAGGTAGAGGCCGATCGCGGCCACGGTAAAGCCCTGGTCTTCCTTGACGAAGACCAGCGGAAGGGTCCACCAGACCGCGGCCACCAGGTGGCCCCTGGCCAGCGCGGACAGCGCGAAGGCCAGCAGCGGAACCGCGAACGCGATCTCGTGGAAGTCGAACGCGATCAGCTGCTGCAGGCCCCAGGACAGCCCGTAGCCGATGGCGATCGCCCGGCCTGGGCCGACACCGAGCTTCTCACGCGCGAGCTGGCTGACCGGGAAGACAGACAACGCGGTCAGCAGGGCCTGCGCGACGAGCAACGTCGCCGCGGACGGGAAAACGCGGAAGAACGGCGCCAGGACCGCCACCATCGGCTGGAAATGATCGCCGAGCAGGTTGAAACCCGCTCCCCTGATGTCCACGACCGGCGGCTCGAGGTGGGCGTACTGCTTCACGTACTCGGTGTAGATACCCAGATCCCACGAGGCCGGACTGAGCTGCAGCAGCCGGAACAGCGACAGCGCGCCGTAGGCACAGAAAACGGTGAGCGCGATAGCCCAGGTGACCGGATCCCGGTAGGCGCCGGCCCACGCGCCCTTGACCCGCGCCATCGCCCGCCGCGGCCGCGAAGCAGTTAGTGCCCCGGTCCCCCGCAAGACCGGTTCGGCACCAGACTGGCTCGGTCGCTCCTCCAGCATTTACCCGCAGCCTACCTGTTGAGGGGGCGGGCATCGAGGGGTCAGACGAGCAGGAGCTTGCCGATCCGCCGGCCCGACGCGTAAAGGCCGGCCAGCCCGAGGACGGCCAGGTAGGCCGCCCGCCACAGCAAGCCGGGACCGACGACCCCCAGGCTCAGGTCGCGCAGCAGCACGACACCCTGGTAGAGCGGCGTGCACTCGACGATCACCTGGATCGCCCGCGGGTAGACACCGAGCGGATAGAACGTCGCGGAAAACAGGAAGAGCGGCATGCTTGCCAAGATCACGTAGTCGAAGTCCTGCCAGCTCTTCATATACGTGGTGCCGGTCATGCCGACGGCGGCGAACGCGAAGCCGATCAGCACCGCCACCGGGACAGCCAGCAGGATCCACCAGGAGTGCACCAGGCCCAGCGCCAGCATGACCAGCGTGAACGCCACGGCGTAGATGGTGCCGCGGATCAGCGCCCAGCCGATCTCACCGAGCGCGACCTGGGCCGGGCGGATCGGGGTGGCCAAGATGGCGTCGTAGAGCTTGGCGTACTTCAGCCGGAAGAAGATGTTGAAGGTCGCGTCGTACATCGCGCCGTTCATCGAGGAGACCGCGAGCAGGCCGGGCGCCACGAATTCCCGGTACGGAATCAGCTGCCCGCCGGGACCCGGCACCTTGCCGACCAGCACGCCCAGGCCCAGGCCCACGGACAGCAGGTAGAACAGCGGCTCGAAGACCCCGGAGGCGAACACCAGCCAGGCGTGCCGGTAGACCCGGGCGTGCCGTTCGATGAGGCGCAGGCTGCCCGCGTCGCCGTTGAGGGGTCCGCCCCGCCGCAGCCGGGCCAGCCGGCCGGCCGGCGGCAGCATCCGCAGCGTCGCGCTAGACATACAGCCGCCTGCGGTAGGTGCGTGCCCCGGCCCATATCCCGATGGCCGCGAGCGCGGCCAGGTAGGTGACATGACCGAGCGCGCCGAGCAGGTCGGCGTGCAGCCCGGAACCGAGGCTGAGCGCGCGGCATAGCGCGACGCCGTGCCACAGCGGCGTGGCGTAGGCCAGCGGACGCAGCCAGCCGGGAAGCTGGGACAGCGGGAAGAACGTGCCGGAGAACAGCATCAGCGGCATCATGCCGAACCTGAACAAGTAGGCGAACGAGTTCTCCGACGTCACCGTGACCGCCCAGGCCGCGATCGGGGCGGCGAACGCGAGCCCGGTCAGCACCGCGGCGGGCCAGGCCAGCACCACCCAGGGCGACGGGGCGGCGCCGAACGCCCAGATGAAGACGGTGACGATAGCGGTGTTCATCGCGATCCGCATGGCCATGAACGTCAGGTGGCCGCGGAAGATGTCACCCGGCCGCAGCGGCGAGGCCTGGGCCCCGATATAGATCCGGTTCCACTTGACCGAGCCGAACACGGGGTAGCTGGCCTCGCTCAACGCGGTGTTCATCGCACCGGAGGCCAGGATGGCCGGGGCCACGAAGACCAGGTAGCTCACCCCGCCCAGGCTCGCCGTCCCGTGCTTGTCCACCAGCGAGCCGAGCCCGAAGCCCATCGCCCCCAGGTAAAACAGCGGGCCAAGCAAGCTGGACCAGATGCTGGACCGCCAGGTCCGCTTGTAAACCGTGAGCCAGCACAGAAAAGCGCTGTATGACCTCGGGGGGACGATCCCCCCCAGACCCCCCCTGCTCACGAGCACTTAGTCCTCCAGCCTGCGGCCGGTCAGCCGGAGGAAGACATCCTCCAGCGTGCCGCGGCGGACCAGTGAGGTGAGCGGCTCGAGTCCGCCGGCCCGGACCTCGGCCAAGGTGGCGTCCCCGTCGCGGACGTACAGGAGTATCCGGTCGGCAAGTACCTCGGTCCGTTCGGCGGAAAAATCCTTCAGCTTGTCTGCGGCTGACTCGTGCAGCTCAGGATCGAAGCGCAGTTCGAGGACCTCGGGTGAGCAATATCGCTCGATCAGTTCCCTGGGCGAGCCCTCAGCCGCGAACCTGCCGTGGTCCATGACGACCAGCCGGTCGCACAGCTGCTCGGCCTCGTCCATGTAGTGCGTGGTCAGGATCAACGTGACGCCACGCTGCTTGAGCCGGAACAACCGGTCCCACACCACGTGCCTGGCCTGCGGGTCCAGGCCGGTGGTCGGTTCGTCGAGGATGAGGATCTCGGGCTCGTTGATGAGCGAGCGGGCGATCGTCAGGCGCCGCTTCAGGCCGCCGGACAACGGGTCCACCTTGTCCTTGGCCCGGTCCGCGAGCTGGACGAACTCGAGCAGCGCCGTCGTCCGTTCCCTGATGACGCGGCGGTGCAGTCCGAAGTACCTGCCGTAAACCAGCAGGTTCTCCCGGACGGTCAGCTCGACGTCGAGGGTGTCGTCCTGCGGCACGACGCCGAGCCGGGCCCGGATCGCCGATCCATCCCGGACCGGGTCGAGGCCGAAGATGGCCAGCTCCCCGCTGGTCGGCGGCGACACGCAGCCGATCATCCGCATGGTCGAGGACTTGCCTGCGCCGTTCGGCCCGAGGAAGCCGAACGCCTCGCCCCGGTAGAGATCGAAGTCGATCCCGTCCACCGCGGTGAAGCTGCCGAACCGCTTGGTCAGGCCGCGCGCGCGTACAAGTACGTCGTCCCTGTGGCTTCCCGGCACCTGATGCAGGCTACCTGGGGGGTGTGACATTCCTCGAACGGTTTACCCGCCACCGCCGAGCCCAGGCGGGGGAACACGGTAGGGTCGGTCCATCCGGGATGGGCCAACGAAGGAAAGACACGAGTGGATCGCATCCGCGATGGTTACACCCGATTCAGGGTAGTGATACACGAGGCGGCCAAGTTCGGCATCGTGGGCATCCTCGCGTTCCTCGTCACCATCGGCGGCGCTAACCTCCTGCGGTCCGGGGCCGGATTCGACGAGCTCCCGTCGGTAACGGTCGCCACCGTCGTCGCCACCATCTTCGCCTTCGTCGGCAACAAGCTGTGGGCGTTCCGGCACCGCACGGGCAGCCATCTGCGCCGGGAGTCCATCCTGTTCTTCGCGTTCAACGGCGTCGGACTGCTCGTCCAGCTCATGTTCGTCGCGGTGACGCGGTACGGGTTCGGGCTGAAGGGCACGTTCTCCTACAACGTGGCGAACCTGCTTGGCGTCGCCGTGGCCACCTTGTTCCGGCTGTACGCCTACCGACGCTGGGTCTTCCTGTCGACCGAGGGAGAATCGCTGGCGCCCGAGCACCTGCAGCCGGAGGTTTCCGGCGCCTGAGCGGCGCTTACCCGGTGGCGCTGGTGACCTGGCCGGCGGCTACTGGCAGCCGCGGACGGTCGGCATGTCGAGTGACGCGTCGAGCGCGGCCGTTTCCTGCGTCGGCGTCAGGTAACCGACCGCGGCCATCCGGCCGATGACGTGCACCAGGCGCGCCCGGGCATGAGCCGGGTAGGCCAGCGGGTCATCGTAGCTCGGCGCATTCACCACGCCGGCCAGCATGGCCGCCTGCACCAGGGAGAGCCCGGCGGGCGTCCGGCCGAAGTATCCGCAGCTGGCGGCGCTCAGGCCGTAATACCCGTGGCCGTAGTACGCGACCTCAGCGTACATCTGCAGAATGCTCGCCCGGCTGTAGGTCATGTTGAGCTTGACGGCGAGCGCCATCTGCTCGATCACCTGGGTGAAACCGCTGTGGCCCGAGGTGTAAAGGTTCTTCGCGAGCTGCTGGTCGATGGTGCTTCCGCCCTGATCGTGCTGGCCGGTGAGCCACGAGGCGGCAGCGCGGGCCATCGCGAACGGGTCCACGCCCGGGTCGCTGTTGAAACGGTGATCCTCGGTGGCCACCAGGGCCTCCGCGAAGTACTGCGGGACCTGGGGGCCCGGGTAGGCAATGTGATGCTGCTCCGCCTGGGCCCTGACCAGCGCGGTGGCCCGGCCAGCCGAGGGGGTCACCAGGAAGATCAGGCCGCCCGCGACGGCGAACAGCACGACGATCGCCAGCGCGAGTTTCGCGATCCCGAAGGCCACCCTGAACCGTGCGCGCGGCCGACCCTGCCCGTCATCGAAACCGTCGGGGTAAGAGGCTGAGCGGCGAGCCCCTAGTACTCTCAACGCCTAGCCTTTCCGTTTGCGTACCGCCGACATGGACGACGCGGCACCCGTAGCCACAGCAAACACGGCGCTCGGGCATCCCCGCCACATCGTAGCTTTCCCCTCGGACGGGAATCACGCATCGGTGACGGCGCGGCGTGCAGGCGGCAGTGCACGGGCACTGGCGGCGCGGTTCGGCCAGTCTTCGTTTCGGACTGCTCCGCGGTTGCGCTAGGCTATCTGAGCCTGCCGAGTTATGGCGGGTGTGCGCCATCGGAAGCGACGCCGGGGCGCGGCGGGACGTGGCCCAGCTTGGTTAAGGCGCTTGACTGGGGGTCAAGAGATCGGCGGTTCGAATCCGCCCGTCCCGACAAACGGAGATTGCCCGCTCAAGCAGAATGTCAGTGCCCAGCTCTATGGTACCGGGCATGGCTGGAGATTCACAGAGTAAGTGGCCGGATACCGAGCTGGCGAGCGCGGTCGCGATGTCTACTTCCTGGCGTGGTCTCATGCGTGCACTCAGCCTGCCGGAGACTTCTCCTCAAATGATCCTTCGTGTCAAGCAAGGCGTTATCCATCTCGGGCTTGACACGTCACACTTCATAACGCCGCGCACGTGGTCAGAAAGTCACCTCAAGCGAGCCATCGCGACCGCGCAATCGGTGAATGAGCTGCTGCACTCCCTGGGATTGCAGCCAGGCTCCGACGAAGCGTGGACGCGAGTCAAGGCGAATGCCATCCGGCTCGGGCTGGACCTGAGCCGACTGGAGAGTACCAGCGATATCAGTGAGCCAGCCGCCTGGCGACCAGACCTTAGAAATCTGCGTCAAGCCGCAACTTCGCTGGCCGCATGCTGGTTCTCGCTATGTGGATTCAACACGGCCATCCCGGTCGAGCCGACAGTTTATGATCTGCTGGTATCGAGACCTGATGGAATCAAGCGCGTTCAGGTCAAAACGACTACCCATAAGAGCAAGAACGGCTGGATGATTCAGGTCGGCAGGCGACCCTATTCCGCCAGAAACAACGCACGCCTTGTCCCGTACGATCCGGACTTGATTGACTTGTTTTTTATCGTGGACGGGGATCTGTCGGTATACTTGATTCCTAGTCAGGTCATCGCCGGACGAGTTTTGATCCTGTTGCGAACCTATCCCCAGTATATCGTGGGCAATGCGGCTGGGCTCATCGCATCGCGGCCATCAGAGGCCTCCCCCTCCTGACGGTCCCAGACGTCCGCACGGGCCACCCGAACCCGCGGCCCGGTATGCGGGCCGGCCGCGCTTGGTGTTGACTATCCGGTATGCCTGTTCAAGGAGAATACGAGCCAAGCGCCCAGGCCTGGGTGCGGGAGCAAGTCGAGCTCTATGAGAGCTCGGGCGGGACCAAGGGTACGACGCTGGCCGACACCGGCATTCCGGTGGTGGTGGTCACCAATCTCGGGGCCAGCAGCGGCAAGGTCCGCAAGACCCCGGTGATGCGGGTGGAACACGACGGCACGTACGCCATGGTGGCGTCGAAGGGCGGCGCCCCGGAGCACCCGCTCTGGTATTACAACATCCGTGCGAACCCACTGGTGGAACTCCAGGACGGGCCGGACAAGCGGGACATGATCGCTCGCGAGGTCAGCGGCTCCGAGCGCGCCGAGTGGTGGGACCGGGCGGTCGCGGTGTACGCCAGCTACGCGGACTACCAGCAGAAGACCACACGGGAGATCCCGGTGTTCGTGCTTGAGCCCGCCGCGAGCTGACGCCGGGGCCGGCGCCGGGCCCGGGCAGGCGCCGGCGCCGGGAAAGCGACGCCGCCCCGCGGGCTATCCAGCCTGCGGGGCGGTTCGGTCACGATGTGGCCGGGGGCTGCCTGAACTTAGCCGTTTATCGTGCCGACGCCCGGCAGTATGGGCTCGACCCTCAGGTAAACGGGCCCGGCGTGCGAGCACACTTCCAGGTCGAACGCGGCGACCGTGGCGTCGTACTGATTCGGCGGGTAGACGCGCAGCACGACGGCCGTGTTCACTGGATCGCAGCCGGGTGCCGTGCTCACCTCAGCGTCGCCGTACTGCAGTATCGTGTGGGCGGTCGCGCCCGGAGCGACCACGACGGTGTGCGCGGCCACCCTGGTGGACCAGCCTGCGGGGCGGCCGAGCTGATGACCGTTGCGGGCGATCGCGGAGACGCCGGGGAAGCCGTGCAGGGAGCAGGACTGCCGGCTCACGTTGGTGAAGTTCAGCGGGTAGTAGATGGTTCCGGCCGCACCGTTGGACTGGGCCACGCCGACCCAGACGCCGAGCTGGCTCGCCCGGCAGGCGGGAACGCGGGCCGATGAGATACGCGCGGTCTGGGACGCGAGCGCAGCGCCCGACGCGGTGCCCGACGAGCTTGCCGCGAAAGCGGCGGTGGTGATGACGAGCCCGGCGGCCGAGGCGACGGCGAGGGTCGCGATGACCCGACGAGCGGTGTGCGGGAAGGTGGAGAGGTACTTCATGGTGCCGTCCTATGACACGGGATCCGCGGTCTGCGGCATCCCTCTGGCTTTAGGACGGCCATGGCCGTTCCGGGGTTGGACCATAAGGACCGCGATTTTCCCATCAGGGCATCGGCCTTTCCCCGAACGGCCGGTGGTGCGGTGACCAGGAAAGAGCGCGCCTCCGGGAGCCGCATGGTGGTTCCTGGAGCCGATTCGGGCAAACTGGTGCGATGACAGCACGGGCAGAACTCACGCGCAGAGCGCAGCAGCACGGCGTGGCGGTCTCCTTTCAGGACTGGCGCGGGCGATTGGTCGAGGTCCCCGACGAGACGCTGGCGGCGGTCCTCAGCGTTCTCGAAGCCGACGGTGCCCTCGCGGAGAGCCGGGCACCCGGAGCGGGCCGCATAGCCGGGGACGACGCCGTGGCACCGTATCCCGCCCGCAGGTCGTGGGGCTTCACCGTGCAGCTCTACTCGGTGCGTTCCCGTTCTTCCTGGGGACATGGTGACCTGCACGACCTCGCCGAACTTGCGGTCTGGAGCGGGCGTGCGCTTGGCGCGGACTTTATCTTGGTCAACCCGCTGCACGCCGCCGAACCGCTGCCACCGGTCAGCCCCTCCCCCTACCTGCCGATGACGCGGCGTCAGGTGAGCCCGCTGTACCTGCGCATCGAGGACATACCCGAATACGCCGGGCTGAGCGCGGGGGACCGGGCACGGGTCGAAGCGCTGGCCGCGCCGTTGCGCGCGGCGAGCACCACGGCGGCCCTCATCGACAGGGATGCGGTCTGGACCGCCAAGCGGACGGCGCTCGAGATGATCCGCACGGTGCCGCTGAGCGCCGGCCGCCAGGCGGAGTTCGACGCCTTCGGCGGACACGACCGCAGGGCGGCCCGGGACTGGGCCACGTGGTGCGCGATCGCCGAGGTGCACGGCTCGGACTGGCGGTCATGGCCGTCCGCGCTCGCCGATCCCAGGTCGGCGAAGGTGGCGGAGTTCAGCCGGGCGCACGCGGACCGGGTCGAGTTCCACGCCTGGGTGCAGTGGCTGGTGGCGGAGCAGGCGGCCGCGGCGCAGCGAGCGGCCAGGCAGGCCGGCATGGGTATCGGCGTCATCGCGGACCTCGCGGTCGGCGCCCATCCGGGCGGAGCCGACGCCTGGGCCCGCCAGGACGTGATCGTGCCCGGGATCAGCGTGGGGGCCCCGCCGGACGAATTCAACCAGCGGGGACAGGACTGGACGTTGCCGCCCTGGCATCCGGGACGCCTGGCGGCCCAGGCAGCCAGGCCGCTGGGCGAACTGGTCGCGGCCACCACGCGGAACGCCGGCGGCATGCGGGTCGACCACGTCATGGGGCTGGCCCGCCTGTGGTGGATACCGGCCGGGATGCCGCCCGAGCAGGGCACGTACGTACGGTACGACCACGAGCTGCTCGGCGGCGTGGTCGCCGCCGAGGTGGCGCGGGCGGACGCACTGGCGATCGGTGAGGATCTCGGCACGGTAGAGCCGTGGCTGCCTAAGTTCCTGGCCGCGCGCCGGGTGCTCGGCACGTCCATGCTGTGGTTCGAGCGGCGGGCGGACGGCACGCCACGCAGGCCAGGCGGATGGCGGCGCGGCTGCCTGGCCATGGTCGGCACCCACGACATGCCTCCGGCCGCCGCCTTCCTCACCGGAGATCAGGTCACCATCCGGGCCGAGCTCGGCCTGCTCACCCAGCCGGAGGCGATCGAGCGCGCCGCTGCGCGGGCCGACGCGGACAGGTGGGTCAGGATGCTCGCGCGCGAAGGCCTCCTGCCCGGCGCGACCGGCGCCCGCCACCCGTCGCCCGCGGAGTTCACGGTCGCCCTGTACGGCTACCTGACCCGGACCCCGGCGCTGCTGATCGGCGTCTCGCTGGCCGACGCGGCCGGCGAACGGCGGCCGCAGAACATGCCGGGCACGGTAGATGAGTACCCCAACTGGCGGGTCCCGCTGACCGACAGCGAAGGAAAACCGGTACTTCTCGAGGACCTGCCGGCCCACCCGGGCGTCCGGGCCATCGCGGACGCCGTGTCCGGTGGCCTGGCCAGCCGGGCACGGGCCCGGGACAAAGCGTGAGGGGTGCCCGGCTGGCCGGCCGGGCACCCCTCAGCTAACGGACTAGCCGCTGAGGCTAGATCTTGCAGTGTCCGCTGACCGACGGGTTGCGCATCGGCGCGCTGATGATCGTGCCGCCGTAGCGTGCTACGTCAGGCGTGCCGTACTGAGCGTCCTTTCCGAAATCCGCGAGGGTGTTGGGTTGGTCGTTGCCGAAGTTCCACACGCACCCAGCCGTGTGCGACCCGAGTTGGAACAGCGGGCTGAGCGACCAGAACGGGTAGAATTTGGCGCTGATCGGCGGGACCGTACAGCCCGCGCCGGTGGCGACGTTGCACAGGTTCGAGGAGCCGCCGATGTCGGACTCGAATTGGACCTGCGGGTACGTATGGCCACCCGTGGTGAACGGCCCGACGTACTGGAACGAGGTCGGATAGTTCGGGCTGCCGTTGGGCCAGTCCGGCTGGTACGACTGGCCGTCGAAGTCCAGGTCGCCGTTCTGGAACCTGTTGTTGTAACACTCGTTGGCCCGTGCTTCCTCTGTGGTCGGCACGCCGTTGAGGAGCACGGTCCGCGTTCCCTTTTGGAAGCAGAAGCCGTCGGCGAACTCGCACAGCGCGCCGCTGGCCGGGTTATTGGTCGGGCAGGCCACCGGGCCGGTGGCCCCCTGTGTCGTCGCGTTCAGGCAGCCGCTCGCGGTACACGGACCTTCACCGGTGGCGGTCGGCCCTTCCGAGCCGCCCACGCAGGTGTCGAAGACGTTCGGGTCGCTGAAGGACTGGCCACCGGGATAGCTGGTGGTGAACGGGTCCTGGTTCGTCACCGAGTTGCAGACCTCGCCGTGTCCGATTTCCTGCTCCATCAGCACGCCGCCCTCGAGCGCGGCCCACGGGACCTGGTTCTGGATCTTCGCACTGCTGTACTCCGCGTGGAACGTGTACGGGGTGCCGGAGCAGTCGGCGGGGTTGGTGTTCATGAAGCCGTTCGCCGCGCTGGCGGTGATGTACCCGGTCTGATGAGTGGTCAGATCTCGGACCGTCGTGGTGAACCCTTGCGACGGGTCGGAGATGGAGACCACGACCACGTCACCGGAGTTGATCATCAGGGTGTGGGCGTTTGGCGTGAACGTGCTTGCGTCTGTCAGCTGCGGGCTGGGCGGGCCGGCGGGGACGCCGTTAGTCTGCAGGAATGCGAAGTTGACCGGCTCCGTGCAGTTGGGGTTGAGGTTTGCGAAATTGAAATTTGCTTCGAGGCTGTCGATGGTGAGCGCTGCGCACCACTTGGTCGCGCTGCAGCTTGTGCTGTCGATGAACGGGGTGAAGCCCGGCGGGTAGAACTGCAGCTCCATGAACGCCGAGCCGGCTGCATTCGGATCGCTGATCGAGCCGGAGTTGGTGTCGCTGTCGGGGGTGCACGGGTTCTCCGGGTAGGAGTTCGGGTCGCACATGGGCAGCCCGAACCAGGGCGCGACGGACAGCTGGCCGTAGTCGGTGACGCTACCGCTCGGAGTCGGAAGCTTCTTGGGGTCCTTCGACAGCTTCATGACGTAGGTCATGGTGTTGCCCGAGCCAGGCTGGCTGGAGATGAACTTCACGCTCGGCTCGTCGTGGCCGACATACCATTTATTGTCGATGAACCGGCTGGCCTTGCCGTTGACGATCTTGATCGGGTCCGTACACAGGTTGCCGGCGAGCTTCCTGACGGTGCCGTATTTCGAGCTCCAGCCGTTGCAGTCAAGCTCGTTGACTGGGTTCGGTGCGACGCTGGTGACGGTCGCCTTGGCCGTCGTCGAGGCGCTGGCGATAGCGGTCATGCCTGTCAAGCTGAGCTGACAGACGACCGCGACACCCAGCAAGACGATCAGCGGCCGCCATCTTCGCCAGCCTGCCGATGGCGCCCTCCCGCTGAACCTTGGCGAAGAGCGGCTTCCTGACCAGGGAATTCGCATATACGATCCTTCTCGCTCCCGCGCGCCGCCGGTCCCGGTACCTCGTCAGGACCCGCGGTCACGCCACTGTGACCGTCCCGCGATACGAGACGTCTTCCGACGGAATCTAACAACAAGCGTAAATAACCGTCAATGATTCACGGGGGCGTTATCTATTCTTTAACCAGCAGGTCACGCTGCACGCTGAGGCGGGCAGGCGGAGGCAACCGTATTACCGCCGAAACACATTTAAAAAAGTGTACAAATCGGTGGAAATGTCAGCGGTCGACGCCGATTGCGCCTCTTTAGAACCATCTGTCACACCAGTAACAGGCACTCCGGCCACGGCGCGAGAACATGCCCGGCGACCTGGCTGCTCTATCTGGAAACAAATGACCGCAATATTAGATACCGAGTCACACAGAGCCGCACAAAATCAACTACTGAGACAAGATGTCGGCACTTCTACCGGTGCGTGCGTGACCACCCAGGTGTCCGGAATCGCGCTGCACGGGCTGATGCCCGCGCGGCCGGCTACGTCCAGCCGCGCCGAAGGGCGCGGTAGAGTCCACGCGTGACCACCCGCGATGAACTGGACGCGCTTTCCTCCCGTGAGCTGCACGACCTCGCCTTGCGGCGGGCGCTGCACCACGTCGACGTGGAGTTTCTGTGGGAGCTTTTGCGCGCCATCCCGGCCGCCGAGGCTTCGGAGGGACATTCGGTCGAGGCCGGGAGGGACATCACCAAGGTTTCTGTGCTGCTCTCCGACGCGATCAACTCCGGGGACGGCGAGATCGCCGAGGCGCTGCGACCGCTCTACCTCGACTACCTCGTCAAGCACGGCACCAGCCGCTAACGTCGCCGAACCGAACGGTCACCTGGCCCGTCGGCGGCCTGGCCGGGCAGGCCTGGCCTGGGCACACGGCGGTGGGCCGGAAGGATCCGCTGACGGTCCTTCCGGCCCACGCTAACCTAGCCGTCCGTGACTACTCGGGCTTAGCGAGGACGCCCTCGATCTCGAGCGTGATCGTGACCTTCTCGCTGACGGCCACGCCGCCACCGGGAATCGGGCCGTTGTAGCTGACACCGAAGTCGCTGCGGTTGATATCGGTGGTGGCGGAGAAGCCTGCGCGCGTGCCGCCGTAAGCGTCCGGGCCGAAGCCGTTGATCTCCAGGCTCAGCGCGACCGGCTTGGTCGTGCCGCGGATGGTGAGGTTACCGTCGAGCAGGTAGTCGTCGCCGTCGCGGCGTACGCCGGTGGAGTGGAACGTCATCGTGGGGTGCGTCTCGACTTCGAAGAAGTCCGCACTACGGATGTGATTGTCGCGGTCAGGCGCACCGGTGTTCACCGAGCTGAGGTCTACAGTGGCGTTGACGCTGGACTGCAGCGGGTCAGCGGCGGTGACGATGGTCCCCTCGAACTTGTCGAAACGGCCGCGGACCTTGCTCACCATCATGTGCCTCACGACGAAAGACACCTCCGAGTGCACCGGGTCGATAGTCCACGTCCCGGCGACGTAGCCGGGGATTTCCACGGCTGTCTCGGTCATCATTCCTCCAGTTAGGTGATTCTTAGTGGTACGCGACTTCGCTCGCGTACCTAACTTCCTTAGAGTAACCTAGTAATGATTGAAGCGTCAAGCACTAGGCTACGCGCGCTTCCCCGACGTAACCTGATGACATAGAAGGAGGCGATTTCTTGGACCCCGGGCATATTGGCCCGGTTTGCGAGCCGTCAGGAGCGGCTGGCGAACCGCTGTCGGAACCGGCGGGCGAACCGCTGTCGGAACCGGCGGGCGAACTGTCTGGGGCCAGCGGACCAACGACCTGCCGGGCGCGGGAGGTTCTCCAGCGTGTCGGCGACAAGTGGTCGGTCCTGGCGATTGACCTGCTGGGACAGGGAACCATGCGGTTCACCGAGCTGCACCGCGCGATCGACGGCATCACCGCGAGAATGCTCACGGTGACACTACGCGGCTTGGAACGCGACGGCATCGTGACCCGAACCATACATCCCGTCATACCGCCCCGGGTGGAGTATGCGCTGACTCCGATGGGACGCACCCTCCTGGACACCATCGGCCAGCTCGTTACCTGGACGGACAGCCACCTGCCCGAGATCGAAGCCGCCCGAGCCGCCTACGACGCCAGACATCCGGCCCCGTAGGCTGACCCGAGTGGAGGAGCAGCCCAGAGCAGACGCGCAAGCGGAAACCGAGGAGCGGCTACGGCACGGTTCCTCATTCGGCGCCGCCGCCGCGGCCTACGCGCAACACCGCCCTGACTACACCGAGGCCGCGGTCCGGTGGGCGCTGGAGCCCGTCTGGTCACGTCAGCCGCTCCGGGTCATCGACCTAGGTGCCGGAACCGGCAAGCTGACCGCGACCCTTGTCCGGCTGGGCGTTGACGTCACCGCCGTCGAGCCCGATCTGAACATGCTCGCCGAGCTACGCCGCGAGCTCGCCTCGGTGCGATCGGTGCCAGGCCACGCCGAGGACATCCCGTTGCCTGATGCCAGCGTCGACGCCGTGCTGGCCGGGCAGGCCATGCACTGGTTTGACCTGGACCGGGCGCTGCCGGAGATCGCCCGCGTGCTCACCCCCGGAGGTGTGCTGGCCGGCCTGTGGAACGTAGACGACGATCGGGTCGGGTGGGTCGCCGAGTTCGCCGAGATGACCAAGCGCAAGGCCAGCGTCACGCTGCTCAGGTGGCGGGACGGTGTGGCCCAGTCCCGCCAGGAACATCTCATCGCGGCCGGTTCCGGGTTGTTCTCCGCGGCTCAGACCGGTGAGTTCGAGCATGGGCAGGCCAAGACGGCCGAGTCCTTGCTGGCCACCATCGCCACTCATTCCAATTTCCTGGTGATGCAGGAGCCCGAACGAAGCACCCAGCTGGCCCGGGTCGCCGACTTCCTGCATGCGCAGCCCGAGACCGCCGACGGCGAATTCGTCTTGCCGATGCTCACGGTCGTGCTGCGCGCGCTGCGCGCGTAGCAGCGGAGCTGTGTACCGAACACTCAGTAAGACCCGTGCCTGCCGAGCGGGTGCCTACGCGGCGCCTTCCCCGGCGGGAGTTATGGCGGCGGCCGGCTCGGCGTCCGCGTTGGTGGTCGACTCGCGGGGCACCAGGACCGGATCGAAGCGAACTTGGCGATGGTGATGCTCAGCTGGCCGCTCCACCTCGTCGATGAGCAACTCGGCCGCGGCCGCACCCAGGTCGATGCTGGGCTGACGCACGGACGTCAGCGGCACCGCGGCGGCGCTCGCGAACTCGATATCGTCGTAGCCGACGATCGCCAGCTCCTCGGGTACCGCGACGTCGTTGCGCAGCGCATGCTGGAGCAGCCCGAGCGCGATGAGGTCGTTGCCGCACACGACCGCGGTCGGCCTGCGCCGGCGCGGCATGTCCATGATGGTGCGGCCGGCTTCGCGGCCCCCGTCTATGGTCATCCCTACCTTGTCCACGATGGTCAGGTCGGTCTCGGGTCGGCCGGCCTCGGCCATCGCCTGCCGCACGCCGGCGATCCGGTCGGCGACCTGGTGCACGGTGGTCGGGCCGCCGGCGAAGGCTATCCGCTGGTGATCGAGCTCAAGCAGGTGCGACGCGGCCAGCCGGGCGCCGGCCACGTCATCGACGGACACCGAGCATTGCCGGCTGCTACCCGCGCGATCGACGAGCACCACCGGGACGCCGTTCCTGCGCAGCTCATTGATCCGGCCCAGGTCACGTCCCACCGGGGTGAGCAGGACGCCGTAGGAACGCTGCTCCTGGAACAGCGACAGGTAATGCCGCTGCCGATCGGTCGTGGTGTCACTACTCGACAGGATCAGCGACAGGCCGCGCTGGGTGGCGACGCGCTCAACGCCGCGGGCGATGTCGGTGAAGAACGGGTTGCCCATGTCCAGGACCAGCAGCGCGATGGTGCGGCTCCGGCCGGTCCGCAGCTGGCGGGCGGCCTCGTTGCGGATGAAGCCGAGTTCGGTGATGGCGGCGCGAACCCGCTCGAGCGTGGCCGGCGCGACCCGGTCGGGCCGGTTCAGCGCATTCGATACCGTGCCGAGCGATACCCCGGCCCGGTCAGCGACGTCACGGATGCTGACGCCCACCTGACACCCCCGTACTGAGATTGAAACGTGACATTACCAGCCGCTAGCGGGGATCCCGCGGTCAGATCACCGTGATGCGCAGCCCCAGGAGCTCCGCGACCGCCCGCAGCTCGGTGACCCGGTGGCCGGTTCCCAGCGCCCAATGGTGGCCGATGCCGGAGGCCGCCCATTCGTCGGTCCACTCGCCGGGATCACGCCCGACATCGACACGCGAGGTCGTGTTGCCGATCCGCAGCAGCGGGCCGGATACGACCGTGCCCTCGGAAGCCACCAGCGAGAAGGTGCCGTCACGGTCCTGGGCCAGGCCGAACGCGGTGACCGGCCCCGGGCTGACGTCGAATTCCACCGAGACGCCCCAGCCCCGTTTGCCGTGATAGACGCCTAGGCCGCGCAGCAGCGGCTGACCGGCGCTGATCGCCAGGTGGGCCGGCCCGTCGTGGCCCATCTCGACCACGCCGTCTGCGAAGTTGAGGGCCTGCAGTTCGGTGAACGAGCCGCCCGCGCCCAGCCGGTCGAAGATGAGCATGGCCAGCGACGTGCGCAGCTCGTACTCCCCCGCCGCCGGGATGCCCCGTGCGGTCAGCAGCGAGGCACCCAGGATCAGCCCGGCTCCCACCCGCTCGTGAGGCTCACCGTTCAGGCCGCGGTGATAGTACGCCAGCGAGTCGAGGGCGAAGTCCTCGACCAGCCGGTCCAAGCCCACCGACACCCGGGCGCCCCAGCGGAAATCGTCGGTGTTCACCGAGTCGTCCAGCCGGAAGACGTCGCGCGCGAGCTCCATCCGGGCGGCCGTCTCCGCGTCGGTGACCTGGTCGACCCGGACGGAAAGGTCGTCGATCTCCAGGATCTCCACATGGCCGCCGAGCTGCGCCGAGACCAAGGTCGGGTCGGTGGAGACGTCCATCATGCCGGGGTACAGGTGACCCATCAGCCCGTGCCGGCCGTGCCTGAGCGCGGCCCGCACGCCGGCCGCGGAGATCCAGCTCTCGATCCTGGCCCAGGCTCGGGCGTCCTCGAGGTAGCCGGAGACGGACCGGAAGCCGATACCGCAGCGCCGGAACGCGTTGGCGATCTCCGGCAGCGGGCAGGCGCCGCAGTAGGCGAGCCAGGCTCCCGTGTCGAAGCTCGCGTGATCCATCGACTCGGTGGGCTGCAGGTTGAGCAGCAGCATCGGGGCGCCGGTGCGCTGGGCGACCGGGACCAGCATGGTCGCGGTCATGTACGTGGTGAGGAAGCCGACGATGAGATCGCAGTCGGCTAGCCGCAGCCGCTCCGCGGCCGCGGCGCCCTGCTGGGCGTCGGAGATGAAGCCGACGTCGACCACCTCGCAGTCGAGCCGGGCCAGCCGTTCGGACACGCGCCGGGCGGACGCCTGCAGCTGCGGCAGCAGCGCGGGGAACTGCGGCCAGTAGGCGCCGAGCCCTCCGGCGACGAGTCCGACCCTGGTCTTGCGCGGGACAATCCGCACGACTGGCTGGCCGGCAACGGCGGTGAGCGAGGAGGTCATGACGTCCCTGTCCCGGTGCGTACGGTTGAAACGTTACATACAAGAGCTTGCCCCGACCGTAAGGTGCCGGGAAAGTGGTGTCAAGGACTCCGGCCGGCCGTCGCCCTGTCCTCGCGGATGGATCGGGCGTGACTCATAAAACGTATCAATCAAAGTCGATGCCGTAATGCCTTCGCTGACGCGCGTCAGGACCAGGGGCACAACAGAAAGACCTGGTAGCGGACGATAAATCTCCTTGTAACAAGCCGAAACAGCCTCTTGACATGTAGTGCAAAGCCTGGCAATCTTCAGCCCACTGGATTGAAATGTTTCAGTAAATGGCGAGGTGAACGGGTTTGAGTGAGCAGCCAGAGGAGGTACCGAGACTGACCCTTGATCGGGCCGCGAAGGCCTTCGGCGCCGTGCAGGCGCTGGTCGACGGCTCGATCGCGTTGTTCCCTGCCGAGGCGCACGCGCTCGTCGGCGAAAACGGCGCCGGCAAGTCGACTCTCGTCAAGATCCTCGCCGGGGTGTACCAGCCGGACAGCGGAACGCTCGGCATTGACGGCCAGCCGGTCGTCTTGAGCGGTCCGGTCGCCGCCCGCGACGCCGGCATCTCGATCATTTACCAGGAACCAACCCTGTTCCCCGACCTCACGGTCGCGGAGAACATCTTCATGGGAAGGCAGCCGCTGCGGGCCGGCCGCCGCATCGACCGCCCGGCGATGAACCGCAGCGCGGGAGAGATCTTCACCCGGCTGGGCGTGGCGCTCGACCCGCAGCGGCAAGCCCGCGGACTGTCCGTCGCCGACCAGCAGATCGTCGAGATCGCCAAGGCCCTGTCCGCCAACGCGAACGTTCTCGTCATGGACGAGCCCACCGCGGCCCTGACCACCGTGGAGGTGGAGCGGCTCTTCGAGGTCATCCGGGCGCTGCGCCGGGAAGGTGCGGCGGTGCTTTTCATCTCGCACCGGCTCGAGGAAGTCTTCGCCATCTGCCAGCGCGTCACGATCATGCGGGACGGCCGCTTCGTCCGGACGGCGGCGGCGCAGGACATCACCGTCGACGAAGTCATCAGGTCGATGGTCGGTCGCGACCTCGACGTGCTGTTCCCCAAGACGCAGGCGCCCGTCGGCGAGGTGGTGCTGCAGGTGGAGGGGCTCAGCCGGGAAGGGGTCCTGCACGACATCAGCTTCTCGGTCCGCCGCGGTGAGATCGTCGCCCTGGCCGGACTCGTCGGGGCCGGCCGCAGCGAGGTAGCCCGGGCCATCTTCGGCATCGACCGCCGGTCGGCCGGCCGGGTGACGGTGCGCGGCCAGGTGCTGCCCAACTCCTCGCCGCTGGCCGCGATGGCGGCCGGGGTCGCCCTGGTACCCGAGGACCGCCGCCAGCAGGGCCTGGTCATGGACCTCGGCGTCGACCGCAACGTCGCGCTGGCCTCGCTGGCCCGGCTCAGCCGGTTCGGCCTGATCAGCCGCACCCGCGAGCGGGAGCTGGCCGCGGACTGGGCTAACCGGCTGCAGCTGAAGTTCGGGCGGCTCACGAACGCCGTCTCGACGCTATCTGGCGGGAACCAGCAGAAGGTCGTGCTGTCCAAGTGGCTGGCCCGCGATCCCGCGCTGCTCATTATCGACGAACCGACCCGGGGCATTGACATCGGCACCAAGGCCGAGGTGCACCGCATCCTCGACGGCCTGGTGGCCGGCGGCCTCGCGGTGCTGATGATCTCTTCGGAGCTGCCCGAGGTCCTCGGCATGGCCGACCGGATCCTGGTGATGCGCGAGGGACGGATCGCCGCGGAGCTTTCCCGCGCGGAGGCCAACGAGGACCTGGTCATGCGGGCGGCGACCGGCCAGCTTAAGGGGGCGGCCGCATGACGGCGGCCACGTCCGCACTGAGCACCAGGTTCGCCCGCGGCGGTGCCCTGCTGCGGGCCCGTGAGGTCGGCATCGGCGTGGTCCTGCTGCTGGTGTTCGGCGTCACGACCTTGCACAACCACAACTTCGCCACCGCGAACAGCGTCCAGCAACTGCTCTCCGGCGCCGCGCTGATCGCCATGCTGGGCGTGGGCGAGACGCTCGTCATCGTTACCCGCAACGTCGACCTGTCCGTGGGCTCGATCGTCGGGCTGTCGGCCTATGTCGTCGGCGACCTGTTCAAGGATCATCCGGGCACGCCGGTGATCCTCGGGTTCGTGGTCGGGATCGGGATCGGCGCGGTGATCGGCGCGATCAACGGTTTCGTCACGGCGGCGCTGCGGGTCCCCAGCCTGGTCGTCACCCTGGCCATGCTCTACATCGTCCGCGGCATCGACGGTCTCATCGTCAACGGCGTCATCATCACCTCAAGCAACATCCCGAACGCGTTCATCGCCATCGGCTTTCGTACCATCGCCGGCATTCCGTGGCTGGCGATCATCGCCTTCGCGGTCGTGGTGATCGTCGCCTACGCGATGAGGTCCTTCCGGTCCGGTCGCGACCTGTACGCGATCGGCTCCAACCCGGAGGCCGCCGCGCTGGCGGGCGTGCCCGTGGCCCGGCGGGTCTTCTCCGCCTTCGTCATCAGCGGGTCCCTGGCCGGCCTGGCCGGGGCGCTGTTCCTCGCCTTGCACGCCGAGGTGGACGTGACCGGCGGGACCGGGTACGAGCTGCTCGTCGTGGCGGCGGTGGTCGTCGGCGGGGTCGCCATCTTCGGCGGCAGCGGCACGGTGGCCGGCGCGGCCCTGGGTGCGTTGCTGCTCAACACCATCAACCAGGCCCTGGTGGCGAGCCGGGTCTCGGCGTTCTGGAACGAGGCCATCGCCGGCGCGCTCTTGCTGCTCGCGATCGCCTTCGACCGCTGGCTGAGCCTGCGGGTCGCACGCGGCCTGAGGTCGGCGGAAGGAGCTCACCGTGACCTCTGAGCCCGCCACCCAGGCGCCCCGGAAGCGGGAATACACCGGGACAGAGACCTCGCGCAGGCCGGTATGGCAACGGGCGCTGCGCTGGGAGACCGGCCTGGTCGTGGTCCTGGTCGCGACGCTGATCTTCGGCAGCGCCCGGTCATCGGACTTCCTCAACAGCACCACCGGCTTCTATATCGGGCTCAACATGGGCGAGATCGCCATCATGGCGCTGCCGCTCATGCTCATCGTGATCACCGGCGAGATCGACCTGTCGGTCGCCTCGATGCTCGGCCTGTCCGGATGCGTCATGGGCCAGCTGCATAGCCAGGGCTGGCCCATCGGGCTGGCGATGGTGGCGGCGCTCGCCGTCGGCGCGCTCGGCGGAGCGCTCAACGGCGTCCTGGTCGCCAGGCTCGGGCTACCGTCGATCGCGGTGACGATCGGCACGCTCACGCTGTTCCGTGGCCTGGCCGAGATCGTCCTGGGAGCCAGGACCATCACCGACTTCCCGGCCTGGATGACCAACATCGGCGTAGTCCCCGTGCCGGGCACCCAGCTGTCGTACTCCACGGTGATCTTCGGTGTCCTGGCCATCATCTTCGGCGTGGTGCTGCACGCGACCGGGGCCGGGCGCGCCATCGTGGCGACCGGGCTGGCGCCGGAGGCGGCGCAGTTCGCCGGGATCCGGGTCAACCGGGTCAAGTTCGGCCTCTTCGTGCTGTCCGGCGTGATGTGCGCCCTCGCCGGGATCTTGTTCACGCTGAAGAACGCCTCGGTCAGCTACGACGCCGGGACCGGCCTCGAGCTCAACGTCGTGGCGATCGTCCTGTTCGGCGGCGTCTCGATTTTCGGCGGCCGCGGCACCGTGATCGGCGTCGTGCTTTCCGTGGTCATCTTCGGCACCCTCCAGCAGGTGCTGACGCAGATGCAGGTACAGCCCGAGGTGCAGAACATCATCATCGGCGGCCTGCTGCTTGTGAGCGTCGTGCTGCCAGGAGGCGGAGAGGCGGTGGGCCGGCTACGGGCCCGCCTGCGCACAGGTCCTCACCTGGCCCGCGCGCCCGCGACCCAGCCCGCGCCGCCAAGCTCATCGGATTCCAGCATGCAATCAGAGGAGAAAAAGTAATGGGGAACACCAGAAGATGGCGGAGAAAGGCGGCCTCCGCTCTTATCCTCGCCGCCGTCGGCGTGACCGCGGCCGCATGCAGCAGCTCGTCATCATCGAGCGCAGGCACGACGCCGACCTCGTCCTCGGCTCAGGCGGCCAGCGGCACGATCAAGAAGGGCCTGCTTGTCTACTTCATCCCGAAGGACACCCAGAACCCCTACGAGGTCATCGCCGACAACGGCGGCAAGAAGGCCCTCGCTGAGCTAGGCGGTAAGGTCGTGGTCAGCAGCGGGACGGCAGACACCGCGGCCGCGCAGATCCCGTCGATCCAGGCGGCGATCCAGGCGCACGCCAACGCGATCGTCATCGCCGGCAACGACCCGTCCGCGCTGTGCCCGTCGCTCAACCAGGCCGCGCGGGCCGGCATCAAGATCGTGTCCTTCGACTCCGACGTCACCTGCGGAAGTTCTCCGGACCACCTGTTCATCAACCAGGCGAACACCCAGCAGATCGGCGAGTCCGAGGTGAGCTTGCTGGCGGCCGAGATCGGCAGCAAGGGCCAGATCGCGATCCTGTCGGCGGCGGCCAGCGCCACCAACCAGAACGCCTGGATCGTGTACATGAAGCAGGAGCTGGCCAAGTACCCGAACATGAAGCTGGTCTCGACGGTGTACGGAAACGACGACCCGGCGACCTCACTGCAGGTGCTGCAGGGCCTGCTTTCTGCGTATCCGAACCTGCGCGGCATCATCTCCCCGACCACCGTCGGCATCTCCGCCGCCGCCCAGTACCTTGACACGCACAAGAACCTGCTGTCTCACCTGACCCTGACCGGGCTCGGCCTGCCGTCACTGATGCGTAAGTACGTCGAGGACGGAACGGTCGCCAAGTTCGAGCTGTGGGACCCGGGCAACCTGGGCTATCTGGCCGGGTACGCCGCCGCCTCGCTCGCCTCAGGTACGGCCAGCCTGACCCCCGGGTCGTCGTTCAAGGCCGGCACGCTCGGCAGCTACACGGTGCTGGCCCCGACCACGGGTGTCGGCCCCTCGGTCGTGCTCGGCCCCCCCACCGTGTTCGACAAGGCGAACATCAATAATTATCACTTCTGATTCCATACCGCGGCCCCGGCCGGCCCGCCCGGGCTGGCCGGGCCCACCGCATGTAAAGGAGCCCCGTGCGCTACTGCTTTCTCTTGCAGGTCAGGCCCGAGCTACTTGAGGAGTACAAGGAGCGGCACACGGCGGTATGGCCGGACATGCTGCGGGCCCTGCAGCAAGCCGGGTGGGAACGGTACTCGCTGTTCGCCCGGCCCGACGGGCTGATCGTCGGGTACACAGAAGCCGACGACCTGGACGCCGCGCAGCACGCGATGGCCGCGACCGACGCGAACACCCGCTGGCAGGACGAGATGCGGCACTACTTCACCAGCCTCGACGGCCAGGCGCCCGGCGGGACCATGGTCATCCTCAAGCCCATCTTCAACCTTGAGGACCAGCTGGCCGCCCTGGACGACCGTGACCCGGTGTCGTTCGGGGAAGGCGCCACCCACAGTTGAGAAAGCAGGTTCAGGCCATGGATCTCCAGGCGGTCAACAGCGCCCTGTCCGAGCAGAAGATCGAGCTACCGTCGTGGGCCTTCGGCAACTCCGGGACCCGGTTCAAGGTCTTCGCCCAGCCCGGCGTGCCGCGTGATCCCTACGAGAAGGTCGCCGACGCCGCTCAGGTGCACAAGTACACAGGCGTCGCGCCAACCATCGCCCTGCACATCCCGTGGGACGCGACCGACAACTACGCCAGGCTAGCCACGGCGGCGTCCGAGGCCGGCATTACGCTCGGCACCGTCAACGCCAACGTCTTCCAGGACAACGACTACAAGCTGGGCAGCGTCACCAACCCCGACCCCGCGGTCCGGCGCAAGGCCCTGGACCACCTGCTCGAGTGCGTCGACGTCATGGACCAGACCGGCTCGCGCGATCTCAAGCTCTGGTTCTCCGACGGCACCAACTACCCGGGTCAGGACAGCATCTCGGCCCGCCAGGACCGGCTGGCCGAGGCACTGGCCGCTGTCTACGCCCGGCTGTCCGGTGACCAGCGGCTGATCCTGGAGTACAAGCTTTTCGAGCCGGCCTTCTACACCACCGACGTGCCCGACTGGGGCACCTCGTACGCGCACTGCCTGCAGCTCGGTGACCGGGCCAAGGTGTGCGTGGACACCGGTCACCACGCCCCGGGGACCAATATCGAGTTCATCGTGGCGTTCCTGCTGCGGGCGGGCAAGCTGGGTGCCTTCGACTTCAATTCCCGGTTCTACGCCGACGACGACCTCATGGTCGGCGCCGCGGATCCGTTCCAGCTGTTCCGGATCCTGTTCGAGGTGGTGGCCGCGGGCGCCCTTGGCTCCGGGGCGGAGATCGCCTTCATGCTCGACCAGTGCCACAACATCGAGCCGAAGATTCCTGGCCAGATCCGCTCGGTGATGAACGTCCAGGAGGCCACGGCCAAGGCGCTGCTTGTCGACGCCGCCGCACTGGCCGCCGCGCAGCAGGCCGGCGATGTCCTGGGCGCGCACGGCGTGCTGATGGACGCCTATAACACCGACGTCCGGCCGCTGCTCGCCGACCTGCGCACCGCCCACGGCCTGGACCCGGATCCGATGGCGGCCTACGCCGCCTCCGGATACGGCGAGAAGATCGTCGCCGAGCGGATCGGCGGCCAGCCAGCCGGCTGGGGAGCCTGAGGACGGGCCCATGACCGTGAAGGACGGATGCAGAGCATGACTGTAAGGGACGAGGCGGCCGGAACGACCGTCAGGGAGCTCATCGCGCGATCGAACCGGCTCGGCTCGGATCCGCGCAACACGAACTACGCGGGCGGCAACACCTCGGCCCAGGGAACCGCGGTCGATCCCGTCACCGGCGAGGACATCGAGTTGCTCTGGGTCAAGGGCTCGGGCGGCGACCTGGGCACGTTGACCCCGGCGGGCCTGGCGGTGCTGCGGCTGGACCGGCTGCGCGCGCTGACCGGCGTCTACCCCGGCATCGAACGCGAAGACGACATGGTCGCGGCGTTCGACTTCTGCCGGCACGGGAAAGGTGGCGCCGCGCCGTCCATCGACACCGCGATGCACGCTCTGGTCGAGCAGCCGCACGTCGACCACCTGCACCCCGACTCCGGTATCGCGCTGGCCACCTCGGCCGACGGCGAGAAGCTGACGCAGGACTGCTTCGGCGACCGGGTGGTGTGGGTGCCGTGGCGGCGGCCCGGTTTCCAGCTCGGCCTGGACATCGCCGCCATCGCCGCGGCCAACCCGCAGGCCATCGGCTGCGTCCTCGGCGGGCACGGCATCACGGCCTGGGGGCCGACCAGCGAGGAGTGCGAGGCGCGGTCGCTTGAGATCATCCGGACGGCCGAGGAGTTCATCGCGACCCGCGGCCGCCCGGAGCCGTTCGGCCCGGTCATCGCGGGCTACCAGCCGCTGCCCGAGGATCGGCGGCGGGCCCGGGCGGCCGCGCTGGCCCCGGTGATCCGCGGCCTGGCCTGCACCGACCGGCGTCAGGTCGGCCACTACAACGACGCCGAGGTCGTGCTCGATTTCCTCAGCCGGGCCGGGCACCCGCGGCTGGCCGCGCTCGGCACGTCGTGCCCCGATCACTTCCTGCGCACCAAGGTGCGCCCGATGGTCCTTGACCTGCCGCCGGACGCTCCGCTCGCCGACGCCGAGGCCAGGCTGCGGGAGCTGCACGCGGCCTACCGGCAGGACTACGCCGCCTACTACCAGCGGTACGCCGGCCCGGACTCACCCGCGATGCGCGGCGCGGATCCGGCCATCGTGCTGGTGCCAGGGGTGGGGATGTTCAGCTACGGCGCGAACAAGCAGACCGCCCGGGTGGCCGGCGAGTTCTACCTGAACGCGATCAACGTGATGCGGGGCGCCGAGGCCCTGTCGACGTACGCGCCGATCGACGAAGCGGAGAAGTTCCGGATCGAGTACTGGGCCTTGGAGGAGGCCAAGCTGGCCCGGATGCCCAAGCCCAAACCGCTGGCCGCTCGCATCGCGCTCGTCACAGGAGCCGGTTCGGGCATCGGCCGGGCCATCGCTCACCGGCTCGCGGCCGAGGGAGCGTGCGTGGTGATCGCCGACCGCGACGCCGGCGCCGCCGTCGCGGTGGCCGGCGAGCTAGGGGGCGCTGACGCCGCCATCGGCTTCACCGCCGACGTGACCGACGAAGAGCAGGTCGCGGCGGCGGTCGCGGCGGCCGCCCTGGCCTTCGGCGGCGTCGACCTGGTGGTGAACAACGCCGGCCTTTCTGTGTCCAAGCCGCTGCTCGACACCACCGCGGCGGACTGGGATATCCAGCATGACGTGATGGCGCGCGGGTCTTTCCTGGTCTCCCGCGAAGCGGCCAGGGCCATGCGGGCCCAGCGCCTCGGCGGCGACATCGTCTACATCTGCAGTAAGAACAGCGTGTTCGCCGGGCCGAACAACGTGGCCTACGGCGCGGCCAAGGCGGACCAGGCGCACCAGGTCCGGCTGCTCGCGGCCGAGCTCGGCGGCGACGGCATCCGGGTCAACGGCATCAATCCGGACGGGGTGGTGCGCGGCTCGGGCATCTTCGCCGGCGGCTGGGGCGCCAAGCGCGCCGCGGTCTACGGCGTCGAGGAGAAGGACCTGGGCGCCTACTACGCCCAGCGCACGCTGCTGAAGCGGGAGGTGCTGCCCGACCACGTCGCGGCCGCGGTGTTCGCCCTGACCGGCGGCGAGCTGAGCCAGACCACCGGGGCGCACATCCCGGTGGATTCGGGGGTGGCGGCGGGATTCCTGCGATGACGGGACCGGCGTGACGGACGCCTCGATCAGGGTCGCGGCCATCGACCTAGGCGCCTCGAGCGGGCGGGTGGTGGTCGGTCAGGGCACCCGGCGGGGCTTCGCCCTGCGCGAGGTCAGCCGGTTCGCCAACCGTCCGCGGCCGGTCGGCGGGGTGCTGCGCTGGGATGCCCGCGCGCTGTTCGCCGGGATCCTCGACGGCCTGCGCGCCGCGAGCGGGCCAGCCGGGCCGCCGGACGCCGTCTCGGTCGACGGCTGGGCGGTGGATTACGGGCTGCTCGACGGCGACGGCGGCTTGATCGCCGACCCGGCCAACTACCGGGATCCTCGCACCGAACCGCCGTTCGCCGCGGTCACCGGCACGCCGGGCGGGGTGGCGGGCGTGGACGCGGCCCGCTTGTACGAGGCGACAGGGATCGCGGCACAGCCCATCAACACGGTGTTCCAGCTGATGGCCGAGCGCGGGTCGGCGCAGCTCGCCGCGGCCCGGCACGTGCTGCTCGTCCCGGACCTGATGACCTACTGGCTGTCCGGCCAGATGGGCACAGAACTGACCAACGCTTCCACCACCGGCCTGCTCGACCCGCGCACGGCAAGCTGGGCCCGCGAGGTAACCGACGCCCTCGACGTGCCGGCCGGCCTGTTCCCGCCGCTGCGGGCGGCCGGCGATCTGGCCGGCCCGATGACCGGCCAGATCGCCGCCGAGCTCGGCTCGGGCCGGCCGCCGGAGGTGGTCATCGGGCCCTCGCACGACACCGCCGCCGCCGTGGCCGGCGTGCCCGCCGCCGACGACGCGTTCGCCTTCGTCTGCACCGGGACCTGGGCGCTGGCCGGCCTGGAACTCCCGGCCCCGGTCATCACCGGCGCAAGCCGGGAGGCAGGCTTCAGCAACGAGGCCGGCATCGACGGCACCACCCGGTTCCTGCGTAACGTGACCGGGTTCTGGCTGCTGCAGGAGTGCGTCAGGCAGTGGCAATCCGAAGGCAGGCACGTCTACCTGGATGAGCTGACCGGCGCCGCAGGCAGGCTTGGTGGCCTGCGGGCGCTCATCGACGTCCAGGATCCTGGATTCGCCCCGCCCGGCGAGATGACCCAGCGGATCACCCGTGCCTGCCTGCGAACCAGCGGAGTCGCCCTGTCGGGCGACGCGGAGATCCTGCGCTGCATCCTGGACAGCATGGCCGTCGCGATCCGGCACGCGGTGCACGACGCGGTGCGGATCACCGGCCGGGGGGTGCGCACGGTCCACATCGTTGGCGGCGGCGTGGCCAACCCGCTGTTCTGCCAGCTGGTCGCGGATGCCTGCGGCCTGCCCGTCGTCGCCGGGCCGACCGAGGCGGCCTCGTGGGGCAACGTGCTGGTGCAGGCCCGCGCCCTGGGCGTGGCCGGAGGTTCGCTGGCTGAGCTGCGCTCGCTGGTCCGGCGTGGTGTCCGGCTGGCCAGGTACGCACCGGCGGACCGGGAAGCGGACTGGGCCCGCGCGGACGAGATCGTGCTCGCCAGCCGGGGCGGGTGAGGCTCAGGGCGCGTCCATGGGGCACCGGATGGCAAGACCAGGGGCGCGCACCACGGTCCGTTCGGCCAAAATGGCGGGATGGGGAGCAGGACGGACAGCGAGGAGTTCGACGGCCGCCCGGTGCGGGCCTTCCGGCCTGCGGCCGGGACCCACGCCGATGAGGCGGTGTGGCCGGCCAGCGTGCCGGCCCTGGCCCAGCTGCTCCGCGAGGGACTGGAGCTGCCGGCCGGGCTGACCGTGCTGGTGGGCGAGAACGGGTCGGGGAAGTCGACGGTGGTGGAGTGCCTGGCTGAGGCGTACGGGCTGAATCCGCAGGGAGGTTCGGCGCAGGCCCAGCTGTTCGGTGTCAGGCCGAGCGAGCCGGGTGCGGGGTCGGCGCTGACCGTAGTCCGGGGCATCAAGCCACGCTGGGCCTACTTCCTGCGCGCGGACACCATGCACCAGCTGTACACCTACCTGGAGCAGAATCCGGGCCGCAGGCCCGAGCGGCTGCACCAGCTCAGCCACGGCGAGTCGTTCCTCGAGATCCTGCGCACCCGGGTGCGGCAGACCGGTTTTTACCTGATGGACGAGCCGGACGCGCCGCTGTCCTTCACCGCCTCGCTCGGGCTGGTCGCGCTGCTGCACGACCTGGCCGACGCCGGGGGGCAGGCGGTGGTGGCTACCCACTCCCCCGTCGTCGCGGCGACCCCCGGGGCGCACCTGCTCGAGCTTGGCCCGTGGGGGATCCGCCCCGCCAGCTGGGATGACCTGAGCCTGGTGATCGAGTGGCGGGGTTTCATGCGCGATCCGCAGACCTATTTCCGGCACCTGTTCTGACGCTGGCCCGTCCTGCGGTCGGCCAGGCTATCCCAGGCGGGGCGGCTTCCGCCGGGCCGGCGTTAGCGGCTAGCTGGCCGAGCAGGGTGCTGAGCGTGGCCAGGTCCGCGTCGGCGAGGCCAGCTCGCAACCTGGCGTCGAAGGCGATCGCGACGTCCCTCAGCCGCGCGAACGCCGCTTCGCCCGCTTCGGTCAGCGCGACCACCTGGACTCGCCGGTTGGCGGCGTCGCGGGTCCTTGTGACCAGCCCGCGGGCGTCCATGGCGTTCAGGTGATGCGTCAGCGTGGCCTCGCGCACTCCTACCGCCTCGGCGAGTTCCCGCTGGTTGGCGGGCTTGCGGATGTTCAGGTTGAGCAGGATCAGCCAGACCGGCAAGGTGCCGCCCGCTTCGCCGAGAGCCTGGTCGAACGCGCGCTCTACGGCTCGGGCCACCTGGGCCAAACGGAGCCCGATCGGGAGGGGGAACGATGCCGGCACGTCAGTCAGCATATCACCAAGCATCGACATCTAACTGATTGACATCGAACCATTAGATGTCTAATAATTAGGCATGGGCGGCGGCCACGCGACCGGCCGCCGCAGCACAGCGAGAAGGGAGCCAGCCATGGCCGCCGAACTGAACCACACCATCGTCCCCGCGCACGACCCGCAGGCATCTGCGCAATTTCTTGCCGACATCCTCGGCTTGCCCGTCGACCCGCCGTTGTCGCACTTCACTCCCGTGACGCTGGCCAACGGGGTCAGCCTGGACTTCGATCACTACGACCACGTGGACGAGCACCACTACGCGTTCCAGCTGAGCGAGGAGGAATTCCAGGCCGCCTTCCGCCGGATCACAGACCGGGACATCACGTACTACGCCGATCCCGCCTGCCGCCAGCCCGGCCAGGTCTACGCCAGCCAGAACGGCCGTCGCGGCACCTATTTCCGGGACCCGAACGGCCACCTCATGGAAATCCTTACCCCAATCCCAGGAGAGCCATCATGAGCGCGCTCGACGGGCAGATCGCCCTGGTAACCGGCAGCACACGGGGCATCGGGGCAGCCATCGCGGCCGAGTTCGCGCGCCGCGGGGCCGCCGTCGCCGTGCACGGCCGCGACCGGGCCGCCGCGGACAGCGTGGCGGCCGCGATCATTCGCGACGGCGGCACGGCCATGGCGGCGACCGGCAACGTCACCGATTTCGGCCAGGTCGAATCGGTGCGCCGCCAGATCGAGGACGCCTGGGGGCCGGTCGGCATCCTGGTCGCCAACGCAGGCGGCAGCTTCACCCCGCCCGCGCCGCTGGAGCAGATCCCCGAAGACGGGTGGCGCGCGACGGTCGACGGCAACCTGCTGGCCACGTTCCTCACGCTGAAGAGCTTCCTGCCCGGGATGAAAGAGCGTCGCCGTGGCACGATCATCACCATCGGTTCGGCCGCCGGGCGCCGCGCGGACCCTCGCTCCCCCATCCCCTACGCGGCGGCCAAGGCGGGCATCGCGCTGCTGACGCAGGATGTCGCCGCCCAGGCGGGCCCGTTCGGGATCCGGGCCAACTGCATCACGCCGGAGACCATCCTCACCGAGGGCAACCAGGACCGGATCCCGGCCGGGCTGCAGGCATCGCTCGCCGACGCGCACCCCCTCAAACGGCTCGGCTACGCCGCACGACGTCGCGACCGCCGCCGCGTTCCTCGCCTCCGACGAGGCCGCCTGGATCACCGGCGTGGTCATCGACGTGGCCGGCGGTGCCGTGCTCGTCTGACCATCCTCAGCGAAAAGGAGCCTGACCAGCCAGCCCCCAAAGGTGATATTGGTTACCGGTAAAACTTGACTTCGCTCCTTCAGCGATTCGGTGTTGTGTTCCCGGAAATGTCGTAGCCATCCGCTAGAATCGAACTAGAAAGCTAGAGGTCCCGCGCGGAGGGAGGTGAGCATCCGCCATGACCCCCGCGCCCGCGTCGGCCGCCGAGGCACTGGCGATGCTGACCTCCGCGGCGAGCTACCTGGCCACCGCCGACCCCGCCCAGATGAGCACCCAGG